>JAEEGL011682076.1_pt1 | contig 15659 bp, 9 predicted proteins | sample 9134231 | NCBI WGS metagenome assembly JAEEGL01 (sample SAMN16246548, study PRJNA631951) | gut metagenome | biome: gut microbiome; feature: rumen; material: fiber-attached | host: Bos | place: Iran: Karaj | collected 2018-10
CCGGCAAACATATTGAAATGCTTGTTGACATAATCCGCCGAGTCGAATGAAATCTTATAATCGGAAACGTCTGCAAAACTGATACGCGGAGTATCGTTGAGAATATCAACCGACTTTATGCGGTCAACTCGTGTAACCATAAGGTTGGAATAGTTGCGGTTGTTGCCGATAAGATAGTAGTGGTCGTTCGACCAGATTAGCGCATAAGGACTGATAGTATGGCGCTTTTCCTCATACTCCGCCCTGTTGGAATCGGCAATCTTACGCTTGCGGTAAACAATCTCAACCTGACGGTTCGACTGAATTGCCGTGTCAAGCTTATCGATAGTGTAATAAATCTTCTCGTTCGAGGTTTTAAGCCGTGAATCGACATAAACCTGCTTTTTTATCTTATCGGCCTGATATATGCTGGCAAGCGAATAAATCTTGGTAAGAAGCTGTCTAGTCTTTTTCTTGGAAATAAAGTTTGCAGCCTGAACAGCGTCGCACAAAAGACGTACTTCGGCAAGCTCAAAGTCACGGGCACCGATATAATAACCGCTCTTGGGTGTCTTGGTTTTGAGTATATCGTAGCCGTATTCCTTGAGTATCGAAATATCACGGTAAACCGATTTTCTCTCGCAGTCTATTCCCCTGTTTTTGAGATAAAGAATCAGTTCCTCTGCGTCTAAGGGGTGCTGCTCGTCACTGTTTTCAAGCAAATCCTTAAGCAAAAACAGAATTTTCAGCTTCTGATTATACTGATTAGCCATTGATTATACCTCACAGTTTAAGCTTTGAGTTAATCGCCTTTATAACTTCCTCTTCGATTTTCAGTTCCTTACGGTCATAGGTGTAAATACCGTTGAGCTCGTTCTCAACGTCACAAACCTGAGTATAAATCGTACCGCAAAGTCCCTTATCGATAAGGGGAAGTATCTGCTTAACAAACAGCTTTTTATAGGCGTTCGTAAGCGTGGTCTTATTCTTAAATTTAAGATACATACCGAAGGATTTATTATCGGTCCAACAATGGTTTGAAACTCTGTTCTGATAACCGCCGAACTCGGTTATAACAAATGCGCGTCTGCTGTCAAGCTTAGGCATTTTAATCGGCACAACGTATTTATGCATGCTCTTGATATCTCCGCCGCCCTGGTCGTACCAGCCGCTTGCGTGGTCAACCACACGCGAGGAGTCTAGATTCTTCACGTATTTGCAAATTTTAACGGCGTCAAACTGTCCCCAGCCTTCATTGAAGGGAACCCAGCAATAGATTGAAACAACGTTATAAAGCTGGTCAATCATCTCGGCAAGCTCGCGCTTGTAATCGTCGCGCGCTTCCTTCTTTTCGCGTTTGAATCTGCTGTATTTGGTATCCTTAACCGTAATATTAAGGTTGGGAAGAACTCCCGCGTAAAAGTCGCCGATATAAGCTCCGCCGCTCATCATATCCTGCCAGACTATCATACCGAGTCTGTCACAGTGATAATACCAGCGCATAGGCTCTATCTTAATATGTTTACGAAGCATATTGAAGCCCAGACGCTTCATTTCCTCGATATCGAATATCATAGCCTCGTCCGTAGGGGCAGTAAGCCCGCCGTCGGGCCAGTAACCCTGATCGAGAAGTCCGCGCTGGAAATAAGGCTCGTTATTGAGGAAAAGACGCATTACTCCGAATTTATCCTTTGCTATATTGAACTTTCTCATACCGAAATAGCTCTTGACTTTGTCAGCCAACTTTCCGTCCTTGTAGAGTTCAAGAATTACGTTATAGAGATTGGGCTCTTCAGGACTCCAGAGCTTGAAATCCTTGCCCATATCAACGGTTTCGTCAAGCGATATTTCCTCGGAAAAGACCTGAGTATCGCCGTCAAAGATTTTAAGAATATACGCGTCAAACTCTTCAACGGTAAGCTTGGATTTTATATTCACAGTACCATTATCGATATCGGGCAGAAGCTTAAACGATTCAATTCTCGCCTCGCTGACGCCTTCAAGCCAGACCGTCTGCCAGATACCTGAGGTTGCCGTGTACCAGAAGCCATGAGGGTGATTGTCCTGCTTGCCTCTCTGCTGCCAACCGGATTCCGTCGGGTCGTAAACACAGACGTTTACGGTGTTTTCACCGTCAACGAGATAATCTGTTATATCAAAGCCGAACGCGCAGTAGCCGCCGGTATGATTGCCGACCTGTTCTTTGTTGACGTAAACCTTGCACTGCCAGTCAACGGCCTCAAAATGAAGAATGATTCTCTTACCCTTCAACGCTTCGTTAACGGTAAACTTCTTTTCGTACCAGAGCCTGTCCGAAGGTCTCAGAGGCTTTTCAACGCCCGAAAGAAGAGATTCAATTGCGAAGGGAACAATGATTTTGTCAGGGTAATCCGAAACCCATTTCTCCCCTCTTGTCGCTATATGATAATTCCACTCACCGTTCAGACATTGCCAGCAATCACGCTCAAACTGCGGATGTGGGTGATCCGATAACGGCATAGTTAAATCAACGCTGTCAGTCCATAAACTTTTCATATTTCAACCTCCTAACCGTATTATATTTATTTTATAACAATTAATGGAATTTGTCTATTGAATTTTGATTATTGTTTTGATATAATATCAACAAATTTGCGCCTGTGGCGGAATTGGCAGAATCGTTGGCGAGCGCCGCCTGCGGCGGATAAAGCGAGTCAAGGATGCGCAGCGGTCGAAATCTGTCGGTGCACCAAGCCGAAACAGATTTCGGGAACCCCAAGAAGCGCGACATTAAATAAATATGCGGGTATGGTGGAATTGGCAGAATCGTTGGTGAGCGCCGCCTGCGGCGGATAAAGCGAGCCAAGGATGCGCAGCGGTCGAAATCTGTCGGCGCTCCAAGCCGAAACAGATTTCGGGAACCGCAAGATGCGCGACCTAAAATAAATCTGCGCCTGTGGTGGAATTGGCAGACACGCAAGATTTAGGATCTTGTACGTAAGTGTGCAGGTTCAAGTCCTGTCAGGCGCACCACAAAATAAGGGCTACCGTTGGTAGTCCTTTTTTTCTGTATTATTTAAGACTTGAACCTGCATTTGTCCATCTTTTGCGCAGCAAAAGGGACATATAATTGTTGCCCGCTGACAGCGAGCGCAGCGTGGCTGTCAGGTCCTGTCAGGCGCACCAAAAAAAAGAGATAACCTTTTCGGTTATCTCTTTATATTATTTTCAGTTATTACATGCAGGTATAGCCGCCGTCGATAGCGAGGTTTGTACCCGTAACGTAGCTTGATGCCTTAGATGCGAAGAACAGAGCAGCTGTATCAAGCTCGCCTTCCTCGCCGTATCTTTCCATGGGAATCATGGTCTTTGCATTCTGCTGGAAGAAATCGCTGTTAAGAGTGTCTCTTGTAAGGTCGGTATAGAAATAACCGGGGCAGATTGAGTTAACGGTGATGTTATGAATTCCCCACTCAGCCGCAAGCGCTCTTGTAAGGTTAACAACGCCGCCCTTAGCTGCGTGGTAAGGTGCTGAGCCTGCAATCTTGTTACCGACAAGGCCGTACATTGAAGCTATATTAATGATTCTGCCGTACTTCGCGGGAATCATAGCCTTCTTGGCAACTGCTCTTGCAACTCTGAATGAGCCGAAGAGGTCAATGTTAAACTCGTCGCCGAACTGCTCGTCTGTGATGTCCTCGGCGGGAGCAACAGCGCCGGTGCCTGCATTGTTAATAAGAATATCAATTCTTCCGAAACGCTCAAGTGCCTTGTCAACAACGTCGTTAACGTTGTCGGTGTCGGTAATATCGCAACGAAGGGCAAGTGTCTCAACGCCGAACGTATCGCTGATTTCCTTGCAAACCGCATCAAGCTTGTCCTGTCTGCGTGCGATGGCAACGATATTACAGCCCTGATTTGCAAGCGCCTTCGCCATCTGTACGCCGAGTCCGCCCGAGCATCCCGTTACAAGGGCAACCTGTCCCTTTAAGTCAAAATAATTCTTCATTTCTTTTCTCCTTTGAGTTATTACCCCTGGTCTTTTGGGGATTGTTAATATTATAACAATGTTTTCAGTTTAAGTCAACCGAATTATTATAATACCGGCCCGCAATTATTACGGACCGGTAAGAATTTTAATGCAAAGCATTTTGCAGAAGCTAAACTATTATTTGATTTTCCAACCCTCGTGGTCGGTATGAAGCAGATGATGAGATTTTTCACCTAACGGCGCCGAAAGGTATTCGCTGTAAAGTTTCTGTACCGAGGGGTTTTCATGCGAGAAGCGAAGTTTACTGTCAGCGTCAAGTTTATGCAGAAGCTCGCCTCTGTATTCAAAGGAGTCATAAGGATGAATCGGCTGACCGCCGCCGCCTGCGCAACCGCCGGGACAGGCCATAATCTCAACAAAATCGTACTCGGCTTCTCCGTTTTTGATCGTTTCGATAAGACTGCGTGTATTGTTAAGACCGCTTGCTATCGCGCAGCGAACCTTAGCACCGCCAAGGTCAAATTCCGCCTCATTCCAGCCCTTGTGATATCCTCTGACAGCCTTAAAAGCGTCTGCATCGGGGTTACTGCCCGTTGCAAGGAAATATGCCGAACGCAGAGCAGCCTCCATTACGCCGCCCGTCGTGCCGAAGATTACAGCGGCGCCCGTACCGTCACTGAGCGGATCGTCGAGAGGCTTGTCCTCAAGAGTATAGACGTTTATGCTTGCAGCCTTTATCATCTTGACAAGCTCACGGGTGGTCAGAACGATATCGACATCCCTGCCTCTTTCATCCGAGCCCATATTCTCATACGCTGCCTCCGCCTTCTTTGCTACGCAGGGCATAATCGAAACGCTGACTATATCCTTTGGATCTTTACCTATTCTCTCGGCAAAGAAGCTCTTAACAACTGCGCCGAACATCTGCTGCGGGCTCTTTGCGGTTGAAAGCTGAGGCACAAGCTCGGGATACTGAGTCCTCATAAAACGGACCCATCCGGGACAGCAGGAAGTGAACATCGGGAAGGTATTGTTTTCCCTGTCCGAGAAGCGCTTTAAGAATTCGCTTCCCTCCTCCATTATCGTAAGGTCTGCTGAGAAATTGGTATCAAATACATAGTCGAAGCCGAGCTGACGCAGAGCCTCGCCCATTCTGCCTATAGTCGCTTTTTCGGGGGCAAGACCGAGTTCTTCGCCCCAGGCGGCTCTGACGGCAGGCGCAACCTGAACTATCTTTATCTTATCCTTATCGGCAAGTGCCTTATAAAGAGTGTTCTTGTCGTCTCTTTCGTGAAGCGCGCCGACGGGACAATGTGTTATGCACTGACCGCAAAGCGAGCAGTCCGCCTTGTCAATTTCAAGTCCGCCCTTAACGTCAACGGTAGTTCTTGCGCCGGTTCCGCATACATCCCAGACACCGAGTGCCTGAACCTTATCGCAAATCTGAATGCAGCGCATACACTTGATGCACTTTTCATTGTCCCTGATAAGCGGGAATTCGCGGTTCCACTTGATTCTTCTTATTTTCTTTTTATAAACGTCGGTTGAAAGACCGAATTCCTCGGCAAGTGACTGAAGCTGACAGTTACCGCATCTTGAGCAGGTAGCGCAGGAATAGTCGTGTTCCGAAAGAATAAGCTCAAGCGTTGACTTTCTGGCAGCCATAACCTTCGGAGAATTGGTGTAAATCACCATACCCTCTTCAACCGTGTTGTTGCACGCCGCCGCAAGGCGCTCCATACCTTCAATTTCAACTACACATATACGGCAGGCACCGATTTCGTTAATATCCTTCAGGAAGCACAGCGTAGGAATAAGAATTCCGTTCTGCAACGCGGCATCAAGGATCGTAGTTCCCTCTTTTACGGAAATGCTTTTACCGTTAACAGTTACATTTACCATTTGTGTGTCCTACCTCCTCTGAAGCAGCCGTAGCCGAAATGGTCGCAGCGCAGACAGCGGTTTGCCTCCTGCATTGCCTCCTTATCGCTCATACCGTACTCGAAGGGCTCGAAATTGTTATTTCTTTCGCCCGCTTCCTTCTCTCTCATATTTACTCTGCCGCAGGGCTGACGGTCATAGACACGCGCCTTCGGAACGTCAACACCGCTTTCGATAATATGGTTAAAGCCAAGATATTCATCGATATTTGCAGCTGCAGCCTTGCCCGCCGCAATCGCCTTGATTACTGTTGCGGGACCGGTTGCGCAGTCGCCGCCCGAGAAAACGCCGTCCATACCGACTATCATCGCAAATCCGTCTGCGTCAATCTGATCCCATTTCATAGGCAGTCCGTACTCGGCAAAGCGGTCGCTGTCAATTGCCTGACCGACGGCAACAACGAGTATATCGCATTCAATCAGCGTTTCATTCTCGCCGAGATCCTTAGGCGCGGGTCTGCCACGCTTGAATTCGCCGATCATCTGACGGTTAACCCAAAGGCCCCTGAGTTTGCCGTTCTCGTCCTTTTCAATTCTCGTCGGAGCAACAAGCTCGAGTATCTCGGCTCCCTCTGCCTGAGCGCCGAAAATCTCCTCCTCAAGCGCTGTCATATCGGCAATTCTGCGTCTGTAAACAACGCTTACCTTATCCGCACCTGCTCTGACAGCGGTTCGGGTGCAGTCCATCGCAACGTTGCCGCCGCCGATAACGACAACCTTCTTGCCCTTATAGTCGGGATATTCGCCGTCACCGATGGCTTTAAGCATCTCAACGGCGGAAATTACACCATCGGCATCCTCGTTTTCAAGACCTATTTTCTTATCCTTGTGTGCGCCGATTGCTATGTAGAGAGCGTCATAATCCTCAGCAAGCTTTTTAAGCTCGTCGGGAGAATCAATCCTCGTGTTAAGCTTAACCTCAACGCCCGTCGAAAGTATGCAGTCAATATCGTTCTGCAGTCTCTCGCGCGGAAGTCTGTAATTGGGAATACCGTAGCGAAGCATACCGCCGAGGTGCTTTTTCTCCTCAAAAACGGTGGTCTGATGGCCCATAAGCTGAAGATAGTAAGCGCAGGTAAGTCCGCTCGGGCCGCCGCCGATAATCGCTATTCTCTTGCCCGTCGGCTCCATACATTCGGGAGCCGGAACCTCGCCCGCCTTATCGCAGACGTAACGCTTTATACCCCTGATATTTACGGGGTCATCTATCATCTGACGTCTGCAGTAGTTCTCGCACGGATGCTCACAGATAAGTCCGCAGGCGACCGGGAAAGGATTGTCCTTTCTAATCTGTCTTACCGCGTCCTCAGGTCTGCCCGCTGCAGCAAGAGCTATATAACCGGGAATATCAACGTTTGCGGGACATCTTGTAACACACGGAACGGGTCGGTCAAACTGACACATACATTTGCCGCTTTTAATGTGCTGTTCAAAGTCCTCACGGAAACCTCTTACGCTGACAAGAACCATATTCGCCGCCTCATAACCGATAGCGCAGTCGGCTGTCAGATAAATGGATTCCGCCGTCTTTTCAATAAGGTCAACAGTACTCATATCAGCCTCGCCGTCAAGCACGCTTTCGATAAGTGTTGCAAGCTGACCGAGACCGACTCGGCAGGGCGTACATTTGCCGCACGACTGTGAATGACACAGCCTAACAAAGCCCAATGCAACGTCAATGGGACAGGAATTGGTTGAAACGGCGTTGACACGGCTGCCTAATTCCTCATAGAGCCTGTCAACGGTTGCTTCAACCTTTGAAACAGTTTGAATTTTCTGTCTTGCCATAAAGCAAAAATTCCTTTCTTTTTAATAATTTAATTATAAAAAAATAGTAATATAAAGTCAATGATATTTATGTTTTTCAGCCAAATATTTCATCTTTTATTCTTGCTCAATTAGTTAATAATAGAAATGCAAGGCAAAGTGTAAACGTAGCAGTACGAAAGCTATGCGTTTACGCCGTGCAATATCAAAGAAACGAGGTGTTTACAGTGGCAGCAAAGAAGAAAAATGCGAAGGAAGCTCTCAACCGTTTCAAGATGGAAGCGGCTACCGAGGTCGGCGTTAATCTTAAGCAGGGATACAACGGAGACCTTACAGCAAAGCAGGCAGGTTCCGTCGGCGGTCAGATGGTAAAAAAGATGATCAAGGCATACGAAGACGGCATGAAATAACCTTTATATCTTTACAAAAAGCAGCTTACCGGACATTCGGCAGGCTGCTTTATAATTAAAATGTAAACAATATATAATAATTTGTGAATTTGTACTTGTATAATGGCAAAAAATGTTGTAAAATATTTGAGTTACGGTTTATCCGAAATACATTGTTAAAGGATTGATAAAGCTTTATGGAAAACAAACAGGAAAAAACTGCAGCTGAGCTTTACAGAGAGGAACGCAAGCAGAGAATGGCTAAAGCAGCCAAAAAGAATGCTAAAAAGAGTCCTCAGTTACATAAGGTTGGCAAGATATTCGGTAAGTGCTTGCTCGTTGTTATTATTGCAGCGCTCTGCCTTAGTATCGTTTATGCCTGCCTGAGCTTCACGGGCGTTTTACAGAGAAACGTTCTCTCAGCTCTCAAGCTCGGTAACAAGAGAGTTTCCGTTGCGGAATATAACTATTACTATCTGAGTATGTTCAATCAGTATTACTCATACGCTGCGCAGTATGAAAACTATTACGGTGCAGGTTCAGGTAAAGCATATACGGGATTTGATTATACCGTTTCCCCTTCCCAGCAGTCATACAGCGGTGAAGTTGAAGGTGTTGAAAACCCGACATGGGCTGATTACTTCAAGTCAATGGCTACTCAGCAGATTCAGATTATCCACGCTTATTCCGATTACGGTCGTGCAGCCGGCTTAACTCTGACTGAAGAACAGCAGGAAGAGATTAACACCGCGATGGAAGATTACCGTTCAAAGGCGAAGAGCAGCGATTATTCGCTTAACCGCTATCTTGACGCAGTTTGCGGAAAGGGCGTAAACGAAAAGCTTCTCTTAACTATTCTTGAGAACACATATATCGCACAGTCTTATGACGAAAAGCTTACCAAGGACAATGCAAACTCTATCACCGATGAACAGATTGCAAAAGAGTTCGAAGATAACAAGAAGAATTACACTACTTTCTCTATTGGTATTTACGAAATCAAAGCTGACGTTGCAGAGACAGCAGAAGGTGCTTCCGAAGAAGAAGTTGCAGCAGCAAAGACTATAGCAATGCAGGAAGCAAAGACCAAGGCTGAAGCAGCACTTGCAACAATCAATTCAACCGATACCCTTGTTGCCGCAGCTGCCGCTTACGACAGTTCGCTTACATCCGATACCGTTATCAGTAACGATATAACTGCTACCAATATTGAAAGCTATGTTCCGGATGCGGTTGAGTGGATTTACTCCGCTGACAGAGCTGTCGGCGACAAGCAGATTTTTGAGGTTAGCGACGGTTACTACATCATCTATCTCATTGAGCTTCCGACGAGAGACACAACAAAGGGTGTTAACGTAAGACATATTCTCGTTAAGTTCGAAGACAAGACTGACGAACAGGGTAACGCTATTGAGCTTACAGATGAGGAAAAGGCCACCTACTACGCAAAGGCTCAGGAAATTTACGAGCTGTACAAGGCTGACCCGACTGAGGAAAACTTTGCAAAACTCGCAACCGAAAAAACCGAGGATACCGGTTCTGCCGAAAACGGCGGTCTTTATGAGAGCGTATATCCCGGCGATATGGTTACCGAGTTCAACGACTGGATTTTCGACGCCGCAAGACAGCCCGGTGATACCGATATAATTGAAACAACTTACGGCTATCACATTATGTACTTTGTCGGTAACGACAATGCCGAGAAGTGGGCTTCTGACGTTAAGAAGGCAATTGAGTCCAATCTTTCCGAAAGTGATTTCAACGCCGCAAAATCCGATGCTGCCTATACAGTCAAAACAAACGATCCCGTAATCAACTGGGCAACCGAAAAGATCAACAAGATGATTACCGAAAGAAACGTTTCATCATCAGCTTCATAAAGCAAACAAATACAATTAAAGCCTGCTCACAGAGCAGGCTTTTTATTATTGCTATTACAAGCAGAACTTTCGTATCGCGTAACCGAGTCCGTCTTCTTCATTTGAGAGTGTTACAAAATCCGCGCAATCAAGAACGGGTTGCTGCGCATTTCCCATAGCTACGCCTATGCCCGAAGCATTGAGAAAAGATATGTCGTTAAATCCGTCACCGCATGCCATAATCTCGCTTTTCGGAATATTAAGGTATTTTCCTATATATTCAAGCGAAGCGCCTTTACTGACCGATTCAGGGACAATTTCGAGGAAGAACGGCTCAGAGCGGAATATGTTTACGTTTTCAAGCTCGCTTCTGAGTATAACCTCGTATTTTGCAAGCTTGTCCCCCTCTCCGGTTATCAGAAACTTCGGCACGGGAGAATCAATATAATCGTAAAGGCTGTCAACGTAAACCTTATCAAGAAGGTTAATCCTCGTTTCAAGCTGAAAGTATTCGTCGCGCGCCCTCTCGGTAACCGCTGCACCGTCACGGTAAGTCATTATCGACAATTCATATTTGTCCGCGACTTCAACGACTGATTTAGCGGTTTCGGTGTCAATAAAGTTCTGAAGGATTGGCTTTTCTGTAACGGTGTCAAGTATAAACGAACCGTTGTATGAAATCAGAAGCCCTCCCCTTTCATCAAGCTCAAGCTCTTTAATATAGCGCCTGATACCTGATATAGGCCTTCCGGTCGCAATAACAAACACACCGCCTCGGTCCGTAAATTCGCGGACAGCCTGCTTTGTTGAAGGCAACAAATCTTTATTGTTATTTACAAGAGTGCCGTCAATATCGGAGGCAACAAGTTTAATACTCATCAAATCACCATAGATATTATAACAAATATGAATATTTTTTCAATAAAAAATCCCGCAGAAACTGCGGGATTTCAAATATTAATAATATGTTCTGAAGAATTCGTCCTCACGCTTCTTCTGAATAAAGATACCGATTATAATCAGTGCAATTACGATCGGCGAAGCATAGAGAAGAATGTTGAACGCTTCATTACCCGTCTTGGGAAGGTTTGCGTTGCCGGGAGTCGAAGAGCCGGAACCCGATGATGAATTACCGCCGCCGTTTGCGGTACCGCCTGCAGCGTTGTCATCAATAACAGATGGATCGGTAATATTGTTAGCCTTTGCCTCTTCGGTTGTCAGCGACTTTGCAATAGCGAAGTTATCAATTCTCGTCGCGTTGCCGTTTTCATCAACAGTATAAGCGTCGTAGTAAAGTCTGTCGCCTCTTATCTGTACAGCCGAGAACGTAGGATTGGAAACAGCCTGCGAATACTCTGCCGCGGGAATAGCGTCGCCTATGTCCTTTGTTTCATAATCCTTGACGCCGCTAACGCCGTCAAGTGCATAAACCGTACCCTGAGGCTTAACCTTTGCCTTATACTCGTTACCGTTATATGAAACATTTGCAGTCTGGGTCTTGACTATCTGATTGTCCTTCATAACGTCGGTACGCCAGTAAACGTGGTCGTGCCCCTCAAATACGAGGTCGATTCCAAGCTGCGGCATCAGCGAAGCAAGCTGATTGCGAAGCGCAACCGTTTCGTCATCATCGGAGTGAGGTCCGTTGGAATAAACTGCATTATGAACAGAAACTATCTTCCAGTCCGCATTGCTTGCTGCAGCGTCGTCCTTTAGCCATGAAAGCTGCTTGCTGTCAAGCGTACCGTCATCGTTAAGACTGTTTGAATTAAGAACAATAACGTGAACATTATTGTAGTCATAAGAGTAATAAACGCCCGTTTCCGTGGACTGATTCGGAAGATTATCGAGCAGCATATGGTCGGTCAGCGAGTAATCGGACTTCTCATGGTTGCCCGCCGTGGGAGCGAACGCAGTGCTCATAATATTGTCGGAAGCCGTGTTGAACAGCCAGTTCCACTGCTTGAAGTTAGTGCCCTTATCTACCTGATCGCCCGAAGAAAGCAGGAAATCGGAATCGGGGAACATATTATACGCAGTTTTAACAGTATTAGCCCATTTTTCGTACTGACGTTCTATACCGCCCTGAGCGTCTGTAGTATGGATAAACGTTACGAAATCGGAATTGTCGGCAGTTTCGATAATACCGGGATTGCTCCACCAGCCACGTGAAGCGTCACCGACACGGTAGTAATATTTCTTGCCGGGTTCAAGTCCCGTCAGTTTAACGGTGTGACGGTTAATGAAGAAATTGTAGTTAAGTATTCCGAACACGCCTAAGTCAATACCGGGATACTGCCTGGTCGTTCTTTCGGTCTTAGCCTCAACGCCTGACGTTGTCGGTGTGCCGGTAAATACAGCACCGTTCTCATAAGGAATTATTTCAATATCCGTTCCCTCAACGCCGACCTTTGTGAACCAGTTGATATTTCTCGTTGTATCGGTATCTTCGCCGAATGTAACGGAAACGCCTGTGGGCAGTCTTCTGTTCGCAACGGTAGCTTCAACCGGCACCTTACCTCTGTAAACAACAGTGGTATTAAGGTCTTCCGTTCCTCTGTCGGTTGTAAAGTCATAGATAAAATCGTAGAAATCGTAAGCGAAAACCTCAAAGAAGCTGTCGGTTACATAATCGTCAAGGAAGCTGTTTATAAGGTCTTCTATCGAACTGTAATCGGTAACATCGAGCGCAAAGATGAGCGCGGCAATATTACCCGCATTAACCTTCGGGACAGCGCCCGAAACAGTATTCAGGCCGTCAAAGACGGTTGACATAGCGGAACTGAGTATATCAATCTGAACATCCTCGCTCATAGCACCGAGGAATTTGACGGGATCAATCTGAATCGTGGGTAAGAGTTCATCCTCAAGCACGTCGTGAAGAACTATATCATAAAGACAGTCGTAAATCTCTCTTGCGTTTTCGCCGCGATAGAAACGGTCAAGAACATCGTTGACAAACTGATCGTCGCTCCTGTCCTCATCGCCGAAATACATATATGCAAGACAGCAGGAAATGATATCGCCAACATTACCCTTTCTGTCGGGGCTTCCGACACCGAGTGTATCATAGAACTTGGTGCACGGATAATCCGAGAGCTCAACAGAAGCGAATTTCGTAAGAATTCTTCTGACAAGATCAAGAGCATTGTCGGGATTGTCAATATACTTTTCCTGAAGCTGTGCGGCAACTGTTTTAAGCAAGGCTTTAATCGCAGTTTTGGTTATGCCCTCGGCAGCGCCTAAATCAACGCTGCTCAGCAGTGACATAACGGCGTTGGTGATATCAAACTGTTTTTCAAGATAATTATACAGTCCGCCCGCTTTCCTGATATCAGGGCCAATAGACATCTTAAGGAAATACTCAACGTATCTCGTACCGAAGTCAACTATATCGCTTCCGCCGTAGTTAAGCGCAAAGGCTTCGTATTTGAAGGGAGTGCTGTATGTAGTTCCGAACGCGGAAATAGGCTTGGTTTCGTCGCATTCAATTGTTTTATAGTTAACTGTAATCGAGCCGTCAGAAGCAGTATTGTCAAGAGTAATAATTCTCTTATAGTCGGGGAAAACCTGCATTGAAGCGGTAGCACAGTCAGTCATAGTTTCGCCGTTGTCGCTGACCCACTGTGCGATATCGTGGAAGTGAAGATGTCCGGTAAAGGTAAAGTGCATACCTGCGTCGGTCAGCTGTTCGCAAACCTCCTGCCAGTTGTCCAACGGGAATGCCTGCATGGTATCATCCTCATGAGTGTAGTGCTCAACAACGTTAAAGTGCGTCATACCGATAACGGTAAGACCCTGGCTGACAGCCTTACGGGTTTCATTGAGAACCCATTTCATAAGGTCGGGAGAAATTGCGCCTCTCGTCTCACCCTCGTCAAGACCTTTGGAGTGCATATCCGAGCTGTAGCACGCGGCATCGATTGCAATTAATCTGTAACCGCCGTCAAGCGTTGCGGCATAGGAAAGCTGGCCCGCTTCCTTACCCGCAGGCGGTGTATAGAACGAATCCGCAAGGTCATAACCGCAGTTCTTATATATTTCTCTGAAATCCTCGGGCTCGGTCCAGCGCGCATAAACATATTCTCCGTTACTGAAACGGGACGCATTTGCCTTCCTGATATCATGGTTACCGTCTATTACGAGAACCTGAATACCCGAACGCTGTTCAAAATCCTCGAGCTTTTTGGCAAGCGCGCGTTCAGCCTCGTATTCGCCGTTTCTGGCAAGGTCGCCGGGAATAATAAGATACTTCATTCCCGTCTGGGCAGCTGTATTCTCGTACTCCTCAAGCGCCGCGTCAACCAGAGCGGGCGTAAGATATGAAGTACTTGAATTAAGCGAGCAAGCCTGAATGAATTCATTGATATCGTTACCCATCATTGAGCGCGGATAATAATGCACGTCGCTGAGAAGTCCGACAGTAAGCACCTCGTTTCCCGCGGCTACCGTCGAAATAAGCGAAGTAGGCACAAACGATAAAATCAGTAAAAGAGTTATCGAAATTGCCAACGTGCTTTTCAATATTTTTTTCATGCAAATCTCCCCTATAATGAAAAAATACATATTTATATTATCACAATTGATTTTGAAATTCAACACAAAAAAGGCACGGATTTCTCCGTGCCCTGAAAAGTTTTCGTTTATCTCTCTTCTCTGAAGTACGACAAGCCGAGTGATGCGGGAGGAAGATTCTCTCTCTTTTTTCTTGCGCTGACGATAATAAGAACGATTATCGTGACGAGATACGGAGCTATCTTTATAATCTCCTGCTTGCTCATTGTCATATTGGGAACGATATCGTTGAGATAGTTGTGAACGATATAAAGTCCGCCGAAAAGAATCGAGCCAAAAATGCTGAGATTGGGACGCCATACAGTAAAGATAACGAGTGCTATCGCAAGCCAACCTCTGTCACCGAAGGCGTTGTTTGACCAGATACCCGTTGCATAGTCCATAACGTAGTACAAACCGCCGAGTCCCGCTATCATACTGCCTATGCAGGTCGCAAGGTACTTGTACTTGTTGACGTTGATACCCGCAGCATCTGCTGTTGCTGGATTCTCGCCGACTGCACGAAGCGAAAGGCCTATACGCGTTCTGTTAAGAATAAGCGTTACAACGATAGCGGTGATAATCGCAAAATACGCAAGGAAGCTGTAACGAAGGAAAACATCGCCGAACCAGCCGAGCTTTGATGCAAACGGCAAAGTCTTTGAATAAAAGCTGCTCGTTACCGTAAGCGTAATCGAAGGAACGGCAGAGTTCGTAATCTTAATAAGCGAACCGCCGAAGAAGTTACCGAAGCCTATACCGAAGGTGGTAAGCGCAAGACCCGTAACGTTCTGGTTGGCGCGAAGCGTAGTGGTAAGGAACGAATAAATAAGTCCCATAATAAGCGAGCCTAAAAGACAGGCAATAAGCGGAATGAATATTGCGAGAAAAGCGTTTGCCTGACTCTTGTCAGCAAGGGAGTTTTCATACAGAAACGCTCCGATAACGCCCGATATACCGCCTACGTACATTATACCGGGAATACCGAGGTTAAGGTTGCCCGACTTCTCGGTAATAATCTCACCCGTTGAACCGTAAAGAAGAGGTATGCCCTGCATAACAGCGCGGTGAATAAACTGAACTAACATTATTTATTCTCCCCCTTCTTATTGAAATTAAGCTTATAGTTAATGAAGAATTCACTGCCTATAATGAAGAAAATGATAATACCCGTTATTATGTCCGAGAAGGAATCGTTAAG
>JAEEGL014165348.1_pt1 | contig 15659 bp, 11 predicted proteins | sample 9134231 | NCBI WGS metagenome assembly JAEEGL01 (sample SAMN16246548, study PRJNA631951) | gut metagenome | biome: gut microbiome; feature: rumen; material: fiber-attached | host: Bos | place: Iran: Karaj | collected 2018-10
CATCCCTTGTGAAGAACTGAAGCAGCGACCCTGAGCAGACGCGCCTTGCAAGTCCCGGATCCACCGTAGAGGTCTTCATCATAAGATTTCCGTCCATGGCGCTGGTGGCTGCGTTTCTGTAGATGCCGCTCCTGCCCCACATATTTGTAAAGCCATCCCTGTCAAAAAAGTCAGGATAGGTCTTCATAAGTTCGTTGGAGTTTTCTTCGAATCTTGACGCGATATAGGGCTCTTTTTCATAGCCGTACCAGTTGTTCCAGATGGCGGTGTACATGTTGAAGGCCCAGCAGGAATAGTAGTCAAAGCACTGTCCGTCCCTGTACCAGCCATCTCCCACATAGTAGCCGAGGATGTTCTGGGCGTGGTCTCTCATGATATCCTCGTCAATGGGATATCCATTCATGTACAGAAAAGCCATATCCAGCATGTTAAAAAGCCGCCAGTTCTGGGGCACGGTATTGGAATGTGCAAAGTCGGTGAGAAAAGCTGCTATTCTATCCTTCTCTTCCTTGGTGTAGGTATCCCAGATCTCATCCTTGGAGAGCCACAGGCAGATAACAAGGGCTGCGGTCTCCACGGTCTGCTGATAGCAGGCATTGGGATTGTCAGATGTGTCAAGGGCTCTCATGTCGGAGAAATTAAGGACGTAGTTCTTCTCCCCGGGAGTAACTGCAGCCAGAACCTGCTTTTTGTAATAGTCTCTTACGTTTATGCCGTTCAGAACAAGGTCAGGCTCTATGTGAATAAGGGGCGCGGAGATAAAAAAGCTGCGGGCAAGGCCCTCGAAATACTCAGCTTTGATGCGCCACTCGGGGGCATTCTTCTGGGGGTAGGTTATCTCAGTCTCGTATCTTGGCATAACCACGGGGGCGTCGATATTTTCTATATTTTTAAATATTCCCGAAAGAAGATATTTTGCAGCATCTATCCAGGTATCTCTTGTAAGACCTGTAAAAGGGCTGAGCTCAAAGTCCAGGTGTTTGGGTTCAAACTTCATTTTGTCTCTCTCCATAAAGTCCATATTGTGATTACTTTTTTGCGTATTACCAGATAAACAGTTCCTTATCCGTCAATTTCCAGATGGCTTCAATGTAATAGTAGTCACCGTAGATAATCGGGAATTCATGGTCCTTATCATGATAGGAAGCGGAGCACCTTGTTAGAAGCTCATCATGCTCCGGATCATAGTCGCAGTCTTTCTCGTCAAGGGCTGAGAGCATCTTCTCTGCGGCGGCTCTGTATGCGGCAGCCTTGGAAGGATCTTTTTCCTTAAGCTCTTTTTCAAGAGTAAGAAGTCCGCAGGATGCGATGGCTGCTGCCGTGGAGTCGATGTAATGAGGCTCTGCGGGCTGGTCGAAGTCAACGGGGATAAGGCCGTCTTCAGGGATTCGGCTGCAGAATCTGTCTGCAACCTGCATGGCGGTTTCAAGATAATGCTCATCGCCTGTATGTATGAAGCTCAGCGTAAAGCCGTACAGAGCCCAGGTCTGGCCCCTGGTCCAGGAAGAACCCTCGCCATAGCCCTGTCCGCCGTATTCTCTGTCAAATTCTCCGGTCACGGGATCAAAGCCTACAATATGCCTCACGGATCCATCTTCCCTTATAAACCATTCCATGGCTGTATCCGCATGTGCTACTGCGATGTCTTTGAATCTGGGATCCTTAAGAACATCAGATGCCCAGTACAAAAGAGGCAGGTTCATCATGCAGTCGATAATTGCCCAGCCTGTTGTATCCCTGTCATCGCCCCAGTCGTTCCAGGCTCTGATGAAGTTACCTTTCAAATTAAACCTGCCTGCAAGGCTTGCCGCAGCAAGAAGTCCTCTGTTTTTGGACTCTTTACTACCGGACAATCTGTAATTTGCGACAGCCGTTGGAAGCCAGCGAAAGCCGGCATCATGGTCCATTCCGTTATAATCCATAAATGCGGCATCCATCTTAACTTCAAGCTTTTCCGCGCACTCACGAAACAGCTCATTGCCTGTGGCGTGATAGAGCTGCCACATCATTCCGCCGTAGAAGCCGTTGGTCCACCAGCAGATATCCTTTTTATCCGATTTATCGTCAAAAACATGTCCGGCTGCGGTGTATGGAATCTTACCTCTGCTTCTTGCAGCCACCTTCTCCTCTTTTCTGATAATCTTGTCAGCTATCCTGCTCCAATCAGTACTCATAAGAAATTCTCCTGTTTTATTCATAGACTATACTTCTTTAATACTACTATTGTTTCGGGATCAATAGTATGCAAATCTTTAATTATTATATGTATATTTATTAAAAAAAAAGAAAAAATCAGATAAAATTTACCCCCCCAATTTAAATCTGATAAAATATATACTGTAAACCGTTTGCCTAGTCATAATCCACGGAGCTGCAACCTTGAAGACGCAAGCCAAAGAAAAGGTAACCGATCAGTACTTCATCGACAATCTTGACAGGGCCATCAAAGAGGAGTGGATAAAGGCTTATCATCAGCCCCTCGTCCGCGCCGCCAGCGGCCTTGTATCCGATGAGGAAGCCTTCGCCAGATGGGAAGATCCCGAATATGGAGTCTTTACCCCAGCTGACTTTCTTCCTGTGCTCGAAAGAGAAAAACTCACCTACAAGCTTGATCTGTATATGGTTGAAAGGGTCCTTAATAAGATGAAGGGCCAGGGCGAACACGGTCTTTTCATAGTTCCTGAGTCCATCAATCTCGCCGCTTCGGATTTTGAGTGCTGCGACATGGTGGAGGAAATCGTAAAAAGAGTTGATGCTTCCGGGCTCTCAAGAGATAAACTGTCTGTGGAGCTCTCGGAGAGAACTGTTTCGAGAGATATTGGTTTCATGAAGACTCAGGTTGAACGCTTCCAGTCCCAGGGTATTAAGGTGTGGATGGACGACTACGGAAGCGGTTATTCATCACTGCTTATCCTGCTCGAGATCAAATTCAACCTTTTAAAGATAGATAAAATATTCGTAGATAAGATCCTGGATGGTGTTGACGGTCAGATTATTCTTACAGAACTTGTTAAGACAGCCCTCTCCCTTGGTATAGACACCGTTGCCGAAGGTGTGGAAGTCAAAGAACAGGCAAACTTTTTGAAGGAGATCGGCTGCACTAAGCTTCAGGGTTTTTACTACACCACTCCGCTTTCCCTTGCTCAGATCATCAAAAGGAACGAGGAAGGCATTCAGATAGGCTTTGAGAATCCCGCCGAGACTGAATACTACGAGCAACTTGGCAAGGTAAGCCTCTATGATCTTTCTTTTTCCAAGAGCGAAAGCGACGGGTTAAAAGACTATTTTGACACCTTACCGATGATCATCATTTCCATGGACGATGAACGGATAAAAATAATTCGAAGCAACAAAAGCTTCAAGGAATTTGAAGCCGCTGTTCTTCCGAGTATGAGAAAGAGCTCTTCCTTTGAGTTTTCATCCATAAAACCCGGGCCCGGATACTATACCTTAACACAGATAAGGCAGTGCGCAAAGAACGGAAACCGGCTTATTGTCGATGACCGTCTTCCGGACGGAAGAAGTCTGCAGCTTTTTATCAGAAGGATCGCTCAGAATCCCGTTACCGGATGCAGCGCCATCGCTATTGCTATTTTGTCAATTTCCGATAAGATTTCCGAAGACAACCTTACCTACAATTACATTGCCAGAACTCTGTCTTCTGATTACATATCCCTGTACTTTGTTGATTTGGATACAGAAGAATTCTCCCAATACATATCTGACGGTACACGCCGAGATATAACATTAAAATCGAAAGGAACAAACTTCTTTGACCTGACCAGGCCGGACTTCAATATCACTATGCAGGAAGAAGATAAGTCGCAGTTCATCAAGGATTTTACCAAAGAAAAAATCATGAATGCCCTTAATAATAACGGCATCTTTTCCCTTGTTACCAGAGTATTAATAGGCGATTCTCTCTCCTATGTCAGCCTGAAGATTGTCCGAGTCGGCAGCGATGAAAAGCATATCATCATGGGCGTCAGCGATGTAGATGAGCTGATCAAAAACCGCGAGATAATCAGCCTTGCAAAGGAAGAACAGCTGGTCTATTCAAGAATCGGCGCTCTCTCCGGTGATTATATTTATATCTACACCGTAGATCCGGAAACCGACCATTACACCAGATTTACTCCGGCAGGTATCATAACGGATATGGGAATGGAGGATGAAGGTGATGACTTCTTTAACGAAGTAATAAAGAACAGTTCGAAGGGAATTTATCATGAAGACCATAACAGCTTCCTGTCAGCCTTTACCAAAGAAAACATCATAAAAACCATCGCGACAAGAGGCATGTTTGAACACAGCCACAGACTCAACATCCAGGGCAGACCAAAATATGTGATCGCGCGTGCCGTTTGGGTCAGCGAAGATGATCATGAAAAACTTATATTCGGTGTCATCAATGTGGATGAGCGCGTTCGTCGTGAACAGGAATATGAGAAACACCTTTTTGCTGTGGAAAACAAAGCAATTCTGGACGAACTCACCGGTGTAAAAAACAAGCATGCCTATGCTGACACGGAAGAAACTCTTAACGCTCAGATATCCGCAAATAAAGTGTCACCTTTTGCAATTGCAGTATTTGATATTAATGGCCTGAAACAGGTAAACGACACCTTAGGTCATCAGGCCGGAGATGAATTTATCAAAAGCGGCTGCAGCATAATCTGTAACTTTTTCAAGCACAGCCCGGTATTTCGTGTGGGCGGCGATGAATTCGCGGTTATTGTACAGGGCAACGACTACAACAATATCGACTCCATAATGAAGCGCTTTGAGGCCAACAACCTGAAAAACAAAGAAAGAGGAACCGTGGTCATCGCAGCCGGTGTATCCAGATTTAACGCCGATACAAATGTGTCGGAGGTTTTCTCGCGGGCTGACATAGAAATGTACGAAAACAAGAGAAAGCTCAAAGAAGCCTAAACTCGTAATCAGTCGCTGTCTCGTCCATTTCCAGCAAAATGCGATACACACTGCCCTTCCAGGCTGCGGACAATCTGGCATCGGTTATGGGATATTCGCTTATCCGCACTTTTTTGACGCCTCCCGTAACCCGGATACTTCCAAGGTCTCCCACATCTATATTTACTGCTTCGCCAAAGGAATCCCCGGAAATAACAGGCTTCATATAAGTCATGATACTCATATACACCGGCAGCTGTCCGGTGTATTTGTCTGTTACGATAACTCCCGTTCCCTTGCACAGAGCAATGGTCCTCTCATAGGAAAAATCCAAGTCTCCTATCTTATCTCCCACCGCATAGGCGCTGCTGATATCCATCTTGAGAGAACTAACTTCTTTACCACTGCTGCCGGTTACATTAGTGCACAGTATGCAGTTAACATCCGTTGCGCAGTACTCTTTGCCGTCTCTTTCCATGATGATATCAGGGTTATTAGCATCCGCAGCAGGGTCTGTGCCCAGCACATCTCCAATCTCTCTCATCGCAAAAGTAGGAAGGTTGTGGAACTGGGACTGCATTGTCCACAGTTCGTAGCGTTTGTCTGAAAAGGTCTTGGCCGTATAGGTCCCAACGCCAAGATCAATGACAAAGGGCCTGCCATTCTTGTACACAGTAAAGGAGCCCACATCATTGTGATTGTGGGAGTCTGCGTTATCTCCCGCCCTGGCTGCAAGAGTAAACACTCTGTCCCTGGCGATCATCAGTCCCATGCTGTCAAAGTAGCAGTCCTTAGGAAGCTCATCGCTTGTAGCAAAACTCTCCATCTCACCGGCAGCAAAGGCCTGCATCACATGGTAAAAGAGATTGATCTCACCGGATATAAGCCTGTCCTTCCTTGGTGCTGTTCTGTAATCCTCCGCAGCAAAAGAAGCAAGTATATCATCTCCAACAGCCCTGCCAAAGAGAAACTCCCTCGCGCAGCGCCTTCCTGCCAGAGGGCTGCAGTCTGCGAAATTGACATAGTATCCCTCTCCCACATACATCTTTACGATGAAGCCGGCGATATTCTTTATCTTGTTTTTCTTGTATATAGCTGAGAATTCAGGGCTTTTTAATGAACAGTCCATAAGCTCAAGACATCCGAAGAGGCACAGTCCCGCATGGGAATAATACTGGGCTCCCTCGTTGCAGCCACCGTCCTCTCCGTATTCATCAAGGAAATAGTCGCAGGACTCAGCAGCTTTTTCCAGGAACTGCTGTCTCTCTTTTACGGTAAAAAAGTCCTCTTCTCTTGTAAGTGCACATATAAGAACATTCTGGGTTATCCAGGGAGTCCAGTTGCACATGGTCTGCTGCCCATCTCCCATCCACCAGAAATGCTGATGAAGATAGGGCTCAAAGATGCGCTCTTTAAGCCTCTCATTGACATAAATTCCGATATGAGGGCTTATCTTATCAAATACAGGGCGAAGAAGATACTCTATAAAGGCCACCTCAGCGCCGCTCTCTGCCTGAAACAGGTCTATGATCTGCCTGGTGACATCGGGAAGTATCTCCTGCTCTGCGTCTCTCTCATAGCTGGTATGGGGCGGAAGACACCAGGTGGTCTCCTCCAATATTAGGTAGAGTCCGTCCAGAATATCATCAAGGAACCGCCCCTTATTCTCAACGCACTCTGCCATTACGAGCTTATTTAGTTTCCTTCTTCTGGGAAAATACTTATCCTCGAACCTTACTCTGTTACCGGTTCTTTTGAAAGTCATAAAATCCGAGATCAGAAGCTCGGTCCAGGGCTCCTTAAGAGCCTCTTCACCCTCTTCTATAAGCTCTTTTTTGACCCGGTGCGGGAGTCCTTCCCAGGCAGTTCTGTCTGAAATATCGGGATATCTGTCGTAGATGCCGCAGTTTCCCGCCCTTCCCAGATATTCTTTTGTTAAGCTCTCATGAACGGAATTCGTAGCTGTTCCCATACTTTTTTACCCCAAAGAATATGATCTGAAACCTTATAACAAAAGATGCACCCATAGATGCTCACTAAAAAGCACCACGGATGCATCGAAAGTAACAATATTATCTTGTAGAAAGAAAAACGTTCTCTCTTGCTGCAACTTCATCATCGGGATAGTCATGCCTGTAGGTCTCCATCAGAGAGGAGGCAAGTCCGAACTCTCCCATATATTCATAAGCGGTTATCTCATTGAGCATAAGGGCCTGCTCCACATCCTTATCACCAAGGGCAAGTCCCGACTGGAAGGAAGCAACAGCTCCCTCGTAATCGCCCTGCTTGATCTGACACATGCCAAGCTGGTTATAGACAAGGGAGGAATCCGGATTCTCGCTTATATAGGTCTTGTATACGCTGATGGCGTAGTTGTAGTCGCCCTGTTTCTCTCCGGTCTGGCCAAGAAGAAGGACCACAGGCTCTTTCTCCTGATCTCTCTCGTTCCTGGCGGCCTCAAGATAGCTCTGGGCCTCGGCATTATTTCCAAGGTAATAGGAAATCTGCCCCTTCTCGTAGTTGGTCATGAAGTTCTGACCGTTGTCCATGGCGGTCTGAAGAAGGGCTGTGGCCTCATCTCCGTAGCCGTGCTCATCAAGAGCTCTGTAGATCATGATGATCATGGAATAATCCTTGGGACTTAAGGTAATGGCTCTGGTGAAATCCGAATAGGCATTGTCATGGTCGCCGGATGCCAGAAGTGCCACACCTCTGAGGTAATAAGCACTGCTATCCTTACTTCGAAGTCCAAGAATGGCATCATAGACCTCCTTGGCCTTACTGTATTCACCCATGTTAAAAAAGGCCTCCGCCAGGTAGTAGTTGGTGTCAAAATCCATGTCATCAACTATTCCCTCATCGGCTGCAAGGGATGCCAAAAGCTCTGCAGCAGCCTGCTCATACTCGCCGGTCTTAAGAAGTGCGATGCCCCTTCCTCTGTGCAATAGGCATTCGTCCTCCCCGTTATTCTCGGCACTGGCAAAGCTCTCAAGAGCATTCTCATATTCATGGCTCTCTATATAGGCAAAACCGGAGTCTATATTACGCCTTCCAACGAGACTCCCACATCCCGACAGAAGGACAGACGCCAGCAAACAAGCGCAAATAAGTCGGTGCTTCATAACCCTTCCCCCAACGATAGTGCATTACTTAAGGTAAGCTACAACCTCCACTTCACAGAGAACATTTCTGGGAAGCTGCTTAACTGCAACGCAGCTTCTGGCAGGCTTGCCTGTGAAATACTTCTCATATACTGCATTGAAAGGAGCGAAATCACTCATCTCAGCAAGGAAGCAGGTAGTCTTAACCACGTGCTCATAGTCTGTTCCTGCAGCACGGAGGATCTCTCCGATATTTCTGCAAACTCTGTCTGCCTGATCGGTAATAGTTGTTGTATCGATCTCACCATCCTCAGGATTGATGGGAATCTGTCCTGACGCATAGAGAAAATCTCCTGCGATAATAGCCTGTGAATAAGGTCCGATCGCTGCCGGTGCCTTGTCTGTAGAAATGTACTGCATAATAGACCTCCTTATATGTAAAAAATTATCAAGTATTATCCTGTGAATCCTCTCCGAACAATGCGGTTACGTAGTAGCCTCTGGCGTTCTCTTCAACCTTGGTGACTACGCCCTTCCTCTCCAGCATTCTCTCGCGGAAAGGGAAATTTCCCGACATTGCAAGGGACGGGTCGATGGTATAGTAATAGTTACTGGGAAGCACTCCCTCTGTAACCGTAACAGGGTCTCCCTCATGAAGAAGTCCCGGTCTTTCCATCTTAAAAATCATTTCTCTAGACATTTTACCACCCCTTTTTCAGAAAGTAATATCTTGTTTTTTTCTTCAAATTGTGAATCAGTCTTTTACAATGGCATGGAGTCTTAAGTAGTCATACCAGAGCTGATAGGATGAAGCTTTGAGGTGAATATCGTCGAAGGAAAGGCTTCCATCAAGGTTGCCGTTACCGTCATCCACCGCCTCGTTCATGTCAATGTAAAAAATGTTCTGATTGTCCGCAAGCTGCGACAGAGCTGCATTTCTTCTGTCAACGTTGACATTGTTGAAATTCTTGTCGCTGTTACTCTTTCTCTCTGTAACATGCATGATGCCCTGAATGTAAATTATGGCATCGGGCTGAAGCTCACGGATTCTGTTTACCACTTCCATGTAATGCTCAACGAAATACTCATCGGTACCTGTGCCGATCTCATTAAGTCCAAGGCTGATATATATCTTGCCAAACTGCTGATTGGAAAGGGCCTCCTCAACTCCGATGGTACCCTCGGGAGTCTTGATGAACTCTTTCTTCATCACAGTGTAAATGGAGAGAGACACCTTGGCATAGAAGGTGGCATGCTCATCCAGCTCCTGACAATACTCGGACAGGCCAACGGTCCTTGAATCTCCGATGAAAAGCGCATCATCGAAGTACTCCGGAGTAACCTCCTGAGGCTCATAGACCTTCTCTTCCACAAGTTCTACGTCATTAGCTGATACATCGTTAGCGGATATATCAACCTCCGGCTCTTCCACCGTCTCTTCTATCACTACCTCCTCAGGCTCTTCCTGAGGACCTTCGACAACAGTATCCTCCTGCATCTGTTCCAGGAATTCATCAATAGAACCGGGCATTTCAGGTGAGGGTCCCTCTGCCTCAGGCACATAGTTCCAGGGAAATACCCCTTCCGTAGCGCCCCGTATGGGAAGTACCATAATTGGTGCCTTCTCCGGGTCGTACCCTTCCTTATAGTCCGCATAAACAGTGTTTGCAAACACCACTGCGACAGTCGTTATGAAGATTGAACTTACCACGATGGCAATAAACATCGGGCAGGTCTTGAAAAACTTCATGTCTCTTACACTTTCTTTTAATACAAGGATTAAAACCTAAAATACATAAACGGATTGCCTGCTGCGTTGGCCAGGCTGTATACGCAGGCCCAGAACAGCACAAATACTGCAATTGTCACCACAATATTTCTTCTGTGGTTCTCAAATATCTCATAGACCTTGGGAATCAGAAGCACCAGGCCTACAGCTATAAGAATGCCGTAAATACCGACATTTTTGGCAAAATCATTGGGGTTAACTGATATTCCCGCTCCGAAGAAAGGGAATAGTCTTGTAAAGTAAGTTGCCAGCATCTGTGAATCCGGAATCGCGAAGATAACCCAGGTAAGAGGTATAAGCACCAGCACATTGATCTTGCCGATGAGCCATCTGAGAACCCCGGGGAGCTTCTGAACAATGTATTTCTCACAGACAATGATAAGAAAAATGATCATTCCCCAGAGAATAAAGTTCAGGGTAACGCCGTGCCAGAAGCCGGTTATAAGCCATACGATAAGCAAATTGAAAACAGTGCGAAGGCTTCCCTTCCTGCTGCCTCCAAGCGGGATGTATACATAATCCCTAAACCAGGAGCCAAGAGATGCATGCCATCTTCTGTAGAACTCCGATACGCTAAGGGATGCATAGGGGTGATCGAAGTTGGTGATAAAAGGAAATCCCAACATAACACCAATTCCCGCTGCCATCAGCGAATATCCCCAGAAATCCATGTACAGCTCAAGTGAATAGGTAACGGCGCCGAGCCATGCCAGCGGCGTTGAAATGCTCTCATAACCGATGGTCCCGATGTCCTTCCAGAGCATCGCAAGATGATCTGCCAGAAGCACCTTCATTCCAAGTCCCACCGTAAAGAACTTAAGACCGTCCTCGATTCTTTCAAAAATCTCGAGAATGGTCCTGTTTTCTTTGTGTCTTTCAAAATCCGAAAAACGCATTATGGGGCCTGATACCACCTGCGGAAACATGGTAAAGTAGGCAGCGGTGTCAATAAACTTAGGCGTATCCTTAACTTTTCCCTGATAGAGGTCTGCCTGAAATGAAATCATCTTGAATACAAAGAAGCTGATTCCTATAGGCATGAATGAACTGTCAACAAACTGAGACAGGAGCTTGAATTCAACCAGCATTACAACATCCAGGAATACGACGAAGGCAAGCAGGAACTTATTCTGCCCACTGCCGTGGAGAGCTCTTGCAAAAAAGTAGTTGACTAACACAGCCCCCAGAAGAACCGGGAGCATCCTAAGATCCCCAAAGCCGTAGAAAACCAGACTCCCCAAAAGGAGAGTGGCTTTTCTGAACTCTATGGGGGTCAGATAATACACTATTAGAAAAACAGGCAAAAACCTGAATATAAAAGTTAAATCTGAAAAATTGACCATTTAGTTCCCCGAATTGTTAATCTCTGCCAACTTGGTTTCGGCGGCCTGAGCACTCTGAGTACCCGGGAAATCGGTGATAACCTTATCATAGATCTCCTTGGCCTTATCCGTATCGCCCTGGGCGTTATAGGAGTTGCCAAGATAATACAGGGTATTAACATTTGTATTGTCATACTGATATGCCTTGGAAAGATTGGCTACAGCAGTATCATAATCTTCAGCTTTGTAGGCTTCATAGCCTGTGTTGTAATAGGATGTGGCAAGCTGAGGTCCAACCAGTGACATAAGGCTGTTGTACAGAGACATAAACTCAGCAGAAACATTCTCATCGATGGCATCAAGATCAAGATGCTCCAGAGCCCCTGCCATTCCCTCGATATCGGAGGGATCATTAATGTAAAGGGCTGTGGCCTCCATAAGGCTGTTCATTGCAGCGGAAGTACTGTCTACGCCTTCATAGCCGGTAACCTGAGACTGAAGCTCCTCAACCTGTTTCTGGAGGTTACCGATCTGCTGCTCATAATCCACCAGCTGAGCCGACTTGGAATCGGACTCCTCGCTGATCTGAGTGATCTTGGCCTGGTTGTTGCTGTTGATACTCTGAATTCTCTGAGGCAGGATCAAAAAGCATGCTGCCGCCACACCAAGCACCATTCCAAGGACGATTCCCCAGATGGAGCTGGATCTGGCTATCGCCGATTTCTTAACCGGCTGAATGATCATCTCATTGCCGCTGTTGTATCTGATGGAGCCGTCATTGTCCGCAGCCACATCGGAAACCAGCTTTCCGCTCTCGCCGGGAAGCAGCATACTGTCAGCTTCCTTGAGATATCTTCTTGCCATCAGATTGCCCGTATCAAGCTCAAGAGCCTTCTGGGACTCGATCTTGGCTCTGTCCCACTTGCCGTTTTTAAGGCACAAAAGGGCAAGCAAAAGATGTGCCTTAACCAGTCTCTTGTTGAGCTGGAGCACCTTCTTAAGCTGAATCTCCGCCAGATCGTAGCTGCTTTGATGACAGTAGTTAAGCGCAATATTAAATTTCTTGATGGTCTGATTGATGTTGTCCAGAAGAGATGGTGAATTTCTGACATCATCAATATAGTTGTCAGCCAGATTGTTATCGGACTGAAGGTTCTTACTTATAACCCACTCGGCAAGGGCTGCCACCACTTCGCCGGTGTCATAATATATAAGGCCAAGAAGATTCCTGGCATTTATATTGTTTTTATCAAGTTTAAGGCTCTGACGAAGGGACTCGACAGCGCCTGTCATATCTCTAACGCCTGCTTTCTCAAGGCCTTCATTGTAGAATCTGTTGGAAAGACTCTTGATCTTCTTGTAGGTTCCTACCTTGGCTCCGCAGCCTGGGCAGGTGCTATCCTTGGTAAGCTCGGCTCCGCAATAATAACACTTCATGTTATCTTACCCTCTTTGCCGTATCTGCTTCCTGACTTGCTTCCTTGAGAAGCTTAACAATGACATCGGACATATCGTCAAGATCCTGCTTGTAGATAATGTCCTCTGCATCCTCTATTTCAAGACTTGGTTTGAATTTCTTAAGTTCTTCTTCAAAATTGATCATAATAGCCTCTTAAATTATTTCCTTGATCTGTCCGGCGAGATAAAGTGATCCTGCCGCAAATACCATATCCCCGGATTTCCTGATGGTTATGATATCGGTAACGGCGTCCCGGACATTGCTGTAATATTTAATGGGAAGTCCTATGATTCCCTGTCTGTCCTTGCTGTCCTCGAAGGCCGCCTTGAGATCTCCCATGGATACGGTCCTCTCGGTATTAAGTACTGCTACAAATACGGAATCAAATATTCCGCTGGAAAGAAGCCTGTCGATGATATCTCCGTACTGCTTGTCTCCTACGATTCCGAACAAAAGGAGCCTTCGTCCTTCACACTCTATTCCGGAAACGCTGTCAATAAAAGCCTCTATTCCGTCAATGTTGTGGGCTCCATCCACAAAAATACCCGGCCGGATCTCTTCCATCCTGCCGTCCCACTTGGCACTGATAAGTCCATCATTAATGTCCAACTCAGTGATATTGGCGCCCTGATCCCTTAGGATCTCACAGGCAGTTACCGCCAAAGCGGCATTTTCTGTCTGATATTTGGCCAAGGTTGATAGCTTTAGGCCACAATATTTATCATAAAGGGAATTATACGAAAAAGCAATGTATTTATTCCCCTGTTCGTCCTTATTAATATGTACATCGGTGATATTTCTGCTCTCCACCGCAATCGCCCTTGTATCAAGGCTTAGCGCTGCCATCTTGATAACATCCGAGGTTTCTTTGGTCTTGTCAAAAAATACGACGGGAACGCCCTTTTTGATGATTCCGGCCTTCTCGCCGGCTATTGCCTCAAGGGTGTTGCCCAGGTACTGCATATGGTCGTAGCCGATCTCCGTAATAACGCATACTTCCGGCTTCCTGATACTGTTGGTGGCATCGAGCCTTCCCCCAAGTCCGGTCTCCATCACAAGATAATCCACCGGATACACATCGTAGAGAAGTACTGCCATAAAAAAGAGAAATTCGAAATAAGTCGGGAAAAATTCCCCGTCTTTGTATTCAAATATTCGGCGCAGCGTCTCCATAAATACAACCAGGAATACACCGTCCGATATAGGTTTGGTATCTATGCAGAATCTCTCGTTGATCTTAACAAGATGCGGCGAAGTAAAGGTACCCACGGTGTAGCCCGCCCGCATCAATATCCAGGAGATATAGCTGCAGACAGAACCCTTGCCGTTGGTCCCCGCCACATGGATTATCTTCATGTTTTCCTCGGGATTACCCAGGTACGCAAGAAAAGCCTCCGTCTCTTCGGCGGAGTGCTTTTCTGCGAATCTGGGAATCGTGTTAAGGAAATCCTCAAGTTCTGCAATTGTTATCTTTTCTGCATTATCGGAGCGCTCAATAAGCTTCCGTGCCTTGCCTAATAACTCGTTATCCATAACTCTCAGCTTAGTGGCAGCGATTATTTTTTCAGCTGCGCAAGTCTTTCTGTAATCTGATCATAGGTCTGCTGATACTTTAGCTGCTTGTCCTTCTCCTCTGCGATCTTCTCTGCGGGAGCCTTGGAAAGGAACTTCTCATTGCTGAGCATGCTCTGGGATCTCTTAAGCTCACCCTCAAGCTTCTTCTGTTCCTTGGTAAGTCTCTCGATCTCTGCTGCAAGATCAACAAGATCTGAGAAAGGAATATAGCAGGTTGCATCTGCAAGAACTACTGAAACAGCGTCCTCAGCAATTCCTGACTTATCCTTCTGGCAAACAGACTCTGATGCGTAAGCAAGGGACTCGAAGAAGAGCTTACCCTTTGTGAAGATATCAAGAACCTCGTCCTTGTCACTTACTACGTATACTGCTGCCTTTCTGGAAGGAGCAACGTTCATCTGTGTACGAACGTTTCTGATGCCTCTTACGGCCTCTTTGATGGTCTCGATTGACTTCTCGTCTGCCTCGAAGTTCCACTCATCCTTATAAACAGGCCACTCAGAGATCATGATGGACTCTTCCTCATCCTGCATTGTGCAGAAGATCTCCTCTGTGATGAAAGGCATATAAGGATGAAGGAGCTTCAGTGCGTTAAGAAGCACGGTCTGCAGGGTCCAAAGAGCTGCCTCGTGGGAAGTCTTGTCATCTGAGTTGTAGAGACGAGGCTTAACCATCTCGATGTACCAGTCACAGAACTCATCCCAGATAAAGTCATATACCTTCTGAACCGCAATACCAAGCTCGAACTTCTCCATGTTCTCTGTTCCTTCTTTGATGGCGTTGTTGAGCTTACTTAAGATCCAGTGATCAACAGGCTCAAGGTCTGCCGGCATAGGCTGATGGATAGCTGAAGGAGCATCCTCTGCCATGTTCATCATAATGAATCTAGATGCGTTCCAAACTTTATTAGCAAAATTACGGCTGTTCTCTACTCTCTCGTTATAGAAACGCATGTCGTTTCCGGGTGCATTTCCTGTAACGATCGTAAGACGAAGAGCGTCAGCACCGTAGTTCTCTATAACCTCAAGAGGATCAATACCGTTTCCGAGGGACTTACTCATCTTTCTTCCCTGTGAGTCTCTGATAAGACCATGGAAAAGAACTGTCTTGAATGGGTAGGTTCCCATCTGCTCATAGCTTGAGAATATCATTCTGATTACCCAGAAGAAGATAATGTCATAACCTGTTACCAGCACGTCTGTAGGGAAGAAGTACTTAAGCTCCTTAGTATCGTGTGGCCATCCAAGGGTCTCAAAAGGCCACAGTGCTGATGAAAACCAGGTATCCAGTGTATCAGGATCCTGAGTAAAGTGATCGTGTCCACACTTAGGGCAGACTGCAGGCATCTCTTTTGCAACAACTACTTCTCCGCACTTGTCGCAGTAGTATGCAGGGATTCTGTGTCCCCACCAGAGCTGTCTTGAGATACACCAGTCTCTGATATTGTCTGTCCAGTTGTAATAGATCTTGTCCATTCTCGGAGGAATAAGCTTGATCTC
>JAEEGL015141166.1_pt1 | contig 15659 bp, 17 predicted proteins | sample 9134231 | NCBI WGS metagenome assembly JAEEGL01 (sample SAMN16246548, study PRJNA631951) | gut metagenome | biome: gut microbiome; feature: rumen; material: fiber-attached | host: Bos | place: Iran: Karaj | collected 2018-10
ACTAGTCGATATGAAACTTTCTGATGAAACTTGGTACATCATCCGTAACACCCCTGGTGTAACTGGCTTTATCGGTACCGGTACTCAACCAACCCCAGTTTCTGAAAAGGAAAGTACCAAAATCAAGAAACGCATGGGCGTAGAAGATCCAAAGTTCTCCGTCAAATACGAAATTGGCGAAGTTGTTTCTATTACCGATGGTCCATTCAAGGGCTTTGATGGTACTGTCTCTGAGATTGATGCCGCTAAGGGCAAACTCAAAGTTATGGTATCTATGTTTGGTCGCGAAACACCAGTCGAGCTCGATGCTCTTCAAGTAAAGCAGCTAAACTAATTAATAACAAAAAAGTACTGGATAATTCCAGTACTTTTTTTATTGTATTAGTCTACTACTTCTACACCCATTGAGCGAGCAGTGCCGGCTACTACCTTTACTGCGCCTTCTAGGTCTACAGCATTGAGTTGATCCATCTTCTTGTTAGCGATTTCTTCAAGCTGAGCGCGGGTGATTTTGCCTACCTTTACGGTATTTGGCTTACCAGAACCCTTGTCTAGTTTGATAGCTTCGCGGATGAGATCATCTACTGGCTGACCAAGACATGTCCAGTCGAAAGTGCGATCTTCGTAAACCTTGATGTGGACAATAACGTTTTTGCCCATATAGTCTTTGGTTTTTTCGTTGAATGGATTAATGAAATCCATCATGTTTAGACCCCACTGACCAAGGGTAGAACCTACCGGTGGACCTGCTGTGGCCTTGCCACCTGGGATACGGAGTTTAAGATTTCCGATAACCTTTTTTTCTGCCATAAAATATCCTTAGATTAAATTATATTTTAGAAGCATTTTGCGTAACAGGAATATTATACCAAAAACTCTGGTAAATGTAAAGAATTTGTGGTATAATGATTCTATTATTATTTTTAGGTTGGGAGAGCCATTGGCTCGCTAATACCACAGAAAGGAAATTATGGCCGAAGAAGAGGTCAAAACTACTATCGCCGAAGAAGCTGTTGAAGCTCCTGAAGTAAAAGAAGAGACTTTTGCAAAATCTGGCAAAAAGTCCAAAAAACATATTGAAGAAGTAAAAGCTGAGGAAGAACGCCAAGCTAAAAAAGAAGAGCGCAAGGCTGCCGAAGCTACCGTAAAGCCAAAGGGTGAAAAGCCTGTAACTCGTCCACGCATCGAACGCCGTGGCAAGAAGTACCAAGAAGCTGCTAAGCTTATTGAGAAAGGCAAGGTATACAGCCTTAAAGAAGCTATTGAACTAGCTCTTAAGACTAGCCCAGTTAAATTTGACGCTAGCGTTGAAATCCACGCTCGTCTTGGTGTAGATCCACGTCAAGCTGATCAAAACATTCGTACTACCCTCGTACTCCCAAACGGTAACGGTAAAACTGTACGCGTAGCTGTATTTGCTCCACTTGATGTATGCAAGGCTGCAAAAGCTGCTGGCGCAGATATCGCTGAAGACGAAGAATTCACCAAACAACTTGATAAGGGTGTAATCGATTTCGATATCCTTATTTCTACCCCACAATATATGCCAAAACTTGGTAAATATGCCCGTCTACTTGGCCCTAAGGGTCTCATGCCAAACCCAAAGGCTGGTACCGTAACTATGGATGTTGAGAAGGCTGTAAAAGAAGCTAAGGCCGGTAAAGTTGAATACCGTGTAGATAAGCAATCTATCGTACACATTGGTGTTGGTAAAGCATCATTTGGCACCGATAAACTTCTTGAGAACGCAAATGCTTTCTTTGAATCCCTCAAAGGTCAGAAGCCAGCTTCTCTCAAGGGCACCTATGTAAAGTCTGTTTTCGTAACAACTACCATGGGTCCATCCATTGCTATAGAAAACCTATATAACTAGTATCAACAAGAAAACGTACTTCGAGGACAATTCGGAGCCTGGCAAGGCGAGAACTAGCGCCGGCTACCCGTGGCGACGGGCCAGCCGGACGCGTGTCCGAGAAGTATGTTTTTTGTTGTCATTGTGATATACTTTTTTTATGGAAACGTATGCGCTTATTTTTGCGATAATACTTGGCTTATTATTGCTACTTGCGGGGTACCGCATCAAAAAAATCACCTTCTTCATCGCCTGGTTTATTATCGGGCATTATATAATGACCACATATCTAATGGGTCTAATTAACAATGCTGTGCCGCAAATTGCTGGCGACGCACTCTACCAAAATCTACTTCCACTCGCTGGCGGTGTTCTTATGGGTTGTCTTGGGTTTACCCTAGAAAAACTCTGTGTTGCTGGTATCACCCTTGGTGTTACCATGATGATCACGACTCAATACTTTGGCACAGATGTTACAACGCTTCTTATTGGGCTAGTAATAGGCGTAATCTTAGCTGGCGTGGCTACCGCCCTCATGAAACCAGCGTATATCGTTGCTACTTCTGCAATGGGGGCATATCTACTCACAATCTCGCTCATCCAGCTTGTCACAGCAATTGATCTAAAACCATATTATTTCTTGATTCTCATCGCTTTTGCCGTCATTGGTATTGTCTCACAGTTTTCTACCACCAAAGGCGTTCACTAGATTGATTTTTATTTCATTTATGGTATAATATATTTATATTTTGTACATTACGTTTTTGGAGGAGGTGGTTTATTTGGTAAAAACGTACAAGGAATGGCGTTATGCTTATAACGACTGCAAGACTTGCTATGATTTCCTGAATGATAATGAGGATAAGCTGAGACACATAATGAGTCCTAGCTTTGCTGGCCATTTGTGTTTGATTGAAACTCCGATCACAGTTCTATTATTGTCCTCGGCATTAATCTGGAATGGGCTCTGTAAAGCTAAAATTGCACCGGAACTATTCTTGATTGTGTTTCTTTCCATTAATATCTTCATTATTGTCACGCTTCTAATTCACTATTCGGTCCAGTATAAAAATTTAAGAATATGCCGTACTAAGATCGGTATATATCAGGAGACTTGGCCAACAATTATTGACGTTATCACGGATGCTGATGGTGATGATTACTTACCGAAAGAGCCCGAGAGTTTGAACTTTGTTGAGCTCTCTACCGTTGAATGTCTTCCCGCAGAAGAGCCGAAAGTGGTAAATGATGATGTTGAAGAAGCGACGACGCTCGTATTCCAGCCTTTGATCGAGAAAAAATCTGAGGAAATCTGCACAGAAGTAATTCAGAAAGAAGAAATTCACGAAGAAGAGGCACATGAAGAAGAAGAACACGAAGAAATAACCGTACCAGTACCGGTTGCACCGGCTGCATTGGTTGTTCAAGTTCCTGCCACACCGGCTGTGCCCGCTGAAGTAAATATCGTTTATTCTTTCGATGAGTTAAGAGCTAGGTGGGGAATGTAATAATTGCCCTCCACAAAAACCCGCCCTTTTTAGGGGGCGGGCTTTTTATTTACAACTAGCGATCTAATTTCAGATATTAAGCAAGCTCTACAGTAGCACCAGCTTCTTCGAGAGCTTTCTTCATAGCCTCGGCGTCTGCCTTGGCAACTTTTTCTTTAACGGTAGCAGGAGCACCGTCTACGATAGCCTTAGCTTCGCCAAGACCTAGACCGGTAGCTTCCTTTACAGCCTTGATGACTGCAATCTTTTGTGCGCCAGCGTCTTTGAGGACAACATCATATTCAGATTTGCCTTCGTCAGCAGCAGCACCGTCAGCACCACCAGCAGCTACAGCAACAGCTGCAACTGGCTCGATGCCATATTCGTCTTTTAATACAGTTTTAAGTTCGTTAACTTCAAGAACGGTCAAATTGACTAGTTCTTCAGCCAACTTTTTGATATCAGTAGCCATTTATTTAATCCTTTCTTAGGGTAATATTAAGCGGTTGCTTCGGTGGATTCTTCAGCTGGGGCTTCTGCAGCTGCAGTTTCTTCTGCAGGGGCAGCTTCTTCAGCTGGCTTAGCTTCTACGGTTTCAGGCTTGTTTTCGAGACCGGAAACGATACCATTGATACCAGATAGAAGGGTATCCACAACTTGCGCGATAAGTTCGTTCTTGGTTGGAAGTGAACCGAGGGTAGCGACTTCTTCTTTTGAAAGAGAAGCACCTTCAGCGTTAAAGCCACCAACTAGTTCCATCTTTGCGTGGGTTTTGGCGAACTTGGTCAAAACTTTAGCAGCATCGAAGTCCTCGTCTGAACCAACAGCATAGAGAAGTTGGCCAACAAGAGCGGAATTGTCGGTGTCTTTGTAAGCTGCAATTTCCTTCATTGCAACTTTTACGAGACGGTTCTTTACAACCTTAATCTTAATACCTGATTCGCGAGCAAGTTTACGGAGTTCTTGAAGTTCAGCTACGGTGAGGCCTTCGTATTTAGCGTAGACCACCATCTTTGAATCGTTCAAAAGCTCGGTAAGTTCTGCAACCAATGTAGTCTTTTTATCTTTTGAAATTGCCATAAAAAGTTCCTTTGGTTATTATTAATAAAATGATCGCTAATTGTTAAATAGCGTCACCAAATATAACAAGAAATTTGCCTCGGTGGCATGATTAAGTGTATAAACACCGCCACTGTCTTTGGTAACTAACGTCCATTATATCACACTTTTAAAATAATGCAAATTATGTTATAATAATATTCAGATAAGGTTATAGTACATTTAAATTTCAAGGGGGTAATTATATGTTTTTTTATCTTAAGGCCACATCGGTTCTTGATAAGAACAAGAATTTAACAGAAAGTCAGAGAGCGGTTTTAGAATGCACTCTAAACCGTCGCTGCATGTATAAACACTTTTTTATATTTGCATTAGGATGTTTTTCTACACTTTTACTATTGGTAACTGTTCTCATATACCAGTGGATAAACCTGTTCATGCTGGGCTTAATTATATTCAATTTTATATTTGCGATTGCTAATTTTGTCTGCATGTTACACTATCGTTCGGAATATATTAAAGCATTCAAGAATACAGAATCATATTTTGGCTTTTTCCCGAAAGATCTCAGAAAGATGCTCATAAAAAATATCGACACTCTATTTGAAGGTGGGATGCTGCCACCTGAGTATGTCGATTTAGAGTGGAAATACAAAACAGGTATGTTTTTAGATAGTTTATCGAGTATAAAAAAAGGGGGTTGAGGTTATGACGACATCTGATGCTTCTTATATAATTTTTATGCACACAGGAATAAATGATTGGCAGAGAAAAATAGTCCTCAATATATACTTAAAGAAAGTTTCGTTGAGATTGCTTATTCCTATGTTGTTAGCATTTGCTATCACGATTGGTTTTCTGACTATTCCCATGGGATTTTTAATAGCGACAAATTTTCAAATTCAAATCCCAGTATATATTTATATTGTTCTCATATTAAGCACTGTAGTTACAATTGTCTTATTTTTTATAAATTGGAGATATTTCTTAAAGCAAACAGCCGTCGAGAGGGAGCTAATCGAATACTATGGGGAATATCCAAAAGAATTAGAGAGAATAATTATCGAGAATTCAGAACAGCTAACTAGTGGCAAACTTCTACCACCAGTTTTTTATCAAAAAGAAAAAGAACTTTTAGACAAGACCTTATCTAAGCCCGAATAGACATCGGGCTTTTTTTATATTATAATTTATCTATGAACGATTTTGATTATTTAGGTGAAGGAGAGGTATATCTAGATGGCGCTTGCCAATCGCTTAGACCTCGTCCAGTTATAGAAGCATTAAATAAATATTATACTGAGCATAACTCTTGTGGCGAACGCGTGAAATATAAGTGGGGCCGCATCACGGATGAGAAAGTAGAGGAAACTCGCGAGAAGGTTTTGAAATTCGTTGATCTTTCTGCTCGTAAATACACTTGTTCATTTACGCTTAACACTACTTATGGTATCAATTTGATTCTAAACCAGCTAAAGGGTGATGATTTTAAGAAGGTAATGACTTCCGAAATCGAGCATAATTCGCCTTTTCTTGCTACGATTGCATTTTCTGAGCGCACCGGACTCCCGCGTGAAATCATGAAAAGAAATGACGATGGCACTATTAATATCAAAGACTATGATTTTACTAAGGCGATCGTCGTAGTAAACTGTGCATCAAATTTTGATGGACGCAAGCTTAAAAATGTTGACGAGCTAACCAAAGCCGTACATAAAGCTGGTGGCATTATCATTATTGACGCCGCTCAGGCAATGTCTCATTCTTCTGACGTAATTCGTGGCGTAGAAGTGGATGCAATTTGTTTTTCAGCACACAAAATGTATGCACCGTCTCTAGGTGTACTAGTTTGGCGTGATGATCTCGAAAAGCATTTGAACCGTCGCTTTATTGGTGGTGGCATGGTAGACGATGTCGAAAAAACCACTTACAAGCTTTCCGCCGACAACAAAGAACATCGCTATACTAGATTTGAATCAGGCCTCCAAGCCTGGGGCGAGATTATCGGGCTCGGTGCTGCGATTGATTGGCTAAACAAATTACCAAAGAAAGACTGGAAAAATCTAGAAAACAATACCAAAGAGCTTTATGATTTCTTATCATCTTCTGATCGCGTACACTTAATCAACAAAGAACCAAACCCTACTATGACTTTTTATATCGATGGGCTAGATTCTCATCTTCTTGGTGAAGCCTTGTCTCGTGAAAACATTATGGCTCGCACTGGCTATTTCTGCGTGCATTATTATCTAGATCACGTTCTGCATCTTCCACCAATGATTCGTTTTTCACTAGGTCTTCATAACAGACCAGAAGACATTGAAAAGATTAAAAAGGTTTTATCCAGAATCCTCGAAGCGTAAAAAAGCCCCGTCATAATGGCGGGATTTTATAATATTTAATGTACGATTCTTTGCCTGGTATGGGATATTGGGGGCGTTCACGACGCACGCCCCCCCACACATCGTGTTCCTAATCCCGTCTTGTTTATTGTGCAAGACACTTATAAATTTGGTTGATTCGATCTTCCACCTGGCAGAGATGGTTGGTATTATTATAACACATATTCTTAAAATTAAAAAATTCCCCGCAAATGAGCGGGGAATTAATTTTATAATAAGGATCCCCGGACACCTCCATGTGCCAAAAATCCCCACTATACAAACGTAAACCCGATTTTCATGAGTTCGAGTCTAAGCTTTTCGGCGTCTTCAAAGAGTATTGTACGTATACCATTTCTTTCAGCAGACTTATTATTACCTAATATATCATCGATAAGAATTATATCTTCCACGGGAGCGTCTATAGCCTTAATGACCTGAGGGAAGAATTCCTCGTCCCCTTTTACACATCCTAAGTCAAATGACCAGAAACTTCTTTTAACTAAGTTGAAAATTTCTGGGTGAGACCTAATTATCTTTGGCGCTCTCTCTTTGATATGATCGGAAGCGATATAAATCGTTGGCATACCTTGAATTCTTTCTTGGCTACCAAATGTTACTGGATGGCTAGAAATACTTTTTATAAGCTGCGATGTTCCTGGAACTTTCTCGTATAAACACTCCGAAAGATAGTACTTTGCGCTTATTGGATTTAAACCTTTTGTAAAGTTTTGTCCGTCAAAGAAAGTATTCCAATACACATCCTCGCCATCAATCTTGCCCCTGAATAAATCTAGAAGAACATCATTTACTTCTTTTCTTCTTTTTTCAAAGGCAATGCTATCGTCGATGCTGAAATCTCTTGATATATATTTTTTAATTCCGTCGAAGCCGCCGATTTGTACTTCTGACAAATCAAATACTAAAACCATGCGATCACCCCCCTGTATGTCAGACTGGCTACATTATAACATGATTAACTACCACTATAAAGCATTACAATTTAGGAAACTTGTGATAATATAAATACATTATGGTGTGTATAGCTGCATTTATTATTTTGGCGTTAATTGGTGGGATTGTTGCTATTGTTTCTATTTTTAAACCAAAGGTAGGTAAATCTTACTGGAAAATGTTTAAAAAAGCCTGGGGTTGTCTTTGGAAAAAAGTCCGCCTCCAAAAATGTGAGACTGGTTTTAAGGATGACGTCAAAAACACATTGCTTAGCCGCGTGATTGTAAAACACCCAAAATGGGTGAAGCCACTTTCTGTCATTATTGAAGTACTGTCCGTTGTGATTGTGATTGTTGCCGTCTGGGCACTTCTTACTGCAATCAAGTCTTTGCTCGCACTGTGGGCACTTGGTAGCTGTAATGTTACTAAACCATCTGCTTGTACACTTGGAGCTGAAGTATGTTCCATTGACGAATCCGAGCCACAGAATCCAATTGAAGCTACCGGCCGTTGGTTTACTGAATGGGGCGAGATCTTTGAAGCAATTCCTGACAAGTTCAAAACTTACAATGCCGATGATTATTCGTTTGAATATATTGCTATGAACGACACTACTGATAAGCCAGTTGCTGTAGATATCTTTGATCCGGGATGCTCAGTCTGTATGATTTCTTACCGTAATCAAAAGTCTTCCGGATTCTTTGATAATTATAATGTTCGCCTTGTGCCATTTGCTATCCAGGATGCAGACGGGAATTATAAATTCAAGAATTCTGCAATTATTGTAAAATATATATTTGCCGCCGAAAAATACCGTGCAGGTTACGGCGTAAAGTTACTTGACCATATCTTTACCAACAAAAACGAAGATGGCATTTCTTATCAAAACTTGTTTAACGAAGACTATGATAACGACAAAGCAGTTGCCCAACTTGAAAAGTGGCTCCATGATGATGGTCTTCATACCGCTGAAATCAAAGAGTTAAAGAAAACGATTGATTCTGAAGAGATTCAAAATAAAATGTCCACTAACAAGAACATTGTTGAGAATGAACTGCGCGTCAAAGGCATCCCAACCATGCTCTATGATGGCGGTCGTCATACTGGTCTATATAAAACCGAATAAAGAAAAGTATTTTATGTAAAATTTACAACACTTTTTCATCCAAACCTGTTTTTGCCGTGGAAAACTTTTTCAAAAAAACTTGACTTTAACCCCCTCGCGGTATAATATAATATCAATACTATATTTAGACAGGATGCGAGGTGATGTCTGAAATACCAGAAAAACAAATAAAAAGATTACGCAGTTTAATTTCTGAAGCAGAAACGAATCTTTCTGCTGCAAAAGAATTATTAGTTTCTATTCTTGGCGATGGTGACACAATTTCTGCACCGGCAGATTCTATTGTGACTGGCCCAGAAGGTAAGATTATTGAAGGTATCTTTGATGGTCAAATTATGATCGGCCCAGACGGCAAAAATTATCCAGTTCCAGCAAACTATGCTTCAAAATCAAAGCTCGTTGAGGGCGATATTATGAAGCTAACTATTACTGATGATGGCAAATTCCTTTACAAGCAAATTGGCCCAGTCGAAAGGAAGACTGTTATTGGTACTTTGGTTCAGCACGATGACAAATATTACGTAGAAGTGGGTGGCAAAGAATATCAAATTTTATATGCTTCTGTCACATATTTCCATCTACGCAATGGTTCACAAGTATCTGTGACCATCCCAGCCCAAAATGATGATGCGACTTGGGCTGCAGTTGAAGCTGCGTTATAATAATATATATGAAGAGTTTGTATAGAAGATACCGTCCGGTTCGGCTTGATGATGTTGTCGGCCAAGACCAAGTAGTAAAGCCGCTTGTTGGTGCTCTTAAAGCTGGTAAGATTTCACACGCGTATCTTTTTATAGGACCTAGAGGCTGCGGCAAAACTAGCGTCTCCAGAATTCTTGCCCACGAAGTGAATGGTTTTAAATATGAAATTGAAGATGATTATGTAGATATTATCGAAATCGATGGCGCATCAAACCGCGGCATCGACAATATTAGGGAACTACGCGAGAAAGTAATGATTGCGCCAACTTCCGGCAAATACAAGGTCTACATTATCGACGAAGTCCACATGCTTACAAAAGAAGCCTTTAATGCGCTGCTAAAAACTTTGGAAGAGCCACCGAAGCATGTGATTTTTATTATGGCGACTACGGACGCCTACAAAGTGCCTGTTACCATTACTTCTCGCGCTCAAACCTATACATTCAAACTTGCCGACAAAAAGGTGATGTTTAATTTTCTAAAGAACGTTTGCGAGAAAGAAAAGATTAAAATTTCTGATGATGCACTTTCCATTATCGTAAAACGTGGTGGTGGATCTTTCCGTGATTCATTGTCGCTTCTAGACCAGATTTCTTCGCTTTCTGATTCTGAAATTACTAAAGACATTGTAGTGTCTGCGATGGGCCTTCCTGAAGATGAGAAAATTAATTCTTTGTTAGAACAATACATCGCTGGTGATGTAGCTGGTATTTCAACAACTATTAAGGATTTACTTTCTTCTGGAATTAAGGCTGAGACTTTGGCTGAAGAAATGTTAAATGCAGTTATCGATAATCCACGCCCAGAACTCACACAGTTACTTTCTAAACTGATTGAAGTAAAGTCTCCATATGCTGAAGCGAGACTCCTTGTGGCTCTGATGCCTTCCTTTGTAGGAGCTTCCGCATCCGACTCGGGGCCGCGTCCAGCCGGCCCGTCGCCACGGGCGGCTGGCGCTAACTCTCGCGCTGCCGCGCTCCGAAATACCCCGAGTCCGGACGCAGAAACTCCTCCAAAAGTAGAGGCACCAATACCAAAACCAACAGTCGCGCCTCAAGCATTTGAATGGAATGCTTTTCTTGAAAAAGTTAAAAGTCTAAATGATGGGATTCATGGGCAACTTACCAAAGTTGAATATGAATTCGACGGTACGACACTTCATATTTATCCTTTGAAGAAGATTATCAAAACAATCCTTGATCGTGATACTAATAAACATGTTTTGATTGATGCTAGTGGCGTTAAAATCCAAATTCATGAAGTGGGGGACAGGCCAAATTCGTCCAGCAAAAGCAGCACGCTCACTAAGATTTCTGATATAATGGGAGGAGAGGTAATAAACGATGGAGGAGAAAATCCGTTCTAAAAACAGTGGCCGTATTATGCCACAAGACATAGTAGCTGAGAAATCTTTGCTCGGCGCTATTATGATTTCTGACAAAATTCTCCCCGATCTTATTGCAATCGTCCGCCCAAATGATTTTTATGAAGAGAGACACCAGACGATTTACCAGTCTATGCTTGATCTTTATGATTCCCATCAGCCGGTCGATCTTCTAACTTTAACTGCAGACCTAAAGGCTAAGAAAAAACTTAAAGAAATTGGTGGTGGTGTTTATCTTGCCGAACTTTCTAATTTTGTTCCTGCCGCTTCACACGCCAAAGCTTACGCCGAGATCATTCAAAAAGCCTCTACGCGCCGTCGTTTAATTGACGCCGGTACGCAAATCGCTGAGAAAGCTTACGAAGAAGATGCAAATGTGGACGAGCTTGTTGGAAAAGCCGAAAAGGAACTATTTGAAGTTTCCGACAAAATTATAAAGAGCGACTATGTTGCCATGGACGAACTTCTTGCAGATGCTTTTGAGCGCATCGAAGAGCTCCACAAAAACAAAGGCGCGCTCCGTGGACTTAAAACTGGCTTCCGTGATCTTGATAAAAAGACTGCTGGTTTCCAAAAAGGTGATCTCATTATTGTCGGTGCTCGCCCGGCCATGGGTAAGACTACGTTTGCGCAAAACTTGGCTTATAATGTTGCGAGTATCAATAATAAAGGCGTTCTATTTTTCTCAATGGAAATGGCAAAAAACGAGATTGTTGACCGTATGATTTCTGATATTGCCGGTGTAGACAACTGGAAGATTCGTACCGGTAATCTTTCCGACGAAGAATTCGCAAAAATCGGTGACGCTCTTGGCGAAATGGATGAAATCCCAATTTATATTGACGATACTAGCTCTATGACGATTATGGAGCTTAGAAATAAGGCCCGTCGTGCCAAACACGATCACGATATTAGCCTTGTGATTGTAGACTATTTGCAGCTTATCCAAGGTTCTGATCGCTACAAAGGGAACCGTGTACAAGAGGTTACCGAGATTTCTCGTGGCCTTAAGATTCTAGCTCGTGAACTAGAAATTCCAGTCATTGCACTGGCCCAGCTTTCTCGTGGTGTGACTGGCCGCGACGACCCTCGCCCAGTCTTGTCTGACCTTCGCGAATCAGGTTCAATCGAGCAGGACGCCGACCTTGTAATGTTCCTCCACCGTCCTGACTACTATAAACAAAACGATGACAATTACGAACCGACCAACGTTACCGAACTTCTAATCGCTAAGCACCGTCATGGCGCCATCGGCAAAATTGAACTCTACTTCCACCCAGAACTTCTACGTTTTATGTCTCTCGACAAAACTCGCGAAGAATAGTACAATTAGCTTATGGTAAAAAGAGGTTTAATTCTTGCTGGGATTTTAGCTCTCTTTGGATGCGCATCTACATATGCTGAGAGCGCAGATTTTTCGATCGATGTAAATTCTGCGTCGCTTCAACTTACAGTTCCTAGCAACATTCATATTGAACTTCAGCCTACTTCATCTGCTGCCGTATTTGATAGCGAGCTACTTACATTTAATGTTGCAACAAATAACATCGCAGGCTACAAAGTCATTATGTCTGTCCCGCAAACTGAAATGCTTCATAGCACTGTTGCCACCGCAAATATTCCAACTCTTGCTTCTTCTACAAATGAAGCAAATTTTCCAGCAAATAAATGGGGCTATAAAACCACTGGAGACTTTGTGCCAGTAAAGCTATCTAATGAGGATGTTGCTTGGAATAGCGATAACCCAACCAACGGGACCAACCACACATTGACCCTTGCTGCGAAGGTAGATGGTTCACAAGCTGCAGGTATTTATACTAACACTCTCACATTTACCGTTGTCGCAAATCCAAATGTACCAAGGCTCACCATCGCTTTTGATGGCAATGGCGCTGATGGAGGTTCTACTAATGCCATTTCTATTGCCAGCGGAGAAACCGCCGCTCTGTCTTCGAATGGCTTTACTCGGGCTGGGTATTTATTCAATGGTTGGAACGAAAGAGCCAATGGTTATGGTACTGGCTATGGTGCGGGTGATACTTATACTGCCCCAACACTCACTGCCCCACAAACAAAAACACTTTACGCACAGTGGGTAGAAGACACGGGGCAAGGTGCAGGAAATGTAGGGAGGACACTCCTAGCTGCCTATGAGCAGGCTTACGTAAATAATCCAGGGCAATTTCCGAAAGACGAAGGTGGTTATAAACATGGTCTTTATGTCCCAGAAAAAGATCCAAACACTGGCGAATACACCGGCAATTACTTTGAAGCCACTCAACAATCTGATTATGAAGGAATCCCAGCCAATGATCTCCGGTTTGCCATCCAAGACATTGCTTTGCTCGTTGATAATCAAAATGTTTGCGAGCGCACTACCGTAATTGGTTCCGAAGCATACGTACTTGATCTTCGCGACTTTACTTCCTATCATATCGCAAAACTAAAAGACGGCCGCTGTTGGCTACGTGATAATCTTGCGCTTGATCCTACACTTCCTAGCGTGCAAGCCAAGTTAGTTTCTAATACCAACGCTTCTGCTGCCACTATTTCAAACTTTATTAACGGCGGTAATCCTGACGGCCACGACGGCTGGAGTTCTAGCGCAGTTGCATATGAATCAAGCTTTAGTTTATATACCGACCCACTCATATATGCTGCTGACAAAAATTATGTACCAGTAGGCGATGACACAATGGGGGCTATTGTTAGTGAGGGGAAATGGAAAGTAGGCGTGTATTATAATTATTGCGCCGCTAGTATTGGCACATATTGTTATGATGCTGGACAAGGTGGGGATCCGAATCCAAGCTCCACTGTAGATATTGAAGAGGATGTCTGCCCTGCGGGCTGGAGAATACCAACTGGCGGTAATGGTGGCGAATATAATGTTCTGTCATATTCTTATGATTATACGGGATATCGCACAGCGCTTCGCCTTCCACAATCAGGCTATTTCCAAAATGGATATGTACGTGCTCGTAATGGTTATAATTCAAGATATTGGTCTTCGACCTTTTACAGAGACTCTGCCCTACGCTATATGTGGGAGCTTGATGTAGGCTCTATCTACTTTTCTCCAGGATTCAACACTACAACTTACACCGAACGACCTCTAGGTTTGTCTGTTCGTTGTATCGCTAAGTAGTTAGCAAACATATAATATATATGCTATAATACTTATGTGAAGAAAATTATTATTTCTAACCTTTTTTTATACAAACACCGATTTGTGATTGGTTATATATTGCTGGGGTTAGCATTTATTGGTTTGCTATTTTTGCTACCACTATATGCACAGCATGGTATTTCTGAAACCGAAATCGATTCCGCTACTAGTTCGTATTATCTAAAAATAGACGCGCCGCTAAATGGTGACCTCGTCGATCTTCCATACCGCGTACTGCAAAAGATTTCTATCACAATATTTGGCCTAACTCCATATGCGATTAAACTTCCTAGCATCATTATCGGACTATTTCTTGGCTTCTTGTTTGTGTTACTCCTAAACCGCTGGTTTAAAAACAACGTGTCGCTTCTGGCATCTTTCCTCGTGATTCTTTCTACGCCATTCTTGTTTTTGGCAGGTTCTGGCACACCGCTAATTATGCTTGTATTTTGGCCAACTCTTCTTCTATGGCTCGGATCTAAAATTCAAGATGAGAAAAAACCAAAACCACTGTATTCATTCTTATTTGCTCTTGCACTTCTTCTAGCTATCTTTACTCCATACATGTTATACTTTGCGGTCTTTTGTGTACTCTTTGTATTCTTACAGCCGCATCTTCGCTTTATTATTAAGAGTTTGCCAAGGGTTCCACTCATCATCGTTAGTCTTGTAATACTAGGCGGGATTATCGCGCTTGGTATTAATATCTTCCATCATCCAGACACTATTTTAGAGCTCCTATTTGCCAAAGGTTTTGAACCTGGCAAGTTCTTTAGTAATATTATCAACGGTATTGGCCCAGTCTTCTCGTGGCGTAACACTACTGAAAACGTATTCTTATCCCCACTTATGAGCCTTCCTTTATTTGCTCTTGCCCTCATTGGCCTCTTCTCAACCACAAAAGGCTTCTTTGCTTCACGTAATTCCATCGCATCTCTACTTCTTGTATTTACACTTATTATTACCGGCTTTAATTCCGACGCCGTAATCTTCTTTATCTTGCCACTTTCTATCTTGGTTGCTCACGGGCTTAAATATCTACTTGAGAAGTGGTATGGACTTTTCCCAGAAAATCCATATGCACGTATTGCCGCAGCACTTCCTTTGTCTATTCTATTTGCGACAATTCTTATTCCTAGTACCCTTCAATACATCTACGGCTATCGTTACAATCCAAATGTTGCTGGGCTATTTAACTACAACCTAGATGTAATTCACGACAACCTCACAAATGAGACGTTGCTTGTAAAAGACCACTATGATTTTTATAAGATTCTTGAAAGACACACTGATATCACCGTCATCAACGATCTCAGCAAAGAAAAACATAGTAGTTTTGCTGCAATGGGCAAGCTAGAAATTCCTGATTCTTATCAGTTATCCAAAATTATCACCTCGCCACTCAGAGAAAACTCTGATATAATATATCTATATACAGAAAAAGGAGAATAATATGGGTCAGACAATGGACCAAATGAAGCTATTAAACCAACTTCGTAAAGCACAAAAAGAACTTAAAAATGAAATCGTAGAAGTAGAAGCCGG
>JAEEGL016493901.1_pt1 | contig 15659 bp, 14 predicted proteins | sample 9134231 | NCBI WGS metagenome assembly JAEEGL01 (sample SAMN16246548, study PRJNA631951) | gut metagenome | biome: gut microbiome; feature: rumen; material: fiber-attached | host: Bos | place: Iran: Karaj | collected 2018-10
GCCTTTATGGTGTCTTCCCAGGCTTCTCCTTCCGCTCTCGACGAAAGGAACTGCTCCGTCTGGATGTTGAACCAGTGTTCAAGAAGCTCGTAAATGTCTTTGTAATGATAATAGAAAGTATTGGGGCTGATGTCACATTTTTTTGCGAGTGCCGAAACAGTGATCTTGTCAAAAGGCATAGATTCCAGCATTTCTTCAAAATTTGTGAGGATCGCCCTTTCCGTGTAACGCGCCATATCTTCCCCCAAAAATGTCGAAAACATTAACTAATTAAGTATATCCGACTTGCTTTCAAAAGTCAAAAACATCTTGATAAACTTGACCCATTGTGTAAAAATACCATTAAGAAAGCGGGGTGACGCACAGTTTGAAAAAAGGGACATTGATCTTAACATGCCTGATCTTAGCATGCGCTTCCTGTGCTGTGCCGCAGTCGGGCAAGGGTGATGCTACCCCCGCAGTTACGCCTTCACCGGATATCCGTGTGGTGACGGTTGCTCCCGTACATACTCTCACTCCCACCCCCGTTCCGTTTGACTTTACCGAACGTGAACCGTCGCATATCACAGCACTTTCGGGCGACTATGACATTGTTTTTCCCTCATGCTTCGACAAGAGTTCCTTCGAGACCGGCGACGGCTGCATAAAGATCGTGTACACAAGTTCCTCCGTCCCCGATGTGACATTTACGGTAAGCTATGCGTTAAAGGAAAAGGCCATACCGACATCTGGCGGATCAAGCGATACCCGTGAGATCACGCTTCCCGCAGGAATCTTCACGGAAGGTGCGGCAGGGGATGTGGCTGTAATATTATCGGTTTCATTAAACGCGGGGAACTATGCGAATTATGAAGGATTTACTTATGAGATAAAAGAAATAATGCGCGGACCGGAGTGAAACGGCTATCACGTTTCACTCCACACAACACAAAAAAGGTCAGGAACTAATTCCTGACCTTTTTTATGTTGTGCGGAAAAAGGGACTTGAACCCTCACGGTCTTGGACCACATGATCCTTAGTCATGCCTGTCTGCCAATTCCAGCATTTCCGCATCTTGCACTTGCTTTCCGCAAGGCACGAACGAGATTTTAGCACAGAAAGGAAACCTTGTCAATGCCACTTTATAAAAAAGTTTATATTCGTAACATTCCCATGCCCTCTCGCAATTATCAGCCAATTCAGTCTTTCAGATAAGCCTTGAGACCGCCGGAGAAATCATCCGCAGGCTTGTTCTCTGCCCTGCCTGCCTCGATGTCTTCCACCTTTGCAAGGAAAGCCTTCATTATCTTAAGATATCTGTCCTCGTCCTTAAGCATTGTCTCTGCATGTGCTGCGCCGGGGAAGATGTGGAGCTCGGAATAAGCAGGATTTGCTTTTGCCATCCTTAAGGAGTTCTCGGGACGCACAAAGGTGTCATCTTCTCCGTGTATGAAGCAGATCGGAACCGTGTTATCCTTTAGCGAGTCGATGGGGCGGCTCTTAAAGAAGCTCCAGCCGTAGATCAAAGAGCACATAAAGCTCGACGGCCAGATGAGCCATTTATGGAGATGGAACTGTGACTTTATGGATCCCTCGAGTACGTTGTAGAGATCCGCAAAACCGCAGTCGTTTACGATGAAATGTACCTTCGGCTTGTACTGGAGCGCGTTTATCTCAAGTCCGGAACCCATGGATTCGCCCTGAAGTCCGAGATAGATATCGTTACCGTATCTCGCATAGGTATCTTCTATGACAGTCATAAGATCCCTGGCTTCCCTTATGCCGAGCGTACTGCAGCCTTTACGTGTCTTCAGATTCTTACCGTGATAGCGGTCATCATAGAGAACACACTGGAAGCCGAGTTCCATCCACTTGTTGAGATACTTGAGGGCGCCGTAATGCGAAGAAGTGTAGCCGTGGGATATAATGACAAACTTCCTGCTGTCGGGGAAATCGTCGTTCTTTACGAAATATGCATGAAGCTCATAATCGTCGAAGCTCTTAAGCGTATACTCCGTGACGTTTCTCTTGTCAAAGTCCCTGTAAAAGTTGTGCTGCTTTTCCCAGTTGATGCTCCTTTCAAGCGAATTGACGGGAAGCGCGACGTATGTCGCAAAGAAGCTGAAAGCTGCGATCATGCCAAGCACGATGACAACGGCGATAACGGTGATTATTATAACGGGTGTGCTCATATTTTAACCTCCAATACATTGTTCGGTGTATAAAGAACATTTCTGTCATTCCTGTCGGCCACGAATATCTCTCTTCCGAAGGGTGACTTTGCCGGATCCGGCACCATACGGTCACTGTAGGTGATGAAACCGAAGTTGCTCTCTTTCAGCATGTTTATACCTTCTTTAAAACACTTATCGTCATCCTTTACGAGGGGGATCGATGCTGAAGCTTTAAGGAATCTCTCCGCATAGTCCTTTGAACTCTTAAGCCGTGAAGTGAAGCAGACGCCCCCCAAACGATCTTCAATATCCCTCATATGATGGATGTCGGAACCGCTGCTCATGAGGATGTTGTTCCTTTTCGCGAAATCAAAGGCGTAGCAGTCCGAGTATCCGGGATTACCCGTATTGTGACCCTCGAAGCCGTCCGCCTGATGTGGATGAACGTATATTGCTTCAAGATAGCCCCGATCTCTGAAGGGATGAGCCTGTATCATCACTCCTCCCGCCTTATGTACTTCTTCCCTAAGTTCATCGTGAGTCCAAACCATTATGTCGGGATGAGCCTTGAGCCATTCCTTGTCCGGTCCGTATAGAAGGAATTCGTCTCCGCGGAAATTGACTTCCAATCCGAAGAATACGTCCAGTCCCTCTTTATCTCCCTCTTCCCTTGCGTTCTCATACCCTTGGCAGTAGAGTTCCACTCTCTCTTCCCAGGGCAGGTCCTTCGGAACCGCGGAATTACCGTTAAAGAAATGATCGGTCACGAATATCCCGGCATAGCCCGCATCTTTGTAGGCCTTAATGTATTCCTTACCGGGAGTTGACGCACAGGCGCTTGCTTCACGCGTGTGCAGATGTGTTTCATATAAAAACAGGTCCATGATGTCATCCTCTGTTGTCAAAATCTTTTTATATAATAGCACAAAAAGAGTATATTTTCAAAGCATGTTCACACGTCGACGCGCGTGAGTTCGCAGCATCACTTAAGTGATGCTGCGAACTCCCTGGGTCCTGCCCCATACTCTGCCTTGAATGCCCTGTAGAAGCCGGCGTAATCGCTGAAGCCGCAGCTTCTGAAAACATTGTTGGGCTTTTCGCCGTGAGCAAGGAGCTGGCGGGCGATCTGTACGCGTTTCTTCTGTATATAATGATAAACGCCGGTGCCCATCTGCTTTCTGAACTCGTGGCTCAGATGGTATTTGCTGACAAACAGCCTTTCCGCCATGTCGTCAAGGGACAGGGGTTCACCGTAATGCTCGTTCACGTAATCTATGACGCCTTCAACGAGAGTATTCGTGTAAGGACCTTCCTCGCTCTTCTCTTCCTTCGAATCCGAAATGCGGTTGATCATAACAAGAAGCCTTGCTATCAGACTCTCCTGCATCACGTCTCCGCCATAGCCCTCGCAGTCGGATTCGCGGTAGATGCTCTCCATGAGATTTCTTATCTCGTTCATGTATTCGATGGGGATACGGAGCTGATTGCTGTAGTTCTCCCTCGCGGGATTCAGGCATTTTTCAAGATTCGTGGTCTCCGTCGAAAGCCTTGCAAGCATGGCGGGATCGATCCAGAGAACATAGCGCTCGTAGGGCTCGATATCGGACTTTATGAACAGCTGATGCAGTTCTCTGGGGCTTATGAGAAGGATATCCCCCGGAACAACGCGGTAAAGTCGTCCCTCTATGGAATAGGTCACGTCCCCCGAAACCAGGAAAAAGATCTCGTAGAAATCGTGATGATGCAATTCAACATTCTGCAGATATGTATCCATCTTGTGCTGTATCTCGAAATCCTTACGGCACATGACCTGTCTGGGATTGTAGGATTGTAGCTTTGTCGCCATAAAACCTCCGACATATAAAATATATCCTGATTATACAGGCAAAACGAATTTCAGGCAAGATATTCACAGCAATTATCACAATAAAATTTAACAAAAGTCGCTATTTCATTTTAAAAAGAGAGGTTTATAATTAAGACAATTACAATGTAACATGGAGTACGTCGTCCATGTACCACCATAAGATCAGAGGAGATCAAAGAATATGGAAAAACTCAATTACGAAACCCTTAAAAAGAGTGGCTACAAGGGTTATATCCTTGAGAAAGCTCCCGAAAAAGTAATGCAGTTCGGTGAAGGCAACTTCCTTCGTGCATTTGCTGACTACTGGTTTGACATTTCAAACGAAAAAGCAGGCTGGAACGGTAAGATCGTTCTTGTTCAGCCCATTGCACAGGGTCTTACCGACCTCATCAATTCCCAGGAAGGTCTTTACACCCTCTATCTTCGCGGAAGCCAGGCAGGCGAACGCGTAGACAGAAAGCGTGTGATCTCCTCCGTTTCGCGCTGTCTGAATCCCTATACGGCGGAAGGCTTCGATTCCATGATGAAGCTTGCCGTATCGGACGATCTTGAGTATATCGTTTCCAACACCACGGAAGCCGGTATCGCTTACGATCCCGCGTGCAAAGCAGACGACAAGCCCGCTTCATCCTTCCCCGGAAAGCTCACGCAGGTTCTCCTTGCAAGATACAATGCCAAGAAGAGCGGTCTCGTTATCCTTTCCTGCGAGCTCATCGACAACAACGGCAAAGAACTGCTCAAATGCGTTAAGCAGTATGCCGAGCAGTGGAAGCTTCCCGCAGGCTTCGTAAAATATATTGAAGAGGACTGCCTTTTCTGCTCGACTCTCGTCGACAGGATCGTTCCCGGAAGGATCAGAGATCCCAAGGAAGCAGAAAAGCTTGAAGCTGAGAACGGCTACCATGACGATCTGATCGATGTCGGAGAAGTATTCGGTGTTTGGAACATCGAAGGTCCCGAAAGCCTTTCCGATAAGCTTCCCTTCAAGAAAGCAGGCGTCAACTGCCCCGTCGTTCCCGACGTAACACCTTACAAGAAGCGCAAGGTGCGTATCCTGAACGGTGCGCATACAGGCTTCGTACCCGGTGCTTATCTCGCAGGCTTCGACATCGTAAGAGACTGCATGCATAACGATACGATCAAGGGCTTCATGAACAAGATGCTCCATGAAGAGATCATCCCTACCCTTCCCCTCGACAAGAAGGACCTTACGGACTTCGCAGAGGCTGTAGGCGATCGTTTTAACAATCCTTTCGTAAATCACGAACTCTTAAGCATCACCTTAAACTCCACTTCCAAGTGGCTTGCAAGAAATTATCCCAGCTTCGAGGAGTACTTTGAGGCAAAGAAGGAGCTTCCCAAGTGCCTTTCCATGAGTTTTGCCCTTCTCATCGCGCATTATTCGAGCAACATCACATCGCTTGACGACAACGGTCTCCTCTGCTCGCGTCCTCTCGGAAACACCTATTACGTTAAGGACGACAGACCGGTACTTCAGTTCTATTATGACAGAAGAACCGCCGATGATGCTTCCCTCGTACATGATGTCATGACGAACAAAGCCTTCTGGGGCAAGGATCTTACAGAGATCCCCGGCTTCGAGGCCCTCACCGTCAAGAATCTCGGTTTCATACGCTCGCAGGGCGCGTTAAAGGCTTTTGAAAGCTGCCTGTGATCACATAAAAATTTACGGCGTCTCCGAAAAGGGACGCCGTTTTTTATTCTTTAGCATGGGTACAGCAAATTTTTCTGTACAAATCTGATATTTTTCAGTATAATTTACATAACAATATACCACGAGCGAAAATTTCAGAGGAGGAAAAGGAACATGTCTAATTATTCTTTCTATAATTATGAAGCATCGGAACACATAAACTACGATCATCCTGAATTCCCATCCTACATAAATGAGGTGGAGCTGTCATACTTCCCCGATCTGGTGACCACCGCCGAATGGCACAACGAGATGGAGTTCGACTACATCCTGTCCGGTAGCCTGACCTTCGTAGTCGAGGGCGTAAAGGTGAATGTGAACGAGCATCAGGGCATATTCATAAACAGCCACCGTGTAAATCATGCTTATAACGAAGAAAAGCAGGACTGCACATATATAAGAGTCCTTCTGAACCCTTCCCTCCTGTCGGCAAACTACATGTTTGAAACCAGATATCTTAAGCCCTTCACCTCTGTTTACGGGTGCTCCTTCGTGTTCCTTACCGAAGAAGTGTCGTGGCAGGCAGAGATCCTGAATACGCTTAAAAAGCTCCTGGAATGCAAGAGCGACGCATGGTCGGATTTTGCCATCCAGATCCTCTATATGAGAATATTTGAGCTCCTTTACTTTAACACATATCACAATCCCACCACTTCTCCGGATGCGTTCATCGACATATTTGCACTCAAGAATATGCTGCTCTACATAGGAGCCCATTACCGCGAAAAGATAACTCTCGATGACATTGCCGCCGCTGCCGGCTGCAAGAAGAGCAAATGCACACAGCTCTTCAGAGACTTCCTTGACACCGCGCCTGTAAACTACCTTGGAAAATACCGTCTGTCAAAGGGTCTCGACCTCCTTGCAAATACGGAGAGGACCATCGGTCAGATCAGTTACGATCTCGGCTTCAACAACGGTTCCAGCTACTTCTGTGAGGCTTTCAAGAAGAATTTCGGCATATCCGCCGTTGAATATCGTAAGAACATCAAGGCAAAGAGAGCCGCCGTTGCAGCCCCCGACACCGAGATAGCCCTTCCCGACGAAAGCAGTCCCGTGAACATCGACGATGTTTTTGAAGATGTGGGAACCTCCGCGGAAGCAAATCAGTCAGAAGTTTCATAAGCATAAAAAGTACAGGCTCTTAAACAAGCCTGTACATTTTTTTTGCATTTTCAAAAGTAACTCTTTCGACCTCGTCAGCGGGTAGCCCCTTGATCTCGGAGATCGCATCAACAACATACTTTATGTTTGATGAGTCGTTCCTCGTGCCCCGTAAGGGAACAGGTGCAAGATATGGGCTATCGGTTTCCAGAAGGATCGAGCTTAGGGGAATGTCAGCGATCACTTCTTTCAGCTTTCTTCCGTTCTTAAAGGTCGAAACTCCGCCGACTCCGATAAAGAAGCCCATGGAGACATATTCCCTCGCAAGCTCCGTGCCGTAGGAGAAGCAGTGCACAACGCCGGGATTCTCGTAAAGCGCTCTCCGCTCTTCGCCATCCTTTTTAAGCTCCGCACTGTACTCCTTAAGGATTTTCAGCGTATCCTCCGCCGCGTCGCGGCTGTGGATGATAACCGGCTTATTCTCGGTACGGGCAAGCTCGAGCTGACGCTTAAACCATGTTTTTTGCGTTTCCCGGTCCGCATCCTCTCTCGAATAGTCGAGTCCTATCTCACCGACTGCGACGCATTTCGGCTCATGAAGCCACATGCCGAGTCTCGAGACCGTATCTTCATCCATATAGTCGACATCATCCGGATGAATGCCTACAGCAGCATATATATAATCCCATTTCTCTGACAGAAGGACGGATGCTATACAACCCTTAAAGCTTGCGCCCACATTTACGACAGCGCCGACATTTTTGTCCTTAAGGCTTTTCAGCAGTTCTTCCCTGTCCTCATCAAAACGCTCATCGTCATAGTGAGCATGTGTGTCGAAGATCATTATTTGGAAATGTCCTTTCCGAAATACTTATTGGAAATAGTTGTGAGTGTTCCGTCGGCGCGAAGCTCCTCGATGGCCTTATCGATGGCTTTTCTTAAAGAGTCCGCCTTCTCACCCTTCGGCATGGGAAGCGCAACGTGGGATGCTTCCTCCGTAAGCGCCGCTATCTTGAGCTCCGATTCGGGATGCTCGGCTATATAATCATAAAACGTTACTTCCGCGTTCAGAGTCGCATCGATCCTGCCCGCAAGAAGAAGTTCGATCGTCTGGTTCAGATCGTCAACACCGATGGGCTTTGCCCCGTATTTCTCCGCCAGCAGCGCATACGTGCTGGAAATGGTGTTGGCTGTGGTTTTTCCGTTTAGGTCTTCAAATGATCTTATCCTGTCGTCATCACCGCGTACGATGATGGCAGTTCTGATGTAACCGTAAGGAACGGAGAAATCATACTTTTCAGATCTCTCGTCCGTGATCTCGACACCGTTTGCCATGGTGTCGTATCTTCCCACCTCAAGCCCGGCGAGGAGTCCGTCCCATTCGCCTTCTACAAATTCGGCTTTCACACCGAGTTTTTCCGCAACCTTCTCGGCAACTTCAATATCGAAGCCCACAAGCTTGTCATTCGCATCGTGATAGGTCCACGGTGCCCATGTGCCCTCGGTTGCAATAACTATCTTGCCCTCTTTTTGGATGCGTGAGAGCATATCGCCGTCATCCTTCTTACCGCAGCCCGCAAGCGCAAGGACTGATACGCCTGCCAGGAAATAGCCGATCAAAGCTTTTACCTTTTTCATCTTCTTTTTCTCCTTTAAAATTATATTTATCCTACGCCAATGAACTTAAGAAGCTTCTTATACGCTCATCGCCGGGATCTTCAAAAAACTCTTTCGACGGGACATCCTTAAGTATCTCGCCGTTCTCCATAAATACGACCCTGTTGGAAACATCCCTTGCGAAGGACATTTCATGGGTCACCACGATCATGGTGATGCCCTCGTTTGCAAGTCGTTTCATAACCAGCAGCACCTCTCCGATAAGCTCCGGGTCCAGTGCGGATGTGGGTTCGTCAAAATATATGATCTCCGGATCGGTCACAAGCGCTCTTGCAATGCCTACTCTCTGCTGCTGACCGCCGGAAAGCTGTGAGGGGTAGAAATCATATCTGTCGGACAGTCCGACCTTGTCAAGGGCAGCCTTTGCCTTTGCGGCAGCATCATCCTTGGGCATCTTTCTTGCCACGATAAGTCCTTCCGTCACATTCTGCAGAGCCGTTTTATTAAGGAAGAGATTGTAGCTCTGGAACACAAAGCCAGTCTTCTTTCTGATAGCCGCAACGTCACGCCTTGCAATGTTATGAAGGTCGTACTCACGTCCGTCAAAGGTGACGCTGCCTATATCCGCCTTTTCAAGGAAGTTCATGCAGCGTAACATGGTGGTCTTTCCTGAGCCGCTGGGTCCGAGAACCGCCACCACGTCGCCCTTGTCTATCTTAAGGCTCACATTCCTTAAGACCCAGTTTTTATTGTAAACTTTGTTGATATTTTCAAATTCGATCATTGATGCCACCCTATCGTTTTCCGTACTTTCCGAGACGTTTCTCGCAAATGCTCTGTACTCTTGTGAGTACCGTGCAGAAGATCAGGTAGATGAGCGCAACCTCAAGATAAAGAGCAAAAGGTTCATATGTCCTTGCCACTATCCTCTGGGTCGCCATGAACATTTCAAGTACCGTGATGTTCGCCGCGAGGGAAGTATCCTTGACCAGCCCGATAAGCGAGTTGGAAAGGGGCGGGAAAGCTGTTCTGAAAGCCTGAGGCAACACGATGCGCCGCATTATCTGAGGATAAGACATCCCCACACAGTAGCCTGCCTCTATCTGTCCCTTTGATACGGATTCTATCGCTGCCCTCATAGTCTCGGAATCGTACGCTCCGACGCTGATAGAGAATACTATGACCGCTGCCGGGAAGGGATCGATGAGGATGCCGAGTCGCGGCAGACCGTAGAAGACAACATAAAGCTGTACCAGGAGCGGCGTACCGCGGATGATCCACACGTAAAATCTGCAAAGCTGCTTGAGCCCCGGTATCTCCGCCACCTGTATCATGGCAACGATGAGAGCGATCACCATTCCGATCGCAAACGAGATTATTGTAAGCGGCACGGTCATCTGCAAACCGGGCAAGAGTATTTTCAAAAAAGAATCCGTAAGTATATTCCAAAGTCGTTCAGTCATAGTAATCCTCGTATGGGAGATATACGCAAAATCTCCTTGTTTCCCATTTCCCGATAATTGTATCCCATGTACTCCCATATAACAAGTGAAAAAACAATAAATTTTGCGCAATTGATTGTGTTAAATCGATTCGGGCTTTGAAAAACTTTCCTTAAAAACCACATCCCGCCTTGCCAATATCCCCATTATGATATACGATGTATCTTAAGTGATCAAACTATATATCGGGGAGGTAATATAATGTACACTGACGGAAAGATCTACGTCGGACTTGCCGACGGCAAAAGGGTTTATATGGAGCCTGCAATGGCCAACAGACACGGTCTCATCGCAGGTGCCACCGGAACGGGAAAGACGATAACCATGAAGGTACTCGCCGAATCTTTTTCCGATGCGGGCGTTCCCGTATTTCTGTGCGATGTTAAGGGCGACGTATCCGGTATCTGCGAGCCCGGTGCAAGTAACGCCGGCATGGAGAAAAGGATAGACAAGTTCGGGATAAGAGATGTATTCGAATACAAGGGCTATCCCACCTGCTTCTGGGATATATATCAAAAGGGCGGTCATCCCGTAAGAGCGACCATCTCGGATATGGGGCCCGAGATCATCTCCCGTCTTCTCGGTCTCACGGAAATCCAGGAGGGTGTTCTGAACATCATCTTTAAGATCGCAGAGGACAAGGAACTCACCATTACCGACCTTAAAGACCTGCGTCTCACCATCAATTATGTTTCCGAACACAGAAACGAATATACAACAACCTACGGCAATATGTCGACACAGTCTCTCGGCGCCATAGTCCGCGCCATTCTCCCTCTGGAAACTCAGGGCGGCGATCTTTTCTTCGGAGAGCCCGACCTTGACATACATGACTGGATCAGATGCGACGAAAACGGCAAGGGTTACGTAAACCTCTTCAACTGCACAGAGCTTGTGCAGAACCCGAAGCTGTACGCCGCTTTCATGCTCTGGATGATGTCGGAGCTTTTTGAAGAGCTTCCCGAAGCCGGCGACGCGGATAAGCCGAAGATCGTATTCTTCTTCGATGAAGCGCATCTCCTCTTCTCGGATGCTCCCAAGGTGCTGGTTCAGAAGATTGAACAGCTTGTTAAGCTCATCCGTTCAAAGGGCGTAGGCATATACTTTGTAACCCAGAGTCCTTCGGATATCCCCGATTCGGTACTCTCCCAGCTTTCAAACCGTGTACAGCATGCTCTCCGCGCATACACTCCCGCAGAGCAGAAGGCAGTAAGAGCCGCCGCACAGGCCTTCAGGGCAAATCCGGCCTTCAAGACCGAGGAAGCCATTCTTGAGCTCGGTGTCGGTGAAGCCCTCACCTCTTTCCTTAATGAAAAGGGTGTTCCCGAGATGGTGGAACGCACCGCCATCATCTGCCCTCAGAGCCTTATGTCCGCATGTTCCCAGAAGGCGCGTAAGATTGCCATGGCAGTGGATGAAATGGACAAATACGACAAGGCGATCGACGCCGTTTCCGCTTACGAAACACTGACAGACACAAGAGAAAGCGAGAAGAAAGAGAAAGAAGAAGCGGCCGTAAAAGCAAAGGAAGAGAAAGAAAAAGAGGCTGAACGCAAGAAGAAAGAGAAGGAAGAAGCAGCCAAAAAAGAAAAGAAGACCAAAGAAAAAGAGCGTGTGGCGCGCAAAGTCGGAGATTATGCATTAAGCGCGGTTCTCGGCGCCATAAAGAAAAAGCTCATGAAAATGATCAAGTAAAAGCAAAGATCCCGCAAGTTCTGCGGGATCTTATTTTGCTCTATTGTTGCTGTCCTTTCTTAGCGAAAACCTTTTTGACCGGGGAAGTCACCTTTTCCTCCACACTCCTCTTAAGAATGCTCTTAAGGACTTTGGCTGCCTCGGCATAGGATTTTCTGCGGAGCTCTTTCCTTGTTTGCTTTACATCTGCATTCAGGAGATAGTTCTTCGCTATAACGGCTATCCTTAAGGTCATCAGAGCATTCAGTGCGCCCTGAGTGGCGGAAGCCGCGATGATGCCGAGAGTCTTACTTAAAGCACTTTCCGTAGCAAGGGGGATCATGTCCTCAATATCCATTTCCTCTATGCCTCCCGCAAGAAGGGTGATGGAAGCCACCTTGAGATACAGCCCCAGCACCTGGGGTGTACTCGGTCTGAAGCCGCAGATCTCGGTTATCCTCTTTAATAAGGTATAATTGGCGGATGCCATTCCAAGCATATCATACAGACTGCTCTGGGACACGGCCGTAACCACGAACACCTTTTTGGCTGTGTCGTATATGACCTTGTTAAGCTCCGGATTGATCTTACGGTCAAAGAACTCGATCAGCCTGTCGTCGGTCTCATCGTTACACCTGAGGAAGCCCTTCACCTGCTCCCGCTCTTCTTCGGTCAGTTCTACGTTCTTAAGGAGGTTATTCACAAGGAGTCTGCACCACTTCTTGCGTGCCGATCCGTCTTCCTTGTGGAGTCTGTCCAGAGAGAAAACAGGCGCAAAGAAAACGCGCACCATGGGATAGACGATGCCGCCCCCAATAACAAGGGCAATGAGTCCGTAGAATACGTATTTGACCACCTCGTTCAGATTGCCGAGCCTGTCGCCCAGGGACATGACGGAACTTATGACCGAGAGAAGGATTATAAGAAGGAGCGATGCGAAAAGGATCTTGCTCCATACTGTATTTCGTTTATTTTGCATTTCAAACCTCCGTTACCGTTATGTTCAGTATAAACATAAAAAAACTTTTTTCAAGATTTTTGTTTTTTTGTGAAACCAAGGGGAGTTTTTTTCGTGAATATGGGTGAGCGGGGAAAAACGTATGATCGATCATCAACACACAGATACCTGTCTAATACACACAAAGCGAAATGAGGTTTAATAATATGGTCAAGAAAATAGGGTTTATCATTGTACTCGGAATTGTGATCCTGCTTGCATCGGGATCTTCCGATCTCAGCAACACAAAGGCGGCAGAAAAGGATGGAGAAGTTCCCGAGACCGAATATGAAACTGTAACGTTCGATGTGGATGATCTTACTCCGGTAACCGAAGAAATGCTTATCGGTTACAAAGATGAGGATTATTACAAGAGAATGACAAACGGTGCAGGTTTTGAAACAGCAACACTCGATATGGATGATCTTAAGAACATGATCAGCGGCGACATAATCGAATACAAAGACAGCGACTACTTCAACAACTCATCCGAATACTCCCACAAGACAGTGCTTGTATCGGTGGATGAGGAAGTCCTCGACCGTGAAAAGGTTGAAGCTCTTTGTGAGAAATATGCTCTCAGCATCATGTATGATTACGCAAACTTCGCAATGTATGCTCTCACATCGGAGACAGAATTTACCGATTTCGAGCTTGCAAAGCTTATTGAAGACCTTTCCGCAGAGGAAGGCGTGCTGGCAGCAGAAAGAGATTACATCTGCCGCATCACCGACGGCGCAAACCTTGGCGTTTCACTCGGTCTTTTTGATTAATTTGCTTATCTCCAATTTTTGTTCACATCCCAAGAAAAAGAGGCATTCCATATGGAAAGCCCCTTTTTTCTTGCATTTATGCTTCAGGTATTTTCTTAAACTGTGTATTGTAAAGCTCGGTATAGACTCCGCCGAGCTTGACCAGATCTTTGTGCTGCCCTCTCTCTACGATCTTTCCGTCCTGAACCACCAATATCTCATCCGCCGCAAGTATGGTTGAAAGGCGGTGTGCGATGAGGATTGCCGTACGCGACTCTATGATGGGGTCGATGGCTTCCTGTATCTTGCTCTCGGAGATAGAATCCAGTGCCGAGGTTGCCTCGTCGAAGATGATAAGCGCAGGATCCTTCAGGAGTACTCTTGCAATGGATATCCTCTGTTTCTCGCCGCCGGAGAGTTTGAGTCCGCGGTTACCCACAACCGTATCGAGCCCGGTCTCCTGTTTGGAAAGGAAGTCGTAAATGTTTGCCTTCTTGCAGGCTTCGATCAGTTCTTCCTCTGTTGCGTCGGGCTTTGCGTACAGAAGGTTCTCTCTTATGGTTCCGTTAAACAGGTATGTTTCCTGGGAAACCACACCCACATTCTGTCTTAAGTATGTGAGATCCAGATCTCTTACGTCCACACCGTCAAACAGCACTCTTCCGCCGCAAACGTCATACATACGGGGTATCAGATTGATGATCGTACTCTTTCCGGAACCTGAGGGACCGACTATCGCTATACTGTTTCCGCTCTTAAGTGAGAAGGAAACATCCTTAAGTATCTGTCTGTCACCGTCATAGCTGAAGTTCACGTTTTCAAAATCAACGCAGCCCGCCGCCTTTTCCGGAATAACGGGATTTTCGGCATTCTTAACTTCAACGGGCATATCGAAATAGTCGAAGATCCTGGTGAACAGTGCCATGGAACGCATCCAGTCGACCTGAATGTTTAGGAGGGAATTCACCGGCATGTAGGTCTTTCCCAGGAGAGCCACCAGCACCGTGATATCACCGACGGTAAGCGCGCTGTCATACTTCATTATCAGGATACCGCCCATGAGATAAAGAAGCATAGGTCCAATGTTGGTGACCGTGTTTAGCACTACGAAGAACCATCTGCCTGCCATGCGCTCCTTAATGTTAAGCTTCACCATCCTGGAGTTGGCATCCTTATAATGCGCCATCTCCGCCTTTTCCTTACAGAAAAGCTTAACAAGTAGCTGACCGCTGACCGACAGCTTTTCGTTAAGGATCCCGTTTATCTCGTCGTTACATTCCTGAGCTTCACGTGTGAGAGTCCATCTTGTTTTGCCGGCTTTCCTCGTGGGCACCACGAACAGCGGTATGACCGCTATGCCGATAAGCGCCAGAATGTAGTTTTTCTGGAACATGGCAACGATGGCGAAAACAAGGGTAATGGAGTTTGACAGTATGCTCTTAAATGTGTTTGTGACAACACTCTCGACACCGTCAATATCGCTTGTCATTCGTGTGATGATATCGCCCTGATTGTTCGATGTGAAGAACCTCTGCGACATCTTCTGCAGATGCCCGTACATCTGATTCCTCATATCAAAGGTGATATGCTGCGCGATCCATGTGTTTATATAGCTTTCGAGAACGCCTATCAGGTTGGCGCCGAGGTTCGTGAGAAGCAGCGCCACGATGTAAAAGATAAGCAGCTTAAGATTGCGCCCTATAAGGCCTTCATCGATTATCTTACCCGTTAATATGGCGGGCAGCAGGTTCAGTACCGACGAAACCGCTATTGCGATAAGTACCAGAAGCAGCTGCTTCCAGTAAGGCGTAAGATAAGAAAATACACGTTTAAGTAACGCTCCCGTGACTTTCGGCGCAGACGCCTTCTCTTCTTCTGTCATAAAGCCCCTTAATATGGGGCCTCCCATTCTTCCTCCGGGTGGCATAAAACACCTGTCCTTTCTTCCCCTTTTTCAAAGAATAACAAATCCCCAAATGATAGTCAATTTCTACAATGATTATTCCAAAAAAACTTTCGGTATAGTATAATCGTTTTCAAACTTCGTTCACAACGAAATAAATGCAAAAGGGGTATATATGACAAAAAGAACAAAAGCATTAACGCTTACATCGATAATTACTCTCTCACTGCTTACTGCATGCAGTGGAAGAAATGCGGAAACTGTGCCTGTCCCCGCCAACACGCCGACGCCCGTGCCTACGGAGACTGCCGCCCTTCCCACGGATACGCCGACTCCGACTCTTACGCCGACTCCGGGACTTTTTATACCGGGAGA
>JAEEGL010169541.1_pt1 | contig 15658 bp, 14 predicted proteins | sample 9134231 | NCBI WGS metagenome assembly JAEEGL01 (sample SAMN16246548, study PRJNA631951) | gut metagenome | biome: gut microbiome; feature: rumen; material: fiber-attached | host: Bos | place: Iran: Karaj | collected 2018-10
ATCACTTCTGCTTCTAAGGATGATTTATCCGATGAAGAAAAGAAACAGATTGATACTCTCTTAGAAGAAAACAAAGGTTTTGTCGATACCATCAAGTCCAATCTTGAAGGTAAGGTTGATGAAGTCTCCTTTGCCTTGCATCTTGAAGATGCTCCAGTGGCCATCTCTACCAAGGATGGTTTATCCCTGAACATGGAAAGTGTCATCAACTCTGAACCAGAAGCAAAGACCAATCCAGAAAATCAGGCGAAGGCTTCTAAAGTCTTGGAAATCAATCCTGAACATCCGCTCTTCAAGGCGGTCAAGACCATCACCGATATGGAAGAACTCAAGCGTGTTGCTTCTGTCTTCTATGATGAGGCCATGATGCTTGAAGGCTTTGAAATCAAAGATAAACAGGAATTTATCAAGAACCTCAACGCCTTGATGTTAAAAGCTTATCAGAAGTAAAAATGGGTTGCCCCTTAGTAGATATGTGAATCTACCAAGGGACAACCCTTATTTTATTATTTTGCCTTATTTTTAGTTTTCTTCGCAGTCTTTTTGTCTGTTTCTTCAGTTTTTTCTTCTTCCATTGGTTCGGCTTTATTCTCATTCATTTCTAAAACAGTCTGTTTTAAAAGTGGGAATCTGTTCATGACCAATAAGACAAGACCGGCCAAGAGAATGAAGACTTCGTTGATCAATTCAATATCGGTGTTGTTGATTAAGAATGTGATGATAGTGATGACTAGAGCCAGATAGGCGAAAAATTCACCTTTTTCTTTCAGGATATCCGTAAATAAGACAAGGATAATCAACACCACATCGAGTAAGGTGATGATGACATAAATCCATGACCAGGCGTTAGTCCAACGACCCAGGAAGACATGTAACAGGAAATATCTCAGGAAATAGCTGACGAATAACACACCGACAATATATAGAGGGGCTTTTTCAAATCTGACTTCACGAACATAAGAGGTAATACAGGAAAGAGAGAATAGACATAGGGCGGTGGTCGTAACGACATCAACTAACAAAACGAGAATGCGGGCAATAATCGTAGCGGCATTTAAGTTGGCCCAGCTTTGTAACAAAGTCTGAAGGCACATGACAAAAAAGAAGATGGCACTAAGAGAAAACAACACACCACTGATTGCTTTAAGAGTTTTGACAATCTGTTTTTCGTTCATACAATATCCTTTCTTTTGATTATGTTTATGATTATATAAGAAAAACATATAAAAAAGAAACATGTCAATTGAATTTTGACATGTTTCTTAATGATTATAGATTTTTTACTAAAGTGACAAGGGCCTGATATTCTGTTTCCGTGAGAATGCTTCCGCCAGCAACAGCAGTCGTAATAGCACCATCACCGGTATTGTTATATTCAGCAAAATGAGCATTGGTAGGAAGGTTTCCACTCATCTGATCAAATCTCGGATTCTTCTTATCGGAAGTATCGCCATAGGCTTTTTTGGAAATGGCATCAGGCATGGTGCAGTTGGCATAAGTGACTCTAGCAAACTTGCCCCAAGGTCTAGCTAAGGAAACCGTGCCTTGAGTGACACCTTCTTCGGCCGTGATGGTCATGTTATTGAAGAAGAAGCCGACTTGAACAGAAGTGTCGCTGGATGGTTTAGGTGCACAGATATAACCACCATTGGTGGTGCTGTTTCTGTTTAAGCAATGAATTGTACCACCATTGAAGATGGCTTCGACATCTTCACCGAAGATGAAGTCTGTCATACCCTGGATATAGCAATCATTGTAGACCTGATGGCCAAGTCTGGCATATAAGGTATCCTGGAAACCATAGAAGTAGCAGTTGTCAAAGGTAGCGTCACAATCCAATACGGCTGCAACAGCCTGCTTGTTACCAGAATTGCAGTTGGTATATTCATCCATGGTATTAAAGGCAGTGTTCTTGATGGCTAAGTTTTCGGCTTTAAAGCCAGTCGCGTTCTTGTTGACGGAAAGCGTAGAAGAACCATAAGTAGACCAGGCATTTCCACTGGCATCTACACTATCAGCGTGAAGCGAATAAGCGATGGTTGTATTTGGATGATTGGTTTCATTTAATGAACCGATCAAAGTGACATTTGGAATTTCAATATAGACTTTTTCCTCATAGGTTTCTTTACCAAGACGAATGTTCATTCTATTGGTGATAGAAGCACTGCTCGCCTTTAAACTCTTATAGAAGTCATGAGCTTTCTGAATGCTGGAGAAGGTTGGAACGTTATTGATTAATTCACCCTCGGAAGTGACTTCTTTCGAGACGGCAAGATTGTATTCTTCCTTGTCATCCAAGGACAAAGTGAGGTCTAAGACAGCAACAGAGATGTCAGCAGTGTGTTCCACGTTATTATTGCTATACTTGACACCGATAGACTTCTTACCAGCAGATGTCATATCAGGAAGGGTGATGGTAGCTTTGGAGGTGATATTCATCTCCTTGTTATCATCCGTAACAGCCTTGACGATGATGTTTTCACTGCTGATGGTATCGTTGACACGGTATATGGTTGGTGTTCTTAAGATGGCATCGGCTTTTGAACCAGAAGACTTCTGGATGTGTTCATAATAGGATTTGATCGCTTTGACGGCATGAACCTTGACTCTGACATACTGTTTGGCATAGGTCTTATAGGAAATGCCAATCTGGTATTCACCGGCAAGAGCCTTGTTATAGGCGCTTGTATCAATTTCTAAATCAGCAGGTTTGATTTCCATTCTGGCGCCAGAGGAATAAACGGCGTTAGCAAGAAGATTAGCAAGGGAGATATCATCACCGATGAGATAATCTTTCTGCATGTTATCAGAATTGATTTCAAAACCGGTTTCTTTGCCTAAGGCTAATTCTTGGGTGAAGTCGAGGTAATAGATGTTGATACCATTGACGGAGGAATAAAGATAGTATTCGCCAGCTTCAGGGATATTGAATTCAAAATAGTCTGGAGTGGTAGCAGATACACCAGCTTCAAAGGTAAAGAGGGGATCTTCACCGACTTTGGATATACTCCAGGTTCTGCTAGAATCACTACCGCTTGCACTCTGACAACAGAAACGAAGCTTACCGGCACTTGTCGCGGTGATCTTGATAGACTTGGAACTGGTGGAACCAGCACCGTTGAGTTTAAAACGACCTTCAGAAGAGAAATCTGTGCCATCATAACTGATGGTCTTCTTAGAACCAAAGTCGATGGTGGTGCCTTTCATCATGGTAAAGACGTTGTTCATTTTATAACCGTCATCACCGACGTTGATATTACCATGAGAATTATCGAGTAAGCCTGGATAGACTTTGGTGAGGATGATGGTCTTTTCCTCCTCTTCTTTGGTAGAAGAAACGACACTGGAATCCTCTTGGACGATAGAGGATGGCAAGAGGGAACTTGCTTCTTGTACGCTATCAATGGAAGTCTGACTTGTTTCCGTTACTGAGGAATCGGAACTCGCTTGAGATAAAACGCTGGAGGTCTGTTCTCCGCAACCGACTAGGAATAAACTGCAGATGCTGACTAATAATAGTTTTTTGGTCTTCATGATTTGTTTTTTGTGCTCCTTTATAGTACTTGTTGTAATATAACAAATGTAGAAGTAATATTTTTGTTCCAAAAAACCAAATTTGCTTATTAGTCAGCATATTTGTTGTTAGAAACCAAAAACTCCTCTGCCATAGAGCAGAGGAGTCAAACTAGAAATCAAAGTTGAGAGAAGATAGAATGCTGTCTAGCGAGAAGCTGACAGATCTTTTCTGTGTACTTCTTATCGATTTCATCAAACGCGGCATGGTTATCGCTGTCGATATCAAACACGGCTAAGCAATGATCATTTTCCATGACAGGGGCGACGATTTCGCTGTTGGTCGTTGAAGAGCAGGCGATGTGATATGGTAGTTGGTGGACATCCTCAACGAGCTGGGTTTCTTTATTGGTATAGGCTTTCCCACAGACCCCTCTGGAGAAAGGAATCTCTTCACAGGCGTCGTTTCCAATATAGGGGCCAAGATAGAGAAGATTTTTATCTTTGTCCTCAAGATAAAAACCAACCCAATGCATATAATCAAAGTTTTCTTTGTAGAGATTGATGATTTCACACATCAAAGTCAGGTAACGAATGTTCTTGTTCACCTTGAGGGTGTATTCGATTGTTTTGAGGATATTTTGATATTTGCTTTCCTTATTCATATTGTTCTCCTTTCCATTTGTAGATGATTTGTTTCAACACTTTAATTCTATCACATCCTGAACTTCATAATGGTTTTAATGGTGCTATAATTATCGCGTAGGAGGGAATCTTTATGACTGATTCTATTAAAAAATATCTTGCCGAATTTGTTGCTACCTTTATTTTGGTTGTCGTAGGTTGTGGTACCGCCGTTTCTTCTGGCGGTGACATTGTTGCCACTTGTCTTGCCTTTGGTATCTCTATTGTCATCTTAGCTTATACCGTCGGTAGAATCTCTGGTGGTCATGCTAACCCAGCCGTCTCTCTTGCGATGGCTGTCTCTGGTAAATTGAGCTGGAAGGACTTCCTGTTCTACGTCCTTGCTCAGGTTGCTGGTGCTATGGTTGGCTCCTTGCTCTTAGGCTTATTCTTCTGGGGCTATAAGGCAACTGGTGCTAATAGTTTGGCTAACGTGGCGTTGATCATGGGTGAACATGAAATCACCTTCGCTACTGCTTTAGTCGGTATGGCAATTGAAATCGTTTTGACTTTCTTATTTATCTTTGCCATCTTTGGCTTCACCTGTGAAGAAAAGTTATCCAATATCGCTGGCCTTCTCATCGGTATTGTCTTGACTGGTGTTCACTTCTTAGGTTTCAATCTCACTGGTGTTTCTGTTAACCCAGCCAGAGCCTTCTCCGCTCTGATTTGTTCTTTATTTGGTGGTGCTGATGCCGGTAATGCCTTCTTAGCGATGTTTGCTTGTGTTGTTGGCCCATTCATCGGTGCTGTCTTAGCTGCCTTTTGCTGGATGTTCTTCTTTGGTAAGAAAGAAACCAAGGCTGCTGAATAATTCTGATTCTTGATATTTTCCCTCTTATGGCACAAGCCATAAGAGGTTTTTCTTTAAAAAATTAAATTTTAAAGCTTTAAACTTCTCATAGAAAAAAGAAGGAATGTTTCTTTTGCTCTATAGGTAAAGCGTAATGTTTGCTACGCCTTAACCTTTAGGGTATACTTGATATGTTATTTTTGAGGTATAGGAAATATGAAATTTACACCAGAAGCCCAGGCTTTGATCAAACAGATGATGAAGGATAACAACTTAGATGTTTTATCCGTCAGAGTTATCTTTAATGAAACGGAAGAAGGAACGTTACAGTTAGATCTTCTTTCCAAGGAAGAGTGTGCTGATAGAAGAATTGTTGAGATGGACTCTATTTCAGTTGCTATCGATGAAGCAGAAGATTTTGCTCTTGAAGATACTATCTTTGACGCTCAGGGCGATGAAATCGTTGTGGAATTCCCACATCACCATCACCACGATGGTGAGTGCTGTGGTCATCACCACCATGAAGAGGGTCATTGCTGTGGCCATCACCATCATCATGAAGGCGAATGCTGCTGTGGTGATGATTGTGAATGCGAATGCGAAGATAAAGGTGAATAAAATAATGGGTTGCCAGTAAGGCAACCCACTTTCAATTTAACGAAATGTTTGTTTTTCCAATAGCGCATTGACTTCTTTGTAGCTAGGCATGCTGGAGAGGGCTCCACGCTTGGTGGTGGCTAAGGCTCCGGCGATATTGGCAAACTTCAGATTGGACATCATCAAGGAAGGAATAAAAAGCATTTCTCTAAGACCTAAGGAATCTACATTGGATAAGAAGGCACCCATGAAGGCATCGCCTGCTCCGGTGGTATCCACACAATTGACTTTCACACTCTTGCAACGGGTGATGCGTTTGTTGTGGTAGGCGAGAGAGCCCTCTTTACCGAGTGTGACAAGATAAAGCTTTGGTCCTTCTTTTAATTTGGTCAGAGCTTTTTCAATATCTTCTTCATTTGTGAATTTCAATAATTCATCTTTGGAGAATTTCACAATATCAAACTGAGGATAGAATTCTTCATAGGCTTTTTTGGCAGCAGTAAAGTCAGACCACATATCTTCACGATAGTTGATATCAAAGGAGAGAATCTTGTTCTGTGCCTTAGCAAAGGTGATGATTTGTTTTAGATAATCTTTTCCCTTGTTGTCGTTTAAAATGAACGAGCCGACATGGATGACATCGCCCTCCATAATCAGATCTAACGCATCATCGAGAAAATCGTTTTCAGGGGTGTTTTCTTTTTCAAAGGTGAAGGAGCGTTCACTTCCATGCAAGACGACTTTGCTGATCAAGGTTTTCTTATCTTTGCAGATGTGAAGGCCTCTCGTATCAAGGTTCTGCTCGTTGAAGAAACGAAGGATTTTCTTGCCAGCTTCATCTTTACCGATATTGCCGACAAAAAGAGTGTGGTTACCTAATCGGTTTGCCTGATAGCAGACATTAAATGGGGCACCACCAACAAAGGATGTCGTTTTTTCGGTATTGGTGTTTTCAAATGTATCTAAGAGGATTTCTCCAAAACTGATGATCATGCTTTTCTATCTTCTTTCTTGACTAAATTGAGATCGACATGGCAATATCCATGTGGATTCTTGGCCAAATATTTCTGATGATATTCTTCGGCAGGATAGAAGTTCTTTAATGGTTCAAGGATGATAGCAAACTTGCCCTGGTTGAGTTCTTTTTCTCTTTTGTTTAGATATTCTTTAAGATAATCTTCATCTTCATCATCGTCATAGAAGATACCGGTGCGATATTGGATACCGACATCCTCACCCTGGCGGTTGACACTGTATGGATCGACAATGATCATATAGTAATCTAAGAGTTTCTCAAGAGAGATAAGATGTTCATCATATGTGATCTTGACGGTCTCAGCATGAGTGGCCTGACCATGTTTTAAATCTTCGTATCGTGGATTTGCTGTGTTGCCATTGGCATATCCGACTTCGGTTGAGACGACACCAGTCATGCGATCATAGAAAGCCTGACTTCCCCAAAAGCAACCGGCTGCTAAATAAATTGTTTTCATATGTTTTGTTACCTTCAATCGACAATATTTTATCTTATCGAAGTCTCTTTGTATATTCTTTTGCAAGAGAAAAGCCGACGAAATGTCGGCTTGGTTATTTCGATGGATTCAGAAGTTGCTCCATATCGAAGGATGCATAGGGTTTATCTGGATGTCTTAAGAGTGTAGCTTCATCATTGTAGAGCAGATTGCCAACACCACTTGTCTTCCAGGAAAGTTGGTCAATGGTGATTTCTTCTTTTCTATAACTGTGATCAGCATTTAGGGTTGTACCTACTTCGAAAGTGTAGTCTTGGACAACAAGATCAATCTCATAAGCGATATAGCTATAGCCGTTATCGTTGAAGGCAAAGTCACATTTCAGGGCGTTTACTGTGGTTTTATTAATGATGGCATTCATCTTAGTGACGTTGTTCTTGATGTTCTGCTTTTCTTCTTCGTAGGTATCACTTTCTGGATCTAATCTGTTGGTGGCGATGGATTGATAGAGTAAAGGCAAAGTGGCAAGAATGACTTTGTTGATGTTGATATTGATGTGACAGTTTTCTTCATCCTGGGTAAAGGAAATGGCACTTTTGGCAGTAGAGGGAAGACTATCATAGTCATCAAAGAGATCCGTTAAGTCATCATCAACCATCTGAGAATCAATAACAGATAGTGGCCATGGAGTGGAACTCGATAAGACGTTTTCCATTTTGATGTACTTAGGAATCATCAATGGATTGAGTTTCATACCGCCAAAATCGTTGAGATAATCGATGATAGAGGAACGGACGACTTCATCATCAAAATCGATGTACATGGCGCTTTCTTCGACATAGCAAGAGAAAGTAGCCTTGTCACCACTGAAGGTCTTATGGACCGAGTTATCAAAACTCTTATAGTCGACTTCATAATCAGACGATACTCTCAAACTGGCTAAAAAGTCATTTTTGGTTTCACCCTGAAGGTGATCAGCGGCAGCCGAAAAAGTGCCTTGATTGACCTTGGTGGTCAAGGTGGCATTCTTGGTGATTTTGCCGTTATTGCCTTGGGTGGTATCTATTTCGTTTTCTGGAGTATAGTAGGTATGTGTTCTGGTAAAACTGGAATCTAAATCAACAGTGAAATTCGTGCTGAGTAATTCGGCGGCTTCTTTTTTATTGGCAGCATTGATGGATGCTTTTAATTTTTCTTTGACTAAATCAGGGGTGATGAGATTGCTAGAAGAACTACTGTTTGTCGTCTGGCTTGTAGAAGAGACTTCAAAACCGCTGCCATTGCTAGTGGATGTGTCTGTCGAGGAAGGGTCTTTAACACAGCCGAATAGTAACAATGATGAAATGGCAATGAGGAATGATTTGTGTTTTTTCATTGGTAAGCCTCCTTCGGAAAGATTATAACACATTTGTCTAACAAAAATAGGTTTATTTACAATTGATTGTAAATAGGAAGAGGGCAAAAAAAAATAAAAATCCCGAACGCGTGGTTCGGGATTAATTTATCGATTAGTCTTCGACAGAAGCGACAACTGGCTTAGTCCAGAAGTGAGGGAAGATAGAGGAGATGGACATGTGTTCGGCAGCCTTAGTAAGACCAAGACTGGCAGCACCGCCGATAACGGCATTGGTACCAAATTCAGCAAAGAAGTTGACACCGACAAGAGCGACGACGAACATGAAGGCATTTTCGGTTGGAAGGCCAGCGGAGAGGCAGAAATCCTGAATGGTACCAGTCTGATAGAAGAAGAGGCAGAAGAAGGACATGAAGAAGACGGTGTTCAAGATAGCGGTGGACATAGAGGCAAAGAATGGGGCGATATAACCTTTCTTATCGAGTAAACGTAACGCGTCATAGATAAGACCGGTAAGGAAACCGACAAAGATACGGCAATAGCAGATGGCGATCAAACCACCAAACTTGACAGCATCAGGAATGACGGATGGATCAGCGGATAAGAGTAAGGTGCCAGTGGCATCCATACCAGCAAAAGCCTGGATTAAAGAGATGGTACCCCAGATGGCGCCGGCAAGGGCACCCATCCATGGGCCAAAAAGACAGGCGATGATGGCAACCGGAATACCCATGAGGGTGATAGAAAGACCTAAGGTCTGGATGGTGCCAAGTGGAGTGAAACCGAAGATGAACATGATGGCGATCATCAAGGCGACGACAGATAAAGCGTAAACTGTATTATTTCTTCTCATTGTAAATTGCTCCTTTATTTGTTGAGAGAGGTGTTTTTGATGTAGATGTCATATAGACCATCCATCAAGAGGTGGGGATTGTAGGTGTACTTGTGACCCATAAAGCTTTGGAGGATGTTGGCATCTGGTCCAGTAAGAATTCTTCTTAATGGTTTACCAAATTCCTGTTCCATCTCATCAGCTAATGAGTCGACTAGATGCATGTAGCCTTTGACGACACCAGAATTGATGCATTCTTTAGTCGACTTGGCAATCAGCTTGTTTGGTCTACCGAGATCAATTTCCATCAGTTGGGCGTTGGTCTCACACATATGAGAGACACTTTCTCTCATACCGGGGAAGAGACTTCCACCTAGGAATTGCTTGTCCTTGGTAGCTAACGTCAGACTTAAACAGCTCGACAGACAGATGATCAGACAATCTTCTTGATAGTCGTTGATGGCTCCGATGGCTGCAGAGATGAGATTGCTTCCCACCTCACTTGGATTATCCATTCTGATGGCTAACCCCGTTTTCAGTTTTCGGTCTAAAAGAAGACATTCTTTGTCTAAGACAGTGTTGATGGCTTTTTCCACACGTTTGGTAAGGCTGGGAACGACACTCGCTAAAATCGCTCCATCGATATCCTTGGGTGTGAGATTTTGTAGACGTAAAAATTGTCTCAGTGTCTCCTGATACTCATCGGCGCTTTTGAATTTGTCTGACAATGTCTTAAAAGAGGCTTTTTCTTGTCGATTTTCATAAATGGACAAAGAAAGGGACCTGTTCCCTAAATCCGCTAAAAGAATCATTGTTCATTCTCCTTCTACAGTCTTTACTAGAAAGTACCATGCGAGTAATGATATCGGCCTGAAGGACTTTGAATAAATTCAGGCCGCAAAGAGTCTAGTCTTTCTTGAAGGATAAGTCAATCCTTTCTCAAAAATTTAAACTGTCAAACCAAAAAGCACCACGAGAATACGCGTGGTGCTTACAGGAGGATAGTAATTATCTTATTTGTTTTCGAGGTAGTCTCTGATGTTGGAGACATTCTCGTATAAGGTGACACTTTCATCATCCTGAGATGGGACGATAAGAGTAGGAGCCTGAACGATATTGTATCTTCTAGCGATATTGGCACCTTCTGGTTCATCGGCTAAGACGACATCGTATTCAACACCGGCTTCGTTGAGATAGTTCTTGGCGCTGCGGCAGTTTGGACAGGTCTTGGTGGTGACAAGAACAACTCTTCGATGATCATGGGTATGTGGCTTAAATTCAGGAGTAGCAGCAACATTACCTTTGCCAACGGTGGTATGAATGGCGCTTGCTGGTGTCTCACGACCATGAAGTTCATTTGGTTCATAGGTCTTACGGCTGTTATATTCTGCAGTCTTACCATCATTCCAGTTCTTGACAGGACGATAGTAACCCGTGATTCTGGAATAGACTTCGGCATCCTTACCGCAGTGTGGACAATGGAAGTGTTCACCAGCGATATAGCCGTGTTCTGGACAGACAGAATAAGTTGGAGATAAGGTGAAGTATGGAAGCTTGAAATTGGAGGCAATCTTTTTAACAAGACTTGCTGCATTCTGCCAGTTTGGCATTCTTTCACCTAAGAAGGCGTGGAAGACAGTACCAGAGGTGTATAAGACCTGCAAGTCATCTTCCATTTCCAAAGCCTGGAAGATATCAGAAGTATAACCGACTGGCAAGTGAGAAGAGTTGGTATAAAATGGAGCCTGACCATCCTTAGCAGCGGTCTTGATATCAGCAAATTCGGCCACATCGTGTTTGGCAAAACGATAAGAGGTGGATTCAGCTGGAGTCGCTTCAAGGTTGAATAAGCAATGATATTTTTCCTGGTAGTCAGAGAGTCTGTTTCTCATGTGGTTGAGAATCTCTTCGGCAACCTTTCTACCACTTTCGCTCGTCAGTTCATCCTCTGTGTTCCACTTGGCGTTGATCAAACATTCTTCCATGCCGACAAGACCGATGGTGGAGAAGTGATTATCGAAGGAACCAAGATATCTCTTGGTGTATGGATACATACCCTGTTCGAGCAATTTGGTGATGACTTTACGCTTGGTATCCAAGGAACGAGCAGCGATATCCATATAGCGATCAAGAAGGTTGTAGAAGTCTTCCTTGGTGTTGGATAAGTAGGCGATTCTTGGAAGGTTGATGGTGACAACACCAATACTACCGGTGGATTCGCCAGAGCCGAAGTATCCGCCACCTTTCTTTCTTAATTCACGAAGGTCGAGACGCAAACGGCAGCACATACTTCTGACATCGCTAGGCTTCATATCGGAGTTGATGTAGTTGGAGAAGTATGGCGTACCATATTTGGCGGTCATTTCAAATAACAGACGGTTGTTTTCCGTATCGGACCAGTCGAATTCTCTGGTGATGGAATAAGTTGGGATTGGATATTGGAAACCACGCCCGTTGGCATCGCCTTCAATCATGATTTCGATAAAGGCCTTGTTGACCATATCCATTTCTTCTTTACAGTCGCCATAAGTGAAGTCCATTTCCTTACCGCCGACAAGCGCAGGCATGTTCTTCATGTCATCCGGGACAGTCCAGTCGAGGGTGACATTGGTAAATGGAGCCTGAGTACCCCATCTTGATGGTGTGTTGACACCATAGATGAAACTCTGAATATTCTGTTTTACTTCTTTATATGTTAAATGATCGACTTTGACAAAAGGAGCGAGGTAGGTATCAAAAGAGGAGAACGCCTGAGCGCCAGCCCATTCGTTTTGCATGATGCCAAGGAAGTTGACCATCTGGTTGCAAAGGGTGGATAAGTGATTGGCAGGAGCAGAAGTGATTCTGCCAGTGACACCACCAAGACCTTCCTTGATCAACTGCTTTAAGGACCAACCAGCGCAATAACCAGAAAGCATGCTTAAATCATGGAGATGGAAGAAGCAATGCTTATGGGCTTCAGCAATCTCATCATCATAAATCTGACTTAACCAATAGTTGGCAGTGACCGCACCGCTGTTGGAGAGAATCAAACCGCCTAAGGATAAAGTGACGGTGGAGTTTTCTTTGACTCGCCAGTCCTTCTCTGTACCGATATAGCCATCGACAAGTTTTGCATAATCGAGCATCGGTTGCTTGATTTCTCTGACTTTCTCATGCTGGCTACGATAAAGGATGTAAGCTTTGGCGGTGGCCTGATAGCCACACTTCATCAAAGAATTTTCTACTTCATCCTGAATCTGTTCGACGGTTGGGATATAGATACCTTTGTTTCCTAAGGAAGTGACAACCATGAGTTCGATGGCTCTGGCCATGGCCGAGACATCTCTGGCTGGTACTTCATTGGTGGAAACAAATGCTTTGGCGATCGCATTTTCAATCTTTTCTGCTTCGAACTGAACTTTTTTGCCGTCACGCTTGATGATAAATTCCATAATTGTGTCCTCTCTTCTGTCAAATTCCGTAATCAAACGATGTCATTTCTACTACTTGCTTAGCCTTGATGGACTTTTGACAATCAATCAATCTTTGATTGCTTGATCCTCGATAGATGCAATCCTGACTGAGTAAGGATTGTACAAAGGGACCATCGACCAATACGTCGAGATAAGAGAGAACTTCCTTGGCTTGACTTCCCGCTTGTAGACTATCGAGTTGCTCGTACGTCCATCCGGTATAGCACCAGATGTTGATGTTCTTTTCCTTTAAGGCTTTGACAATCTCTAGTATCGGTTCGGCTTGATAGAGGGGGTCACCGCCTGAGAGGGTGACACCATCGATGTATTTGGTGGAAAGAATGTCGTTGATGATGTCTTTTGTGTCATAGGTCACACCGCCATGAATTGACCAGCTATCAGGATTCTGGCAACCAGGACAGGCGTGAGGACAGCCTTGGGTGAAAACAACGTAACGCACACCGGGTCCATTGACAGAAGAATGTCGTTCAATACCTAAGATTTGTACTTTCATTTCCTCTATCTCCGATTGCGTTTTTCTCTGTATAGCAAAATTGACGCCTATATCTATTATGGTATGTAAGGGGTTATAATCACAAGCAAAAAAATCATTTCAAACAGAAATACTTTTTACAAATCGAATGAAGTATAAAAAGTACGAGAAATTAGGACTTTTTTAGTAGTTTAAGCAACTTTTTATAGGGGTGGTGGTTGCTTGATTGGTAGCCCTTACATTTTATTTTCTTTCATTAGCAACTTTTATTATGTATTAAGTTGTTGCAAAGCAAAATTTGCGATGCCTTGAGTGATATTTATTGTTACATGTGTAACATGAATTTCCTCTGCTACCTTTTTTTAGTGAAAATAGAATCAAAAATTCTTGTTGCATTTTTCTTTTCTCTTTGAATATTGAAAAAACTTGAAAGTGAGAAATGTTTTCCGTAATATTTCTTATGTTTGTGATAAGTAAGAAAATAACAGGAAGAAGGATTGATGATGAAAAAAGAAACGAAGAACAAATTGATTTACCTTTGTGTATTTATAGGTATATATATCATTCTGAACTATATCATTTTTGCTTTTGTTCCTCAGGGTATTCAGTCTTTGATACCAGAAGGACTGGAAGTCAATGCCTTTCGTGAACTTGTTCCGTTATTCTTTACTTTGATTGTCTATGTCGTCTTTGCTTTCTTTGTGGTCTTTTATAAACTCCGTCTGGAGATTGAGATTGAACGTCCATTTAAAGAACTGAGGTATTTATGGCTGTTACCACTTCTTCTTCCTTGCTTTGCTTCTCTTTTGAGCGTTCCTGTTCTTTCTAGTCCCCTTTTGCATATGGAAAACGCTGGTGAATTTGCTCTTGATTTAGTCTTGGATCTATTTGTCTCCACCGCCGAAGATTTCATCTTTGTGGATGTGATGATTTCTTTCTTGCTGGATGTTTTAAAAGACAGCAAATACAAGAATCTCAAAGCTATGGTTTTATCTAGCATCTTCTTTACTATGATTCGTTGTTATTTGTTTATCGATACTGCTGTCGACATGGCTTTCTTCTTATTGGCCGTCAATTTTGTCGTCACTTTCACCTGTGGCTATCTTGCCATCTATTTCGATTCCGCTTTGATCCCAGTTGGCTTCCATTATCTTTTCAACGCCCTTAACTTCATCGTTGCTCCTGGTTTATTTGGTTATGAACTCGATTATCGTTACTTCTTGTTTGTCATCTACTTTGTCTTGGGTTTAGGTGTTTATACTATCGCCTTATACCGCATCTCTAGATTGATGAAATATCGCGAAAGCTATATTGTAGAAACCGGTCTATCCTTAAGTGATGATCAGACCGATTATGAAAAATAGTTTCTGGAATGGAAGAAATTGATATCTTAAAAGGACGTATCAGAGACTTGTCTTCCAGAGCGGCAAGTTCCTCCTACTTGACTCATACCGACTTTTTATCGCTTTCTGAACAAGCACTCTTTTTTCAGATTCTGAAAGAAGAACATGTTTCTCCTCTGAGTGGAAAATATGGTGGTGTGAACTATCTTCTTTATGGCGGACATGAAGATCATGACCGCAAACTGATTTATTTTCTTCCCTACTATCTTTCCAAGGAAGAACTGTTAGTTAAAGAAGGAGAAGGAGATACTTTTTCTCTTCTTCATGTCTATCCGAGCAATCGACATTTTGCCGATGTGCTGACACATCGAGACTACCTTGGGGCATTGATGCACCTAGGTTTCAAAAGAGAAATGTTTGGCGATATTCTGACCGATGGCATGGATGGATATATTTTTGTTCTGAACCAGGTTATTCCGATGGTCAAGGAGGAACTGGTTAAGATCAAACATACCAGTGTGGAAACGGAGATTCTGAAACCAAAGGATTGTCCTTTCAAGCCGAAATTTGAAGAAAAGAATGTCAATGTCTCCGCATGTCGTCTAGATTGTGTCTTAGCGGAAGTGTTTCATCTTTCCAGAAGAGATTCCCAGGTTTTAATCGCCTCAGAATCAATCTTCATCAATGGTATGAGCATGATGAATAACGCCTATCATCTAAAGGAGAATGACCGCGTCTCGATTAAGGGACACGGGAAGTTTATCTATCTTGGTCAATCCAAAGTGACCAAGAAAGGAAGATTGTTCGTCAAGGTCAAGGTTTATTGCTGAGAGATTATTGTTTCAATAAAATTTCAATAAATGTAGAAATATTGAAAAAACATTGAAATTGTATTTCTAATAAAAGGGCTTACATTTTTAAAGCGATTTGTCAATATTGCGATAACTATCGCAATATTTTTGATTTTTCATCAAAATTAAAAATGAAAAGTGTGACGGGGATATTTATTAAAAGTTATTAAATAATCTTATGTCCAAAGGAGGCTATTCTTTTTTTTATGAAAAATAAAACATTATTGTTATTAGCTAGTGTTGCTTTGCTTGCCGGTTGTGGTGGTACTTC
>JAEEGL011602209.1_pt1 | contig 15658 bp, 14 predicted proteins | sample 9134231 | NCBI WGS metagenome assembly JAEEGL01 (sample SAMN16246548, study PRJNA631951) | gut metagenome | biome: gut microbiome; feature: rumen; material: fiber-attached | host: Bos | place: Iran: Karaj | collected 2018-10
CGTACAGCTAAGTATGCTGATGCAGCACCTCTTACAAAGGTTTCAAGCTTCGATTATTCATCATTTGAAGCTGCAAACAAGAAGCACTAATAAAAACTTTAACACACAAACAAAGAAGAGCCGCCCTTCGGGGCGGCCTTCTCTTTTATATAAGTTGTTTATAAATATCTCTTTTACTCACTCCCAGATCGGCGGCGACTTTCTTCATCGCTTCTTTTTTATCTATTCCCTGATCCAGATAAAGCTTCATATGCTCCTCTACACTCAATCCTTCAAAGGCAGCTTTTCTTTCCTGTTCCATTTCTTCCCTGGACTTGCCGGCAAGTACGATAACATACTCCCCTCGTGGATCGGTCTCGCTATATAGGTCCAGCGCTCCCTGAAGAGTGGTAGGGATGATCTCTTCATGAAGCTTGGTCATTTCACGGACAAGTGTGATACGTCTGTCGCCAAGTCGGTCAAGAAGAAGTTCAAGTGTTTTAACAAGATGGTGCGGCGCTTCGTAAATTACAAAGGTCCTGGTCTCATCTTTTAGCTCGCTAAGGACTCTTTCCAGTTCTTTTTTATCCTTAGGTAAAAAGCCTTCAAAAGAAAAACGTACTGTAGACAACCCGGATGTGACCAGGGCGTTGATGGCGGCGCAGGGTCCGGGGATCCCCTCAACCCGTATACTGCGATCCAGACACATGCGTACCAGCTCCCAGCCGGGATCGGAGATGCCGGGAGTACCGGCGTCGGTCACAACTGCTATGTTTTGCCCGCTCTCCAGACGCCCTATAAGGTCCTCTGCCTTGTCCAGCTTGTTGAATTCATGATAGCTGGTCATGGGTGTGTGTATATCAAAATGGTCTAAAAGATGACGGGTATTCCTTGTGTCCTCTGCGGCAACAAGATCTGCTTCCTTAAGGGTCCGCACAGCGCGGTATGTTATATCTTCAAGGTTTCCGATAGGCGTGGAAACCATATATAGTATTCCTGACATTTAAAATCTCCGGTAATTACAGTGATAGGCCTTTGCTATTCCGAATGAGGTAAAAGATCAAGACCGATATCATACAACTTGCCCTCGGTGGCGTCTCTGAGCCACTGAGCCATACTGACTTCATTTTCCACCTTGGAGAAAAACTGGGGTGTCCTTACACAGGTGTGAACGCTGCCGCCTCTTCCTATAACGGGCACCATGGGATGATCATTGATGAAAAAGTGCACGCGTCTCGGGAGATGCTGCATACGCTCTATCATGGCAGCAAGTCTCTTGGCATAGTCAGCCTGTGCGTTCTCGTCGGTGGAGAACTCTCCTGAGGTGACTTCCCGTTGATAGGCGGACAACAGGTAGTCGTGAACAGAAGAAGCGTAAAGATAGCGGCATCTTGACCCGAGCCTGGACATCATAAGGCTGGTCCAGTCATAGGTCAGATCGCTGCCGTGAGCGGCATGTACCAGATGGTCTGGAGCATGCCATATATTCTTAAGAGTGTATTCCCAACCTTCCCGTTCCAAAAGCGCGCTGTCCGACAGTACGGTAACATCATTGCAGGTAGGATACCAGGTGGTCAGGATCTCCGGAGCCAGCGCGGGTACGGCAAAGGCGCCAGCAGAATCACCTGCGATAAGTATGGTTTCGGCCTCGGGAAAAAGTTCGCGGATATGGTCCATGGCAAGGGTAAAATTGTTATACCCATTGAAATGAAGAACATCGGTCTGCCCCTCATCCGTAACAAACTCCATGGAAGAATTGCCCACATGAAGATCTGCAGTGGAGTAGGAAATAACCGCCATACTCCAACCCCTGAATGGGTTGCGCCTGTGGGTATCGGTAATGCCTACATTGATATTCATGATCTGTGTCACGGGACGCAGATTATTCCAATAATAGTGGGGCTGCCAGGTCATCTTCCGGGCACCGGTGGTGGGATAGGCGGCCATCTTGCGATTCCAGGCGATCCCGCCTCCGGAAAGGATGATACAAAGCTTCTTTTTATGTTTGTATCTGGCATAAATGTGGTAACCGGATCCGTCGCCGGACATAGCCTCCTCTATGGGTATCCGATACCAGACTCCGCCCCGCATCTTTTTTTCCAGAACAGGAGCCTCCCAGCGACTGCCTTCAAGGCCGTCTCCCAGGGAATGCTCCACCAGGTCACCGGTCATCTCCCGGAGCATATATGTAATATTGTCTGTTTGTTCTTTTATTTTAGACATAAGAACTCTCCGTGGAACTAAACATCGTCATGTCTGATTTCGGACTGTGCTCGTATCTTCCTTTTCTCCTCAGAACTGATTACGAACCTATACAGGAAGTAAGAAAGGACGCCGGCAACGATCCAGGCAATGGCATCTGCACCTGCCGCAAAAGTAAAGTTATGAAGCTCCATGGCAGTGATGGCGCAGGCCAGTCTGGCAAATAGTTCCGAGATACCAAGCATGAGTGCTGTCTTACCCCATCCGCATCCCTGCATGGTGTTGCGGTAGATAAAGATCATGGCAAGAGGGATGTAGAAAAGTGAGCACCAGATACAGTAGGTCCTTGCATAAGGCATATATACTGAGATATCCACGCCGGAATCGAAAAACAGCACGATGATATAGGGCAGCAACAAAACGGAAAGGATGCCGTTGACCACGGAGTAAATTACAGAGATCTTAAGCGCATCTCTGGTACCCTGACGGATACGATCAAGATTGCCGTAGCCGTAGTTCTGACCCACGTAGGCAGCCATGGCCTGTCCGATGGAAGGCATCCCGGCAGTCATGAGATTGGTAACCTTGGACGCTGCGGTAAAGCCTGTAACGGCAACGGAGCCGAAGCTGTTGATGGCAGCTTGCATCACCATGGTTCCCGAAGCGGTGATACCGAACTGAAGTGACATGGGAACGCCGACATTGAGCTGCTTGGCACTGTATACGGGATCCAGGCGCCAGTCGCTTCTCTTGGGCCGAAGGACGTCGACTTTTTTGTAAATATAAATAAATGAAAGAACGGCGGAGGTTCCTTGGGAAATATCCGTCGCAAGAGCAGCGCCCATAGTCCCCAGACCAAAGCTGATGATAAAGACCAGATCGAGGATGATGTTGAGCACCACGGCGATTATCAAAAAGTAGAGGGGCGTGCGACTGTTACCGATGGCACGGAGTGACGCAGCCAGCAGGTTATAAAAGACAATGGTAACGCTTCCGCCACAGATGGTAATGATGTAGGCATAGGCATCATCATAGATATCAGCCGGAGTCTGCATCACATGAAGCAGGGGATGCATTAACGAAACGGAAATAACAGTAAGGACCAGTACGCTTATGGCTGAAAGCAGGATGGCATTAACAAAAGCCCTGCGGGTTCCCTCAAGATCCGAAGCGCCGTACTTTTGGCTGATAAGCACCGTATAACCTGTAGTCAGTCCGCTGGCAAGTCCGATGAACATAAACATGATGGTTCCGGTGGAACCAACGGCAGCCAGGGCTCCGGGGCTTACAAAGTGGCCTACGATGATAGTATCTACCATATTGTACAGTTGCTGAAAAATGAAACCGAAAAAGATGGGTATAACGAACTTGATGATAAGAGTCAGCGGTTTTCCGCTGGTCATGCTTTTATCCATAAAAACCTCTGTATTCTCTGTAATCTTTTGATTTGTTAACTATAACATATGGCTGATAAATGTAAACCCACATAATCTTGTCTAATTTTAACATATACTTCAATACGTAGTATTTGCTACGCTAAAGTGGATTTTATAGAAACTCGGAAAAGGAGACTATCATGGTAATACGTATTATTCTGCTCATCTTGTTTTTTGCTGTTATGATCGGCATCGGAGTCTACACAAGACGTCATGCTGTCAGTGTCAGCGGCTTTGTTCTCGGAGGAAGGAGCGTAGGTCCCTGGCTTACAGCCTTTGCTTACGGAACCAGTTACTTTTCGGCAGTTGTATTTGTAGGTTACGCCGGCCAGTTCGGTTACAAGTACGGGATCGCATCCACCTGGGTAGGTATAGGTAATGCCCTTCTGGGATCTTTGCTGGCATGGGTAGTACTGGGAAGACGTACCCGTATCATGACCAAGCATCTTGATTCCATGACCATGCCTGACTTTTTCGGCAAGAGATATGATAGTCCGGCGCTTAGGGTCGTTGCATCTGCAATAGCCTTCATTTTCCTTATTCCTTATACTGCATCTGTTTATAACGGTCTTTCCAATCTTTTTGAGATGGCCTTTGATATTCCCTATTCAGTTTGCGTTATCGTTATGGCACTGCTCACCGGAGTATACGTTATCATCGGTGGTTATATGGCTACAGCTCTCAATGACCTTGTTCAAGGTATAATCATGCTGATCGGTATCGTTGTTGTTATCGGTGCGGTTCTTTCCGGTCATGGAGGATTCCTGGCTGCTCTTAAAGAACTTGCTCAGGTTCAGGCTCCTGAGACTGCAGATATGCCCGGAGCATTCGCATCCTTTTTCGGACCCGATCCTCTCAACCTTCTTGGAGTAGTAGTCCTTACATCTCTCGGAACCTGGGGCCTTCCTCAGATGATCCAGAAGTTCTATGCCATCAAGGATGAAAAATCTGTCCAGACCGGAACGGTCATTTCGACTATCTTTGCGGTTGTTGTTGCAGGCGGATGCTACTTCCTTGGAGGTTTCTCCAGGATTTCGGGTATCCTTCCCGAGGCAGACGGCAGCATCAAGTATGACAAGATCATCCCTACCATGCTTTCCGGACTGCCCGACATCCTCATAGGAATAGTCATCGTGCTTGTTCTTTCTGCATCAATGTCTACCCTGTCATCTTTGGTCCTTACATCCAGCTCAACTCTTACAATGGATTTCATCAAGCCCCTTTTTGCAAAAGATATGGATGATAAAAAGCAGCTTGTTTGGATGAGGATCTTTCTCGCAGGTTTCATTATCATATCCGTTGTTATCGCCATGGATCCTCCGGGCTTTATCGCACAGCTCATGGGTATTTCATGGGGAGCGCTGGCGGGAGCTTTCCTGGCACCTTTCCTTTACGGACTGTACTGGAAAAAGGTTACGTCCGCAGCAGTTTGGGCTTCATTTATAACGGGTGTAGGCATTACCGTATCAAACATGTTTTATCCCTATATCGGATCTCCGGTCAACGCCGGCGCTATCGCTATGGTTGCAGGCCTTATCGTGGTTCCCGTCGTCAGTCTGATAAGTCCGAAGATGGATTCCAAAAAAGTTGACGAGATCTTCTCCTGCATGGATGAGACCGTTGTTGTTCATCGTCGTACCGCTCTTCCGGAGCAGGATGAATCAATTTAAAGGATCGAAAAAATAGTACTTGATATTTGTTGAAAAACATGGTATCATATGCGCTTGTGGTATATAGTTCCTTGCTCTCGCACCACACTTAAGCGAGGGCCGAAGACCAAAAGGAGGTTTTTATGGTAAAGTATGAATTGGCACTGGTCGTCAATGCAAAGCTTGATGATGATGCCAGAGCTGCAGTCGTAGAAAAAGCAAAGGGTTATGTAACCCGTTACGGCGGCACTCTTACAGACACAGAGGAGTGGGGCAAGAAAAAGCTTGCTTACGAGATCCAGAAGATGGACGAGGGCTTCTATTACTTCATCCACTTCGATGCTGAGTCCGATGCACCGGCACAGATCGAGGATCACATCAGAATTATGGATAATGTCCTTCGTTTCCTCATCGTTCGTCCGGACGAGGAGCAGAGTGCCCCGAAGAAAGAGGAAAAGGCAGAGAATGAATAAAGTTATTCTTATGGGAAGACTCACCAGAGATCCCGAGGTTAGATACGGAAACAGCGGCAGCGCCATCGCCAGATTTTCAATTGCGGTAGACCGCAGGTTCAAGCGCGACGGACAGCCCACAGCTGACTTTTTTAACTGCACAGCCTTTGGTAAGACAGGTGAGTTCGTAGAGAAATATCTTAAAAAGGGAACCAAGGTCGTTTTAGACGGCGAGGTTCAGAACGATAACTACACCAACAAAGAGGGCGCTACGGTATACGGAACCCAGATCATCGTTAACACTATCGAGTTTGCCGAGAGCAAGAACGCTCAGTCAGGCGGCGGTGATTTCGGAGGAAGCGCAGCACCTGCACCCGCTGGTGATCCCGGGGATGGATTTATGCAGATCCCTGACGGATTGGATGAAGAATTACCTTTTAGTTAAGGAGGAGTGATATCATGGCTTTTGGTAGAGATAGAGAGGGCAGACGCCCTATGCGCAGACGTAAAAAAGTATGCGTTTTCTGTGGTAGCGACAGTGTGATCAGCTACAAGGATCCCGCTAAGCTTTCTAAGTATGTTTCAGAGCGCGGCAAGATCCTTCCTCGTAGGATCACAGGAACTTGCGCACGTCATCAGAGAGCACTTACATCAGCTATCAAGCGTGCACGTCATATGGCGATCATGCCTTACGTAGCAGACTAAGGAAACACTGATTATTTGGCTATCGCATAAGCGGTAGCCTTTTTGTCATTATAGTTCTCGCTTGGGATCAGTAATAATTGGAGGATCACTATGGAATTACTGCATGATGTACATATCGAAGAGATTACAGCAAGGAAAAAGCAGTCTATGTCATCAGTACTTTTTGTTGTTGCCCTTGTGATGGCGGTTGTCTCCGGATTTTTTGCTTTTCTTTTTCCGCCCTTTTTCATAACCTGTATTGCTTTCGGTATACTTGCATGGTACATAAAAAGCCATTCGGTTATTGAATTTGAGTCGGATTTCACCAATGACAGTCTGGATGTGGACGTTATCTACAATCAGGCAAAAAGAAAAAATCTGGTTTCCGTTGATATGGAGGATGTTATCGTTGTAGCGCCTTCCAAAACGGATCCTGTTAAGCCCTACATCGGCAAGAGTATGAAGACCTGGGATTGTACCAGCCACGAGGATGGCGTCAAATACTATTGCATGATCTTCAAAAACAAGAAAAAGGACCGCGAGGAAAAGCTTTTATTTGAGCCCAGCGAGGAACTTCTGGATATGATGAGACGTAAGCACCCCAGAGAGATACATAAGGAGGCGTAAGGTCTCTTATACAATATATGGTAGGGTGTTAAAAGTTATTTTTGGTACAGAAACCAATATATAGTAGTTGCACAAAAAACGAGCCATATCGGCCCGTTTTTTGTTTATTTTATTGCATTAAAAAATCATGTTTGGTATACTGAACTAGATATCTTTATTTATATCTTTATTCTAGTTAGTGAGGTGACCGGAATGAGTAAAGAAATGATCGCTATGCTACTGGCCGGAGGTCAGGGCAGCCGTCTGGGAGTCCTTACCTCAGACATGGCTAAGCCGGCAGTTGCGTTCGGGGGGAAGTATCGTATCATAGATTTCCCACTAAGTAACTGTATCAACTCAGGGATAGATACGGTAGGTGTCCTTACCCAGTATCAGCCTCTGGCACTCAATTCTCACATAGGTATCGGAACACCGTGGGATCTCGACCGCAATAATGGCGGCGTCACGGTTCTCCCCCCTTACGAGAGAAGTGATAATTCAGAGTGGTATACAGGTACGGCTAATGCCATATTCCAGAACCTGAATTACATGGAAGGATACGATCCCGAGTACGTCCTCATCCTAGGTGGTGATCACATCTACAAGATGGACTATGAGGCGATGCTTGATTTCCATAAGCAGAATCAGTCAGATGCAACACTTGCAGTATTCCCGGTACCCTGGGAGGAGGCAAGCCGCTTCGGAGTAGTTATTGCAGATGACAACAAAAAGATCCAGGAGTTCGAGGAGAAGCCTGAGAATCCCAGAAGCAATCTTGCATCCATGGGAATCTATATCTTCACTTGGAAGGTACTCAAGGAAGCACTTATAGCTCTTAAGGATCAGAGCAATTGTGATTTTGGAAAGCACATCATCCCTTACCTGCACAAGCAGGGCAAGCGGATCTTTGCATACGAGTTCAATGGCTATTGGAAGGATGTAGGAACTTTAGGCTCTTACTGGGAGTCCAATATGGAGCTTATCGATCTTATTCCGGAATTCAACCTTTACGAGGAGTTCTGGAAGATCTACACCAAGCAGGATCGTATTGAGCCTCAGTTCATAGGAGCCAATGCCAGCGTATCCAGAGCTATCATAGGTGCCGGAGATTCCATTGAGGGAGAGGTATCCGGTTCCGTACTTGGTGCAGGTGTCGTGGTTGAAGAGGGAGCCGTAGTCAAGGATTCCATCATTATGATGAACACCACGATCCATAAGGGCGCCTACATTGAAAAGGCAGTCATTGCCGAGGATTGTGAGATCGGTGCTGATACCAGGATCGGTGTAGGAGAATCAGCAGAGAGCAAGCTTAATGCCAGCGTTTATGCGTTTGACCTTGCTGTAGTCGGGCAGGGTACAGTGATCCCGGATGGAGTCACCATTGGCAAGAATACAGCCATCAGGGGTGTTACCGTCATTGAGGATTATCCTGATAAGCAACTTGAAAGTGGAGGCTACATTATTAAGGCAGGTGATGGAGCATGAAAGCAATAGGTATCATTTTAGCTGGAGGCAACTCCAGCCGCATGAAAAGGCTCTCAGATAAGCGTGCGATTTCGGCTATGCCCGTAGGTTGCAGCTATCGCAGTATAGATTTTACACTGAGCAACATGACAAACTCCCACGTTCAGACGGTGGCTGTTTTGTCCCAGTACAATGCCCGCTCGCTCAATGAGCATCTGAATTCTTCCAAGTGGTGGAATTTCGGACGTAAGCAGGGAGGACTTTTCCTTTTCACTCCCACGGTTACGGCGGACAACAGTTGGTGGTACAGAGGTACGGCAGACGCCATGTGGCAGAATATCGACTTCCTCAAGAGAAGTCATGAGCCGTACGTGATCATTTCCAGCGGTGATTGTGTTTATAAGATGGACTTCAATCCCGTTTTGGATTACCACATTTCCAAGCAGGCTGATATCACAGTGGTTTGTGCTAAGGCTCCCGAGGGAGACGACATCGGACGCTTCGGTACAGTCAAGATCGAACCGGACGGTCTGATCTCAGAATTTGAGGAAAAGCCTATGATGGCACATTCCAATATAGTTTCCACCGGAGTATATATCATCCGCAGACGCAAGCTTATCGAACTGCTGGAGCAGTGTATTTCCGAAAGCAGATACAACTTCGTTACTGATATCCTGATCAGATATCTGGGAATGAAAAAAGTATACGGTTATATGCTGGAGACCTATTGGTCCAATATAGCGTCAGTTGAGTCTTACTACCGTACCAACATGGATTTCCTTAAGCCGGAGGTTCGGAACTTCTTCTTTAACTCAGAACCTAAGATCTATTCCAAGGCACAGGATCTTCCGCCTGCAAAGTTCAATGTGGGCTCTGATGTCCGGAATTCACTTATCGGCAGTGGAAGTATTATCAACAGTAAGGTAGAAAACTCTGTTATCTTCAAGAAAGTCTTTGTGGGTAACAATAGCGTGATACGCAATTCCATCATCATGAACGGGGCTTACATAGGGGATAATGTTCACGTTGAGAATTGCATTGTGGAAAGCAATGAAACTCTTTTATCCGATACCAATTACATTGGGGAAGGCGAGATCAAGATAATAACAGAGAAAAATAATAACAGATATGGTGTGTAGCGAAGGTGAATGTTCACACTGGGTTTTATGAAAGTGAGGGTAATTTATGAACATCACAGATATCCGTATTCGCAGGATCGAAAAAGAAGGCAAGATGAAGGCAGTTGTATCAGTTACTTTCGATGATGAGTTCGTGGTACACGACATCAAGATCATCGACGGTGACAAGGGGCTCTTCATAGCAATGCCTTCCCGTAAGGCTACAGATGGTGAGTACAAGGACATTGCACATCCCATCAAGTCCTCTATCAGAGAGGAACTCCAGACCAAGATCCTTTCTAAGTACGAAGAGGAGTTAGCGGCTGCATCGGCAGCTCCTGCAGCGGAGGCACTGGCTTGATCATATCGACTTTCATAGATTACTTGCAGAATTAGTTATCAAGCGTTTTTAATCAATTATAAATGGGGGGGACTGCAGACCGCAGTTCCCTCTTTATTTAGAGGATATAGTATGTTTCTAATAGCGGGACTCGGTAATCCCACAATGCAATACAAAAACACAAGACATAATGCCGGATTTTCAGCCTTGGACAATATAGCTTCAGAGCACGGTATCAGGGTAAAAAAGGTTGAGTCCGGAGCACTTACCGGAACCGGAGTTATTTCCGGTCAAAAGGTTCTTTTGGTAAAACCTCAGACATATATGAATGAAAGCGGAAGGGCCATAGGAGCCTTGGCGTCCTACTATAAGTTGGATCCGGTTTCGGACATTATCATACTTTATGATGACATCAGTCTTCCACCCGGTATGATACGGGTCAGAAAGCAGGGCTCGGCGGGAGGACATAATGGGATAAAAAGCATTATCTCTCATCTCGGAACTCAGGATTTTATGCGTGTACGACTGGGAGTAGGAGATATTGAGGACCACAGTGAGATGGTCAGCCATGTGCTGGGACACTTTTCAAGAGCAGAAAAAAAGCTGATGTCCGAGGCTTATGACAAGGCGCTTGGCGCGGTGGAACTCATGGTTGCCGGAGACGTAGATACGGCCATGAACAGATATAACACAAAGGAAAGAGCATGAATCTTTTTACCAGACCTTACATGAGTTTGTCTGATATCAGACAACTTAGCGAGTCATTGCAAAAAAAGGATGCCCTGTATGAATTGACAGGAACCACGGAGTCAGCCTTGCCAGGTGTGATACATGCGCTGGGGGAGGGGATCCCATGGAAGATCCTCATATGTGAAAACGAAACTTCAGCAAGAGCACTTTATGAGGAGCTCTCTTTTTTTGAGGATAATTGTATCTATTATCCGGCCAAGGATATCCTGTTCTATCAGGCGGATATTTCCAGTAATACTCTGACCCGCGAGAGAATCTGTGCTCTTCATTCGGTTTATTCATCCGAAAGTGGACTTGTCGTTACCACCTGTGAAGCTCTTATGAACAGGATCCCCGGACCGGAGATGATGACAGAGAGTGTAATTAAGATCCGGGACGGAGAGGATCTTGATCTGTCGCTTCTGAAAAGGGATCTGCTCAAACTGGGCTACACTTTCGAGACTCAGGTAAGCGGACCGGGAGAGTTCGCATCCAGAGGAGGTATCATCGATATCTTTCCCCTTACGGAACAGGAGCCGGTGAGGATAGAACTATGGGATACCATGGTGGATTCCATCCGCACCTTTGATCCCGGTACGCAAAAGTCCACCGGGCAAAAGGATGAGGTCAGGATATATCTGGCCTTGGAATTGTCAGTTTCGGAAAAAGCAATGTCTGCAGGAACGGACAGGATGCGCCGGGAGATGGAAAAGCTTTACGAGACCTATCGCAAAGAGATGAAAACGGAGGAGGCCTTTAGGCTCAAGTCTGATATCGGACGTATTATTGAGGGACTCGAGGAGGGATATCTACCCGGAGAAGCCGAGAGCTTTATCACATATTTCTCTGAGGATACTTACAGCATCCTGGATCATCTTCCCAAAGACACGGCCGTATTTATCAACGAGCCGGCTCATATTTGTGAGCGAATGGAGACGCTGGAAAAGGTCTTTACCGAAAGCATGATAAGGCGTATTGAAAAAGGTTATGCCCTTCCGGGACAGAGCGATATGCTTTTTTCTGCTGCATCGATTGAGGGGCGTCTTGAAGGGAAGCGTGGAGTTATGCTCAGCGCCCTTGGGGCAAATCTGCCATGGAAGCCGAAGGCCCGCTATTTTGTAAGGACAGTACCGGTCAATGCATACGGCGGAAGCGTTGAACTTCTGGTCAAAGAGCTGTCTGCGTATTCAAAGCGCAAGATGAGGGTTATCCTGTGCAGCCAGTCCAGGACCAGGGCGAGGCGTTTGGCAGATGACCTTCGGGAGTTGGGGGTTCGGGCCTATTATTCAGAAAACGCAGATGCAGAATTGGCTGAGGGAGATGTTCTCCTTACTGCAGCGCCACTGCGGGCAGGATTTGAGTTGCCGGAGGGTGGTTATGTTTTTATAGCCGAGACGGATATTTTCGGGTCTCAGGTCAAAAAGAAAAAGCGCCGTAAGCGTTACGAAGGCGGAGAGAGGATAAGTTCGCTTTCGGACCTTATGACGGGAGATTATGTTGTTCATGAAAGTTATGGTCTCGGCGTCTATCAGGGAATGGAGAGGATCGAGCGAGATCATGTGGTTCGTGACTACATCAAGATAGGTTATGCCAAGGGCTCTAATCTCTATGTTCTTGCTACCCAGCTTGATGCCATCAGCAAGTACGGAGCCATGACTGACAAAAAGCCCAAGCTCAATACCCTTGGCGGAGGGGAATGGTCCAAGACCAAGCAGCGTGTTAAAGAGGCTGTGACCCAGGTGGCTCAGGATCTGGTGGAACTTTATGCCCTCCGTAAGAATTCCAATGGTTATGTCTACGGTGAGGATACTGTTTGGCAAAAGGAGTTTGAGGAGTCCTTCCCCTATGACGAGACGGATTCACAGCTCAGTGCGATCGAAGATGTCAAGGCGGATATGGAATCCACCAAGATCATGGACAGGCTTATCTGCGGAGATGTTGGCTACGGAAAGACGGAGATAGCCATAAGGGCAGCGTTTAAGGCTGTTCAGGAAAACAAGCAGGTGGTCTATCTTTGCCCGACTACCATCCTGGCACAGCAGCATTACAATACTTTTACATCGAGAATGAGGGAGTATCCCATCAATATAGGCCTTTTATCCAGGTTCCGCACGGATGCGGAAAACAAGGCTACGGTAAAGGAACTCAAGGAAGGTACACTGGATATCGTTATCGGTACCCACAGGGCTCTTTCAAAAGATGTTTCCTACAAGGATCTGGGCCTACTTATCATTGATGAGGAGCAGAGGTTCGGAGTCCGTCACAAGGAAAAGATCAAGAGTTTGAAAAAGGATGTAGATGTTTTGGCTCTGTCTGCAACGCCCATTCCCAGAACGCTCCATATGAGCCTGGTAGGGATCCGAGATATGAGTCTTTTGGAAGATGCCCCTGTTGACAGGACGCCCATCCAGACCTTTGTTTTCGAGCAGAATGAGGAAATGGTCCGTGAGGCTATAGAGCGGGAGATGGACAGAGGCGGCCAGATCTACTATGTTATCAACCGTGTCCGCCAGATCGCAGACGTGGCTGCAAAGGTTCAAGCGCTGGTGCCTGATGCCAGAGTGGCTTATGCCCATGGCCAGATGAACAAGGATCAGCTGGAACACATTATGTCCGATTTCGTAGAAAGAGAGATCGATGTGCTTGTGGCTACCACCATCATCGAGATAGGACTCGATATTTCCAATGTTAATACCATAATAATCCACGACGCGGATCAATTGGGACTGGCCCAGCTATATCAGCTCAGAGGGCGCGTGGGCAGGAGCAATCGTACTGCCTATGCCTTTCTCATGTACAAACGGGACAAGGTTCTTAAGGAGGTGGCCGAAAAAAGGCTTTCCGCCATCCGCGAGTTTACGGATCTGGGCAGTGGATTCAAGATCGCCATGAGAGATCTGTCCATCCGTGGTGCCGGAAATGTTTTGGGAGAGGCCCAGTCCGGCCACATGGAGGCGGTAGGATATGAACTATACGCCAAGCTTCTTGGAGAGGCTGTGGCCCGTGAAAAGGGAGAAGAAGTAAAGGAAAGAGTGGATACCACCGTAGATATCAAGCTCGACGCCTTTTTGCCCGAGGACTATATTCCGGATGTGGAGACCAGGCTTTCGATCTACAAGCGTATCGCTGCAATCTCATCCGATGATGAGGAACAGGAGATGCTGGACGAGCTTATCGACAGATTCGGTGATGTGAAGAAGAGCGTGATGAACCTTCTTTTTGTATCACGACTGCGAAGGAGAGCGTCAGAGGCCTATATTACTGAGGTAAGACAGGTAGATGGCAAGGTGAGTATGAAAATGGATCCTAATGCACCGGTCAATGTAAGTCTGATACCGGAGTTTGTTAGGGAGCATTCACCATATATCGAGTTTGTTGCCGATGCATCAGCTCCTGCCTTTATCTATAACTATTCCGTCAACTCCCGGGTCAAGGAAAAAGATGTGCCCGAGAAACTGATGGAACTGGTGGGGGAGTTCTCCTCTAAACTGCTGTCATTGCAGTAGTCTGGGGAGCAGAAGTTAGTACATTATCCCCTTGCAAACGCGTTGTAGATTGTGCTATACTTCATAAGTTGTGTTAGAAGCAACTATATAGATTCGTCCGGCATGACCGGAATTCAGGAGGATATTTAAAATGAAGAAGTTCACAGCAAGGCTTGGAGCAATGGCTCTTACAGGTGCCCTTCTTTTAGGTGGGTGCGGAAGCTTGAAGCCCGACCAGGCTCTTATCACAGTTGATGGTAAGGATACCATTTCAGTAGGTCTTGGAAACTTTGCAGCTCGTTACAGTCAGGCAACCATGGATACCATGTTTGGTGCATACATGGGAAGCACATACTGGACTACTGCTTCAGGTGATGATGACAAGACACCTGCCGATACTACCAAGGAGCAGACCATTGATGAGCTCAAGGAGCGTTATCTTGCCAAGGCACATGCTTCAGAGTATGGTGTAGAGCTTTCATCTGATGATCAGGCAGCTATTACAGAGGCAGCCAAGAAGTTTATCGAGTCTAACGATCAGGATGCACTTGATCAGATCGGTGCTACACAGGAGATCGTGGAGGAGTACTTAACCGGACTTACATACTATACCCGTGTTAAGGAAGCTTTCTGTGACAAGACTGAGGTTGAGGTTACAGATGAGGAGGCTATCCAGTCCAAGATCTCATACGTTAAGTTCTCTCTTGAGGGAACAGAGACCGATGAGGATGGCGAGACCGTAGACCTTACAGATGAGGAAAAGGCAGCAAAGAAGACAGCAGCAGATAATGTTGCAGCTGCATCTGATTTTGACAGTGCTGTTACATCTGAGGGCGAGACAGTTCAGACTTATTCTTACACAGCATCCATGGATCCTTCAGAGGACCAGAGCATGGGTGAGGATGTGGTAGCTGCAGCTCAGGCTCTTAAGGAGGGCGAGATCTCTCAGGTTATCGATACAGGAGATGCATACTACGTTATCCGCAAGGATGCTGACAATGATGAGGAGGCCACAACTTCCAAGCGTAATTCCCTTACCGAAGAGAAGAAGTCTGAGAAGTTTGAGGCTCAGATGGATGAGTGGAAAGAAGCTGTTAAGTGGAAGATCAATGAGTCACAGTGGAAGCTTGTAAAGTTCTACTCACGCTTCACACAAAAGGCTACAGCAACCGATGAGTCTTCTGATGAGGGCAGCGATGCAGAAGCTGAGACTGAGTCTACAGAGGATTCAGGAAATTAAACATGGTGAGCAGTTTTGGCTGGCACATAATATATAATTCCTAATGATATGTCATTCCGGGCGTAAGCGGGAATCTCTATTGAGATCTCTCGATTTCCTCGGGATGACTTAATTTTTATAACCAAGGAAATTGCTGATCCAAATGGTGGAAACCGTATGAAATACGTACTGAAGTATTTATCAGATTACAAAAAAGAAAGCATATTGGCACCTCTTTTCAAGATGCTGGAGGCAGCATTTGAACTTCTTGTTCCTCTTGTTGTGTCCGGGATCA
>JAEEGL011933643.1_pt1 | contig 15658 bp, 15 predicted proteins | sample 9134231 | NCBI WGS metagenome assembly JAEEGL01 (sample SAMN16246548, study PRJNA631951) | gut metagenome | biome: gut microbiome; feature: rumen; material: fiber-attached | host: Bos | place: Iran: Karaj | collected 2018-10
CCTGGATGATGCAGTTGACAGGATAGACCGGAAGGGAACCTTTATTCATCCTTCGCTTCCCGGCGGCATAGAGATCAGGATGAGGGAGACTCCGGGAGCCGACATGCTCCATGACACCTTAAAGAACTTCAACATTGAGGGTACAGGCTGGGAGTCAGCTATTATCTCAAGGTTCATGAAGGGCGGTATGAAGGAAGCTATCGGTCACGCAGTGAACAACACAGTAGAGCCCACCATTTACGGACGTCTTGAGACTCCGGTGGACCTTTTGGGACTTGAGGACTCATCTGAGGGTAATCGGGAGGACCAGCTGCCCGGCACAGATGACCTCTTGATTGCAGAGACCCCTGAAAATGAGGTATCATGATATGTGATGATTGGGTCAAAGGTCTAAACCCATGACATGCTTGCATGTCAGAAAAGACCGGATAAGGAGGCACATAAATATGGAAAACAGAATGTATGAAAGGCTACTCAGATGCAAGGATGCAGTAAGGAAATATACTTCCTTTGAACCGGAGGTTGCTCTGGTACTTGGATCAGGCCTTGGAGCATTTGCAGAGAATATAGAGGTTGAGGCAGAGGTCAGCTACAGTGACATTCCGGGCTTCCCTGTATCAACAGTTCCAGGACATGCAGGAAAATTCATCTTTGGATATCTTGGAGACGTTAAGATCGTTTGCATGAAGGGAAGAGTTCATTTCTATGAGGGCTATGATGTGGCAGACGTTGTAATGCCAGCAAGACTCATGGGACTTTTAGGAGCAAAGATTCTTTTCCTTACAAATGCAGCTGGCGGTCTTGGAGATGGCTTTAATGCAGGAGATCTGATGCTGATCACAGATCACGTATCAATCTTTGCACCAAATCCTCTTGTTGGCCCCAATCTGGATGAGTTGGGACCAAGATTCCCTGACATGTCTGAGGTTTACAGAAAAGACCTTCAGGATATCATCAGAACAGTTGCAAAAGAGAATGACATTAAGCTCCAGGAGGGCGTATATGCTCAGCTTACAGGCCCTTCATTTGAGTCTCCTGCAGAGATCAGACTCCTTAAGAGCCTTGGCGTTTCTGCAGTTGGCATGAGCACAGTAAATGAAGCTATTGCAGCAAATCATATGGGACTTAAGGTTTGCGGAGTATCCTGCATCAGTAACCTGGCAGCAGGACTTTCCGGAGAGCCTCTTTCCCACGGGGAGGTTCAGGAAGCTGCAGATAAGGCAGCACCTCTTTTCACTAAACTTGTAATGGAATCTATCAAGAGATTTTAATAGGGGGCTAAAGCATGAGAACTCGCTTTTACAATGCAAGAATCCTAACCATGGAGCCGGGAAAAGAGATTTTTACCGGAGAAGTCTGGGTCAAAGAAGACCGTATAATATTTGCAGGAACTGAGGAAGAGGCGCGAACCTACTGCGACTCACATCAGGATGCAATCTTAGTTTGGGACAGGGAGATAGACTGCAAGGGCAATCTCCTTATGCCTGGATTTAAGAATGCCCACACCCATTCAGCCATGACCCTGATGAGATCCAAGGCTGATGACCTTCCGCTGCAGGACTGGCTTGGAACCCAGATCTTTCCTATAGAAGCCAAGATGACTGCAGATGATATATATCACCTGAGCAAGATTGCAATCATGGAGTACCTTACAAGCGGCATGACAGCTGCATTTGAGATGTATCTCACTCCATTCTCCGTTGCAGATTCCTTCAGGGACTGCGGCTTCAGGTGTGTGCAGACCAGCTGTGTAAATAATTTCTCCCAGTCTGTGGAGCTTTTAGAGAGATACTACAACGAGCTCAACGGAAGAGATGAGTATAATTCATTTATTCTTGGGGTCCATGCTGAGTATACCTGTTCAAAAGAGCTTTTGGAGCAGTGTGCAGAGCTGACCAGAAAATATAAGGCTCCCTTCTGGGCTCATATCCAGGAGACAGAAAAAGAAACAAAGGAGTGTCAGGAACGCTATGGCATGACTCCTTTTGAATTCCTGGATTCTTTGGGGCTTTTTGAGTATGGCGGTGGCGGATACCATGTTATCTGGACCAATGAAAAAGACAGGGAGATCATGAAAAAGCGTGGTCTTTATGCTGTTACAAACCCGGGCTCCAACACAAAGCTGGCCAGCGGAATTGCACCAATTGACCAGTATCTTAAGGATGGAATTCCTGTGGCTATCGGTACTGATGGCCCTGCCAGCAACAACTGCCTTGATATGTTCAGGGAGATGTTCCTGGTAACAGGCCTGGCCAAGCTAAAGGACATGGATGCGTCAAAGGTTGATGCAGGAGAAGTCCTTAAGATGGCTACTGTGAACGGCGCTCATGCCATGGGACTTAAGGATGCTGACTATCTTGCAGAGGGCAAGCTTGCGGATATCATAATGATCGATATGCATCAGCCTAACATGCAGCCCGTTAACAACATCGTAAAGAACCTTGTTTACAGCGGAAGTAAGTCAAATGTCCTTATGACCATGATCGGTGGTATCATCCGATATGAAAAGGGACAGTTCAATATCGGCGCAGACCCTGAAGAGATCTATGCTAAGGCAGCCGAAATATCAAAGAGGTTATATAGCTAAAATATGGAATTATATGCGATTCTGATAATTGTAGGGCTCTTTATCCTGGTGGCCTTTTTACTGGGACTAAGGGATAAGATAACTGCAGAAAAGAACCTGATAAAGATCCTTACAAGGATCTACGGACAGGCCCCCACCAAACACTATAAGAATGACGACATGGACCATGTGACGGGCTTTTACAGGAATCATCAGGATGATTTCCAGATTGATGATACCACCTGGAACGACCTGAACATGGACGGTGTCTTCAAAAGACTCAACTACTGTCTTTCAGCAGCAGGAGAGGAGTATCTTTATTACATGCTCCGAACCCCTAAGCAGGAGGATGATTTTGAGAAGCTTGAAAAGCAGGTGGAGTTCCTTCAGAAAAATGATGTGGACAGACGTAAAATTCAGCTGATATTTCACCGTATAGGGAATACCAGCAGATATTCAATCTACGATTACATTGATTATCTGGAGAAGTTTGGCAAGGGCAGCAATAACTTTCACTACATCATGCTTTTGGTGCTCCTTGCAGCTATAGTGCTGTGCTTTGTGAATTTCAACTATGGTTTTATAGCACTGATTATTCTTATGGTTGTTCAGATCATCTCGTATTTTAGGATAAAGAGTAATATTGATCCTTACCTGGTGACCTACAACTATATCATGAGAGTGCTCAGCTCCGTGAAGAATTTCTCTTCTCTTAAGCAGGATGTATTTGCAGAGGATATGGAGGAACTCAAAAAAGCAGCTGCAGAGTTCTCTTCCTTCAGGATGGGGGCAGATATTCTCCTTTCTCCCGCCAGAAACAATTCCTCCGGAAACCCGGTTGATCTTGTTATGGACTACATCCGCATGGTGACTCATCTTGATATCATCAAGTTCAATCAGATGTTCAGGATCATTGTGGAGAAGATGGATAAGCTGGATAAGATCCTGGAGATAACCGGCAGGATAGAAGCGTGTGTTTCTATCGCCTGCTTCAGGGCTTCCTTTGAGGGACGCTACGTTATACCTGAATTTGCTAAGGGCCCATATATGGGAAAAGAGCTTATTCACCCACTTATAGAAGATGCTGTAGCAAATGATATTGAAACGGGGAGAGGTGTTCTCCTTACAGGATCAAATGCTTCCGGAAAGTCCACTTTCCTTAAGACCTGTGCCATAAATTCTATTCTTGCCCAGTCAATCCACACTGTTATCGGATCAGAGTACAAGGCAGAGTTTTACAGGATATTCTCCTCCATGGCACTTAAGGATGACATCTTTGAAGGTGACAGCTACTACATCGTAGAGATCAAGTCAATTAAGAGGATCCTTGATGCAGCGGCCCAGGAAGGCAGCAGAGTCCTTTGTTTTGTGGATGAGGTCCTTCGCGGAACCAATACTGTTGAGAGGATAGCAGCTTCCACCCAGATCCTTAAAAAGCTGGCAAAAGAGGGTGTTTCCTGCTTTGCAGCTACACATGATATTGAGCTGACAGCTCTTTTGAAGGAAGAATACGATATCTATCATTTCGAGGGCGATGTGACTGATAACGATGTACACTTCGATTACAAGCTAAAACAAGGCCCTGCCACCACAAGGAATGCCATCAAGCTCCTGGGAGTTCTTGGTTATGACGAGAATATTGTTCAGGATGCCCAGAAAATGGCGGATGATTTCCTGGTGAAAGGGAAATGGGCTGTGACTACTTAACGAGTTTTTTTCGAGTTTAGTAGGAACGTGTTCTGGCGAGCAAAGCGAGAGCAGAACCACATTAGAAAGGACATATATTAAATGCACGTGGAAATATATTCTGACGGGTCAGCCCGTGGTAATCCGGACGGTCCCGGAGGATACGGCGTTGTTATGCGCTATGTGGATTCCAAGGGGGAAGCCCACGAAAAGGAAATAAGCGCAGGCTATGATAAGACTACCAACAACCGCATGGAGCTTTTGGGTGCCATTGTTGGGCTGGAGAATCTTAACAGACCCTGCGAGGTAGATATGTACTCAGATTCCAAGTATGTCATCAGCGGCTTTAAGGAAGGATGGCTTAAATCCTGGATGAAGAACGGCTGGAAGACAGCTTCAAAAAAGCCTGTTAAGAACGTTGAGCTATGGCAGAGGCTCTTAAAGGCTGCAGAACCCCACAAGATCACCTGGAATTGGGTGAAGGGCCACGCAGGACACCCTGAGAATGAAAGGTGTGATGCTCTGGCAACTTCAGCAGCTGATGGTGATCCTGAGACTCTTTTGCACGACGACGGTGGGGATCTTAGGTAAGGGATTTAGATGATCTATTATATTGCAGACTGTCATTTCTTCCATGGGGCTCTCAATGAGAAGATGGATAAAAGAGGCTTTGGCAGCCCCGAAGAGATGAATGAATACATGATAAAAAAGTGGAATGACAAGGTCACCAGCCAGGATACGGTGGTTGTCATAGGAGATCTGTCCCTTGGGAAGGCTCCGGAGACGGCAGAACTCTTAAAAAGGCTTAAGGGCAAGATTGGCCTTATTGTGGGGAATCATGACAAGTACCTTAAGGCTGCAGATTTTGATACCTCCAGGTTTGAGTGGATAGACAACTACCGGGAGATAACCGATTCCCAGAGACAGGTGGTGCTCTGTCACTATCCCATACCTTTTTACAACGGCCAGTACAGGCTTCGCCACAACAAAGATCCAAAGACCTACATGTTATATGGTCATGTTCATGAAACCAGGGATGAAGTTCTTTTGCAGAAATTCATACAGCAGATACGGGAAACAAACTACACGCCCATTCACAGTGAGCATGAGAGCAAGATCCCCTGTAATATGATAAACTGCTTCTGCAAAAGGTCGGATTACGAGCCTCTTTCCCTTTCGGAGTGGATCCGGCTGGATAATCTGGATTCAAAATAAATTAACTTTATATAAAAATATTTTCAATCGTTTTTACGCAAACAAAATAGTGATATAATTATTGTTGGACACGTTGATCATGCATCCAGAGAAATGAAGAACGGGGGCAATATGAGCGATAAGAAAAGACTTGTAACGCGTAGTGACTTTGATGGACTTGTTTGTGCAATGATCCTTAGGGAGTGCAATCTCATCGAAGAGATCAAATTTGTTCACCCCAAGGACGTACAGGACGGAAAGGTTGAGCTTTCCGATAACGATATCACCACAAACCTGCCTTACAACAAGAATGTTTTTATGTGCTTCGACCATCATGAATCAGAGCTGACCAGAAATGTAGATATGAAGGATAGCACAAACTGGTTTATTGAGGGCGAAGCAAAGTCTGCTGCAAGGGTTGTTTACAACTACTACAAGAATGCCGGATATTCCCTTGACAGGATTTCTGATGAGATCATGACAGCAGTAGATAAGGGCGATTCTGCCGACTTTACTAAGGATGAGATCCTTGATCCTAAGGGCTGGGTTCTTATGAACTTCCTTATGGATGCCAGAACAGGTCTTGGAAGATTCCATAATTTCAGGATCTCCAACTATGATCTCATGATGGAGCTTATTGACTACTGTATCAACCACAGCATCGATGAAGTTCTTCAGCTTCCCGATGTTAAGGAGAGAGTAGACCTTTACAATGAGCAGTCAGAGCAGTTTAAGAAACAGTTAAAAGAAATATCTCACATGGAAGGCAAGGTTGTTGTAGTAAATCAGAAGGCGGCCGGAGACATCATTTATGCCGGAAACCGCTTCATGATCTACGCTTTGTTCCCAGAGGCTGAGATTTCAATTCATGTAGCCTGGGGCTTCAAAAAACAGAACACAGCTGTTATGATAGGTAAGTCCATCATAAACAAGGTTTCAAAGTTCAACATCGGTGAGATGTGCCTTGAGTATGGCGGAGGCGGACATGCCAATGCCGGAACCTGCCAGATCGACAATGACAAGATCGATCAGATTCTTCCGGAGATTATTGATAAGATCAACAACGGGTAATTTAAGTTTATGGTAGTAAATGGAACTAAAAAAGCTCTTATAGCTATGAGCGGCGGCGTTGACAGCAGCGTTGCCGCTATGCTTATGGTCAAAAATGGGTTTGATTGCATGGGCTGCACCATGCGCCTTTATGAAAATGACATGATAGGAGAGGACCTTTTCGGAACCTGCTGTTCCTTAAAAGATACTGAGGATGCCAGGCAGGTCTGCGAGCGGATCGGGATCCCTTACAACATCTATCACTACGAGATCCAGTTTCAGGACAAGGTGATAGAGCCCTTTGTGTGCAGCTATGAGCGCGGGGAGACGCCAAATCCATGCATAAGATGCAACAAATATCTTAAGTTTGATATTCTCTATGAGAAGGCAAAAGAGCTTGGATATGATAATATAGTTACCGGCCATTATGCCAGGATTGAGGAAAAGGACGGACATTTTTATCTGAAAAAGGCTAAGGACCTTTCTAAGGACCAAAGCTACGTATTGTACGACCTTACAGAGGAACAGCTTCGTCACACCTATTTTCCTTTAGGAGAGCTTACCAAGGTGGAAGCCAGGGAAATTGCTGATGAGAACGGCTTTGTCACCTCCCATAAGAAGGACAGCCAGGATATCTGCTTTGTGCCGGATGGCGACTACGCAGGCATGATAAAGAGGTACAGGAACAAGGAGTATCCTAAGGGGAACTTCGTGGACCTTGAAGGAAACGTTCTTGGAACCCATGATGGCATAATAAATTACACCATTGGCCAGAGAAGAGGCCTTGGAATCCCGGCAGACAGGCGCTTGTACGTTAAGCGTATTGATTCTGACCGAAACGAAGTCATCCTTGCAGATGATGAGGATCTTTTTGAAAAAGAGCTTTTGGTAAGGAATTTCAACTGGATAACAGGTAACGCTCCGGAAGGTGAATTCAGGTGTCAGGCCAAGATAAGGTACAGACACAAAGAACAGCCTGCCACAGTCACAATTCTTCCGGAAGGAAAAGCCAAGATAGTATTTGATGAGCCTCAGCGCGCCATTACACCTGGACAGAGCGCTGTACTGTATGACGGGGATACGGTACTTGGAGGCGGAATCATCTGTCTATAGATCTAAGAAAAGGGGAGAGTAAATGAAAAAAGACAACATAATCCTGATAGGTATGCCCACATCAGGAAAGAGTACAATGGGCGTAATATTAGCCAAGATTCTTGGCTATAACTTTATTGATGCTGACCTGGTGATCCAGGAGCAGGAGGGAAGAAAGCTCTCAGAGATCATTGAGACTGAAGGAGTTGAGGGCTTTATTGATATTGAGAACAGGGTAAACGCCGGAATAGAAGCACAAAAGACCGTGATCGCCACCGGTGGAAGCGTAGTCTATGGCAAGGAAGCCATGGATCACTATAAGAACATTGGAAGGGTTGTTTACCTTAAGGCAGACATGGATACCCTTACAAAGCGCCTTAGAAATGCAAAGCAAAGGGGCGTTGTTATGAGAGAGGGCCAGTCCCTTATTTCCCTCTACAATGAGAGAAGCGTTCTTTATGAGAAGTATGCGGATATTGTTGTAGAAGAAGGAAATGACAGCTTCGAGGAGGTTGTAGCAAAGATCCTCGGGGAGCTGTCATAAAGGTTTAGAAATTATTGTTCAGGTGGAAGTTTTTTCCAAGTAGCCATCCAGAGTACTGATAATATCTGCGAAATATCTTTTCCTGGAATCGTCATCTGCGTTAAAGATCTCGTGTCTTGAGTTCTCGTAGTGGTGTATGTCTGCCTGAGGAACCTTGGCCTTAAAGGCCTTGTAGCCTTCAGAGCTTATGAGGTGATCCTGACCTGCAGTCATGACTGTTACGGGAAGTTTGAGTTTATCAGCATCCTTTATGGCTTTATCTGTTGCCTTCATGCTGGCAACTGCCCAGCCAAAGGAGGCAGAAGACATCTGATAATGCGGATCAGCAATTCGCTGATTAAATTGATAATCGAATCTCGCACGGGATAGAGCACTGCAGCCTTCGAACTTCGGAGTGGGGCTGAAGTGCTTTTGATTTGGGGCAAGTTTTTTGGACTTGCCACTGAGCAATGCGTACAGACCTATCAGACTCTTGACCAATGGACTGTAGTTATCGCTCTTCATCTTAAGCATCGGAGAAGAGAGGATAGCAGCCTTAAAGGTATCCGGATGGGACTCAAGGTAGAGAGTTCCGATACAACCGCCCATGGAGTGGGCGATAAGGAACAGCTCAAGGCCTGTGGTATTTGGCTTAACCACTGTCTCAATAAAGCAGTCCAAGTCACTTACGTAGGTGGAATAGTTGTCGATGTAGATCACATCGTGCTCCGGAGCCTTACCCTCTGAATAGCCGTGGCCCCTTTGCTCTAAGAAGAACACCTTGTAGCCAGCCTTAAACAGATACCAGATGTATTCTCTGTATTTTCCGAAGAATTCAGCCATTCCGTGGACAATAACAACTGCGCCCTTTGGGTTCTCGGGTGTTGCTATGTAGTAGTTGAACTTAAGCCCCTCAGGGTTGGAAAAACTGCCCTGGGCTACGAAATTTCTTTTCCATTCTTCGTTCTCAGTTGTCATGACTTCAAGAAAGTCATCTTCACCTAAAAATTTGATATCACTCATTATGCTTTCCTTCCGGGACGTGTGTTATCTATGTTCCAGAGCTTGTCGTAGCTAAGGCCTGTAACCTTTTCACAGATCTGGATCTCTTCAGGTGTTATTTTTGAAGAATCCTCACCTCTGCGTCTTGCGATCTCAGTCTGAACTACCTTAAACTCTTTTCCTGTAAGAGGGAACTTGATGCCTGAGATGATGAGAAGGGCCATCAGGATAACAGGAACAAATACGTAGATATATACGATTCCGTGCTGGGTTTCAATGCTCTGGCGAAGACCGCTGTTTGCAAGGACCTCATCGTAGCCAACAGCTGACAGCAGGAAGCCGATTACAGCTGCTGAAGTACCGGATGATATTTTTCGTGCAAAGGTTGCCATTCCTGAAACGATGCCGGGTCTTCTGACAGAAGTTATAAGCTCATCCACGTCAGCCATATCAGCCATTATTGAAAAGATACTTGTCAGTGTTGCAGCGTTACCAAAGCCAATAAAGGCTGTAAGGACAAGGATCGGTGCTATTGGAGCTCCCTCCTTTGAAATAAACAAAAGACCTAAGGTTGCGATAAGCCTCATTGGTGCACCGATTAAAATGGTGGTCTTCTTGGAGGTCTTGGTCATTACAGGGCCCCAAACCAGCATTCCAAGGAGCTGTGAAATAAGGATAACAGCCATAAGGTAGGTGAAATAGCCGTTTGCGTAACCATTCAGAACATCGTCTACGTAGTATACAGCCATTCCTGAGACGAAGTCCATTCCGCACTGTCCAAAGAGGTAGATGCAGATAAAAAGGCGGAAGGAGTGGCTCTTGAAAACGCTGGCTGCCTGAGGAAAGCTCTCTAAGAGGCTTGTCTTAACGGGAGCCTTTGGATGTTCCCAGGTTCCTGCGAAGGTGACCATTGATGTTACGAAGAACAGGAAACCAAAGAGTAGAGCGCATCTCATGTAAGCTCCTGTGTCCAGGTTGTCCTTGATGATGAAGGTGGGCACAAGGCCACATACCATGGAACCAAGAGTTGACCAGATCATTCTGACGTTGGAGAACTTGGCTCTAATAGTGTAATCATCGATCATGTCAGGCAGAAGCCCGTTGTAAGGAACCGAGATGATGGTGAAGCCTGTTGAGAACAGACAGTACATGAACAGGTAAAAGACATACAGACCTGCGATGGACTTGGTTGGAAGAGTGATCCACATGACGATGAAGGTCAGCGCTGATACTATTCCGCCGATCATGATGTAGAATCTCTTTGGACCAAACTTTGAAACGGTCCTGTCTGTGATATTACCCATCATTGGGTCTGTGATAGCGTCCCAGATCTTGCCCACCAGAGGAATGGTTCCTGCAAGGGCAGCAGGCATTCCCAGGGCCTTTGTTAGAAACACCGTGAAAAAGGTGTTGATGATGACGAAAGCACCGCCGCTGTAGAATTCGGCCATGCCATAGAGGATCTGATTAAGCAGACCATAGTTTTCTTTTTTCTTTCCCATAAATAACCCCCAAACAAATGTTATGAATTTAATGATATTTCGACTTTTGACACCTATATCATATAAATTATACTACTATAAATTTCCCTTTGACACCGCTATTTTGTTTAGGTACAATAATAACGCACGCTACTATATTCAAGTCTGAAAATTCAAATTTCTGTAGCGTCATTGGGAGGAGACAATGTCTAGAAAAGCTACCATCACACAAAAAGAAATAGTAAATGCTGCATTTAAGATCACCAAGAAGGAGGGATTTGAACAGATCACATCCCGTAAGCTTGCTGCAGCTGCAGGGTGTTCAACCCAGCCTATTTTCCGTATATATGAGAACATGGATGCCTTAAAGCTTGATGTTTATGCTAAGGCTGCAGAGTATTATGAGGAGTATTACTCAGAGTTTAAGAAGAGCCATGAGGTTCCTTTTGTAGATCTGGGACTGGCTTACATTGGTTTTGCCCAGAAGAATCCTCACCTGTTCAGACTCCTTTTCATCTCTCAGCAGGGAAGCAATGGCAAGAGCATGTACGACCTTGTAAACGGCAAGGACGAGAACGTTGTAAAAGAGATAAGCAAGGCTGCAGCCCTTGGCGTAAAGGATGCGCAGCAGCTCTTTATGCAGATGTGGATATTCATCCACGGCGCAGGCTGCATGGCTGTAACAGGAGATTATGACCTGGACGAGGATGCCTCAGTAAGCATGCTGGAATCAGCATTTAAGTCATTCGGCGCATAAGTGAGAGACCTATGAAATTTGAGGCGGACGTTGACGTAATCACAAGAATAAATGAATGCTACTCCAAGATGAGTAAGGGCAAGAAGAACATTGCTACCTACATCTGTGACCACTACGAGCAGGCTGTGTTTATGACAGCTGCTGAGCTTGGCAAGATTGTCGGCATGAGCGAGTCCACAGTTGTAAGGTTTGCAATGAGTCTTGGATATGACGGATATCCTGAATTCCAGAAGTCCCTTGCCTCCTGGGTATCTGATAAGTTTGGATCTGTTGAGAAGGTTGGAAGAAGGTTCGGCAGGAGCACTGAAGGCGAGATCCTTAATTCAATCCTCAAGTCTGATATTTCTAATATTGAGCATACCATTAACAACATTGATGTGGCTGCCTTTAAGACAGCTGTTGATATTATACTGAAGGCAAGGACTGTGTATATAGTGGGCCTTCGTAGCTGTGAGCCCCTTGCGGATTTTCTTTGCTTTTATCTGAACATGATAAGGGGTAACAATGTGCTGATCCGCACTACCAACGTAAGCGAGATGTTCGAGCAGATGATAAGGATCGGTGACAGGGACTGTATCATAGGTATCAGCTTCCCGAGATATTCCATGAGGACCTTAAAGTGCATGGAGTTTGCCAACGACAGGAATGCCAAGGTTATCACTATTACTGATTCCGTCCACTCACCTATGAATCTGTATTCATCCTGCAACATTCTGGCTAAGAGCGAGATGGCATCTATCGTTGACTCTCTGGTGGCGCCCCTTAGTGTTATAAACGCTCTTGTGGTTGCACTTTGTATGAGAAAGCCCAACGAGGTCAAGGCAGATCTTAAGATGTTGGAGGAGACCTGGAACAACTATCAGGTTTACCTCAATGACGAGATAGATTTTGCCTCAGATGATGTAGCTGTACACATCCCCGGAGTGAAAGCTGAGAAAACCTGACGAGGTATTTTCGTGTCTGGTTCGAACGTGTCATGGCGAGCAATGCGAGAGCATGACTTCCTTGTGAAGGATTAAGAGGAATTATATGAAGATAGCAGTAATTGGCTGCGGAGCAGCCGGTATGATGGCGGCGCTTGCTGCTGCGGAAAGCGGCGGAAGCGTCACTATTTTTGAGAAAAATGAAAAGCCCGGGAAAAAGATTTATATCACCGGAAAGGGCAGATGTAACGTTACAAATGCCTGCGACGTGACGGACTATTTTGACAGTGTTCGTCGCAATCCAAGATTTTTGTACAGCGCTGTTTACGGCTACGACAACAGGGCTGTTATGGACTTTTTTGAAAATAATGGATGTCGTTTGAAAGTTGAGAGGGGAGACAGGGTTTTCCCTATGTCTGACCACTCTTCAGATATCATCAGGACCTTATATAATGCGGTGAAGAAGGCAGGAGTAAAGGTTTTACTTGAAACTGTGGTTCATTCTGTTGAGAGCGAAGACGGAGAAGTTAAAGCTGTTGCCTATAGCAAAGGGAATGAGCCTATAACTCATGAGGAGTTTGACAGAGTCATCGTATGTACCGGTGGAATGAGTTACCCTTCAACCGGATCTACCGGAGATGGATACAGGTTCGCAAAGGATCTGGGGCATAAGATTGTGGAACCAAGACCCAGCCTGGTGCCTTTTGAGATAAAGGAAGAATGGGTTAAGGAGCTTCAGGGGTTGTCCCTTAAGAATGTGGGACTTAAGCTGTTCCTGGAAGATGCTGGAGTTGCGGCTGCCGCAGGCAAGGCTGGCAAAAAGGCCCGCCCAGTGTACGACGGATTTGGCGAGATGCTGTTTACTCACTTTGGTGTGAGCGGTCCGCTGGTTTTGACTGCAAGCTGCTTTTATGAAAAAGAGAAGGCTGGAAGGCTTCTTCTTGACCTGAAGCCGGCTTTGGATGAGCAGCAGCTGGATAAAAGAGTTTTACGCGACTTTGAGGCTGCTCCCAATAAGCAGTTTAAGAATGCGCTGGGAGGTCTTTTCCCATCCAAAATGATACCGATTATGGTGGAACTGTCAGGCATTGATCCTGAGAAGTCCGTGAACAATATTACACGAGAAGAGAGGCAGAGTTTCGTGAAGCTCATCAAGAATGTGCCCATGACAATTACTGGCACAAGGAGCTTTAATGAGGCTATAATAACAAGAGGTGGAGTCAGCGTAAAAGAGATTGATCCCTCCACCATGGAGTCCAAGCTGATAAAGGGGCTTTATTTTGCGGGAGAGGTCATCGACGTCGACACCGAAACCGGAGGCTTCAACCTCCAGGTAGCCTGGTCTACCGGCCACCTCGCAGGGGAATCCGCTGCAGCAACATTATTCGAATGATACGGCTTTTGCAGCAAGAATATCCATTGCTGCTCCGACCTCTGGGCATTCCGACAAGCCACACTGGGAGTGTGTCTTGTCTCCATAGAGTTCGACAATCGCATCGGTGAATATATTTGCCACCGTTACCTTACGTTATGAATAAATGGCTTGCGACGAATATTTTTGCTGCAAAAGCCTTACACTTTAGAAATAATAAGGAGAATACAGATGAGCAAGAGTATAGCAATAGATGGACCGGCTGGGGCTGGTAAAAGTACAATAGCCAAAATGGTGGCTAAGGAACTTGGATTTATATACGTTGATACGGGAGCGATGTACAGGGCCATGGCTTTGTACATGATCAAGAATGGAATTGATGCTTCTGAGACTGAGAAAATCAGTGAGACTTGCCAGAGTGCTGATATAACCATCAAATATGAAGATGGCGTTCAGGTGGTTTATCTTAATGGTGAGAATGTAAATGGTCAGATAAGGACTGAGGCTGTAGGAAATATGGCTTCAGCTAGCAGCGTGAATGGTGATGTAAGAAAGAAGCTGGTGGAGCTTCAGCAGAAGCTGGCCCAGACCACAGATGTTGTTATGGATGGAAGAGATATCGGAACCGTAGTACTTCCTGGGGCTGATCTAAAGGTATATCTTACAGCTAGCTCAAAGGTAAGGGCTGACAGAAGATACAAAGAACTGGTAGCAAAGGGCGTAGAGTGCGACTTTGATGCCATCGAGAAGGACATCATCGACAGAGACTACCGCGATATGCACAGGGAGATCTCTCCTCTTAAACAGGCTGATGACGCAATCTTAGTTGATTCCTCCGACATGTCCATTGAGCAGGTTGCAGATAAAATTCTTGAATTGTATAGGAATGTGACCAAGTGATCAGAACTCTCTTATGATTCCAACGTTGCCGGGTTATTTGAAAGAAATGAGGTTTATATGGAAGTAATTGTTGCCGAGCATGCAGGCTTTTGCTTTGGTGTTACCAAGGCGGTGGAAACCGTTTACGACCAGATTCAGAAAGAAAAAAAGAATATATATACATTTGGACCCATAATCCACAATGAAACTGTGGTAGGAGATCTGGAGAAAAAAGGAGTCAAGGTCATCGAAAATCCTGCGCAGCTTCAGGGGATTTCGGAAGGCACAGTGATCATCAGATCCCACGGCGTAACCAGACAGGTCCACCAGGAGCTTGAAAACTCAGGCCTTGATATAATCGACGCTACATGCCCTTTTGTTAAGAGGATACATAAGATCGTGGACGAGGAAAGTGCCAAGGGCAAGAGCATTATCGTGGTTGGAAGCGAGACACACCCCGAGGTAGAGGGGATTGTAAGCTATGCAAACGGTCCTGTTTTTGTTGTTGAGTCCCCTGAAAAAGCAAAATTATTCAATGAAAACAGGGAACTTGAGTACACAGTAGTGTCCCAAACCACCTATAATAAAAAGAAATTTCAAGAAACCATTGAAATAATAAATAATAATGGTTACAATATTAATATTGTGAATACTATATGCAATGCTACTGACGAGCGGCAGTCTGAGGCAGAAGAAATTGCTTCAAAGGCGGACGTTATGATTGTTATCGGTGGCGCACACAGCTCTAATTCAAGAAAACTGTATGAAATATGCAGTCAGAGATGTGCGAAAACATATTTTATTCAGACACTGGATGACCTGAAAATGGATATTGATGCATCAGTGAATCTGGTGGGTATTACCGCCGGGGCTTCAACCCCAAAGAACATTATTGAGGAGGTTCAGAAACATGTCAGAACAAACATTTGAACAGATGCTTAACGAATCGTTCAAAACAATTCACACAGGGGAGGTTGTAGAGGGAACGGTTATAGACGTTAAGCCTGACGAGATAATCCTTAACATAGGTTATAAGTCCGACGGTGTATTAACTAAGAACGAATACTCAAACGACAGCAGTATCGACCTTACAACCGCCGTTAAAGTCGGAGATACAATGGACGTCAAGGTCC
>JAEEGL012813829.1_pt1 | contig 15658 bp, 10 predicted proteins | sample 9134231 | NCBI WGS metagenome assembly JAEEGL01 (sample SAMN16246548, study PRJNA631951) | gut metagenome | biome: gut microbiome; feature: rumen; material: fiber-attached | host: Bos | place: Iran: Karaj | collected 2018-10
AAAAATGAGCAAAACATTAAAAACCGTTCTGATTATTGTTGGCATCGTCATCGTGTTGGCGGCCATGTTTGTGAAACCTTACAACAAGATGGTCCAGAAGGACGAGGAGTGTTCCAAGGCTTGGGCCAATGTTGAAAACGCCTACCAGCGTCGTCTGGATCTGATTCCCAACCTGGTGAAGACCGTCCAAGGTGCCGCCGATTATGAAAAAGGTACCTTGACGGAGGTCATTGAAGCCCGTGCAAAAGCCACGTCCGTGCAAGTGGATCCCAGCAATCTGACGGAAGAGTCTCTTGCCAAGTTCCAAGCCGCTCAGGATCAACTGAGTTCCGCTTTGAGCCGTTTGATGGTGGTCGTGGAGCGCTATCCCGAGCTGAAAGCCAACCAGAACTTCTTGGAACTGCAAGCGCAGTTGGAAGGCACGGAGAACCGCATCGCCGTGGAGCGCGGCAAATTCAACGAAACGGTGAACGACTACAACAGCTACATCCGTCGTTTCCCGAACAACATCGTGGCTGGCATGTTCAACTTCGACAAGAAGGGCTATTTCAAAGCAACTGAAGGGGCAGACAAGGCTCCTGATGTGGAGTTTAACTTCAACTAATCGTATTATTTGCTGAATTGAAACGTCTGATAATCATATTGTTCGCCATTGCGATTGCGTGGACGGGCGTGGCCAAGGGGACGGATGCGATTCCACCTGCGCCGAATCCTCCGCGCTTAGTCAACGACTTTGCCGGTCTTCTTACCGAAGAGCAGATTCAGGAGAAGGAGCAGCGTCTCGTGGCATTCAACGATACCACCACCAATGTCGTCTGTGTAGTGACTGTCAACGATTTAGGCGACTATTCCGCTGCGGAATTCGCCTACGAGATTGGCGACCGTTGGGGTGTCCGTTCCACCGACGACAAGCGCAACGGTGTGGTACTCCTTCTGAAACCGCGCAACGAAACTTCCGGTGAGGTCTATATCGCCGTGGGCTACGATTTGGAAGGCGCCATTCCCGATGCGATGGCCAAACGTATCATCGAGCTGAAGATGATCCCTGCGTTGCGCGAAGGCGACTACAACGCCGCCATTGACTCTGCGTTGGCGTACATCCTGCCGTTGGCGGCGGGCGAAATCAAGGAGATCCGCGACGATGACGACGATGATGGCTTAGCTGCCCTTTTCGGTTTGATATCCGTGATAGCTATCGTTGTTCTTGTATGCGTGCTTTTGCATAAGTATGGTGACAAAAACGGTAGCGGAGGAGGTCACTACGGCGGCACCTTCTTCCCACCCAACCATTATGGCGGCAGCTGGTCCGACTATAGCGGAGGCTACAGAGGCGGTTACGGCGGTGGTGGCTTCGGCGGCTTCGGCGGAAGCTCAGGCGGTTTCGGCGGCTTCGGCGGTTTCGGCGGTGGCGGCGGCTTCGGCGGCGGCGGTGCTGGCGGACGTTTTTAATCACAAGTCACTAATCACAAGTCACTAATCACAAGTCACTAATCACAAGTCACTAATCACAAGTCACTAATCACAAGTCACTAATGAATTATTACATCAAAAATGCAAATATAGTGAACGAAGGTGAGACCATTAGCGCTCACCTTTTTATTAAAGAGGGTATAATCGCGAAAATTGTTCGTGAAGGTGACCGTTTCGAGCCGGAAAACGCACAAGTCATCGATGCAAGGGGGAAATATCTGATTCCCGGTGTGATAGACGAACACGTGCATTTCCGGGAGCCCGGCATGACTGACAAGGCCGACATCCATAGCGAAAGCCGGGCGGCGGTGGCGGGCGGTGTGACTTCTTATCTGGAGATGCCGAACACTGTGCCACAGACCACTACACAGGCCCTCCTGCAGGAGAAATTCGACCTCGCGGCCGAGAATTCGTTGGCCAACTACTCCTTTTACATCGGCGCCACGAACGACAATCTCGACGAGATTGTGAAAACCGATCCCGGGAAAGTTTGCGGCGTGAAACTCTTCATGGGCTCCAGTACGGGTAACATGTTGGTTGATAAGGAAGAAATACTGGAACGGCTCTTCAAAGAGTCGCCATGCCTGATTGCCGCACATTGCGAGGATGAAGAAATCATCAAACGTAATACACAGCATTATAAGGAATTGGCCGAGAAGCATGAAGTGTTGGCAAATGCCGCCATACATCCGCTTGTGCGTACCCCGGAAGCCTGTTACAAATCCTCTTCCAAAGCGGTGGAACTGGCCTCAAAAACGGGCGCAAGACTGCATATCATGCACATCTCCACCCGCGAGGAGCTTTCCTTGTTCACCAATAATGCTCCATTGAGGGACAAGAAGATAACCGCCGAAACGTGTCCGCATTATCTGCTGTTCGACAGCCGCGATTACGATCGTCTGGGGTTTGCTATCAAGTGCAACCCGGCGGTGAAATCCGCGGAAGACAAGATTTCGCTTTGGCAGGCGGTCCGCGAAGGCCGTATCGACACCATCGGCTCTGACCATGCTCCGCATTTGCGCAGCGAGAAGTTCACCGACAGCTACTTCACGGCTAAATCGGGATTCCCCTCCATCCAGCACAATTTGCCGCTGATGGTGAGCCAGTTTGTCCAAAAGGGTATGAAAATGGCGGAGTTAGTGACCCTGATGTGCCATAACCCCGCCATATTGTATCGTATCGACCGTCGCGGTTTCATCCGCGAGGGCTATTTTGCGGATCTTGTTTTGGTGGATGTGAATGTCAACAAACTGATCACCAACGAAGAGGTTTGTTACAAATGCGGTTGGACGCCTTACGACGGCTTCGCTGTCCAGGCGCAGGTGACCCACACGTTTGTCAACGGGAACTTAGTCTATGAAAACGGGCTTTTCCATGAGGAAAGCCGTGGTCAACGACTGTCGTTTACACAAATTCCTTCCCGAAATCTACCTGAATGTCCGTGACATACTGGCGAATCTGCTGCTCTTCCGACTTCTTGCAGATCAGCAACATGTTGTTGTTTTCCACCACAATGTAGTCTTCCAGACCTTGGATGACCACCACCTTGTTGCGTGGCATGTTGACGATGCATTTTTCCGAATCGTACATCTTCACGTGGTTGCCGACGACGGAGTTGAGGTTGCTGTCCTTCTTGCGAAGTTCATACAGGGAACTCCAGGTGCCGAGGTCGGACCATCCGAAGTTGGCCGCATAGACTTTCACATTATCGGCCTTCTCCATCACACCGTAGTCGATGGATATCTTTCTGCAAACTTGATAGATACGGTCGATGAATTCCTCTTCTTTCGGGGTGTTGTACAAGCCTTCACCCTGTTTGAAGAGGTCGTTGATATCGGGCAGATAAGTCTCGAAGGCCTTTTCGATAGTGGACAGGGACCACATGAAAATACCCGCATTCCACAGAAAATCACCGCTTTCCAAGAAACTTTTGGCCATCTCCAATTCCGGCTTTTCGGTGAATGTTTTCACGGCGAAAACAGAAGGATTGCCCATAAATCCCTCATCCTCATTGTATTGGATGTAACCGTAACCGGTGTTCGGGAAGGTCGGGCGGATGCCGATGGTAAGCAGGCACGGGTTGGTTTCCGTAATGGCCAGACCGTTCTTGATGATGTCCACGAAGATGTTCTCTTTCAGGATGTAATGATCGGAAGGGGCCACCACGATCACGGCGTTGGGATTTTTGGCCTTGATTTTGTAGTTGGCATACGCAATGCAGGGGGCGGTGTTCCGGCGATAGGGCTCCAGAATGATCTGTTCGTCAGAGATGTCCGGCAGTTGTTCGCGGGTGATATCTTGGTAGGATTTGTTCGTGACAATGTAGATGTTCTCTTTGGGACAGACTTCGGTGAAGCGATTGAACGTCTTCTGGATCAAGGTTTGTCCGTCGCCAAGCACGTCGATGAACTGCTTCGGCGTGGTGCTGTTGCTCATCGGCCAGAAGCGTGCGCCCACGCCTCCGGCCATGATGATACAGTAATAATTGTTGTTAAGCATGTATGTTTTTTTGTTGGTATTTCAATTAGTTCTCGTTCAGCGCCTTGACACCTGGCAGTTCCTTGCCTTCAAGGTATTCCAACATGGCACCGCCGCCGGTGCTGATGTAAGAGATGTAGTTGCCGAGGTCGTATTTGTTGACGGCTGCAATAGAGTCGCCGCCGCCCACGATGGAGTAGGCGCCTGCCAAAGTGGTGGCCGCCACGCTTAATGCCACAGCGCGGGTGCCTTCGCTGAATTTCTCCAATTCGAACACCCCTACTGGGCCGTTCCACAAAATCGTTTTGGAATCCTTGATGACCTTTGCGATGTTGACACGGCTCTTCGGACCGATATCCAGCGCTTCCCAGTTGTCGGGGATGTTGTTGTCTTCGGTCACCAAAATGTTGGCATCGTTGCTGAATTTGTCGGCGCAGACGCTATCGACACGGCAGACGAAGTTGACGCCGGAAGCTTTCACCTGGTCGAGAATCTCCTGAGCGACGGGCAACATGTCAGGTTCGTACAGTGAGTTGCCGATGGTGAAACCCATGGCTTTCAGGAAGGTATAGCTCAGACCGCCACCCACCACGAGGTTATCGACCTTGGGGATGAGGTTTTTGAGGATGTTGATCTTCGTGGAAACTTTGGAGCCGCCGATGATAGCGGTGAAAGGACGCTCCTGACCGTTGAGGGTCTTTTCGAGGTTCATCACCTCGTTGTAGAGCAGGTTGCCGGCGAAGGCCTTGCCCGGGAAACAACGGGCCACTGTTGCGGTGGAAGCGTGCTCGCGGTGTGCGGTGCCGAATGCATCGTTCACATACACATCGCCCAAGCGTGCGATAGCCTTGGCGAAATCGACATCACCTTTCTCCTCTTCCTTGTGGAAACGCAGGTTCTCCATCAACACGATGCTGCCGGGTTTGAGATTCTTGCAGAGGGTTTCAGCCTCAGCGGCCAACACATCGCCTCCGAATACCACCTCTTTGCCAAGGATTTCAGACACCGTCTTCACGATGTGGCGCAAGGAGAATTCGTCTTTCGCTTCCCCCTTCGGACGACCGAGGTGAGAGAGCAAAATGGCGGAACCGCCGTCGCTTAAAATCTTGCCGATGGTCTCTTTCGTGCGCACGATGCGGGTGACATCGGTCACGTTGAAGTTTTCATCCAACGGCACGTTGTAGTCCACGCGGATGAGGGCTCTTTCGCCACTGAAATTATGATCTTGAATCGATTTCATAATAATAGGTATTTAGTTAATACTTGATGATTCATTGTATCATTCCTCCCACGCTATCAAAGGATTCCACCTCTGACAGGGAGGGAAGGAAACAGTCTGCAAATATGCGAAATTTTTTGACATGAAAGACGTCAGCCAGTTCTCTTTTTTGCTACTTTTGCCGCATCATTTATCTATAATTATTAATATCGCTTTACAGACAGGGAAACCAATGAAACTTGCTGATGTTGTTGCATATATAGAGCCTCGGGAGACGATTTTGGGTACGCCCGACGCGCAAATCAACGAACTGGCCATCGACAGCCGCAAGGTGGTGAAGGCTGAGCACACGCTCTTCTTCGCCGTGGAGACGGAGAAAAACGACGGACACCTCTATGTGCGTTCGCTGTATCAGGCTGGTGTTCGAAACTTTGTGATCACAAAGGTGATGAACGAATTCGCCCAGTGCGTGGATGCCAATTTCCTCTTTGTGGACGACTCGGTGGAGGCTCTGCAGCGGTTGGCGCAGCGTCATCGCCAGCAATTCCACTACCCCGTTATCGGCATTACCGGCAGCAATGGCAAGACTATCGTCAAGGAGTGGCTGGCGATGATGCTGGCGGAAAAGTACAACGTGGTGAAGAGCCCCGACAGCTACAATTCGCATCTCGGGGTGCCGCTTTCCGTCTGGAAAATGTCGGCGCAAAACGACATAGCCGTCTTCGAAGCGGGCATATCCAAACCCAATGAGATGCGCGTTTTGGCCGACATCATCGAACCCACTATCGGCATTCTCACCAATATCGGGGCGGCGCACGCGCAATATTTTCCCAATACCAATCGTAAAATCATTGAGAAGCTGAAATTGTTTCAGCATGTGGAGGTGCTGATTTATCACAATGATAACGACGAATTGAATATGATTCTTCAATTGCCGGAGTATGAGACGGTTCGGAAGATTTCGTGGGGCGATGAGCGTAGTACTTTCCCCGTGAAGATGCAAGCGGGCCCCTCTGACGGCACCGTGATCACTCTCGACGGTTTCGACTACACCGTGCCCTTCATCGACAGTGCCTCGTTGGAAAATGCCACCCATGTGATGGTGACCCTGTTGTATCTGGGCTTCAAACCCGAAGAGATCAACCGTCAGCTGAACCGTTTGACCCACATCAGCATGAGACTGGAGATTTTGGAAGGAGTCAACCATTCTGTCATCATCAACGATACTTACAGTTTGGATGTCAATTCGTTGTCTGCCGCGCTTAACTTTTTGGACACGCAGACACAGATGCTGAAAAAGACGCTGGTTATCTCCGATTTCGAGCAGGTGGGTGACCTGACCGAGGCGGATTTCCGGCATCTTAACATGGAGTTGCACCATCATAATGTCACCAAACTGGTGGCGGTCGGCAGTTCTTTCGCCCACCATCGCGATATGTTTGACCTCGATGAGGTGCTTTGCTTCCCTGACACCAATGCCTTGTTGGAGCATGTTCCGGACTTGCACATCTCCTATGAGATCGTTCTCGTCAAAGGGGCGCGTAACTTCCATTTCGAACAAGTTGTCAAAGCGTTACAACATAAAACGCATCTGACCATCATGCAGGTGAATCTCCCTGCATTGGCCTACAATTTGAACTATCACCGCAATCGTCTGCGTCCTGACACCAAGATGGTGGCGATGGTGAAAGCCTCGTCCTACGGCTTGGGTGATGTCGAGTTGGTGAACACGCTTGTGGATCAAGGGGTTGATTACTTGGCGGTTGCATATACCGACGAGGGTGTTCGTCTGCGCAAGCGCCGCATCAACACCCCGATTATCGTCCTCGGTGCAGAAGCGCACAGTTTCGAGGTGATGGTCAACCACCATTTGGAGCCGGAAATCTTCAATTTCTACTATCTGAAGCAGTTGGAGGAGGTTTTGGCTCGCCATCCCGAAATCACCGAATTCAACATCCATGTCAAAGTGGATACAGGCATGCACCGCTTGGGCTTTGATTTGGAGGACCTTCCGAGACTGATCGATACGGTGAAGGGCAACCCCAAACTGCGCATCGCCTCCGTGTTTTCGCATTTGGCTGCCGCCGAAGATCCCGCCGAAGACGCCTTCACCCGTCGGCAAATCGCCCTCTTTGGCCGGATGACAGATACGCTTTGCGCCGCTTTCGATTACAAAATCCTGCGCCATATCCTCAACAGCGCCGGCATCATCCGTTTTCCGGAGGCGCAGTTCGACATGGTGCGCTTGGGCATCCAGCTTTACGGTTGCTCTGAAATCCCCGAGATGGCCACCCATCTGCACAATGTGGTGACCCTCAAGACCGTCATCACTCAAATCAAGCGGATTCCTGCGGGCGAAACGATTGGCTACAATCGCACTTGGCGATTGCAACGCGACACCCAAGTGGCCATCATCCCTATCGGGTACGCCGACGGTTACCCCCGCGAGCTCTGCAACGGCAAGGGTAAAGTGCTTGTGCAGGGACAGAAAGTGCCTGTCATCGGCAAAATCTGCATGGATATGTGCATGTTGGATGTCACAGGGTTGCGTCTGCACGAAGGTGACGAGGTCATCGTGTATGGCGAAGGGAACACGGTGTCCGAAATGGCCGAAGCCGCCAAACTGATCAGTTACGAACTGATGACCCGTATCTCCCAACGTGTGCCCAGAGTTTATGTTCAGGAGTGACGGGCAGAAGGAAAAAGAAAATGCGTGTCGGAATCGGCACGCATTTTTTGTATGGGATCGTCAGCACGAAACTATTTCGCCTGAATGTTTTTGCCGCAATCGTTGACAATCATGCGATACCAGCTGTCCGGCCATTTGGGTTGGTCGGGGAAGGCCACCTGCGGCTTTTCAGTGCCGTTGGTGACAAATTTGCCGTTCTCCTCTTTCTTGACATTGCCGTCGTGGTATTTGACCAACAGGTACTCAAACAGATGGTTCCATTCTTGGCAAACATCGTGAGCAGCGCGGTTGCTGTAGGCGTTGAGCTGTTTGCGGGCGGCTTCAGGATTCTGATTGCAAAGATCTTTCATCGTGGCACCCATCTTCTCGATATCTTTCACGAATTTGCCTTCCCAGTATGCCTGTTTTTCGTTAACATCTTTGATCATGTCGCAGTAGCGGGTGTAAACATAGTTGCTCACTTTCGTGAAGGTCCAGAAAGCGGCGGTGGAGGAGTATTCCACCATGGAACCGTTACCCTCTGCATACTCCTTCGGGATTTCGGTGATGCCACAGAACATCGGCACGAAGCAGTTGGAACCGGCATCGTCCACACCGAACCAATAGACACCGCCGAACATGTCGGGCAGCCAGTTACGACACTGTGCAACGAACACGAAACCAGTCTGTTGCGTGGCTGTGGCACGCTCGTGAATGTAGTTCTTGCCATCCACTGACCAGGTCATCGGACGCCAACGGTAAGGACAAGCATACGGGCCTGCGCCGAGATCTTTGCTCATGTCCATGGAGGTGCCTTCGTAGTGGTCGCGCATCATCGCCATCATGAACTGAGCGTCAATCTGGTTTTTGTTGGCGGGTTTAATCCACAGAGGCATACGGTGCTTGAGATTGTCGCCGCGTGCATAGTCTTCATACTGAGCTGCTTCTGCACGATTGACATGATTGAAGAAAGCCCATACGCGGGCATCGCAGAAACGGGCGCCATCGAATGTGACGGGGTTATAGGTGTCGCAGAAGCTGAATTCAGCATCCGGTGCCACTTTCGGATCCTTCGGATAGAGACCTTTCAAGCGGGCGAAGGAGATCACATCAGCGGAATAGACCGTCTCGATATTCGGCAGGAAAATCTTGTCCAATTCCTTGTTGGTGATGGAGGTCTTGCCGTCGCGCAACGGGAATGTGGTAATGCGGGCCTGGTTGGCATGACCCGAGACATAACCGTCGGGGATGCGGCGGGCCACCCAAACAGCGCCGTTGCTCCAACCTTTCACCACTTTGCCCTTGGCGTCAACCATTTTCTCCCCTTTGCCAATGAGTTCCAAGATCCATGCTTCGTTCGGATCCACGATGGAGAAAGACTCTCCCTCGCTGGCGTAGCCGTATGCATCAAGCAGCTCGGAAATCACTTTGATGGCCTCGCGGGCATTCTTCGCACGTTGCAACGTGATGTAAATCAGGGAACCGTAGTCGATCAGACCCTGACCTTGCTCCAATTCTGCGATACCTCCGTAGGTGGTTTCACCGATGGCCAATTGGAATTCGTTCATGTTGCCGACAACAGAGTATGTGTGAGCCACTTGAGGAATCTGACCGAGCTTTTTGCCCGAGTCCCAGTCAATGACATCCATCATTGTGCCGGCTGGGTAGTTGGCGGCAGGACGATAATAGAGCTCACCGTAAAGTACGTGAGAATCAGCAGCGTACGTCAGAAAACAGGAGCCGTCTCTGCTCGCCCCCTTCGTGACGATGAAATTGGTGCATGCAAATGCGCCGCCTGTCGCTAACAGACAGCATAACAGGGTGATAATAAGATTTTTCTTCATAAGATATTAATTGATACTGTTGTTTCTCAAATTTATTTGGCAAAAGTACATTTTTTGACGATATGTGAATGATATTATGTGTATTTTTGCACTCGAATTTGATTTTTTTTTGTTGAATAATCTTTTTTCAATTAAAACATATTCATAATGAAGAAATTAGCATCATTGTTGATGGTCATGGTTATGGCGACTCTTTTTTTCTCTTGTGAGAAGGATACATTGGGCGAGTATAAACCCAAGATGAAAATCGACAAAATCTATTCAGAAACGGAACCCCGTTATCTCAAAGAACAATGGATATGGAATGGGAATTTCCTTTCCCGAATCGACTACTTCCGGAGAAGCGGCAGTGTCGAGTATTCGCAGAACTATGTCTATGAAGGGAAACGGCTGGCCCGGATCGAAATGGATGGCCAGCATTCCGAATTTCTTTACGATGGCGACATGCTTACGACGATAAACACCTACGACGGTGACCAGAAGGTGGAATCTTATCAGCTCTCATACGATAAGAAAAAGTTGTCGCACATTTCCATCGAAAATGATTTGCATGCGAAGCGTTGCGCTGTATGGTCGCCGATGAGCCTTTTTGTCCCTGTCAACCAGCAAATTTCCACGAATTCCCTTCCCGCGAGCGATTCCAAGAGAGAGAAGTATGACTTCTCGAATGCCGAAATCGATTTTATCTGGGATGGTGACAATGTGAAATATATGAAAATGCAGCTGACACGTCCTGACAGCATCCAAAGACTGGTGTTCTCTTATGTCTATGATCAAAAACTGAATCCTATGAAGGGATTCTTCCTCATGAATGTGGATCATCAGATGCTGAATGACCAGCCACAATACACTTTCTGTAGTAAAAACAATATCCTGAGTGCCATGGTGACGGACCAATACGATGATGTTTTCTCCCGAACCAGATCCTACACCTATTCTTACGATTATTATCAGAATTTCCCGACGAAAGTATATTCCACTTTTGTGAACATAGAGACTTTAAAAGAGGACAGTACGTTGATCTATTCGTACCAATATCTCTATTAGTGTCAGTCTTTTACGGCTTTAATGCTTGGTGCGGAGCTGTATCCGCATGGTTGTCCCTTGGTCGATAACGGACGACTTCACGAACAGTTTGCCGCGGTGGTAGTTGTTGATGATGCGTTTTGCCAGCGTCAGACCGAGTCCCCAGCCGCGGCTTTTTGAAGTGTAGCCAGGGGAAAAGATGCGCCGTTGCATCTTCTGCGGGATCCCCTTTCCAGTATCCGTCACATCGACATAAACCTTGTTTTTGTCTTCGGTGATGTTGATGGTGATGTCGCCTTTGCCGTTCATGGCGTCTGCTGAATTCTTGCACAAGTTCTCAATCACCCATTCGAAAAGCTGCTTGTTGAGCGGCAAAACGATAGGGTGGTCCGGTTTCTCGAAATGGATTTTCACCATGGAAGAGATGCGGGTCTGCAAATAGTTCGTGAAATCGTCGATGATAGGCACAATGTCGGTCTCCTCCAAAACGGGCACGGAGCCGATTTTCGAGAATCGCTGTGCGATAGTCTCCAATCGGTGAACATCTTTTCCGATTTCCGTCGGAATAGACGGATCCACAGGCATCTCTTTCAGCAGTTCGGTCCAAGCCATGAGCGAAGAGATGGGGGTCCCCAATTGATGCGCGGTCTCTTTCGACATGCCCACCCAGACGCGGTTCTCCTCCGAGCGCTTGGTCACGCTGAACAGCAGGTAGGCCACGAGCAAAAACACGAAGATGATGCCGTATTGGATGTAAGGGAAGAGACGCAGCTGTTTCAAAACGGAGGATTCCTCGTAAAAGACGTAGCATTTGCCGTGGTCCAGCCAATCCAGAACGATGGGGTCGTTCTCTTCGCGCATCTTCTCCAATCGTGCGTTTACCTTGAAGGGCGCTGCAAGTACGGCGGAGTCGATGTTGCCCGCCGCGACCACGTTGATTTGCGTGCTGTCGGTGATGATGACCGGCACCGAGGCGGAGTTGATGACGGTCTCTTCGAAGAAAGATTCGAGCAGATTGTCAATCATCTCCCGGAAATCGCCGTAAATGTGGGAGTTTTTGTAATAGACCATCACATAGTCGCGGTGAAAATAGGGCAGTTTCAAACTGTCGTAGTCCTTGATGGCCTCCCCCAGTTCACGGATGTTCCGCATCATCATGATGCTGTCCGGCAGGTTGATGGCCGCGTCGATGGCGCCGGTGCGGCTGGCGATGATGGTCGGCACCGTCTTGTTGGCGGAGATGATGTCTTGATAAAAGGTGATGTCCTCGTACAGGGAGGCTTCCGCGACTTTTTTTACCGCTTTGGCGAAAATGGAGGCCTGGTTCCCTTCTTCGATTCGGATGGAGTCGAAGAAGCGTTCCGTTTCATTGATGATTTGGGTCTTGTAGGTAATAGCCCCGGCCCAGATTTCTATGCGTTGGCGCTCCTCTTGGGCGATCTTCTTGATTAACTTGTTGGAATAGATGATGATGACCGTGAAAATGGCCACCGCCGAGGCAAATAAAAGCCACTTCCAAAACGGTTGTCGCAGCCTGTTCATATTATTGGGAGTCGGCGGCTAACAGCAACTTGTCAATGATTTGCTCAATGGTGATGCCTTCGGCCTCCGCTTTGTAGTTCTTGATGATTCTGTGACGCAAAATGTTGTATGCCACGGCGCGAACATCCTCGATGTCGGGGGAATACTTGCCGTTAAGCACCGCGTGGGTACGCGCGCCGATGATCAGGAATTGCGAAGCGCGGGGACCGGCACCCCAGGATAGGTAATCGTTGGCCCAAGCGTGAGCCTTCGCTGTGCCGGGACGTGTCAATGTTGACAAACTCACAGCATACCGGTACACATTCTCGGGAATAGGGATTTTCTGCAGCAGTTTCTGGTAGAAAATAATCTCCTCTACGGTCAGCACACGTTGCGGCTCCACCATGTCGCCATGGATGGTGCGTTTCACAATCTCCTCTTCTTCAGTCGTGCTCGGATAGTCAAGCATGATGTTGAACATGAAACGGTCTTGCTGTGCCTCGGGCAGCGGATAGGTGCCCTCTTGTTCGATGGGGTTTTGCGTAGCCAACACGAAGAACGGGTTCGGCAAGGCGTAGGTTGTACCGTTCATACTCACTGACCGTTCCTGCATGGCTTCCAGCAGTGCGGACTGCGTTTTCGGAGGCGTACGGTTGATCTCGTCGGCCAGCACGATATTGGCGAAAATGGGACCTTTCACGAACTTGAAGTTGCGGTTGTCATCCAGAATCTCCGCACCCATGATGTCTGACGGCATCAAGTCCGGGGTGAACTGGATACGGTTGTAGGACATGTCCACAGCCTTTGCGATTGTGGTGATCATCAGCGTCTTGGCAAGTCCGGGAACACCTATCAGCAAGGCGTGGCTGCGACTGAACATAGCCATCAGCACATTCTTGACCACGTCGTCCTGACCCACAATCACCTTCGCGATTTCCTGTCGCAGTGTTTTATATTTTTCAACAAAAGCTTCAATAGCTTCAATATCTGTTTTGTTCTCTAACTCCATATCTTGTTTGTATAATAATCAATTGTTCGTTATCTCCATCTTCTAAACCCTTAAGCGTGAGAGCATGTAATCCTTCGGACGCGCTTACGGGATTTGCCATTTCGTAACGAAAGGACAGTATTTATATTGTTCGGAAATCTTGATGTTGGTAACTTTTACCTTTTCCATCACCCATTTTTCCAGGGCATCATATTTTTTCTGTTCCAGTGCGGCGTTCTTGATCATGTCATAATCTTCCACCAGATTGGCTTTGTGCTCGGCCACCCGCTCTTTGAGGAAGATCAGCCGATACCCCATGATGCCATCTTCATTCACGAAAGGCACGCATTCGGAGTATTCGCCGGGAATCAGTTTGCTGATGGTGGTGTAGGTCGCTTCTTCCAGTGACTGGCGATCGAAGACCAAGGAGCTGTTGTAGGGGTTCACCACCATGCCGCCGTTCAGGCGTGTGGTGCCTTCGGAGTATTTTTTGGCCGCTTCTTCAAGGGTGAGTTTCTCGGACAGAATGATGTTTCGCACGCTGTCCAGGTACATGATGGCCTTGACCTGCTCGTCTGTGGAGGGTTTGGGCTGGATCAGGATATGTGCTACGCGAATCGATTCGCCGCGGCGTTCGATCATCTGGATGATGTGGTAGCCTGCCTGGGTTTTCACCACCTGAGACACTTCGCCTGACTTCAAGTTGAAAGCGGCCGCCTCAAATTCGGGGTAGAGTGTTCCGCGTTCCACAAATCCGAGGTCGCCGCCTTTGGATGCGCTGCCGGGATCGTCGGAGTACAGACGTGCAAGGCCGCCGATTTTTTCCCCGCGGAGGATGCGTTCACGATAGCCGTTCAACCGTTCGATCACCTCGTTCACCTCCTCTTCGCTCACGGGAGGGATTTTCACGATTTCGCCAAATTGATAGGTCGTGCTGACCATCGGCATGCTGTCCGGGTTGATTTTCGATGCGAACTGGTTCACTTCCGAAGGGGTAATGGTGATGTCGCCTGTGATACTGGACTGCACCTGATCGACCAGTGCCTGTTCTTCCATCATTTCGCGCAGTTCCTTTTTGATTTCCGTCATGGATTTGTGGAAGTAGTTCTCGATGTATTTCACATCTCCGCCGGTCTGTTGGAGGAAATATTGGATGCGCGAATTCAGCCGATAGTCGATCTCTTCGGCGCTGATTTCGATACTGTCGAGCTCTGCTTGATGCAGCATCAGTTTGTTGTAAACCAGGTTCTCCAGAATGGAGCAGTAGATCTCGTCGGGGTTTTCCACCGTTTTGTACTGCGCCGTATAGTCGTTGAAATGCTTTTCCAGGTCGGAGCGCATGATAATCGACTTTCCGACCACGGCGACAATGCCGTCAACCGTCGTTCCGCCTCCCTGAGCTTGAGTGCTGAGGATGCCGATTGTCAGGAGTACGCTCAATAATATTTTTCTCATTCTGTTCTTCTTTTTGTAGCACACCAAAAAAATGGCGAAAATACAAAAAAAAAGAAGACCAATGCCTTCTTTTTCAATTTTTATAATCCTCTGTTTTCGGATTATTTTCTGCCCAGACTTTCATCAGACACGGTGAGTTTCTTTCTGCCCTTGGCTCTGCGAGCGGCCAGCACTCTGCGGCCGTTTGCCGTTGACATTCTCTCTCTGAACCCGTGTTTATGTCTGCGTCTCGTGTTCGAGGGTTGATACGTTCTTTTCATATTATTAATAAATTACAGTTTTTAATCCTATCTTTTTTTCGGGCTGCAAAAATACACTTTTTTTCTTTTCAACAACACCCTATTGAAAAAATATTTTCGAGAAGGGTCAGGATCCCGTTAGAGGCGGAACAGGACTGGGTGTCGAATTTGTTTTCCGGATTAATCAATAAATAGTATATATATAATTAATGTTTATAGGTGGATTATACCAAATATCAGTTGTAAAACTATCTAAAACATTATAAATCAAATATTTGCAAACCGTGTTGTTTTATAAATATCAATAAATCAGAATGATAAATAAATAATGGGTAAAAACAAGCCCTTTTCGCAGGGGTCTGAATTCGGTTTTTGCGCCAATTTTCCAAAAATCTGCGAAATTTTCCGCCGGAAGGGTGCGCAAGAGGGGTGAAAAAGGGTCAAAACAAGCCATTTTTTGGGTTGCAAAGACAAGAAAATGTAATTTTATTTCACTGAATATCAATAAGTTAAATAAAAAAGTGCAAAAAAATAAAAAAAGTGCGCAGGGTGTGATGTGTGTAATGGAAAAATACTATTTTTGCAATCCCAAACGACGACGATATGGGACGAACGAAGCGAAGGGGTTGTCAACAGGGGAATGTTCATTGAAAGAATGAAGGAATGTAGCAAATACTCAAGAGATAGGAATTTGAGATTCGCAAGCGATGAGGCCAGGACAGACAACTTAAGATAAAAGAAATTAATTAT
>JAEEGL017155557.1_pt1 | contig 15658 bp, 15 predicted proteins | sample 9134231 | NCBI WGS metagenome assembly JAEEGL01 (sample SAMN16246548, study PRJNA631951) | gut metagenome | biome: gut microbiome; feature: rumen; material: fiber-attached | host: Bos | place: Iran: Karaj | collected 2018-10
AACCCGATCATAACTCTCACCATTTGGCGCATTCATATCATGAGGAACAAATTCCAATTCATAATGTTCCACCCCCGCCAATAGATTTTCTTGTTCTTGAATATTGTTTTCCTTTATTCTATCATGTAACTTTTTTAATATCATTCCGTGGAAGAATAAATACAAAACGCCAAATGCTATAAGAAGTATAATTGTTATATCAGCCAATACGTATACCTTGGGTAATCTGTTTATTATAACAATGGATCCTACAATAATTAATATATATATCAACAGTAAAATATCAAATAAAACACTTCCTTCGACAGCAATTGTAATTCCTACAAACCCCAAAGTCACAATCAAATCTATCAAAACAACTAAAAATACTATTCCTTTGTTATCATTTGCAAGAGATATTAGAATAGTACCGATGTTTTTCATTTTTCTCCTCCCAAGTAAATCTTATTTTCGCTTCTTGCTGTTTTTCTTGTTTTTTAGAAACTCTTTATATCTCTTTGATCTTTCGAATAAGCTGTGAAGCATTTCTAACTCTTGTTCAGATAGATTCTTAACATTAAATCCGATCTCTTTACAGAAAGTTCCTGTCAGTATATCTATGAAATTCGAATCTTCTTTCTTTATATCCTCAAATAACTCATTAACCTTGTCAGTTATAGTGCTGTCAGTTGCACTTTCCTTGTCTCCCATATGAGCAGCCCGGATATCTTTAACGATAGGCTCCAGGTCAGTCTGAAGCTTATTGAGGAAATACCTTTCTTCCTCAATGATGGAAGAATTTAAAACCAAAAGTCCTGGATCATCATCACCGGGGTTGAATTCTCTTATGATCTTTTTACGAAGAGTGTCGGAGATTGCATTGATCGATTGAATGTTTTGAGAAGCGACACCATCTACGAAAATCTCTATATCAGCCATGAGTTTTTTAAACTCAGGATGACACATCATCTCACTTAATAATGAGATACTTGATCACTGCAAGGATAATTCGGAGAGGACTGTATTTCTTAACTCAGATGCAAAGATCGTATTCAAGAAGGTACTTGAGATAAGATCCGAGGAAGAGACCGATTGCGAATATCTTTTCCTTAATTCCAACAGTGATGATGGAAAACTCCATCTGAGGGCAATGGATAACAGGCTGAGGAAGATACAACATATACTGAACATGACCGATACCGTGCAGGAAAGATCTCCACACGATTGCAGAAGGACATATGCAAGCATACAGTATCTTCATGGAGTTGATGTCAAGACCATACAGGCCCAGCTTGGGCATGCCAGTGCACAACAGACCTGGGATTATATCAGGGATATTGTTGACAGTAATACAAGAGCTCAGAGATTGGAACAGGGATGTATATTACAGAGTATTGAATCAGATATAGCCTGAAATGTACAAAAAATGCAAGGTGAACGCAGGTGAACGCAAAGAAAAAAACCCTGTAAAGCCTCTACTTTACAGGGTTTCTATCGAGCGCGAGACGGGACTCGAACCCGCGGCCTCGACCTTGGCAAGGTCGCGCTCCACCAACTGAGCCACTCGCGCATTTTATGTTGTTGCGTCAGCAACATAATGTATATTACACGATGAACTATGATATGTCAAGCGTTTTCTGGAAAAAATAATTAAGCTTAAAAAAGTGCATTTATCAGGCGTTTTTCCTATGTTACAATCAATATATGGAAAGAGAAGAAAGATATATTCTGATCGGAGTGATCACATCTGATGAGGCTCTGGTCAATTCAAGTTTAGATGAACTGGCTCTGCTTCTTAAAACGGCAGGCGGAATGGAATGCGGACGGCTTACGCAGAGACTGGAACACCCTGATGCCAGATCATACCTTGGAAGCGGCAAGGTCGAGGAACTGAAGCAGGAAATATACATACGTGAAGCAGATGCCGTGGTCTGTGATGATGAGCTTTCTCCTGTTCAGATGCATACCCTTACGGATGAACTGGGAGTCAAAGTGATCGATCGTACTGTCGTCATACTTGATATATTCGCTGCGCATGCAAAGACAAAAGAAGGCAAGATACAGGTTGAGATGGCACAGTTAAAATATCGTGCTTCACATCTGTCGGGAATGGGAACTGCTCTTTCAAGACAGGGCGGAGGTATCGGTACGAGAGGCCCGGGTGAAACAAAGCTCGAGACTGACAGACGAGCCGTAAGAAACAGGATGGGACAGCTCTCAAGGCAGATAAAAGATATGGAATCTGTCAGGGAGACAAATCGCAAAAAGAGAAAACAGGAACAGATACCCGTAATAGCCCTTGTCGGTTATACAAATGCGGGCAAGTCCACGCTTTTAAATGCTCTTACCGGATCAAATGTCCTTTCGGAGGATAAGCTTTTTGCTACGCTCGATCCTACGACAAGATCACTGGCTCTTTCAGATGGCATGCAGGTTCTGCTTACAGATACTGTAGGATTCATACATAAGCTTCCTCATCAGCTTATAGAAGCATTTCACAGTACTCTTGAGGAAGCACAGTATGCTGACATTATCCTTCATGTTATTGATGCATCAGATCCGCAGTGGGAGATGCATAACAAGGTAGTCTATGATACGCTCGCAGGATTGAAGATCCAACAAAAACCTGTGATAGCAGTATTCAACAAGATGGATGAAGTCAATGAGGATGTTATACTAAGGGATCTGTCGGCATCAAGGACAGTAAGGATCAGTGCAAAAAGCGGTGAGGGAATAGAAAGTCTGATCAAAGGCATCTGTGATACTCTCAAGGATATGCAAAAGCTTGTCAAACTGCTCATACCATATTCTGAAAGTGCGCTTGCGGCCAAGATAAGAAGGATCGGTCAGATCGTTTCTGAAGAATATCTCGAAGAAGGCATACTGCTTGAAGCATATATCCCCAGGTGGCTTTCAGAGGAATATGTAGAAAAAATGATTCAATGATAAACTGTTTTTGGGGTAGAGAATAAAGATGAAGAAAAATGTCACAGTCTGTGCTTTAAGTGTATGCTTACTGCTTTTTTCAGGATGTTCTTCGGCTGATCTTGCTGCAAGCGATGATAAAGTCATATCCGAGACAGCAGCAAATGACGGCGCTTTTGTACTGACCGAATATGATACAAGAGTAACCTGTGAATGCGACCTTGATAAAGACGGTGATAACGAGATAATAACAGCCGACTATTCAGAAACTCTTAAAGACCATCAGCTGCCGATAAACATGAACGTTTCAGAAAGCGACGGGGAAGCGATACTGTGGCAGGATATGAGCCTGGGACTTGTGAGCATGGGAGAAAAATCCTATTATGTCACGGCACTCGACGGATCGGTGTATCTGATGGAGTATCATCCTCCTAAAGATCGTCAGGGTCTGTATGACTACTCCCTGAAGGTGTTTTCGATAGACAAAAGAGGCAATGAGGTCATATATGTTCAAATAAGCGGGGAAGGCAAAGAAGAAGTGGATGAGTTTAACAAACAGATAGCTCAGTACATGGATAACGCATATCTTATCATCTCGACCGAAGATGGAAATATCATGACTTCAAGGCTTGTTCTCAGAGGAGACTGAGAAATAATTTTACTGAGTTTAGGAAATGAGTGCGATGTGATATTATAATTATTGACGGAAGTGTATAAAAAATGAATGTAAACAAACTCAATCAGTTATACAAACCCAAAAGAATACTGTATTACATAAAGGCTTCAAAGAGTGATATCGAGGCGTTCTACAGGGGCATCGTACGCAATGAGATCGACAGATATACCAATGCCTTCGGAACATATGACTATCCGGGAGTATTCTATATATCATCACTTGATGAGCCTGTCATAGGCATAGAGTACAGAGCAGATGATGACAGGATAGATTATCCAGGCGATCTTCAATCACTTGTCATTGATGAGAACTATTTTTATTCCATCGAGTTTGACAGCGATATCAAGCCTGATATCGATCTGATAAGGGATATGATCACAGAGATATCAAAGGCTGACGATGCCGACAGAGTATTCAGCAAGCTCAAGATCAAGAGTATGCCCGATGTTATAGGGATATTTTCTGACGGAAAGAAGATAAGGATACTGTATGAATGCGAGCTTGCCCAGGACAGGGCAAAGCATGTCATGTTTGATGAGATAGATTACCTTGATAAAGAGCAGCTGTTCAGGATGGCTTTCTTTGATCCGATCACGGATCATTACAGCTGGTATCATCTGGAGCCTTTCCTTGAGATGCCCGCAGATGACGGGATAAGAGATTATGCATTCGTGCATTTTGATATCAAGGCATTCAGAGTCATCAACGAAGTATACGGTCATATCGCGGCAAACAATGTCCTTTCAAATGTCGTAAGAGCGATGAATGAGGCGGATTTTGTTTATGCTTCCGCAAGATGTCACAACGATAACTTTGCGATGATGATAAAGGACATGCCAAAGGAAGAAACAAGACAGAGGCTTGCCGACTTTTTTGAGAGCCTCTCGCATCTTAAGGAAGATCCAAACTACAGGATCTATTACAGATGCGGCGTGGTACCGATGCAAAGAGCGATGTTACTTGGAAACAGAGTAGCCGATGCGGGAAAGCTCGCACAGGCACTGGGAAACGATCATCCCGAGACGGATATAATCATGTATACCGATAAAATGCATGATGATATCATGTGGGGCAACTATATAAAGGCATATGTTGATACTGCTGTGGAAAATGATGAGTTTATCATAATGCTGCAGCCTAAGTTTGATATAAACAGCGAAACGATCAAGGGCGCAGAAGCACTCATCAGATGGAATTACAAGAAAAAGGAGCTTCTCCCTCCGTCAAGATTCATACCGTTCTTTGAAAAGGACGGAACTATAAGCAAGATCGACGATATAGTCTTGAGAAAAGTATGCGAGGCTTTTGCAAGATGGAAGGAACAGGGGAAGGCTCTTTATCCGATATCGGTAAATCTGTCGCGTGACAGGCTGTATGATGTGAATCTTATCGATCATCTGACAGGAATCGTCGATTCGTATAACGTTGATCATTCTCTGATCGATTTTGAGCTTACCGAAAGTGCTTCATATGACAATACAGAACAGATGATAAAGGCCTTGAACGATCTGAGAAACAGGGGATTTGGCATATCCATGGATGATTTCGGAACAGGCTATTCATCATTTTCACTGCTGACACAGATGCCGATAGATACGCTTAAGATAGACAAGAGCTTTGTTGACAAGGTAGGAAGCAACGATGAAAAAGAGCATGATATCGTCGTTATAAGGCATATCATCGCTCTTGCCAGGGAACTTGATTTTGTCTGTCTTGCGGAAGGGGCCGAGAAGAAGTGTCAGGTTGACAAGCTAAGACAGCTCGGCTGTCAGGTGATACAGGGATACTACTACAGCAAGCCCGTACCTGTTAATGAATATGAAGAGAACTATCTTTTAAGAAATTCCCTTATCTGATCACAGTTTTTTATGGCGGTTGTGGCACCTACAGCCGTTGTACATATCGCACCGCATGCATTTGCGAATCTTACGGCCTCGGTTATATCGAGGCCTTTTATTATCTGTGATGCAAGACCTGCAACAAACGAATCTCCGGCACCGGTCGCATCGACCGCATCTATATCAAGAGCATCAAGATGAAATGACATATCCGCATTCTTGAAATAGCAGCCTCTGCTTCCAAGCTTTATGATCACATTCCTAACCCCGCAGCTTAAAAATACATCTGCCATATCTTCGGGCAGAGTCCTGCCGCTAAAGTATTTTGCTTCATCCTCGTTCGGGGTGATGTAGTCTATATATGAAAGAGAATCCTTTATATCATCCAGAGAAAGCTTTCTAAAATTGGGAAGCTTCGTATCGGCAAAGATCATGACACCGGCTTGCGAAGCTTTTCTTACTACACCATTTATGATATCAGGATCATCAAAGGGAGCGCGAAACAGAGAACCCATCAAAAGAGCCCTTGTATCGGTAAGATCTGACACATGTCTGTCAGGATTAAAGTTGTATGCATGCGCAGTCGTTGTAACGGACTTTCTTGTCCCGTCATCATTAACAAACATCGTTGTAACGGGAGTCGGAGGGTCTTGTCTGTATAGGATCAGTGAGGTATCGACGCCGTTTTTATCAAGACAGTCCTTTATCATATTTCCGGCAGGGTCATTTGCAAGAGAGCACATAATAGCGCATTTCATGTCAAGACGGGCAGCCGTTATGGCTTCGTTAACTGCTTCTCCTCCGATGTTTAATGTACACGAGCCTGCTCTAAAGCCCGATGCCGATACGGGATTTGAATCAAAACCCTTTATTATTGAATCTATGAGCGCCATTCCGACGCATATCATGTCATATTTCATATATGCGAACTCCTATGAATCAAAAATATCACAAATTGTCTGTCTTAAAAACCCTTTTCTATGATAAAATAAAGGTTGGAGCATTCATATATGAATGAGAAGGAAATAAGGTTATGAGTGAGAAGATAGCGCTTTTGATAGACGCGGAAAATACCAGTGTAAAATATCTGGATGTCGTGCTCAAGGAACTTAAGCAGTACGGAGATATCTCGTTTCAGAGGATGTACGGAGACTTTTCAAATCCGAAGATGAGTGACTGGGCAAAGAGAGGACTTGACTATGCGATAGTCCCGATACACCAGGCGATCTACAAGACGGGAAAGAATGCCGCAGACATAATGCTTGTCATAGATGCGATGGATATCTTATATCAGAACAATGTCGACGGATTCTGCATTGTCACATCCGACAGTGATTTTACACGTCTTGCCAACAGACTGCGAGAAGGCGGCAAGAGGGTTATAGGAATGGGAAAGAGCGATGCCTCCAAGACATTCATATCAGCCTGCAATGAATACAAGTTTCTGGATAAGATAACGGATGACGATACGGATGCGTTTGATGACAATGACAAGAACGACAGCGCCGTAACACCGCTTGGCGATATAAAGATGGCTATAAACTACATCGTTCAGCAGGCAGAGAGCAGAGGAGAGGTAGCCTACCTCGGATCGACAAAGAGCCAGCTTCAAAGAGAGTTTGCCGATTTTGACGAAAGAAACTACGGCTATACGCTCTTTAGGAAATTTGTCGAGGATGAGACTAAGTTTGAGGTAAAGAAAAAGGGCTCTTCCGCATATATAGTAAGGAAGCATGCAGAAGAAAAGCAGGACTCTGTTGAAAAGATAGAAAAGTACATAATAGACAAGGCAAAGAACGGCGCAGATCTTGGAGATCTGGGAAGAGAGATACATATCGCCTTCCCGAATTTCAAATACAAGGAACTGGGCTATTCAAAGCTGTCCAAATATATTGAGAGTCTGTCACAGGTAAAGATAATCACAGATGACGGAAACAAGAACTATGTGGTTCTTAAATAGGGGGATGAAATGAAATTTGAAGATCTAAAGAACAAAAAATGGTATAACGGCATGGTTATCGCCTGCAGTGCAGTCGTTTTATATGTGCTGTTAACAAATATCGTGAGCGTATGGAATGTCATAGCCCACATTTTGGGATACTTTGCACCTCTTATTTTAGGGTGCGTTCTGGCTTATCTTGTAAATCCGCTCGCCAAATGGTTTGAATCAAGGATATTTAAAAAAGTAAAGAAGGAAAACATAAGATGGTCGGTATCGGCAGTGATCGCATTTGTTACAGTTATCCTTCTTTTGACATTTTTACTCGGGACAGTGATACCGCAGCTTGTGGATTCTATCAAAACATTTTCGGGAAACTTTGACGGATATGTTGCAGCCTTCCAGGATCTTATAGACAGATGGCAGCTTTCAAAGTATGTCGATGTAAAGAAGCTCATGAGCTCATCTGAGAACATGTGGAAGACCATAGTCGTATATATAAGCGATAACATAGATAACATCGTCGAGACAAGCGCCGATGTGGGAAAGACTCTGGTCAACTGGGTGCTCGGACTTGTACTCTCTATCTACCTTTTAATGGCAAAGACATCTGTAAGACAGGGAGTCGCAAGATTTTTAAAGGCTGTTTTTTCAAAGAAGAGATATACAGCAATAAGAACATTCATCGTAAGATGTGACGATATACTCTCGCACTACATAGTATACAGCCTTATAGAAGGCATACTGATAGGCGTTATAAATGCGATCTTCATGTCTGTAATGGGAATGCAGTATGTCGGCATGATATCGGTAGTGATAGCCGTTACAAATCTCATCCCTACATTCGGCCCCATCATAGGAGGCCTGATCGGTGCGTTCATACTGCTTTTGGTAAATCCTTTGCATGCACTGATATTTATCATATTTACTATGGTGCTTCAGACACTGGACGGATATGTGATCAAGCCAAAGCTCTTTGGAAACTCACTAGGAGTTTCCGGACTTCTGATACTTATCGCGATAATAGTAGGCGGCAAGATGTTTGGTGTTGTCGGTATTTTACTTGCCATACCTTTTGCTGCGATCATTGACTTTGTATATAAAGACTATCTGCTAAGTGCGCTGGAGAAGAAAAAAGATGTCACAGATAAAGAAGTACCTGAAAAAGATAAAGCTTGAGGATATACTGGCATTTGCCATGATCACTCTCGGTGCGCTCATGGCAAGCTTTTCCGTTGCGTGCATACTGCTTCCGAATGATGCGATAGACTACGGAACAGCAGGCGTTGCGATAATAATCAGCAAGATGACCGGAGCAAGCCTGTCGGCCTGCGTATTCTTGGTCTTTCTTCCCTTTATCATCGCGGGCATACTCATACTTGGAAAGAGATTCGGAATAAAGGCTCTTGTCGGATCACTCGTATACACTGTCGGGCTTGATTTCTTTGAAAAGATACCATTTGAACTTAATACCGAGCATTTTCTGGCCGTGGTATTTGGAGGAGCGGTCTTAGGCGCCGGGCTGTCGCTGATACTTAGACACGGCGGATGCATCGACGGATCGGAGATATTTGCCAACATCGTTGTAAGAAAGATAACAGACATAACGGGAAAGAACTTTTCCATGACATATATCCTGATAGGATTCAACGCATGCGTCTATATGGCGGTGTTTGTTTTGATAAACAGAAATGCGGCGCTCTTAAGCCTTCTTGTTTATGTCATAGCAACGACTATAATAGATCACTTTACCGATCACTTCGAAGCGATAAAGCAGGTGACTATCATAACAAAGAATCCGGATGCGCTTGTTTCGGCGATAAAGAAGGAACTGAAAAAGACCTGCACTATAATGGATTCATACGGTGCCATTGCCGGAGAGAACAAGACTCTTATATGTTATGTAAACTACTTTGAACTTCAGAAGATGAAGGAGATAATAGCAGCCAACAAGGGAACATTCAGCACGGTCTCAACTATCGATGAGATTCTCAGATGATTTTGATATAAATATGTTATAATATAATCAAGGAATAGATATTCGGAATATTGTTTGTTTATATTGGAGGTGCACATATGAGATGCAAGAGAACCCCGATTGAAGCAGAAGTATATGAATACAAGGTTGGCAGCAATCTTGAGGACGGATGGGAGCCGTTTTCGGATGTAGTAACAAAGATATGGATCGTTACCGACAGACTGATAAAGGTAACGAGAGACAACGGGACCGTGGTATGCCCCTATATCTCGCACAAGAGAGGACGCACGTTCATAGAAGAGGGCGATTACGTTATCGTTGATGATGACGGAACAAAACATGTCTGCGGCGCCGACAAGATTTTTAAAAGATACGAAAAGGTATGATATGGATTCAAAACAGATCGATGAGATAGTGAATATGATAGACGGCAAGATGGAAAACGGAGTGGGGAGACTTTCCGTCAAGTTTGCCGAGGAAGAAAAAGAAGGTACTGTAAGGGAGCAGTATCACCACGGAAGATGCGATGTAGGATCGCCGTGGGCCAAGGGGACAGTTTCGAATTGTGACTTATAGGAGTAGTTATGCAGTACGTTTTTAGTGTAATATCGCTGCTTGGCGGTCTTGCCATGTTCCTTTACGGAATGCGCCTTATGGGCAATAACTTAAAGGAAGGATCGTCAGGTACGCTTAAGGTCGTCATGAGCAAGGTGACCGACAGCTATATCAAGGCTTTTTTGCTCGGAATAGCGGTCACTGCAATCATTCAGTCATCTACGGCGACGATCGTTATCACATCAGGTCTTGTGGCGGCAGGCATCATAACGCTTGACCAGTCACTCGGTATAATCATAGGAGCCAATGTAGGTACGACAGTAACGGGTCAGATCATAAGACTTTTGGATGTCGAGGCCGAGTCGGGCTCAATCCTTAGATTTTTCCAGCCATCAACTTTAGCACCGCTAGCACTCATCATAGGCGTTGCTCTTCTCATGTTCTTTAAATTCTCCAGATCCGACAGGATAGGCGGTATCGCGGTAGGTTTCGGAATACTCTTTTCGGGACTGTTAAACATGACAAGCGCTGTAAACGATTTTGCAAACGGCGGCTTTATAGAAAAGATATTCATGAGCATGGGCGATAATCCGATCATCGGATACATTGCCGGTGCCGGTGTTGCCTTCATTTTGCAGAGCTCATCTGCCACAGTCGGAATCCTGCAGGCATTTTCGATGGCATGGCATATACCTTTCAGGACGATATATATCGTTATCGTCGGCGTATATCTTGGTGACTGCGTGACAACAGCCATCGTCTGCTCTATCGGAGCAAAACCCGATGCAAAACGAGTAGGACTTATAAACATACTTTACAACCTGAGCAAGAGTTTACTCGTTATCATAGTAGTCACGATCATGCATCACATGGGGATCTTAGACAGTCTCTGGACCAGACCTTTAAGCTCGGGCGGCATAGCAAATACCAATACAGTATTTAACTTAGCATGCGCCATAGTCCTTCTTCCGGCAGTAGGCATATTCAGAAAGCTGTCGTTTAAACTGGTCAAGGAAGAGCCTGAACAGAAAAACAAGTACGAGGACAAGATCGCTGCGCTTAACCCGGTATTCTTCTCAATGCCTGCCATTGCTCTTAACAGCTGCTATGATGTCTTAAATATCATGCAGTCAAGCGCATACAACAGCATAGACAGGGCATTTGATCTTATAACGGATTTTAATGAGGATGTATTTAACGAGATACTTGAAGAGGAGGAGAACATAGATATGCTCACCGACAAGGTGGATAACTATCTTGTTCAGATGTCTCCTCATATCACAGAGGATCATTTCATACATATCCTTACCCAGTATCACAAGCTCGTTTCGGAATTCGAGCATCTTGGAGACTATGCGGTACATATCGCTGAGACTGCAAAGGAGCTAAAAAACGAGGATGTTGAGCTTTCGGGAATGGCTGTAAAGGAACTCTCACTTATCAGGCTTTTACTTAAATCCATTATGGACTATACACAGCTTGCGTTTGAAAAGAGAGATACGGATGCGGCGCGTCACATCGAGCCTCTTGAGGAAGTAATGGATGATCTTACCAATACGCTTCATGACAATCACTTAAAGAGATTAAGGGAAGGCAAGTGCAGTGTAAGGGCCGGCATCATGTTTTTGGAGATACTTACCAATGCGGGACGTATCTCGGATACATGCTCAAATGTAGGAATTGCTACGATAGTACGTGTTCATCCTGAAAGAGCACAGCTTGCTCATTCATATATATCATCTCTTCATCAGGGTGATGATGAGAGATACAATGCGGAGTATCAGAAAGCGCATGATCTGTATTTCAGTCAGCTTGCGCAGTAGGGAATTGGGAATAATATAAAGGAGGATGAAGGAGGAGTATGCATATGGATATCACTACGATAATTATCGGTCTTGTGCCGATAGTTATTCTTTCCGTGATCGTGTATTTTGCTTCAAGGAAGGATTCAGCCAGACTTGAGGATATGCTCGCTGATATGAGTGAGATGCAAAAGCAGCAGCTTATAGCTCAGGAGTATGTAAAGAGCGATCTTGGAAAGAAGATGTATGAAACCAAAGGCTATGTGGCAAGGATCAATGACCTTGGAGAAAGATCAACGGTCCATATCCTGTTTTACAATGAGCCGAGACAGGATTTCTATGATCACCCTATAAAGGTCAATAATTCCGACCTTGAGCCTAAGGGGATAAAGATCGGTGCATTCATCGACTGCAAGATGAAGTATGATGAAGAATACAAGATATACCAGTTTAAAGGCCTCAAATAATAAACGATGAAAGATCCCGCAATGCGGGATCTTTTCTTGTAAAGCCAAACTTGCGGCTTAATAGGCCACCTACCCCAAGGCTACCCCTGGTTTTTGATGAATAACACGCGATATTTATATTTACTGACACAGATTCTATGTGGTAACATTTCATTATGGAAATGAAGAACGGAATTAAAAAGAATATCATACTGGTATGCCTTGTTGCGGCACTTAGTGTTTTCTGGACCGGCGCGGGATATATCAACTGGCTCTACGGTCTGCTTTTACACTTTTCTCCGCAGTTTATAGATATAACGGCAAATATCGTCGATTATCTGTGTCAGGCTGCAGGGATCGCTGCCTTTGCGCTTTATTTAAGAAAGCATCCTGACAGGATGATAAGGACGTTTGTTTTTGCGATAATAGCAGAACTTGTTTTCATGACAGCGGCGGTCTTGATGCCTGTACCCGTTCCAAAGCTGATGCTCGGATTTGGAATGGATGTATTCTGCGGAATGCTGATCGGCGGATATATAACGATAATCACGAGCTTTTGCGAAAGTTACGGAATAGTCTACGGTATTGCATGTTCTGTCGGAGGGATCCTGTCATATCTTATCATGCTTCCGCTTGAAGGAAGACTGTACACAGGAGATCTTTCGTATATAGTATATTTTCTGATCGCTGCAGCACTTATAGTGATGACGATCTTTATAAAAGCCGATAAAGATCAGATTAAACCTGGAAATATATCAAACGTTGATAAGAAAAAGAGCCTGTTATGCGCAGGTTTTGTCCTGCTCACCTGTATAACCATGAATCTTGGATATATGCAGCCTGCAGCGGATATATCAGGCGGAGAGATAAGCCTGGAACTGGCCAGGGCATTTTCTGCGCTGGGAATGATCATTGCAGCGATCATTATCACGCGTTCAAGACGGTCCGGCCTCACACTGTGCGTATGTTCAGTCATCAATCCTTTCATATGCATAGCACTTACAAACGCCTCATCACTTAAGATGCCTCTGTGGATACTCACATATATCTTCACGGGCTTTTACAGCATCTTCTTTATGGTCCTCTTTGCGGATATAGCAAGAGAATACGGACTGTGGATTGCAGGACTGGGGATGATGTTCAGGCGACTGGGAGAGGTGATCGGTTCCGGTTTGGGAATGCTGCTTGCAAAAAACAGCGTTGTTCTTGTTATAGTTAATGCGATACTTTTTATATTCACTCTATTTATTGCCGCCGAACTGGGAAGAAAACTATACGACAAGCCTAAACAAACTGAGAATGCTGATACAGAAGCTCTAAAGAGCAACGATGAGCTATTTGATGATTTTGCCATGAAGTACGGCATATCAGACAGGGAAAAAGATGTACTAAGATGTGTATTTGACGGAAGTACAAATCAGGAAATAGCAGGAACGCTGTTTATATCCGAGAATACCGTGAAATTTCATATCAAGAATATCTTAAAGAAAACCGAGAATTCAAACCGTGCAGAACTTAAGAAGACATGGTATGACTTCAAACAAATAAAATAAAACATGATTTAATTATTGCCGTTATCTTGAGCGGAAAAGGAGCATGGATCTCCTTATCCGCTTATTATTTTGCTCCCATTTTCAAAACTATACTTTTACTATACCCTATGAATTCTTATTGTTTTGTAAAATTATATCGATACTATCATCAGCGTATTTCGTTATTCATAGATGAAGTGGAAGGAGAATTTGATTTATGAAATGGCTATCTAAAAAGGGAATCAGGGGGATAGCATATTTTATGATCATGATGCTTGTTTTCACAAGTGTGATTTCAGGCGATGTAATGAGAGCAAAAGCTGATCCGGCAGAATCGGTAACGATTAGTGTCACTTTTTCGGGCTCAACTGAAGCCGGTGCACAGTTGTTTGTAAAGGGTGCTGATGGCTGGTCACAGACAAATTCATTCACTGCAGCGCCCGGAGATAACGTAAATGTGTGGCTGCAGGTTAATGAAGGCTACGATGTAAACATGCAAGAAAGCGGATGTGGGGCTTTTAGTTCTTTTACACTTAATGCCTATAACAGAGGACCGGCAGAAGATGAAGCAGGTAATGCTGTTACCATTAAAAGTGATTTTGAAGAAAGCACTGCAACATTTAACATTCATCTGGGACCAAGTAATGTGAATAATACGGGAAGTGAAAGTACCCCAGGAGATAATAACAACCCAGGAGACAATAACAACCCAGGAGACAATAACAATCCAGGTGATAATAACAACCCAGGAGACAATAACAATCCAGGTGATAATAACAACCCGGGAAATGGAAATAACTCGGTAGACAGTGTTACCCTTACTGTCAGATTTGAAGGAACACAGTATGATCATTTTGATGTACATATGACTGCGGATGAGGTTATCACAGGAGCAGCACCTGTTTTGTATAGAAAAACCGGTAGTAGTGATAACGACTATGCAACTTATACGGAGGGGCAGACATTTACTGTCACACCCGGAACCGATTTGCCTATATATGTGAAACTCACCGAGGGCTATACTATTACAATGGAAGGCACGGGTACCAGATCAGGAGAAAACTGGGTGGGTTTTCTGACAGGAGATCAGTATGATATAGCAGAGGGACATGAAGAACCTGGTAGCGCAAGCTATAGCAATATTCCAACTGCCAATCCATTCAGTGAATCAAGTCTGGATCTTGTCATCAGAATATACAGGATAGATGATCCTACTGAGGATCCGGCCTATAATCCTTATGAACAGCCGGGAATAGCCTCATCTTTTTCCGTAAGCTTTAAGGATGATTCAAACGATCATGTGTCGGTAGTGTATCAACTTGCAGAAAGTGGTGATTATGAGGTCGTACCGGCTGAAGGCGTTAGCAATGTCGCTGGTGTTGGATGGTTCAGGATTGTTCCTGATCCAGGTTATGTTATAACGGATGACGCGACTTGTGATATACATCAGACGGCCGGAACAGATATAGGGCAGAATGATGTAGATAATGATTATTTAACTAATTTTGATGCACCATTAGGACAATGGGGATTTGGTTTTCAGGGCAATGACTTGCCAAATGACCAGAATATCTATACCTGTACGCTTAGCAATATTGCGGTAAGGCAAGCTACAAATACTGAACTTCTCGGAAAATACATGATGGTACTTGTTACAAAAGACGGAGTGAATGTTAGATATGGTCTTGATGCAGGTGCAATGGATGCAAATAATAATGTGATAGATTCTACATATACCCGAATAGGAGACGGGAGTACTTCAGGATCCACGGGATATGTTGATCTGCCTGATAATGCGACTCAACTGTTTGTAACCATGAATCCGTATGACGCTAATAACTTCGAAACAGCTACGCTTGTAGGATATGATGGAGATGGAAATCAGGTCAGCAGTGTTTCGTATGACTATGAGGAGGTCAAGGACACTCAGATGGGGAAAAGAGCTATCGATCCCCAGTATAGGTATGTTCTCACAGTAACGTTTAGCC
>JAEEGL011023645.1_pt1 | contig 15657 bp, 14 predicted proteins | sample 9134231 | NCBI WGS metagenome assembly JAEEGL01 (sample SAMN16246548, study PRJNA631951) | gut metagenome | biome: gut microbiome; feature: rumen; material: fiber-attached | host: Bos | place: Iran: Karaj | collected 2018-10
CCTTGTGGGGGATGATGAGAATGAGTACAAGAGCCGCGATATGAGAGAAATGTATGACGGTATCTTCGTATCAAGTTTCGTTCTTTTCTTTGGCGAACAGCTTCAGTACTACATTACCGAGGATGGTGAGGGTGAAAAAGATATTGCGACCGAGAGCGGAACAATTGCCAAGAGCGATATTGTCAAGAACATCGCAGGCGGCAGGTACAGTCTTATTAATGACATCATGATCGGTGAGACACTGCAGGATTATGAGACTGTGGACAAACTTCTTGCAGAGTATTATAAGAAGAAAAATATTTGCGATACATTGTTTCATACAATAGGAGACTAAATTCAAAACAATGCTTTTTGGAAACTCAGATGAGAAACGCTTTGTACTGGGGTATGATCTGGGAGATAAGGTTTCCCAGATAAGCTATCTGGCATCGGATGCCGATATGCCTGAGACTCTTTCAGTGCTGGCGGGGGCAGAACTTTATAATATTCCAACCGTTCTTTGCAAAAGAAAGGATGCAAACCAGTGGTATTATGGCAAGGAGGCAGTACGCCATGAGCAGGATGGCGATGCCTGTCCTGTTTATAATCTTGTGTCAGCTGCAAGGGATGGAAAGCCGGTAATGGTTGGGGATGCTGAGTATGATCCGATTGCTCTTTTGACATTGTTTGTAAAAAGAAGCTTATCGCTATTGTCCATGGAGCTTAAGCTGGACAAGGTGGAAGCAATCATGTTCACCACCAGGTCTTTGGACCACCGAATGGTTCAGGTTTTAAATGCAGTTACTTCTGCACTGGAGCTTAAGACTGAGAATATCTTTTATCAGAGCCATGAAGAGAGCTTTTACAACTATATGCTTTATCAGCCGGATGAACTGATGCATCATGAGATAATTGCCTGCGACTATGATATGGAGGATTTAAGTGTCTATGAGATGGCGCTTAATCACAATACTACTCCGATTGTAGCAACGATACAGGTATCTTCTCACAGTGAACTAAGGCTTGGACAGGGGGGCTTTCCTAAGGATGCAGCTCTTTTCCATAAGACCTGTGAGAGGCTGGATGATGAGTTCTTAAATATCATGCAAAAGATATGCAGCGGCAAGATTGTTTCTACAATCTTTCTTCTGGGTGAGGGCTACAGGGAAAAGTGGCCTAAGAGATCCCTTGAGTTTTTGTGCAGGACCAGGAGAGTCTTTCAGGGAAATAACCTGTTTAGTAAAGGCGCTACAATTGCTGCAAGAGAGCGAATCAGGCCGAGCGAAGGGGCAGCCCGCTACGTATTTCTTGGACAGGACAAGCTTAAGTCCAATATAGGGATGAATCTTCTTAAATGTGGCAACGACGTTTATCATGCAATACTTGATGCAGGCGTCAACTGGTATGAGGCTCATGCGCAGCTTGAGGTGTATGCAGATCCATCCGGGATTCTGGAATTTCAGATTACTCCTCTTACAGGAGGAAAGCCGAGAAATGTTCAGATGATTTTGGAAGGACTGGAAAAGAGACCTAAAGGGACTTCGAGACTTCGAATCAGTATGACCATGAATGCTGTGGATGAGATATATGTCAAAGTGCAGGATCTGGGCTTTGGAGAATTGTTCCCTGCCACTAATGAGGTTTGGGAGCAGGTTATAGATTTGTAAGAATTAAAATGGTGTAACCAAGGAGAATGCTATGGGTAGACCGATTCTTTGTATAGGTACCTATGGGAAAAATCCATATCATATTGATAAAATAGGTCGAAATGTCTATTGCATTGAAGAGCTATGTTATTGTATTGTCCAGAATGCCTTTGTTCTGGATGAGGAAAGCTTTGACAATGAGCTTTTTGACTGGATTGCAGTTGAATGTTCACTGGATAAGCTGGCAGATGACCTTAGGAAAATGGCTGCCAAGCACTGCTCAGTTGCTTCCCTTGCCGGAACTATTCTGGATTATGTGGGATATAATTCCAAAAAAGAAGTTGATAAGACGGAGGAAATCCTTAGAACCAATGCCGGGATGGATGTTTATACCAAGAAGCTCTCCAGAGCTGATTTCCTCATGAAGAATGGCCGCTACAGCATGGCCTTTAAGGAATATGAGTTCCTGATCAATAACACGCCGGATATTGACAACAAGCTTAAAGCAAGGCTTGAACACTGCGAAGGCGTTATGTATGCAAGGCTCTTTTTATTTGAGAAAGCAGAGAAAATGTTTTTAAAGGCCTTTGAGGATGGTGGAGATCCTGAGTCTTACGTTCAGTATCTGGCGGCAGTAAGAATGCGCCTGTCCGATAAGGATTATGTATCTTTTATTGCGGATAACGAGGATGCCTATGAGGCGTCATTGGAACTGGAAAAGAGGATGAATGAGGCCAAAGACCTTTATGATGCCAGTGAGGACAAGCATGATCTTAGCACAATATCTGTCTATAAGGCAGAAGGCAAGATGCATGAGTACTACCAGAGTATAGGGGAAAAAACCGGTGAACTTAAAGCAGAGTACCGGGATCTGGTAAGAGATAAGATAGGGAGTAAGTGATTTAGAAAAAAGATTGCGTGGGAGTAGATAATGGGGCTACTTGATACTATTTTTGGTAAAAAACGTAACGAAGAATGGGTTAAGCAGGCACAGCTTCAGGACTGGAATGACATTGTCTATACGAGAAAAGAGATGGACATGGACGATCCGGTTCAGCGAAGGGAGTATATCGGCAGTTGCCTTCAGCAGATGGAGGAGGCTGCAAGAGAGCTGGATGAGCTTGAATTTGAGTACAATGACGTAACGAGCCATCTTCGTGACATAGATGAGATCAATGCACTGCCGCCGCAGCAGAGAAATGAAATTAATGAATGCGCCAAGAGAATCCTGGAATCCCAGGATCAGCATGAAAAATTTGCAAGGCGAAAGAGCAAGATGACGGACGAAGAGTTTGAGCATATGCAAAGACTTGAATCTCAGGCTCAGGATGGTGCTAAAAAGCTGGCAGAGGCAGAAAGCTATCAGAAGAAGATCAAAAATGACTTAAAAAGGCTTGATGGAGAGCATGAGGCTTACCTTTTCAGGGACGAAGAACTTGAAAAGACCATAGATAATGGTAAGAAGTTGATAATCACCATTGCCTGTGCTCTTGGATTTTTCATTATTGTATTTTTAATATTACAATTTTCCCTTAAGCTGAATGTGGCCTATGGCTACATGATTTCAGTTCTTTTAGCAGGAATATCAGTAACTCTCATATATGTGAATATTACAAATGCAATGCTGGAGCAAAAGACGGTCCGCAAGTCAATGGCAAGGCTCGTCATGCTGCAGAATACAGTAAAGATCAGGTATGTAAATAACACGAATCTTCTTGATTATCTTTGCATCAAGTTCAGAGTTAATAACTCAAAGGAGCTTTACGACCTTTACAACAGATATCTCAAGGAAGTTAAGGAGAGGGAAGAGTTTGAGGATGCCCAGAAGAATCTGGATGTAAATCAAAGAGACCTTGTTTTCATGCTAAGGCACTTCAGAGTGAGATATCCGGAGGTTTGGATTCATCAGGCTGAGGCTCTTATAAATCACAATGAAGAGGTGGAGATCAGGCATAGTCTTAATCAGCAGAGAGCTTCACTTCGAAAACAAATGGAGTACAACAAGGATGTGGTAGCCGGTAACGCCAAACGTGAGATTGAGGATCTGGCGGAGCAGTATCCTGAATATGCTCAGGAGATCATCGATATGGTTTCCCGCTATGAGGAACAGAATCCCGGAATGTGATAAACGGAGGTTATCGCAACTTAAAAGTATGTGATAATTCACATGCTGAGAAAAATGTTTTATTATAAGTTCAAGTTAATAAACCGCAGCACATAAAGCTGGCGGGTTGAGGAGGAAAATATATTATGAAAAAGAGATTGATCACATCAGTAGTTCTTGCAGCTGCACTTTCATTCGGAGTACTTACAGGTTGCGGCAGCGAGGGAGCTACAAGTAGCCAGAGCGGCGATGCAGCTCCAGCAGCATCAGCAGATGCCGGCGACAAGACTATCACAGTTGGTGCAACACCTGTACCACACGCTGAGATACTTGATAACATTGTTAAGGAAGTTCTTGCAGAGGATGGCTGGACACTTAATACAGTAGTATTTTCAGACTATGTACTTCCTAATACATCACTTGAGCAGGGCGAACTTGATGCTAACTACTTCCAGACACTTGGTTATATGAACCAGCAGAATCAGGATGCAGGTCTTCATCTTGCAGCTGTAGCAGGCGTTCATATTGAGCCTATGGGAATTTATTCACAGAAATACACATCACTTTCTGATCTTCCTGACGGAGCATCAATTGGTATTCCTAATGATCCTGATAACGGAGAGAGAGGAATTGACCTTCTTGTTTCAAAGGGACTTCTTGTTTCAAAGGGTGGCTTTGGAAGTGATGCTAACTATACAGAGGATTCTCTTACCAATGATAAAGAGGCAAATCCTCACGGCTATGTAATCACACCACTTGAGGCAGCAAGCCTTCCACTTTCACTTCCTGATCTTGATGCTGCTACTATCAATGGTAATTATGCACTTGAGGCTGAGCTTCCTGCTAAGTATCCTGCTCTTGATATTGAGTCTTTTGATGATGAGACTACAATTAAGAGAACAAACTTCCTTGTAGTTAAGGCAGGAAATGAGTCTTCAGAAAAGACACAGGCTCTTATCAAGGCTCTTCAGTCAGACAAGGTTCAGGCTTACATTGATGAGACCTACAAGGGAGCAGTTATCACTTCATTTATTGATGCCAAGTAATGCCATTAAAAAGCCATGTTAATGCCATAAAAAATCCTACCAGAAAGGCGCGCCGCTCATTTGCAGCGCGCCTTTCCATGTATGGTGGAAGTGTGGTATACTTGTGCAGAAAAACAAAAATTGGAAGTGTTAAGAAATGATAGAAATTAAGAATGTAAAAAAGTCATTTAAGAAAACAGAAGTCCTTAAGGACATCTCAATTGAAATTGAGAAGGGCGAGATTTATGGAATAATCGGGCAGTCGGGAGCTGGTAAGTCAACGCTGCTTAGATGTATCAATGGCCTTGAGAAATATGATGATGGTGAGATCTTAGTTGATGGACAGAAGGTAGATATTAAGGATAAGAAAAATCTTAGACTTCTTCAGAAACGAATGGGAATGATCTTCCAGGGCTTTAATCTGCTGGAGAGACTGGATGTATATCAGAATGTGGCTCTGCCTATGAAGTTCTGGGGCATTAATCCAAATACACCGGAGTCCAAAGACAAGATAATGAGACTCTTAAAGCTTGTTGGCCTTGAGGAAAAGATCCATGCCAAGCCAAGGGAGCTTTCAGGCGGTCAGAAGCAGAGAGTTGCCATAGCAAGAGCACTGGTTCTTGATCCGGATTTCCTTCTGTGTGATGAAGCAACAAGTGCGCTGGATCCAGAGATTACAAGAGGAATCCTTGCTCTTTTGCAGAAAATCAATAAAGAAATGGGAATTACAATCGTTGTAGTTACTCATCAGATGGAAGTTGTAAAGCAGATCTGCCAGAGGGTAGCATTCCTTAGTAACGGTAAGGTGCTGGCAGTTGGTAAACCTGAGCAGCTCTTTATCTGGCCAAAAGAGCATGAGATAAGAGATTTCCTTAGAGAAGAAAGTGACAAGCTTCCTACCACTGGAGTAAACCTAAAGCTCTTTTTCTTCGGAGAAGGCAATCAGCGTCCTATCGTAACACAGATGTCTCAGGAGCTGCATACAGATTTCAATATCTGCTGGGCTAAGCTTGAGGATTTCAGAGAGGATGTCTACGGAAGTCTTGTTCTTAATATGAAGGAAGAAGATCTTGAAAAAGCGTGTGCATTCCTGGATTCCAAGAATGTGACCTGGGAAGTAGTAAGCAAATAATAGGATAAGTTTCAGTTAGCAGATAGCACTGCTGATATCTTGAATGATTCATTCAAGATATCATAGTTTTTTGGAGGTTTATTAATGTCAGGAATATTATCATCAACCGGTATGACGGAAATAGTGTTAAAGGCATTTTATCAGACACTTTACATGGTTTTCTGGTCTACACTTTTTTCAGTAATCTTAGGCTTTATACCGGCCATTATTTTGACTCTTACTGCACCGGATGGACTTAAGCCCAACAAGGTAGTGTATGAGATTTTGAGTTTTATAGTTAATGTATTTAGAAGCTTTCCATTTATTATCCTGCTGGTAATACTGATTCCTTTTACCAGAATGGTTGTGGGTAAATCCATTGGAACAACAGCTTCAATTGTGCCTCTTACAGTTTCTGCGATTCCATATATTGCAAGGGTTTTCGAGACTAGTCTTCGTGAGACTAATCCCGGAGTAATCGAGGCAGCAAGAGCTTTTGGTGCTTCTAATTTCCAGATCCTTATGAGGGTTTATGTAAAAGAGTCTATTCCGAGAATGTTAAACGGTGTTGTACTTTTGGTTATTTCCCTTATTGGCTATTCCGCTATGGCCGGAACAGTAGGTGGTGGCGGTATCGGTGATATTGCTATCAGATACGGTTATCAGCAGTATAAGACTGACTATCTTATAGTTTGTTCTATTATTCTGATTGCCTTTGTACAGCTGATACAGATGCTCGGAAACCATATGTATAAAAAGATGTCTTAAATATGTGCCTTTGCCCATAAATTAAATGTGTGGCAAAGGCGCATTTTTTATGCAAAATAATCATTGTTTTTAAAGAGGCTAAATGCTATTATCAAATTTGTTTGAGCAACATTCATTTTTTCACAAATGGGAGATTGTATGAACGATATCAGAACCGAGAACTATAAACGCCTGGGTGAGGAATGCGGCGTTTTTGGTATGTATGATTTCGATGGTGGAGACGTTGCCGGTTCCATCTACTATGGACTGGTTTCTCTGCAGCACAGAGGTCAGGAGAGCTGCGGTATTGCCGTCAGCGACACTAATGGACCCAAGGGGAAGGTTGTCAGCTACAAGGATATGGGGCTTGTAAATGAAGCATTTACGCCTGAGATTCTTGATGGCCTCAAGGGCGATATTGGTGTTGGACATGTGCGCTATTCTACGGCTGGTAGCAGCACAAGAGAAAATGCTCAGCCGCTTGTTCTTAATTATGTAAAGGGTACTCTGGCACTTGCTCATAACGGTAACCTTGTCAATGCACCAGAGCTGCGCAATGAGCTCGCTTATACCGGTGCGATTTTTCAGACCACTATTGATTCGGAATTAATTGCATATCTTATAGCCAGGGACAGACTTGAAACTTCTTCTGTAGAGGAAGCTGTTGGAAAGGCTATGCTTAAGCTAAGGGGTGCATACAGTCTTGTTATCGCTTCTCCGAGGAAGCTTATCGGAGCAAGGGATCCATATGGATTTAAACCACTTGTAATAGGGAGAAGAGAGAATACCTATATTCTGGCTTCTGAGACCTGCGCTCTTGATACGATTGGTGCTACCTTTATAAGAGATGTGGAACCCGGTGAGATAGTGACTATTTCTCCAGAGTTTGGAATCAGGTCAGACAAATCCATGTGCATTGAAAAAGAAAAGCACGCCCGCTGTATATTTGAGTACATATATTTTTCAAGGCCTGATAGCTGCATTGACGGAGTGAGCGTATATGATGCCAGAATCGCGGCAGGAAGATTCCTTGCCAAGGATTCACCAGTAGATGCAGACATGGTTGTAGGTGTTCCGGAGTCAGGAAACGTGGCTGCTCTTGGCTATGCTCTTGAGTCAGGAATTCCGTACGGACAGGCTTTTGTCAAGAATTCATATGTTGGAAGAACCTTTATTAAGCCCAAGCAAAAGAACAGGGAATCCAGCGTTCAGGTTAAGTTAAATGCCTTAAAGAGTGCAGTAGAGGGTAAGAGAATCATCATGATAGACGACTCTATTGTACGTGGAACCACTTCGGACAGAATTGTCAGGATGCTGCGTGATGCAGGAGCCAAGGAGGTTCACATGAGAGTCAGCTCACCGCCTTTCTTGTGGCCTTGCTACTTTGGAACCGACGTTCCTGCAAGAGATCAGCTGATTGCATATAACAGAAATGTTGAGGATATCTGCAAGATCATTGGAGCAGATTCACTGGCATATCTTAATATAGAGAGATTAGAGGAAATGGTTGGAGGCAAACTTGGAATCTGTAAGGGATGCTTTACAGGAGTTTATCCGGTTGATCCGCCAACAGAAGATATCAGAGGAAGTTACGAGAAATAACTGGCAGTAATCTTGCCATACCAAAATATTTAGGAGGACCATTATGAGTACAGATCGTTACAACAGCCCACTTTCAGAGCGTTATGCCAGCAAGGAGATGCAGTATATTTTTTCTAATGACATGAAATTCAGAACCTGGAGAAAACTGTGGATCGCCCTTGCAGAAATTGAGCATGAGCTTGGACTTAATATAACTCAGGAACAGATTGATGAATTAAAAGAGCATCAGGATGATATCAACTATGATGTTGCCAGAGCAAGAGAAAAAGAAGTTCGCCACGATGTAATGAGCCATGTATATGCTTATGGTCAGCAGTGTCCGAAGGCTAAGGGAATCATCCACCTTGGAGCTACCAGCTGCTATGTTGGTGATAACACAGATATTATTGTTATGACACAGGCCCTTAAGCTTGTTCGTAAGAAACTGATAAATGTGATCGCAGAGCTTTCCAAATTTGCCGATAAGTATAAGAATCAGGCAACTCTCGGCTTTACCCACTTCCAGCCTGCTCAGCCAACTACAGTAGGAAAAAGAGCATGCCTCTGGCTTCAGGATTTTACAATTGACCTTGAGGATCTTGACTATGTTCTTGATAATATGAAGCTTCTTGGCTCAAAGGGAACAACCGGTACACAGGCATCTTTCCTTGAGCTCTTCGACGGAGACCTTGAGAAGGTAGACAGACTTGATCCAATGCTTGCAGAAAAGCTGGGCTTTAAGGGCTGCATGGCTGTTTCAGGCCAGACCTACAGCCGTAAGATAGATATGAAGGTTGTAAATGTCCTTGCAGGTATCTGTTCATCAGCCACCAAGATGGCACAGGATATCAGACTTCTTCAGCATTTGAAAGAGGTTGAGGAGCCATTTGAAAAGAGTCAGATCGGTTCTTCTGCTATGGCATATAAGAGAAATCCTATGAGAAGTGAGAGAATCTGTTCACTTTCCAGATACGTTATCGTAGATACACTTAACCCTGCAATTACAGAGGTTTCACAGTGGTTTGAGAGAACACTTGACGATTCAGCTAATAAGAGACTTTCTATTCCTGAAGGCTTCCTTGCTACTGACGGAGTACTTGATCTTTGCCTTAATGTAGTAGACGGTCTTGTGGTTTATCCTAAGGTTATTGAAAAGAGACTTATGTCAGAGCTTCCATTTATGGCAACCGAGAATATCATGATGGATGCTGTTAAGGCAGGTGGTGACAGACAGGAGCTTCATGAGAGAATCCGTGAGCTTTCAATGGAAGCAGGCAGGAACGTTAAGGTAGAGGGTAAAGAAAATAACCTCCTTGAACTGATTGCTGCAGATCCTGCATTCCACATGTCTTTAGAGGACCTTCAGAAGTCCATGGATCCATCAAAGTACGTTGGATGCAGCGCTCACCAGGTTGATAAGTTCCTTGACGAAGTAGTAAAGCCTATTTTAGAGGCAAATAAGGGTGAATTGGGACTTACAGCAAATATAGAGGTATAACATATGAAAATTCGTGACATCTTAAAAGAGAAGGAAGTAACCCTTTCTTTTGAAGTATTCCCGCCTAAGACTGATGCGGGCTATGAAGCTGTAGAGAAGGCAGCTGCAGAGATAGCAGCATTAAAGCCTGACTTTATGAGCGTTACCTATGGAGCAGGCGGCGGCACCAGCAAGAACACTGCCAATATCGCTGCTGATCTTCAGAACAAATATGAGACTCCTGTCCTTGCACATCTTACCTGTGTTTCTTCCACTAAGGAATATGTGAAGGACATGATCAGCGTATACAAGGACAAGGGAATTGAGAATATCATGGCTCTTAGAGGAGATATCCCTAAGGAAGGCCGTGTTTGCTTTGACTACGATCATGCTACTCAGCTTATTTATGATATCAAATCCCAGGATGAGAGCTTTTGCATAGGTGGTGCCTGCTATCCTGAAGGACATGTGGAGTGCGCAAGGCAGTCAGAGGATATCATTCACCTGAAAGAAAAAGTAGATGCAGGCTGTGATTTCCTCACAACCCAGATGTTTTTTGATAACTCAACTCTGTATCAGTTCCTGTACAGGATAAGAGAAAAGGGCATTGAGGTTCCGGTACTTCCCGGTATCATGCCTATCACCAATGCCAAGCAGGTTGCAAGAAGCGTTGCATTGTCAGGATCAACCATTCCGCAGAAGATGAAGATAATGGTTGACCGTTTCGCAGATGATCCGGAGAAGATGAAGGAAGCCGGAATTATCTATGCCAGCGATCAGATCATTGATCTTATTTCAAACGGAGTCAGCCATATCCATGTTTATTCTATGAACAAGCCTGATATCGCTGCAGGAATTATGAGAAATCTTGCCACAATAATAAAGTAAAGCTGCAATTTGTAAAAAGCTCACTATTCGTTTAAAATAATGAATAGTGAGCTTTCTTTATTAAAAAACAGATAACAGGAAAGAAGAAATATGAACGAACAGGGAAATATTAAGATTACAGAAGAAGAATTTAATTATTCTCAGGATGTGGTAAAAAAGCTTTCTGACTACTATGATGCCAAGGTCGTTGGCCAGAGCCAGCTTAAGTTTTCACTGATCGGAGCGATAATTGCAGATGGCCATATACTTATCGAGTCCGTACCGGGCCTTGCCAAGACAACAGCAGCCAAGGCTATTTCAGATGCGGTGGATGGTAAGTTTGCCAGAATACAGTGTACACCGGATCTTTTACCGGGAGATATCATCGGAACCCAGATTTATAATCAGGCAAACGGTAAGTTTGAAACAATCTTAGGTCCTGTATTTGCCAACTTTGTCCTTCTGGACGAGGTTAACAGATCAAGTGCCAAGACTCAGTCTGCTATGCTGGAAGCTATGCAGGAGAAGCAGGTTACAATAGGTGGTAAGACCTATAGGATGCCTGAGGATATCTTTACCGTAATAGCTACCCAGAACCCAATTGAGCAGGAGGGAACCTATCCTCTTTCTGAGGCTCAGACTGACAGATTCCTGATAAAAGAGGTTATTACATATCCTCTTGCTTCTGAAGAAGTTGAGATCCTTAACAGAATAGAGAGCGGTGTTATTTCCAGGGTAGAGCCACCGGTTCTTTCGATAAGAGATGTAGATAAGGTTCAGGACATCTGTGAGAAAGTGTATGTTGATGATGCAATAAAATGGTATATTTCCAGCATTGTTGTGGCCAGCAGAAGAGCAAATCAGATTCCGGGCTGTGATGTGGGCAAGTATGTAAGGATCGGCTGTAGCCCAAGAGCATCCATTGCCTTCCTTAAGATGGCCAAGGCAGCAGCTCTTATTCAGGGCAGAACCTACGTTGTACCGGACGATGTTAAGGCTGTAAGATATCCGGTTCTTCGTCACAGGATTGGTCTCAACTACGCAGCTGTTGCCGACAACGTATCTGTAGAGCAGGTTATTGACGGCATCGTCAACTCAGTAAAGACACCATGAAACTAGACTACGAATATTTATCCAGAATAAGACGGGCAGTAGCTCTTTATACTAATCGCAAGACCTCCAATATCTTAGATGGTGATTTCCACTCTATTCATCGGGGACGCAGCATGGAATTTGATGATCTGAAGGAATATACCTTTGGTGATGACGTTCACGATATTGACTGGAAATCCTCATCTCGAATGGGGGATATTTTGGTGCGCAGATATATGACGGACAGGCGTCACAACGTAATGTTTGTCTGTGATTGCGGCAGCAAGATGGAAGGCAATACGCCAAAAGGGGATTCCAAGAAAGAACTGGCTCTTATGACCTTTGGGACTATTGCCTATATCACAGGAAGGAATGGTGCTGATTATGCCCTTGCTTATCCTGACGGAGAAAAATCCATGATAAGCCTTTTTAGGTCCGGTCCGGAGCATATGGAGAAACTCCTTTATGGCCTTGAGGGGAAAATAGCGCTGGATCATACCAACACGGTGAAGGGTGTTATGGAGGAAATAATGTCCTCCATTAATAAGCGTATGATCATCTTCCTTATAACCGATATGGACGGTCTCAATAATCTTGATGGAAATATGCTAAGAGGTATTACGGCAGATCACGACCTTCTTATTATCAATATTGAAGATGCAATGCTAACAGGAGATATTGTTTATGACAACGACTTAAGTCTGTATGAGAAGCTTTTCTTTTCCCATAACAAAAAGCTCCATGAAGAGGAAGTAAGGATCCATAAACAGATATTTGATAAGGCGTCATATTTATGTAAGCAGAACAAGGTGGGACTTACCACGATCCAGACGGAAAGTCAGATTATTGATGCTACTGTTGATCTGCTTGAAAGGTACAGACATGGTTACTACGGTTACATTACGTCCGCCATTTGAGTATTACTGGTGGGTTATTTTAATAGCTGCGCTAGTTCTTTTGGGGGCAATTGCGCTTTTGGTTGTAGCTCTTTTGCGACTTTATAAATTTTACAGGATGCAAAAGAATGCAGGCAGGCCTGTAATCAAGACTCCCACCAAAAGAGAACTGGCTGTTATCAAAAATGATTATATCCACAGGCTTTCTGCGCTTTCGGATGCGTACAGGAATAAGACAATTGATATGAGAAATGCATATCAGCGTCTTAGTATAGAAATAAGAGGCTTTGTTGCAGAGACCACTGGAATAAATGTGGACAGTTATACCAAAAGTGAGATAAAGACCATTGGCATTGTGTCATTGGATAAGCTTATGGAAGAGTACTATATTCCTGAGTTTGGCGAAGATGTAAGAAGTACGGGACGAGATTTTTTATCCTCCTTAAATAGAACGTTAGGAGTGGTGAAGTCATGGAGATAATGCATGGTTGGGTAATTCTTGCCGGAATCCTTGTCTTTGCACTGGTGGTTTTGATCACACTCTTTTTACGCAGAAAAGGCAAGGACAGATTTGATACCGGCATCAGGGCAGCCAATACCGCTCTGATAAGAAATTCGGATATTTATAAGGATATCAGCAGAAAATATAATATTCTGAGGGCAGTTCTTGCTCTGGGGCTTGCAGGTAGCGTTATAGCGTCACTTGTTCTGGTGGCAAGGCCTTATAAGAAGCAGGATGTTTATACAGGGGTTAAAAAGAGGGACATTATCATCTGCATGGATGTTTCCTATTCTCTGTATGAGCAGAACAGGGAGCTTGTGGACTATCTAAAGGGCGTGGTCAGAGGGCTAGCCGGGGACAGGATAGGAGTGAGCATTTTCAATACTTCCTCTGTTACCTATGTGCCTCTTACCGATGATTACGATTATGTAGCAGACAGGCTTGATGAGCTATCTGATTATTTTGTCCTGCAAAAAGAGCTCTATGAGGACATTTACGATAATTATGAGTATGTATCAGAGATGCCCGATGATGTGGTGGCAAGGTATTATGATCTTTTGGATGAGCTTGCCTACTATGATGCGGGAACCCTATACAATAATGATTCGAGGGGATCTTCACTTATCGGTGAGGGCCTTGGTACTGCACTTTATTCTTTTCCCTATATCAATGACTCTGAGAGAACCAGGGTTATCATCATGAGCACTGATAATCAGCTCAATGTCTTCGGAAAAGAGATCATGGACCTTCAGGAAGCTTCAAATTATTGTAAAAAGAACAAGGTTACGGTGTTTGGAATCTTTCCATCTGAAGAAAATTTCTATAAGGACGAGAGATATCAGTATTCTGAGTGCAAAAATGAGCTTGATAAAGCCATCAGAAATACAGGAGGTCTTTTGTATGTGAGAACTCCGAGCCTTCCGGTTTCTGCGATAGTCCAGAATATCCAGAAACAGGAGGTTATGACGATAAATATGGTCATGTCCAGACAGACACTGGATATGCCAAGGAATGCTTATATTATTTTATTTTGTTGCCTGGCCTTTACCAGCCTGGCAGGATTGGTACTGCAGAAATGAGAATACAACCTATTATTCCAATTGGGCTTATGCTTCTGGCATTCGCAGGATTGTTTTCTTTTACCGTTTTCATAATAGTCAGAAACAGGACAAGAGTACTGGATAAGCTTTTTTCCATAGGAAGGCTTTTGATCATATATGTTCTGGCGTTTATCATCGGTCTTAGACCGGTGACGGTGGAGACAAGCTATGAATTTGCGGCCAAGAACCTGGACGTTTTGTTTGTAATAGACAGCACCATCAGTATGTGGGCGCTGGATTACAACGGCAGAAATTCCAGAATGCAGGGTGTAAGAACAGATGTTAATTATATTTTAAATGAGCTGGCAGGAAGTAATTTTGGTCTTGTGACCTTTGATGATACTTCGCATGTTCTGTCACCCTTTACCCAGGATCTTAAATATATCGCGGATATGGTGGATCTTTTGGCTACTCCTGAAAGCTACTATGCCTACGGAAGTGACCTTGCCACCCCGTACTATGACATTGAAGCTCTTTTGAAGTCATCGGATAAAAAAGAAAACCGAAAGACCATAGTTTTCTATATAAGTGATGGCGAGGTGACAAACGAAAGAAAGAGTGATACTTCCTATGCTGATTTTGCAGGATACATAGATTCCGGCGCTGTGCTGGGCTATGGAACTGAAAGCGGCGGCAGGATGAAGGAAAACTACAGATATATCTATGATTATGAGACCGGCCAGGATGCGGTTTCCAAGATAGATGAGGAGAACCTCAGGTCAATTGCCGAGGATCTTGGAGTTACATATCTGAATCTGAATGATGGTAATGCTGCTTTGGCTGGATTGATCGAGATAATAAAAGAGCAGAGTCAGACCGTTGTTGAAAGAGCGGACGGAGCTGAGAGATATGTGGATACCTACTATTACTATGCAGCTCTTTTGGCGGTGATGCTGCTGATTGAAACAGTTATATTTATCAGAAAGGGGAGACTGTGATCATGAATTTGAAAAAGATTCCTCTTAAGGTTTATATAATGATTGCCGTGGCGCTTTTGCTTGGAATTATGTCAGTAGTTCTTTTGACAAAGATTATTAATAACCATAGCTTTGTCAAAGCCTATGAATATGGTGAGTATCTGACGGAGAAGGAAGAGGGCCTGCTTACACTTAACACACCGGAGAGCTATCTTCCATATTATAATCTTGGAAATGTAGCCTACGAGCAGCAGGATTATAACAGCGCGATCGGATATTTTACTAAGGCGCTTTCTCTTTTACCCTTTGGACAAAAGGAGTGCAGTGTCAGGATAAATCTTGCGCTTTCAATGGTGTACAGTATCGATTACACGGATCTTTCTACCCAGGATAAGGTGGATACTGCGCTGATAGTTTTGTACAAGGCAAGGGATACTCTGCTTGAGAATGATTGGGCTACCGCAGATGGGCAGGGGCACAGAGATGATGATGCCCAGCAGCTCAAGGAGGATATAGAAAGGCTTATTGATCAGATTGAAAATGGAAGTGGGGATTCAGATTCTGATGATTCAGATCAGGAGCAGAATTCAAACGACGATCAGGACCAGAGTAG
>JAEEGL011483469.1_pt1 | contig 15657 bp, 21 predicted proteins | sample 9134231 | NCBI WGS metagenome assembly JAEEGL01 (sample SAMN16246548, study PRJNA631951) | gut metagenome | biome: gut microbiome; feature: rumen; material: fiber-attached | host: Bos | place: Iran: Karaj | collected 2018-10
CGGAAATTCCGACAGGGGCAGAAGGGAGCGAGAAGGAATGAGCAACACAGATGTAATTATCGAAGTATTGCTGAAATTTACAGAACCTTATCTTGCAGTAGGGGAAACTAATCACGACAAGAAAGCCTACAACAATCTGTTGGCAATCTGTTACATACACGATTATTGCTATGACCTTATCCGTGAAAATGCGGAATTGAAAGGGAATGAGTATTCCATTGTACAGGCAAGAGAAAAGGCAATCAGACATATCAGTGAATCGATAGATTGTATGAAAGATTTGCTGGATGATTTGATGGCAGAAGGGAGCGAGGAATGATTGATTGGATCACGGAAGAGAACCCAGAAGATGCAGATGTGTACTTGGTTACGTGGAAACACCCGCTCTGGGAGAAAAACGCATACATCGGACTGTGTGAATGGGATGGTGAGCGGTGGCTTGTGGAAGATATGCCGCAGTCGAAACAGTACACGGAGACGTTAATCATCACGGCTTGGGCTGATCCGGAGCCGTACAAGGAGGCACAATGATAATTCTGACAGCGATCATCGTCTCGGTCGTCCTGCTCTGGATCATCGGCGAGGAAGTCTACAACGCCGGATACAGACAGGGACAGCAGGACGGATATCGGGAAGGAGTAAAGGATGGCAGCGTTAAAAATCGAGAAGGACAGCGATGAATGGAACATCCACCAAGAGTATTGGAAATTGCATAAGGACTTCGGGGATCCTGAAGACAATGATGCATACTGGAACGCACTCGATGGCGAGATAACTCGTTGGACGAATAAGTACAAGGGCACGGACTACGAAGAAATAGTCCGTATGATGGCAGTCGGTATGCTCGGACTGCTTGACGGCAAGTTAAGGAGGAAAAAGAATGATCCACATACATTGTGACAGGTGCAAGGCTGACATCGATCCGGAGGGCAAGATCGGGAAGATGTCATGGGGATTCAAGAACGGCATCGAGGGAGCTATCACGTCAGATTTGCTCTATGGGCGTGTTTTCTGTGAGAGGTGCATGGATTTAACCATGGCATTCATTCAGAGCGATACAGAGCCAGCCAGGGGGCAAATAAAGGCACAGGGCGGCAAGCGTGAGAGACTTGCAAAGGGTGACGACATCATGAAGTTGTACCGCAAGGGCATCAAGGTCAAGGCAATCGCCGAAAAGCTCGGACTGACACCGAAACAGGTTAGCGCATACATCTACAACCACAAGGAGGAATGAGCCATGGCATACAGTCACAAAGACAGATACAAGCGTTTGAAAGCCCTGCAGATCTGCACGAACTGCGGAAAGAAACCGGCACGGCCAGGGCGCATTACCTGTGAGGAATGCTACAAGATACAGAAGTCTTATGCGAAAGAGACACGATCGCTGCAGAATGATGTGGTCATCCTTCCGGAACGTCCAAAGCCAAAGTACACCCTTGAACAGATCAATGCGATGGCAGCAGAGCGCGGAATATCCTATGGGCAGATGGTAGCATTACTTGACCGGAAGGAGGGACGGAAATGAGATGGGCAGTTGGCAGCAGGCTGATGATTAAGCGGGTACTCTATCGGTATATGTCGAATCTGAACGACCTGGAAGAATACAACCACAATGACAAATACCAGTACAGAGCCAAGCGGGAAGTCAAGGCCGTGAAAACAGTGCTGGACACTCTGCCACCCATTGAGCAGGAGATCATCCGCCTACGGTTTTTTACGGACAAAAACACGAGAATATCTTACGAGAACATTTATAATTCTGGTTATTCGCCGAGACAGATCAGAAGGATTGTCAACAAAGTGATTATCGATGTCGGGAAAGAGCTTGGCGAGATCAGACATACACCGAGGCAAAACGCCTGAAACGCAATAAACAGTAGGGAAAGCGGTCATTTAAAGATGGCCGTTTTTTTCATTTTATTCCTGTTACGATATAAAGTGGATAGGCAGATATGCGTCTTTTGTTCATCCATTGCCACCTTCATCATTCACGCGAGCAGATAGATAAAACTATTTGCTCGCAAGAAGGGGAAAGATACGATGGCCCAACAATTTGCTAAAGCATTTTACAACACCCACCGGTGGAAGGCCTGCCGGAATAATTACATTCAAAAGCGACTTCTGATCGATGGTGGATTGTGTGAAGAATGCAGGGAGCAGCAGGGATACATCGTACACCACAAAATCATCTTAACAGAGCAGAACATTGACGATGTTGATGTGGTGCTGAATGAACATAATCTTGAATATGTTTGCAAAGATTGCCATGACGCATTCGAAGGACACGGGGCCGGTGGGCACGGCAAGGCCAAAGCATTATGCACCTTCGACATATTTGGAAATCCGATCAGCAGTCGAGCGATCGACAAAGGGCGCGGCGAACCGGATGGAGCCGGTATCCCCCCCTATTCGCGGCCTGAAGGGAATCCGCCGAAGACCGACCGCCCAGATTGCTCTAATGCGGGGGTACCCCCAAAGGGGGATGTGTAAAATTACCGATTTTGGGGGCATAAATGGCAACAAAAGCGAGCAAAACAACCAAAAAGCCAATACTTTCGGATGACAAGGCGGACCTTAAACGCCGGAAGAGAGAAATCGCCAAGGAAATCAAGAGACTTTCCGATCAGTTTCGTGATTTGGAACCAGAGAAACTACAGATCGTGCAGGCGACCATCGAAGATGCAGCATTCTACACGGTGATGATGCGAGAATTGAGAGATAAGATCGCAGAAGAAGGCACGGAAATCGAATACAAGCACGGCGAGAACCAGTTCGGACTGAAACAAAGCCCTGCGGTGCTGTCTTATCTGTCAATGGCTCAACGGTTATCGGTTGCAACCAAGATTTTGCTCGATTGCCGACCGAAGACCGAAGTGAAAGAGACTGATGACCGTTTCGATGCGTTTGTTGAGGAGCGCGGTGGTGATTGATAAGGTATCCGGATAACTACAACCCGATCAGGACCTACTGGGAGCGTATCCAGAGTGGGCAGGAAGTTGTGAGCGACAAGATCCGGAGGACATATGCCAAGATCATCAATGACATAGACCATCCGGGTGAATATCACTACAGCGCAAAGCGAGCGAAACACATCATTGAGTTCTTTGAAAACTTCTGCCACCATTCCAAAGGCAAAGCGGGCGGACAGCTCGTGATCCTGGAACTGTGGGAGAAAGCATTCCTGGCGACTGTGTTCGGTTTCGTTGATGAGAACGGATTGCGCAAGTACCGCAGAGCCATTCTGATCGTTGGCAAGAAGAACGGCAAGAGCCTTCTGGCATCCGGTATCGGCTGCTATATGCTGATCGGTGATGGCGAGGCTGGTCCCGAGTGTTATGCCGTAGCGACAAAGCTCGACCAGTCCAAGATCATCTGGGAAGAAGCCAAGCGGATGGTCAACAAGTCGCCGGTACTCCGCAAGAGAGTGAAACCGCTTGTGGCGTGTCTCTCAAGTGAAACATTCAACAGTGGCAAGTTCCGGCCGCTTGCATCTGATACGAACACGCTGGACGGTCTCAACATCCACTGTGCATTGATGGACGAGATCCACCAGTGGAAGAACGGCAGGGCACTGTATAACATCATCGCTGATGGTGTGGCGGCAAGAGAGCAGCCGCTGATCCTGATAACGACCACTGCCGGAACGGTACGTGATGACATTTATGATGACATCTATGACGAGACCGAGCGGATCATCAGCGGATATGGAGATCCGAACGGATACCGAGACGAGAAGACCATCGCATTTGTCTATGAACTCGACAAGCGCAGCGAGTGGACGGATGAGAAGTGCTGGAAGAAGGCAAACCCCGGACTCGGCACAATAAAGAACCTTGAAACATTACGGCACGAAGTAGAAAAGGCAAAGCAAGATCCGATGCTGGTCAAGAATCTCGTGTGCAAGCAGTTCAATATCCGCGAGACTTCATCCGAGGCTTGGCTGACATTTGAACAGCTTGACAACAAAGAGACCTATGACATCAAAGCGTTAAAGCCGCGCTATGGTGTCGGCGGCATCGATTTATCTTCCACGATAGACTTAACTTGTGCCACTCTGCTCTTCCAGGTACGCGGAGACGATCGCATCTACATACACCAGATGTACTGGATACCGGAAGACAACCTTCAAAAACGGATACACGAGGATAAGATCCCATATGATGTCTGGATCGAGCAGGGATGGTGCAGGTTATCTCCGGGAAACAAGATCGACTATCGTCAAGTGGTCGATTGGTTCACGGAGCAGCAGGAACAGAATGACATCTACATCTGGCGATGCGGCTATGACTCGTGGAGTGCGAAGTACTTCGTGGATGATATGGAGAACCAGTTCGGCAAGGGCGTGATGGAGCCGGTCATCCAAGGCAAGAAGACCTTGAGTGCACCGATGAAGAACCTCGGCGCGGACCTGACGAAGAAACTGGTGGTATATAACAACAACCCGATCCTGAAGTGGTGTCTGATTAACACATCAGTTGACGTTGACAAGAATGACAATATCCAACCGATGAAGGTCAACGAAGGACGGACAACGCGCAGGATCGATGGTGTGGCATCATTACTCGATGCATACGTGATCCGGGACAAGTACTTGGAAGAATACAGAACGATAATGTGAGATTGAGATATGGGACTGTTTAACAAGACAAACAAAAGAGAAGCAGAGAAGACGGTCTACAAGATGATCGTTGACCGTGGAAATGGCTTCTACGGTTGGGACGGCAAGTTATACCGGTCCGATATCGTTCGGGCGTGCATCAAGCCGAGGACGAAAGCGATCGGCAAGTGTGTAGCCAAGCACATCCGCACGACCGAGAAGCAGACGGCGGAAGGCGTGGTTAAGACCATCGATGTCAATCCGGTGCTCAACATCCGATTCCTGCTGGAAGAGCCGAACGCATACATGACCGGTCAGATGCTGCAGGAGAAGGTTGCCAATCAGTTATCGCTGAACGGCAATGCGTTCATCTACATTATGCGCGACAACAACGGGATCCCCGTGGGATTGTATCCGATTCCGGCGAGCACTGTCGAAGCACGATATGACGAGACCGGCAATCTGTGGATGCGGTTCTACTATGAGAACGGCAAGAACGATGTGATCCCGTATGAGGACATCATTCACATACGTGATGACTACTTCAACAATGACATCTTCGGAGACAGTCCTGCAGAAGCACTGGCATCCGTGATGGACTCCGTCACAATGGCAGACCAGAGCATGCGGAACGCGATCAAAAACAGTGCTGTGGTGCGCTGGCTGCTCAAGTTCACATCTGCACTCCGGCCGGAGGATATGAAGGCCGCAACGAAGCAATTCGCAGATGATTATTTGAGCGTGGAAGAAGACGGGAACATCGGTGTAGCTGCAACAGATGCAAAGGCGGATGCAAAGCAGGTCGAGCCGCACGACTATGTACCGAACGCGGCACAGACAGATCGCCAGACACAGCGCATATATGCGTACTTCAACACCAACGAGAATATCGTACACTCGACCTACACAGAGGATGAGTGGATATCATATTATGAGCAGGCCGTGGAACCGATCGCGGCGCAGATGTCGAGAGAGTACACGCGCAAGTTATTCTCTCGCCTGGAACGGTCACGAGGGAACACGATCGTGTTTGAATCTTCGGCATTGACCTTCGCGAGTATGAAGACCAAGCTGAACCTCGTGCAGTTCGTTGACCGTGGCATTATGACACCGAACGAGATCCGCGGATACTTGAACCTTGTGCCGATTGAAGGCGGCGACCAGGCACTGCTCCGGAAGGACACCGGCATCTTCGGCGAGGATCCGGAAGAAGGGAATGAAGAATGAAAAATATCGATGTAAGGGGCACGATCTGCTCCAATGACGAGAAAGAGATCTATGAGTGGTTCGGCATTGAAGCCACCGCGCCGAAGGATGTCAACAAGGCACTGATCGAAGCTGATGGCGATGATATCACGGTGCTGGTCAATTCCGGTGGCGGCGATCTGATGGCAGGCAATGAGATGTATAGCCTGCTGAAACGCTACGAAGGCGCGACCACTGCAGAAATCACCGGCTTCGCGGCATCCGCTGCAACATTGGTTTGTTGCGGTGCACAAAAATGCGTAGCGAATCCGGGCATCCAGTATATGATCCACAACGTATCGAGCATTATGGGCGGCGACCATCGCGATATGGAGACGATGGCAGAAGTACTGCAGACCGCAGATGTGTCGATCGCGAACATCTACCGGTTGAAGACCGGACTCACCGAGAAGGAACTTCTCAAAATGATGAGCCACGGCACACAGAATAACGGACTCTGGATGGACGCGAAAAAAGCCAAGGAATACGGCTTTGTGGATGAAATCAAAGGTGATGACGGCAGCCTTGCTGGTCCGATCACGATATACAACAGTCTCTTCGCTACCGTACTCAACGAGGAGATGAAGGAACGCTTCAGGGAAGCCAAGCTCGGAAACGAGCAGGCGGAACTGAAAAAACAACAACTGGCAAGGCTTGCCCTGCTAAAACTCAAAGGAGGAATGAGAAATGTTTAAGAATCATGAAGAGTACCAGAAACTCAGAAATGACCTGCTTGCATCTGCTCAGGCGGCAATCGAAGCAGGCGACAATGATGCATTCGAAGCAAAGACTAAAGAAGTCAATGACCTGGATGCAGCTTGGGATGTGTTCGCACGTCAGCAGGCAGATCTGAACGCGCTGAAGGGCGCAAGCAAAGCTCCGCTGGCTATGGTGCAGAACACTGCAGTTCAGAACGATGGCGATATGGAATACCGCAAGGCATTCATGAACTATGTGCTGAAAGGCACCCCGATCAAGATGCAGAACGGTACAGACTACCAGACCACCACATCCGATGTCGGCCCGGTGATCCCGACCACGATCGTGAATCGTATCGTTGAGTTGATGGAGAGCAATGGCAACATCCTGGCAAAGGTAACACGGACCGCGTACAAGGGCGGTGTGAAGGTTCCGGTATCTGCTGCAAAACCGACTGCAGTATGGCTGGCAGAACGCGCAGGCGGGAATACCCAGAAGATGGATGTGTCCGGCTCTGTAGTATTCGCATACTACAAGCTGAAAGTATCCATTGCAGTATCTCTGATCGTTGAGAACGTGACTCTGGATGTATTCGAGAAGACTCTGGCTGCAAACATCGCAGAAGCAATGGTTCGCGCTCTGGAAGATGCGATCATCAATGGTACCGGTTCCGGCCAGCCGAAGGGTATCCTGGCAGAGACTGCTGCAGCTACCATTGAGGCAGACGTAACACCAAGCACCGGCGATGGCGTAACATATGCAACACTGCTCGCTATGGAAGGCGCACTGCCGACTGCATACGAGAACGGCGCAGAATGGGTTATGAACAAGAAGTTCTTCTACAACTACATCCAGGCAATCGTTGACTCCAACGGCCAGCCGATCGCAAGAGTGGATGCAGGTATCGATGGCAAGCTGGTGCACACCATCTTTGGCCGTCCGGTAAACTTCACCGACCATATGGCAGTACCGACCAGCGATGCTCCGACCGGTGTATTCGCTTTCATCGCAAAACTGGAAGACTACATGATCAACACGAACATGGGCGTTACGGTTTCCCGTTACGTTGACGAGTCCAGTGATGACACCGTGACCAAGGCGATCATGCTCGCAGACGGTAAGATGATCGATACTCACTCCATCATCGCGCTGGAGCTGACATCGGACTGACATTAGCTGATTCTGATGACAGTGGCGACTACAGCGAAGAAGAGCTGCAGAAGCTCACGAAGAGACAGATTCAGGAGCTTGCCGCCGACCTGAATTACAGTATCAGCGGTAACACAAAGGCGGAACTTATCACCAGCTTCTTGGCTGCGCAGACAGAAGCACAGAGCAGTCAGGGTGGCTGATAGCAGAGGGTTAAAGGATGACGACATCTGAAGTTGTTGGATATGTCAAAAATGCAATGAGGATTACACACACAGCCTTGGATTCTACCCTTTCGGCCGATGTGGAGGCGGGCGCGCTTGATGCTTTCGAGCGCGGCGTGTCCGTGTTCACGTTGGTTAATGATGCGCAGGTGATCCGGAATGATAAGTTGGTTCTCCAGCTTCTCGTTCTGTACTGTCAGGGGAAAGAAGACTACCAGGGCAAGGGCGATATGTACAAGCGCGATTATAACGCACTGTGCAACAGTATGTCGCAGTATAAGGGATACAGAGCAGATGCGAGATGAGCAGATCACACTGGTGACAACCACCGGCACAACCTATGATGCGAGCGGGTTCCCGACAGAGGACACAGAGCAGAAGCAGACAATCTTCGCGCGCGTGAAATCGGTCAGAGCCACAGAGTTCTATGAAGCACTGCGAAGCAATCACACTCTGGCATATATCTTCTGTGTAGATCCGGATGACTTCAAACTCGGCAACTATACGCCAAGCGGTAGCACTACAGCATATAAGCCGTGGGCAGTCGAGTACAACAACGTAAGATACAAGATCGTGAGGACATACCGCACAGATATTGGAGAGATGGAACTGTCCTGCGAAGAGGTGGAGTAGTATGGCACGGATGGATATCGAGTTTTCAGGATTATCAGAAATGTTGATTGGCGGCGATGAACTGGCGGAAGAAATGTTGGAAGAAGCCGCACCGATCATTGAAGACTCGATGAAGAAAAACCTGCGGAAGAGCATAGCGCATAGCGGTGACTCTGAACTGGTTGACTCCGTGAAAACAAGCAAAGCAAAGCAGGCGAAGAATGGTGCATACATCATCAATGTGAACCCGAAGGGCCAATCGAAGACGAAAGTCTACCAGAGAGGCAAGAAGGGGCGCAAGCATCCGGTATCCAATGCACTGAAGGCAATATGGTTAGAATATGGCATACCTGGTCATCAATCTCCGAAGCCGTGGCTCGCAGCAACAACGAACGATGCAGAGTCGAAGGTGCTGGATAAGATGCAGGAGGTCTACGACAAGAGGACACAGTCATGAACCTTAACCCGAAACTGATCGAGATCGGCACACTGATGGGCCTTCCGGTAGCGCAAGACATCTACGAAGGGAAAGCGGATAAGTATATCACGTTTACTTACGAAGATGAACGGAGCGGACTGGATGCTGACAACGGATGGGATGAAACCACCGTGCAGATGCAGGTGCAACTCATAACCCCGGTCAAATACAATTATTTCACATACAAGGATCAGCTCAAGACCTTGTTAGAAGCATATGATTTTTCAGTCGAACGAATCCAGAGCTGGTTGACCGATACGCTGACCGGCACGGACCGCGTGAGACAAACAATCTTCTCGGTATATTATACCGGATCACAAACTTAAAGGAGGAAATAAAAATGGCTTATTATGGACTTTCCAATCCGTACATGGCTTCTCTGAACGCTTCGACCGAAGTGTACAGTGGCGGTTTTCGCTGCGGTAAAGCGATCAGCACAGCCGTAACTCCGAACTACTCCAGCGCATCTCTGTATGCCGACAACAGCGAAGCAGAGCGTGTTGACGAGTTCGTAAATGCGAATGTAATTGTGGGCACCGACAGACTGCCGTCCAACGCGGCGAATGCTCTGTTCGGCCATACTGTAACATCCGGAGAAGAGACTGACAACGCAGAGGACGCTAATGCATATGTTGGCTATGGCTTCTGGGTATCCAAGATGGAAGACGGCAAGAAGACCTATCGCGGCGTAGTCCTGGCAAAGGTGAAGTTCACCGAAGGCGAGGAGAGCTACCAGACGAAGGGCGATCAGATCACCTTCCAGACTCCGCAGTTGACGGGATCAGCGACTGCACTCTCCAATGGTGATTGGAGATACAAGTCTCCGGATTTCCCGACCGAGATCAATGCAGATGCATGGATCCGCACCAAACTCGGCATGACTGTTACCTACACCGAAGTGACAAATCCGGCAAGCGGAGCGAGCCCGGCAGCAGAAGGATGGTATGAGCGTACCGGCACAGGTACCGCGCAGGACCCGTATGTATATACTCTGTCTGCAAAGACGACTGTCGGCTCTGACACCTTCTATAAGGCAGACGCATACAGCCCCAGCTGATCCCCGCAAGGATCCCCCATATTCGCCGCTTCCTGCATTGCAAGCAGGGGGCGGCACTTTAAGAGGATGAAGGATGGAATTAACAAGGATACCGATTGACGGAAAGATGCTGCCGATACGCATTGACTTGAACGTATTGGATCAGATTGAAGAACGCTACGAAACAAAACAGAAATTTCAACAGGAACTACTCGGATTTAGATTTAAGCGCGGAGAGGATGGAAGGTATGAGCGAACCGAAGACGGAAGGATCGCAATCGAATATGTAAAACCATCACTCAAAGCACTTATTTTTATTTTACCGCGCATGATCAATGAGGGACTGAAAGCAGAGGCATACGATACCGGGAAGGCATACGAACCGCTGGAGGCTGAATGGATCATTGCAGCATGCGAGATGGATCGGGAGTACCTGTATTCCGTGATAAATGATGAGCTTACGAGGTGTGAGCGAGTAAAAAAAGATATGCCAGGCAAGGCAAGCAAGAAGAGCAGCAACCCCTAGACTTTGCCTGGATCAAATATGTGGCATTACAGATGGGGCTGTCATATCGCGATTGGGGGCTGTTATATTACGGCGAGTTCCGCGATATGCTGGAAGAGTTCAAAAAACACCATAACGCGATTGTAAAGGGATCCACCTATATGATCGCCGAAGAAGAGCAGACGGCAGATATTGATGATCTGTGAGGATAGATAGATGGCTAAGAAGGGCACGATCGGGACAAAGATAGTCCTGGAAGGCGTAAATGAATATAACAAATCATTGAAGGACATTGCGGCAGAGGAGAAACTGCTCCAGTCCGAAATGAAAAAGACGCAGGCGGCATTCAAGGGGATGGAAGACTCCGAAGAGGCACTGCGTAAAAAGCAGGCCATTCTCACGGAGCAGGTCGAACTGCAGCGGAAGAAATACGAAGAACATCGGAAGATGGTCGAGAACTCTGCGAAAGCACAGCAGGAGTATGCCAAGAGATCCGAAGAAGTGCGCTCGCAGTTGGAGAAGGAAGAAGCAACGCTGAAGCAGTTGCAGTCTTCCAGCGAGGCATCTGAAGAAGCGATCAAAGAGCAGGCGGAGGCGGTTGATAAACTCCGCGATGAACTGGCAAAGAGCGAAGCCGGATATGAGTCTGCAGGAAAGAAGATGCAGACCTATCAGACACGATGCAACGAAGCCGAGACCAATATGCTCGGCCTTGAGCGTGAGCTGGATGACACCACCAAGAAGCTCGACTCTGTTGGTGACGAAGCAGATGCAAGCTCCGGAGAGATCAGGAAGGTCGGCACTGCTGCCAATGAGACATCCGGAGACATCAGCACGTTCGGCGATGTCCTGAAAGCGAACCTTGCATCAGAGGTTATCATCGAAGGTCTGAAAGCACTCGCTAGCGGGATCAAAACCGTGGCATCGAGTGCGATCGAGGTAGGATCATCTTTTGAAGCATCCATGTCGCAGGTTGCGGCTACGATGGGCATCACATCGCAGGAGATCCGGGAAGGCTCGCAGGCATACGATCTGCTGGCTGCATCCGCGAAGGCTTGCGGTGAGAGTACAAAGTACAGCGCAACGGAAGCGGGCGAGGCATTGAACTATCTGGCATTGGCCGGATACGATGCAGAGAAGGCAGCGGCAACACTGCCGAAGGTGCTCGACCTTGCGGCGGCTGGTGGCATGTCGCTTGCTACGGCATCGGACCTTGTGACTGACTCTATGGCCGCTCTGGGAATGGAAACGAGCGAACTGCAGAATTATATCGATGAGATGGCAAAGGCATCCCAGAAGTCAAATACGAGCGTGCAACAGCTCGGCGAAGCGACTCTGGTATGCGCCGGTGCGGTATCTTCTGCAGGTGTTGACCTTGAGACGATGAACACCGCCCTTGGCGTATTGGCAAATAACGGTATCAAAGGCGCGGAAGGCGGCACACATCTACGGAACGTGTTGCTGTCCTTGGCTGCGCCTACAGAAAATGCACAGGTACAGCTGCATACATTGGGCGTTGAGACCACAACCATAGGTGGAGATCTGCGCAGTCTCGAAGCGATACTGATCGACCTGAATCACGCAATGTCCGGTATGGGCACGGCTGAAAAGACACAGGCCATCAAGAACATTTTCAACAAGACCGATATCGCCGCAGTGAATGCCCTGTTAAAGAGCACAACGGGCGAGTTTGGCGCGTTATATAAGCAGATCGAGGACTGCTCCGGCGCGGCATCCAATATGGCCGAGACGATGAACGACAATCTCAAAGGAAAGCTGACCATCCTCGGTTCTACGCTGGAAGCTCTTGGTATCTCTGCCTATGAAGTGTTTGACGAAGAGCTGAAGGGCGGCGTTGAGATCGCTACGAATGCCGTGGCAAGACTTAACCAGTCCATCAAAGAGGGAGATATGAATGTATCTCTCAATAAGCTGTCCGAGTCTCTCGGCGACTTCATCGAGCGCGGCGCGGAACTGGCGGAAGATATGCTGCCGAAAGTCATTGATGCGGCAACATGGTGCCTGGATAACTTCCCGACCATCGCGGCACTCGTGACCGGTATCGTGACCGCAAACATTGCGATGAGTACCGTGGCACCGGTCATTGAAGCGGCGCAGGCGGCGTGGATCATGTACCAGACTGCAGAAGAAGGCGCGACCGTATCACAGTATGCAATGAACGCGGCAATGGCGGCCAACCCGATTGGCTTGCTCGTGACTGCTGTGGCGGCACTCACTGCCGGAATGATCGCATATAGTGCTCTGGCGGATGACAGTACGCAAAAGACCAGCCGCTTGACGGATGAGCAGAAGAAGCTCGCAGACAGTGCCAACAAGGTCTCCGATTCAATCAAAAGGGCATCCGACAACCGCAAGGAAGAAGCGCAGAACATTGACATCCAGAAGAAGCACACACAGGATCTGATCCGGGAGCTTGACTCATACAAGAACAGCTCCGGGCAGGTAGTGCGGGAACAGGAACGCGCGAAGCAGATCGTGGAAGAACTCAACACGTTAATGCCGGAGTTGAGTCTGTACTACGATGAGCAGACTCTTCGATTGAGTCAATCGACCGAAGAACTTGAAAAGAATACAGCGGCACTCTGGGCGCAGGCAGAAGCGGCTGCATATGAGTCGCAGATGACCGACATCATGAAGGAGCGCATTCAGGTAGAGACCGAACTGGCGAAACTGCAGGACGAATACACCGCGGCACAGGAACGGCAGACAGCGGCACAGAACGCATACCACGAAGCACTCGACAAGCTCAACGCGATGGAAAACACCATGACGGAAGAGTATGCCGAACAGCTCGGACTTGTTACACAGTTAGACTGGGCGCGACAGGAAGAAGCGCAGCGGTGCTCCGAAGTATGCGGACCGTATGACGAACTACAGAACCGATTGAATGAACTCGATGAAGAATACGACATCGTTACGGGGCGCATTGATGACGCGAACACCGCTCTGGAAGAAGCAGAAGGTGCGATCGAGGGATACGTAGATACCACTCAAACGCAGTTATCTTTAGCAGAAGAAGCCTACCTGGAACTGACCAAGACTGTGGAAGATGCTATGCGCGGCCAGATGTCTCTGTTTGATGAGTACCAAGAGGCAGAAGAACAGCACAAGGAAGATCTGCTGAAGAATATGGCCGATCAGGTTGAGGGAATGCAGTCCTGGGCGGATGATATGAAAGCACTCGCGGAGCGCGGCATCGATGAAGGTCTGCTTCAGAGCTTGGCGGCAATGGGACCGCAGGGCGCAGGCTACGTCCACGCGTTCATTGAGATGACCGATAAAGAGCTGGCCGAAGCCAACAAGCTCTATACTGACGCGATGAAGCTGCCGACAGAAACGGCAAACGAGATTGCACAGACATATGAAGAAGTCGGTCTGCAGGCCAATCAGTACATGAAGGACGGCTTCATGGCATCCGTGAACGATACCGCGGAAGAAGTCGGCTCGATGTTCGGGACTATCGGCGAGAACGCAGTGGCCGGAACTGTGAAGGGCATTGAAGACACGATGGAAGATGTCAACGGTGCCGGAAAGGACATCGGCGATGAGCTGGCGGAAGGTGCAGAAGAGTCTCTGGATTCTCACTCGCCATCACTGCGAATGAAAGAGATCGGACAGAATGCCGTATATGGACTGATTGAAGGCATTGAAGAGACCGGCCAAGAAGCGGCAGACGCATCCGGGGATGTTGCGGATCTGGTGGCAGAGGCATTCGCAAACAAGGCAGATGACAGCATCTTCTATAACTTCGGACGGGATGCAGTAGACGGTTTCATTGATGGTATGGAGTCGCGATCGAATGCTGCAGCAAGAGCGGCAAGAGAACTCGCTGACAGTATCACAGACTCGTTCAAAACCAAAATGAAGATCAGCAGTCCGTCAAAGGTGTTTGAATACTTCGGCGAAATGACTGCAGAAGGTTTTGATGAAGGTTTCAAAAGCTACCTGCCACAGATCGAGAGCACGATGGACAGCCTGACACCGCAGATTGATGAAAGCACATCATCCACGGCGAATACATACAACAATAACAGCAATGTATCAATCAATGTGTACGGCGCGGAAGGACAGGATGTTGAGCAGTTGGCACAGATGGTCAATGACCAGCTCAACGATGAATTAAATCGCAAGGAAGGAACATGGCGATGACGATCAAGAACTGGATCACATTCGGCGGTACAGACTGCCGGACATATAAGGTTTATATCAGCGGAAACGGCACATTTAACAGCCCGGAACGTGACGGCGCCAATGTGAGCATCCCGGGACGCAATGGAGATATATTCCTGGACAACGAGCGGTATAAGAACATTGATGTGAAGTATCCGGCATTTATCGCAGAGAGCTTCTCGACAAACATGCAGAACTTCCGAAACGCCATACTGAGCAAGGTGGGATATCAGAGGCTGGAAGATACCTATCATCCGGACGAGTTCCGTCTGGCAAGATACAAGGGTGGTCTCGATGTGAAACCGCTGAAGAGTCTGAAAGCCGGTGAGTTCAATATTGTTTTTAACTGTAAGCCGCAACGGTTCTTAAAGAGCGGAGAAACCGGTACGACATTCACGGCAGCAGGCACGATCAGCAACCCGACGCTGATGACGGCCAAACCGCTGGTCCGGGTGGTAGGAAACGGCACACTGACGATCGGCACAACGGCCATCGCGATCGCAAACAACCAGACATACATTGATATCGACTGCGAGACGATGGAAGCATATTGTGGAAGCACGAATATGAACGCCAATATAACTTTGGACGGCGGGAAGTTCCCGGAACTGGTGCCAGGATCTAATAGCGTGAGCATTGGAACATTGACGAGTGCAACGATAACACCGAGGTGGTGGATACTGTGATTCCTATTCTGTTTGATAAAACCGAGACAACATTCACTTCGAACGGCATCGGCAGATTGTCGGATGCATTGTCGTGCATCGTTACCGAGGAACGGAATGGACAGTATGAACTGAAGATGGTATATCCGATCACCGGAGTGCACTACTCCGAGATCACGCATTCACGCATCATCTTTGCACAGCCGGCGGAAGGGAAGAACAACCAGGCATTCAGGATCTACAAGATCACCAAGCC
>JAEEGL013828762.1_pt1 | contig 15657 bp, 15 predicted proteins | sample 9134231 | NCBI WGS metagenome assembly JAEEGL01 (sample SAMN16246548, study PRJNA631951) | gut metagenome | biome: gut microbiome; feature: rumen; material: fiber-attached | host: Bos | place: Iran: Karaj | collected 2018-10
ACCAGAATAGATTTCCAGATCCTTCATGGAGTCCCCCTCTGCGCGCGTACAATATGTTCCATAGGGCCCTACCACCTCGTCGGGCATCAATATCATGACGGGTGTTACGTCACCATTATCTTTCGGCTTTCCGCAAGCTACAGTCGTGTCATAGAAAGGCACTGGCGTATTAAACGTCATACCCTCCAATTCCTCCTCGCTCAGCAAGGGTGGCATGCACTTATATCTCAGCAACGGTTCCTCCATGATAAGGTTCTTAGCGATTCATTACAAACGGCTGCAAAGATAATAAAAAATCTCCATTCAATCAAAAAGAAATAGCCAAAAGATTTCGCCCTTAACCGTTAAAATTTGCAAAGAACAAAAGTGATCGAGATAGCATAGCTCTGACCTTGCAGAGTCACATGTATCCCGACCCTTCGTGACATTCGAGTAGGGGTACTAATTGTACCCCACCTGGAATTAAATACTGGATCTCGTACACGTATACGTTAGAAATAGATTGTTCCATAAATAGTTGTATACGCCTTGTAGTTGAAGTTATCTCGGACTACCTCCGAATCAAATGCACCTACGCTGCTCGCAACATTTCCGCAATTCATCCAGCCATGTTGCGTCTTTACACTTAACACTCGCACTTCCTCATCACCGATAACCCCTACCCTGATAGGCGTATAATACCAGTCGTCACCTTTCTTATAATACCCCTTCGGCGTCACCTCCTGCATCCTTGGTCTGGCAGGCTGTTGTTGATAAGTTTGTGATTGCTCTACTCGATACCCTTCTTGATAAGGATTCCGATAAGAGCTACTTCTCGATGGCTGATAGGTTGTAAATGGGACCCCATAACCAGAACTTGGAGTATACGACTGCTGAGGCCCACTATATATACTCCGATAAACTGTAAACTGTGCAGATGCTGTTAACGAAACTGCCATCATGCAACAAACAAATAAAAACTTCTTCATACTTCTCAATTTTTAGTTCGACATGTTTCTGCGTACAAAGATAATCAAGAAGTATGGTATCACAAGCAACAATCCTGCTATCTTGTATGAAATAGCAGGATTGTTGTACCAAATTCAGCCATCATAAAGGGGACACTACTTTTCTTCGTCTTCAAACGGTAGCTCATCAGCATTCTGCTGCTCAATCGGTCTGATATAGTCAGAGGCACGCTCAGAGGATATGACAGTATGTCCTAATTGGCGTTCCAAGTCATCCCGTGTATTCTTGGCAATCTGTCCTCCAGCTTTTGCTGCCTGACGACTTTCCTTCATACCTTTAGTTTTGCGTTCTCGTGCGATTTCTGTTGTAGCCACTTCAGCAAGCGTATTCAGAGCCAGTTCAACATTGGTCATATTATCACGCAGATTCTGTTTGGTCAATCCCTTGTGGCGTTTATATTCGCCCGTAGTCATCCCACTCCAGGCTTTTGTGAGTACATTTGTAAGAATTGCAAAGTCCTTCGGTTCGTGGATACCAGAGCGATGCCACTCATCGGTCAACTCCTTACGCATCTCAATAGAGCGCATACGCTCATTAATCCAGCGATCACTATAGCCTTGTCGACGATAGTCCTCCACAGCCATCTGGAAAGTCAGTTCTGGATCTATCATCTGATCAACACGCTGGGCACCAACCTTAGCAAGCCATCTCTTCACAGGTTCGGCCTTCTTAGATGTAATAGACTGGATAATACGGAATATACCTTCAAGATCGGAAGCATTAGTCATGTAAGGCTTACCATCAGCAGCAATCATTCGAGTAGGGGTACAAATTGTACCCCACCTGGAATTAAGTTCAGGATCTCGCGCACGCATACGTTTGACGTATTGCTTCACATCCTTACTTTCGGTTAGTATTTCCACGATGTCAGCTACCGCGAAAAAATACTTTTCCTTCACCGGATCCCATACGATACGGACCTGCTTGCCCTCAAAAAATTGAATTGCGAAATTCTCGTTCATTCTTACTCTATATTTTTTTGCAAAGATACACCTTTTTTATTAATATAGTATGCAAAAAACGAAAATGTTACATCTCCTTGGACATTTTTTCTTTTTCATACGAGTTCTTTTATAATGCTTAAGTGCGTTATATGACTCACGAACCTGTCGGAAATTCCGACAAGTATCATTTCCAAACAACGATTTGCTTTTTACCGTCTTTCATTTGTAACGAAGGTTCTTCCATTATAACAAGAAAACCGTCACTATGTTATGCAAAGATAATCATTTTTCTTGTAACTTCCAAATTTTCACAAAAAAAAACCGCCACACGATTCTCTCGCGCTCGGCTTTGCCGCTTATATGAGCGCAGCGAGTCTTAAGAACAATGCAGCGGATAAACAATCATAAACCTTTTATGCTAACCTATTGAATTATTTATATCTTTAGTTAATCCCAACCTTTTGGCAGTATTACATTATTCATATCGCGAGCCTGAGAGAACAATGGTGCTATATCATCATCCGTAAATCCTGCGATGCCACATCCGATACGCGTAACTAGGAATACATGATTCTGATGCGTCTTAGCAAACTTGATGAACTCATCCACATAAGGCCGGATGGTTTCTACTCCACCCTGCATCGTCGGAATAGCATAGCTCTGACCTTGCAGACCTACCCCCTGCCCCATGACAGCCCCGAACTTGCGTAATGCCACATACGCAGCCCCTCCAGCATGCATACCCTTCAGGTTGCTGCCAAACACGAATATCTCGTTCGGAGCCAGTCTTGTGACAAACGCTGGCGTATGACGTTTCTCCTCCATAGGCTCCTCTGATGAAACTTCCATTCTGTCCAACATACACGGAGGCATAGGAGAAGGCATCGATGCGCCCATAGGCGTCTCCTCGAAGACAATAGCACGCTCGTCTAACACCTCAGGCATATCCAGATCCATGTCGAAATTCTCACGGAAATAAGGCACGATGATACCATCCTTCAACTTCTTGTATTTCTGCGAGATGGCAGCGGGCGTGATACCCATCTGTGCAGCCACCTCCTTACCCTTGAAACCACGAAGCAACATCATCATAATGATTTGTCTGTCAACCCTGCTCATGGGCACATGGTCGCACACGTCCTCCACCATACGATTAAACTGCAGACGCAGGTCGCTGGTCACATCGAAAGATCGCAGATAATCCTCAAACGTAATACTGCCATATTCCTTCCTGTACCATTTCAGCGCATCAAGAACCACATAACGGAACCCATTGATGAGCCACGTCTTCAAGCTGACCTCTGGCGAATGATCCTCCAATGGTTTCCAGTCATGCTCCATCAGATAAATGGCATACTGATGAGCCAGCGACATAAAGTCAAGATTCTGTTTCTCACGCAACTGATAGCGCTGGTCGAACAGGTTATAGCCCACCTCACAATACCCGTAGAAATATTCTCGGATAATGTCTGAATCTCCCTTTCGGAAGCCATTGATAATCTCCTTGTCGGATAGGTTACTGTAGTACATATTATATTATTTGGGTGCGAATTTACAAAAAAATCTTCAGATCTACTTAATTTTTTCGATAAATCTTCTTCTAAGTGATAAAGACATGTCTCAGACAACAGTATTAACAATTAAAAAAATGACAATTATGGAAAAGCAGAATGAAATGAAAGCCAAGAGAGTTCACAACCTGATTATCGTGGACGAGAGTGGTTCTATGGAGATCATCCGCAAGCAGGCCTTTGTAGGAATGAACGAAACCCTAGAGACAGTACGCAAGATGCAGGAGAAGTTCCCTGATACCGAACAGAAGGTAACCCTCATCACCTTCGATAGCGAGCATACGAAGGTGCACTATGACAACACGCCTGCCAGCCAGACGAAGGACCTCTCATGGAAAGCATATAACCCCTGCGCAGGCACTCCGCTCTACGATGCTATTGGCAAGGGAGTGTCGAAGGTCAATGCCCAGATAGAAGAAGGCGACAACGTACTGGTAACCATTATCACTGATGGTGAGGAGAACGCCAGCGATGAGTGGACGCTGAAGATGGTCCGTAATCTGATTGAGAAGCTGAAGAAACAGAACTGGACCTTCACGCTGATTGGCACAGACAACCTTGATGTGGAAACGATGGCCCACTCCTTCGCCATCGAAGACCACCTGGAGTTTGAGCAGGACGAGGAAGGCACCAAGGCCATGTTTGCTCGTGAGCGCAGGAGTCGTGTGCGTTATAACGCCTGCATAGACGCATGTGCGCCCTGCCCAGTAGGCTCATTCTTCAAAGAAGACGGTGATTAAATCCTATTGCACAACAGAGGGGCGGATCTATATAATAAAACCCGCCCCTCTCTAGTATAAAAATCTGACTATTTTATTTCAACTGAACCATCAGCTTTTGTACGTAACATTCCAGCCTGTTCAGCCAATTCTAATTCGCGAAGAGTTTCAATAATTGACTTACCAGAACGTTGAGACATACGACTGACAAGTAAAGCCTTATTCTGACTGTTGCCCCACTCGCACTTCTCTTTCCAGAGATTTTCTTGAACTTCCCAAGGTTTGTATGCCATATTTCTTATGTTTTAGTTAATCCCAACCTTCTTCATCATTGTTCTCCATATAACGGCTCATGCCATTATCATCCATATCATCCTCAGACGCAGGATCCCAACCAGTGTAACAGAGGGACGGTTCTTTTGTTATTTTAATCTACGCACAAACAAACTCCTGTCGCTTTCATATCCCCACCACATTTCGGACATTTCCCGGTCTTAGGATTCCACTTCTCAATCTTCTCGGAGCCACACTCAGGACAAACGATCTTTTCAGGCTTCTCCCCATGAGGATTAACCACATCAACTATCTCCTTACAATCCGGGCAGAGATAACTATAGACCTCCCCCATCATCACCATATCCTTTCCTTTAGGGTTCGCATTAACAGTATATCCGCAACCCTCACATTTATACTCTTTATAACTAGCCATAATTTATGTCTTCAATAAACTAAATCTTTTATTTCACGATTTCATAATTATAGCATAGTTTCCCCTTAGCATCTCTAGCTTCAGTCTCTTTGACTTTCTCTGTGAGTAATTTGCTAAGTTTTGCTATTAATTCTTCATCGGATAGACTATCGAGTTCAGCATAAAGAGGCGAATGGCGATTGATATGGCCACCAGCAATAAGTTCTCCAAGATAGGTAAAGATGCAAGGTCTTACCCTTCTGAACCGTTCTTCACTTATTCCGTCTTTATAGCGATCTATAACATCTTCAAGTTTACCGCCATGAAGTAGGAATCTCCCCATCATAATCATCTTTTCTTCGACACTACTGTCTGACCAATATGATCCAAGGTCATCCCAATATTTCTGCATTGCCAGATACATCTCAGCCTCCAGCAAATCATCTTCGTAAAAAGGTCTTAACGTTATCATATCTTATTTTTTTTCTTTATAATTTAAACATCTCCAATAATTGCATTACCAACTTATCCGTACGCTGCTTAATATCCTCAACTGTCCATTTGTCTTTAGTGGCGATATCAGCATTGATAGATAATTGATTCTTATATCCAATATAGTTACCTTGTTTATCGGTCCTGTCTCTCTTCTTCTCGAAAGAATAATTGCTGAGAGCTGAATTATAGCCAGTCATTGTCAGATTACCCAACTTATGCGTATACTCTTCAAGATATTCCTTTGCCTTTTCCCTATCTCCGTCAGCAATCATATCTACCCATTCCTGTGGGATATTCAGACCTTCAGGGAAGATATGTTCGATTGTCCAGATATAATTACCGCTGCCATATCTATCCCACAGCGTATTATTACTCTCATTGGTCATCGTAAATTCTGCCAATGAACAGAGCAGATACCTTGTGGCATCCACATTCTCTTTATACAGATTGCCGCGCAGTCTCTCTTCAAACATACTGTCATCCAGACAATTCTGCTTCAGTACCTCTACGGTCTTCTCGTAGATCTGCTCGCCCTTCAGCTCATTCTCTTCGATTATAGAAATGATCTCCATAAACAATCTGGCCAAATCACGCGTATTCGGGTAGTCTGTCACATTTCTATGAACAAAGAATTTACTCAGGAAGGCAACGATATTATTGATAGTCTTCTCATTCAGTTCCAGCTCAGTCTTAAACCTTAATAAATATAAGAGCAACATGTAAGATGGGGCGCCCTGAATGTGCTGCAGATCCAACAAATTATCTGCATAAGGATTATCTATATCTGTTTTCTGAGGGAATACAATCTTTGAGTAGATACCTCCACATAATGTAATCTCATCCAAGAACGATTTCAAGTCTCTTTTAATGATCCTCTCATAAATAGAGAGCATATTCGATTTAGTGGCCACAACACCCAATGGATATTTGGTTCGCTTGTCATCATCCTTGATAAACGGAACATTCAGAATATTCCTAAAGGCATTATAATTCTGACGGAAGAAACGCTCTTGGGTCTGATAGTTGTCAGACAAATCATCTAACAGCCTTCTCCACTGCTCGAAACATTCATCTGTGCAAAGACCTGCACCCTCTGCCTTTGCCATAATCAGGTTTTTCATCAGATCAATAGCAGTTAGCGGTGTACCTCTATTGTTCAAAGATTCGAAAAGTACATAAGCATCCGCATGTGATGACACCTCGATTTTAACAACCATTGCAGATTTCACTTTCTCATAAATGTCCAGCAATAATGCATTCTTTTGCTCTTTGCTCCCCACTTCCTTAATTAGAGCAGCTAATCTTTCAAGGAAATACTTATAACACCTATATATCTTCCTTAAAGGGAAATAGGGCTTGCGCTGAGAGCTAACTGAACGCAATCCCAACTCACCCATCAATTGATTATAATCCTCTAGATTACTTTCCTGAACCTGAGGAACAAGCCTCATCTGATTAGGTGATGTTCTGCAACGTAAGGAACGTTTCAATGAAGACATTGTATCCTCATAGTCTTCATCATCTTCTGGTGGAAACTGGCTTAATTGTGTATGCAAAGCAGCAAGCAGTAAGCTTATGGTAGTTAGTCGCTGCTGACCATCAATTACTTCCATAAAAGGCTGAATAGAATCTCCCTGATTAATACAGATAATGGAACCTATAAAATAGCCCTCATTATTCTCATATAGATCTTCAAACAGGTTACCCCATTCACTATAGCTCCAAGTGTAGGCTCGCTGGTACTTGGGAATGAAATAATAAAACTTTGCATCCCTATCGAAGATGCTGTAAATCGGATATTTATCTACATGTTGGATCATAATCTTATTCTTCAATATTACATTATTAGACTCGTTTACGCCACACTTCCATATTGCATACTGACGTAGTTGTAAATGGCATCGCGATATTGCGTAATGCTCTCCTCACTATAGCTTTCGGGAAGTTCCAGCCAGAGCACATCGCGGATCGTATTGATGATGATAGACTGCGTATGCTTCTTTTCGAAAGGATGGTCCATTCTTCTCAACTCATCTTTAATTTTGTCAAGCAGTTCTACGGCCACCTTCTTGATCTTCTTGATATCTTCTTTACTCAGGTCATCCTTCATCAGAATGTCATAAACAGAAAGATATTCGTCGTTCTCAAAACCCTCGCGGACATAACGTTTTTCTTCCTCCGTCAGTTCATTCGACAGTTTCATCAGCTCCTCAAAGGTCTTTTCGATGTTCACCCTGTTCTGCTCCTGATTATACTCATTGATGATCTCCTGATACCGCTCGTAGAAATTGATGCGTGAAGGATTTTGTGCCAGCATCTGTGCAATGCGCTCCTGAAGCAGTTCCTGAATATCCTTCAGTTTCAGATTCTTATCCTTACTCCTGGCAAACTCACGCCTGAGCAGATCGAAATTGATACCACTGATATCAAACTTTCGCCCGGAACCCGTATCATTTACCAATGTCGGCACGATATCCAGATGCGCATTCACAATCTCGTTGATGGCAACGCTCAGATCTGTGATGTCTGCATGCTGGCGCTTCTTCTGCAGCTCCTTATAGATGGCTTCAATGGCATCCTTCTGCTGCTTCATCTCTGGCGTGATATCCTCACGATCCAGATACTTCCATAGCTTCAGCAACGTTGTCGCATACGTGCAGAAGGTCTTGCGTATCTCCGCTGTCTCACACATCGCATTGGCAGCCTCCAAGAGATAATCCAGCTTGATAAAGTTCTCTGCACGAATCAGACTGTCAAGTTCAAAGTTATGTTCCTTCAGATAATACGTTGCCTCAGCGATAATCTTCAGTATCTGCTTGATCAGTTCCTGCTTATCAACAGTAGGAACATTTCCCCCTTCACCGCCAGGATTAGCCGTATAATCCGCCAATGCCTGACGCAAGGCTTTCACAATACCGATATAGTCGATCACCAAACCTTTGGTCGTACCCTCCGACACACGATTCGCACGGGCAATCGTCTACATCAGCGTATGGGCTTTCATGGGCTTGTCGATATAGAGGCAGGAGAGCGTCTTTACATCGAAACCCGTCAGCCACATCGCACAGACAAAGACCACACGCAGCTTCGTATTATCATCCTTGAACTCCTTATCCAGTTCGCGCTTCTCCATCTTCTCACGATGGGGCTTGATGTCCAAGTCCCATTTCTGGAATGTCTGTATCTCGTTTTGCTCCTGCGATACCACCACAGCCATTTCCGTTTCCTTCATCCATTCCAGTTTGCGCTGCATCTCCTGCACTTCCTGTTGCGAGGTGCATTTCTCTATCGCCTGCTCCAGCAGTTTAATTTCCTTCTGCCAGTATTCCTGCACATAGTCATACATACGGACACACGTCACCTTATTATAACTCACAAACATCGCCTTTCCCGATGTCCAGAGATCGCTATAATGACGCACGAAATCCTGAGCCACAATGCGCAGACGTTTCTTAGCAGTCAACAGATGTACCTCTTTAGAAAACTCACGTTCCAGTTTAGCTAATTGTGAGGCATCCAGATCGCCAGCCTGTTCCAAAGCAGCAGCTATTTCTTCATTGATTTCCGGATTCTTCAGATCCTGCAATTTCTCACCCCTATTCTCATAATAGAGCGGCACGGTGGCCTTATCCTCCACAGCGCGTTTGAAGTCGTAGATACTCACATAGCCACCAAACGTACGGGCTGTGATGTTATCATTCGAGAGCAACGGTGTACCGGTGAAGCCGATACGATGAGCCGTTGGCAGCATATGCATCAGGTTGTCTGCAAAGATACCGTTCTGCGTGCGATGGGCCTCGTCGCTCATAACGATGATATCATGATCAGGATAGATGGGCTCTGCATTCGCATCATTGAATTTCTGAATCAATGAGAAGATAAACGAGGGATTACCCTTCAGTTTCGTTTTCAGATCCTCACCGCTGCTGGCGATAAACGCCTTAGCCTTTACATTACCCAGCAGACCACAGTTCTCAAACGTATCACTGATCTGCTTGTTCAGTTCGTCGCGATCTGTCAGCACTAAGAATGTGGGAGAGCCAGCAAACTTCCTGCGAATCTTCTGTGCCAGGAACAGCATCGAATAGCTCTTACCACTACCCTGCGTATGCCAGAACACGCCCAGTTTTCCTTCCAATAGCTCTCGATTACGATATTTCTCTACGGCTTGGTTCACACCTAAATACTGGTGGTTACGCGCCAGAATCTTGGCCGTTCTTCCGCCGCTATGATCATAAAGGATAAAGTTCTCCAGCAGATCAAGGAAATTCTCCTTTGTGCAGATACCTCTCAGCATCGTGGGCAGTTCTATATTGCCTGCATCTTCCTCCTTCAGTCGTTTCCACTCATGGAAAAACTCCCACTTCGAGTCAATCATGCCCACACGCGCCTCCTTGCCATTACTGAACATGATAAAGGCATTATGATAGAACAATTGGGGAATCGTATCGAGATAGTCACGATAGTTCTTGTTAAAGGCATCCACTACGGCTACATCGTGATTCTTCAGCTCCATAAAGAGCAAGGGGATACCATTCACAAAGCCCACGATGTCTGCCCTACGACGATACAAGGCGCCATGCACCTGTAACTCTCTCACGCAAAGGAACTCATTCTTTTCTGGTGATGCGAAGTCGATCACCTTGGCGCGTACCTCTTCTGTCTCGCCATTCGATTTGGTGCGGGTCACAGGTATACCATCACGAATCAGCTGATACTTCTGCTCGTTGATCTGCATCAGCGTCTGTGAACTCATGTGTTCCGTCAGACGCTCCAAGCACTCCTGCAGCTGCTTATCCGTCAGCCAAGGGTTCAGTCGCTTCAGGGCTTGGCCGAGATGACGCGTCAGCAGCACTTCGTGGTAGTTCGTGCGCCCTAACGTACCATTCAGCCCCAGCGTCTCTTGGTCAAAAGCATAGACGCTCTCCCAACCCAGTTCCTTTTCCAGAAACTCGGCTGTACCCTTCTGTATCAGTTGGTCTTCGCTATAGTCCTTTGCCATATATTGCTTTTATTTAATTTTATTTTTCTCGTTTTTTGAAATCACATTCATAATATGAAAATCACAAGCAAACAGATAATAATGAAGACACAAAAATACTGCTATAATTAGGAATATAAGGATTGCCATAGTAAACTCAAAATTTTTCCATCTAAATTTTGTTATAGGAACGATTCTGTAATCCTCATTGAGTTCCTTTTGAGATATTATTTCACCAGTAATAAATGGAACAGAAATTCCTTCATTAACATATAAATTAGAATGCGGATCTATATATATTTTTACTTCTTTACCAGTTGATTCTTGACATATTTTGAAATTTATTTTCTGATATAAAGATAAAAAAACAAGCAACAAGCCCAATATCAAATAAGTAGGTAACATCAATTTATACATTGTTCTTCTGATTCTATTTATTTGTTGCCCGATGTGTGTATTTCGTATTTTTTCTGTATTTAATATTCTATGTTGAAAATCTAATTTGTCATACAAATATTCTATTTCTCCAGATGTTTCAACAATTGCAGTGTACTTGAAATACTCATTGGTTTTAAATAATTCACTGATACCGAAGTTAATGATATTCTCCTTATCTTTATTTGCGGTAACTATTAAATCTTCTGTTGATGGTAATACTTTTACAGCTTTTACTCTACATTCCTCTGGTAGAATTATTTTAATATCGGCATCTCCTTTTAGTGCATTAATATCATTTCTTCCAGTGTTCATGAACCCACCTTTAAGAACCATAACATTATCTGCTAATCCTTCACCGCCAAAGTGAAGTTGGAATTCTGGGAATTCATTACTTAACCCTTTACCTATGTCATAAGAATTAATAGAGAAATGCACTATCTTATTCTTTTTCATTTGCCATTTTGCAATGAAGAATGCAATAATGGCACTCAAAACAATGAAATTATAGTTGTTACCATAGATTATAGTGTTTTAAATTGTTATACACTTGTATTTCGCCACTCATCAACTTGGGGAGTAGACGATCGCGGGCTTCAGTAAGGAAGCGGATTTGAGATTGAATCCTTTCTTTCTCACTTTGAACAGCCTCTATATACTGATTGAAACGTGCCACAAGAGTTTTTATTGGGACAAACATCTCAAGAGAATCAATCATACCCTTAGTTAAGAACTTAATGGTAGATCCACTTGCACCAGTTGCTAGTTTATTCATGTTCTCAGCGATACAGAAGAATAAAAGATAGAGCATTGAAGGATTATTGGGTTCAAGAACATACGTTCTTTGGTATGCCTCAAATTTACCTCTATACAACTTAACATTGAAATCTCCATTTCCTGCAAGAATAACAGCATTCGCATCAAAAGAATACGACGGTGCTTTAATTGGTTCTTGTGAACAAGTAAAGAATGGATAATCACCATCAGAGGTTCCGTAGTTGGCATCCTTCTTTCCTGTTTTTATTGGAGTAATGTCACCTACCTTTTTCTTCTCCCACCCCTCTGGCACACCATCAACAATCTTTGTGCTTTCGTGGCCAGGAAAGCGGAGATTAACGAACCATTCTTTATAAAGTCGCAGTGCTGCTTCCTCCAATAGCTTTATCTGCTTCTGATAGTTCTCTATCAAAGAGTCATAGCGAGAAAGGATTGTGGCAATACGTATTTGCGTAGATTTCTCAGGAACTTCCACCTCCATGCTAAGCAAATCGTCATTTGCGAGACTTGCACGGGTTGTCATTGAGGAGAAAGCCATAAATTTGCCTCTAAACTTCTTTGAGCGTAAATAATAACCTATATATTCAGGTATGATTTCATCAGTGGTAGGTCGTAATCTTTTGGTAAAACCATTATAAGTAGCATTGGGGTAATCTTTAAGAGCTACTGAACTCATGCCAAGTTCATCCATCGTCTCACTGGTTCTTGTAATGAACACATCACCTCTCATAATAGAGCAAGCCACTCTTTCCTTATCAGATGATTGTACTAAAGAATCTAAGGTTTCAGGCAAGAACCAATTATTGAATACAGTAGAAAATGTCAGGAATGGATAGCCACTTCCAAAGAATTGCCTTCCTTTGGAAAGTCCATTATGAACCTCATAGAGTTTTCCCAACTTCACTTTCTTCCACTCACTCATGCCTGGCCCTCCTTTCCTCCATCAACCACTTCTGCTCCATCCTCCTGCTCGTAGTAGTAGGAATAGTCGATACCCTTCATGAATATTTCGCGGTCGTCAATGCGGTCTGTCATTGCCTGTTTCAGCAGTTCGCGGATTCGGTTGCTGTCCGTATGGCTCGCAATCATCGCGTCCAGATAATCTTTCTTATCGATCTTGCTCCAGTCCACACACATCTTCAGTCGCTTCTTAAAAATCAAGTCAAGCCAAATACGTGTGCTTCGTCCATTACCCTCCATAAATGGATGGGCCACGTTCATCTCCACATACTTGTCTACTATCTCATCGAATGTCGTTTCAGGCATCTGCTCGATGGTTTTCAGATTATCATGCAGGTATTCTGCCAGGCAGAAAATGGTGTTACCTTTGGAAATGGTTTTTGTGCGTATCTTGCCTGCAAAATCATATAGACCACCGAAAATATAAGCATGAATCTGCTGCAGGGCTTTGACGGTGCCAGGCTTCAGCGTTTCTAACAAGCCACTCTCAACGAGGGTATAAGCTTTCTTCTTGCTTTGTCCGTCGATGGTGTTGTCGCTATACACAAACCAGTCAAGGAAAGCACTGGCACGATTGTTGGGATAGTGCTTTGCCAGCGTCTGTACGCAATCGCTGTCCAAAGCATCTGCAAAGCGTTGTTTGCCATCAGGAGCCTCGAATTTGAAGTCGTGAGTGACACTCACGAGTTGAACACCATCAGTAGAAAGCTTCTTTTTCAACCATCGCCAATAGTTACCAGCTTTCACATAATCCTCTTCATCGTTGATGGCACGCACAATATCAGTAGCAGAGAACCACCACTTGCTGTGTTCCTCGTCCCAAACAGCTCTAACTTGGCGGTCGTTGAAAAAGCGGATTGATTTCTTACTCATTTCAGATCCTCCCACGCTTTTTGGATTTCTTCCATTAGCACGTTGACCTCGTTGTTCAACTGCGCCAGTTCTGCATGAATCTCGTTCATACGCTCATGGAAATCTACGCCATCGTCCTCTTGCTCAGCAACGCCCACGTAAGCGCCTGGTGTCAGAGAGTAGTTCTTTTCGGCTATCTCCTGAATGGTGGCTATCTTACAGAGGCCCAGCACATCCTGATACTGACCATCCTCGCCAAACTTCGACACCAGCCATTCGCGCTGGCGGGCGATTTCGAGTTCAGCTTCTATTTCTGCAATTGTTGCATTCATTTCAGCCTCAATGCGTTTCTTGTCTTTACGCTGGGCTTTCTCGATGTATGTCTTGGCATCTGCTTTTTGCTCCTGCAGATCATCCTCAAGGCTGTCTATGGTCTGGCCTTGCAAGGCTTGGTCATAGTCTGCAATCAGCGCTTTGTATTTCTCAGTCTCGCCACGATACAGATGCACGATGGATTGCAAGTTCTTAAGCTGCCACTCTGTCCACTCATTGAGCGTGCGATCAACGACAGTAAAGTAATTGCGGGCATCGATGAAGAGCACCTTATCGCGGATGGCTTCGTTCTTATTGCGGTCGAAGAACCACAAAGAGCAAGGCAGCGAGAGCGTATAGAAGAAGTTGTTGCCCACACTCACCATCACATCCACATCGCCCGTATTGACGAGCTTCTCGCGGATTTCCTTATCTTTATTGGCACTATCCGTAGCAGAGCTGGCCATCACAAAGCCTGCACGACCGTGATCGTTCAGATAGGCATAGAAATAACTGATCCAAAGGTAATTGGCATTACCGATCTCTTTGGTTTTGGCATTCACGCCTGGCAATCCAAAGGGCAATCTGCCAGCAGCAGAAGCAGATTCTGCCTTGACCTTATCCACATTAAATGGTGGATTCGCCATCACATAGTCGCACTTGCCTGCCAGATTATGGGCATCGTGATAGAAGGAGTTGGCTTCATCGCCAGAGATAATCTTTCCATTCAGCCCATGCACGGCCATATTCATCAGACAGAGCTGGGCGTTATACTCAACCTTCTCCTGACCAAAGAAGGTCATGTTGGTGTTGGCATTCATGCCTGAGGCATTCACGAAGTCACCCGTCTGCACAAACATACCACCACTACCACAGGCTGGATCGAGCATCACACCTTGTTTGGGTTCCAACACGTTCACCAGCATTTTTACGAGTGACTTTGGCGTGAAGAACACACCGTCATCACTGGCCACAGCTTTGGCAAACTTAGAGAGGAAGTATTCATAGATACGTCCGATGACATCACCTCCCACTTCATCGATGGTCTTATTATTGAAAATACGAAGGAGTTCACGCAGCAGATCATCCGCAAAACTGGTATAGGTCTTGGGCAATACACCCGTGAGTTGTTCGCTCTGTTCTTCCACCAGTTGCATAGCATAATTCACGGCCTCACCTAAGGAGTTGATATCTTGTCCGTCCTTTGTCTTCAATCCGGCAGAGACAATATTGTCCGGAAGATTCACCAAATAATCGAACTGGGCTTCCTTGGGCAGATAGAGGGCACTCTTGGCTGCGAAGTCGCTGGGTTCTACAGGCATCACACGACCGCCACGCATAGGACGGCCCTGTAAGATCTCTGCTTCTACCATCTTATAGCGACTATAGGCATAGCGCAGGAACAGCAGCGCCAATACCGGCATGCAATATTGGTTGCTGGTAAGTTTACTCCCCTGACGAAGCAGATCTGCCGATTCCCAGAGCTCAGCCTCCAGTTTTCTTATATTGATCATTGTTCTAAGTTGTTGCTGTTATATAATATTCTGCAAAGATACAGCATTTTTATTAAAAAACAAAGAAATTAGAGAAATAATCGTTCTAATGGACAAATTTTGGACACTTTCCCCCAGTTTGGCCAAAGATGGGATGTTTGTCCATACAACTTTGAGAAGATTTGGCCGGATTTCTTGGAATCTGCTGCAAATCTATATAATTTTGCATCAGAAATAATAAGTTTCATCATAAGTTAGTTAGAGTTAGTTTCTTTTTCATATTTGGTTTTTAATGGTTAGTTAATAAAACGCTTAAGCCTCGCAGAGATGCGGGGCTTAAGTGCGTTAATGCCTACGACTCACCGGACCTGTCCCCGTGAGCTAGAAATCCGTAGTTATTCATATTGGCTACTGCCCTCCAT
>JAEEGL013930155.1_pt1 | contig 15657 bp, 10 predicted proteins | sample 9134231 | NCBI WGS metagenome assembly JAEEGL01 (sample SAMN16246548, study PRJNA631951) | gut metagenome | biome: gut microbiome; feature: rumen; material: fiber-attached | host: Bos | place: Iran: Karaj | collected 2018-10
CACGACGAAGGCATCCCCTGGGAACAAATGTGCATACTTGTGCGTAGGAACGGCGAAGCTCAAACGCTTCTCGAGAACTTTACACAAAACGGCATCAGCATCCCGCTAATCTCCGATGAGGCCTTCCTGCTCAGCAGCTCGCAGGCCGTCATGCTCATCATAGCAGCTCTGCGATACATCGTCAAGCGTGCCGACACGGTTTCGCAGACCTACCTCGCACGAATATACCAGAACGATGTGCTCGGCAACCACCTCTCAGCATCCGAGTTGGCAACAAGGCGTGAGGAGCTACTGCCAAAGGAATTTACCGAACACACCGACGAGCTCGCCGCCATGCCGCTCTACGAGCTTTGCCTGCGCCTGAGCGACATCTTCAAGCTCGAAGAATTGTGCGGAAAGCCCGAAACACAGGGGCAGGCGGCATTCCTGACGAGTTTCCTCGATGAAATCGTGAATTTTCTCGCCGACAGCAATTCGCCGACTGTAGAGCATTTCCTCGAAATGTGGGACAAGAGGATTAAACGTGCCGCAATACCATCGTCGGAAGCTAACGGCGTAAGAATCATGACCATACACAAGGCGAAAGGGCTTGCCTTCCACACGCTTTTCGTGCCGTTCTGCCAGTGGGAGCTTGTGGATTCCAAAAACCGGAACATAATCTGGTGGAAGATAGAGGACAAAGATTACGCAGGGCCGCCGCTTGTGCCCATAACCGCAAACAAGACTTGCGCGAGCAGCATCTACGCGCGCCAGTACGCACTCGAATGTCTCCAGCAGATGGTGGACAACCTGAACCTCATGTACGTGGCTTTCACACGACCAAAGCAAAACATGCTGGTGTGGGCAAACGCACATAGCGCCAAGGTCAGCGCCATCGACGCCTATCGCGGATTCGAAGGCGAGAACGCCCCCATCGCGAACGTCGGCCAGCTTCTACACCGCGTATGCAGCAAGCTACCCGACGAGTTGCATGGAAAATGCAAAGACGGGCGTGAAGTGCGGCAGAAAGTAACGGTTTCATCGGAAAATGAGGATTTCATGACTTTAGAAATCGGCACGCTTTCGGCAAGCAGCAAGCAGGAGGAAAGCACCAAGTCCCTGCAACTCAAATACTCGCCGCGCCGCTCGCGCGCACAGTTTGTGCAGAGTAGCAACGCCGCCACGTTCGTGGGCTCCGCCGACGATACTCAGGAGAACATCGAACACGGTCTGCTGTACCACCGACTGTTCGAGGAATTCCACTCAGCCTCCGACATCGAGCCAAGCCTGAGGAGGATGGCTGATGCGGGCATACTCCCCCACTCCATTTCCTACGATGAAATCGCGAGTTACGCGCACGAGCGCATCGACGGCGCACAGGCTCGGCCAGAAGTAAGGGAATGGTTCGACGGAAGCTGGCAGCTGCACAACGAGGCCGCAATAATCATGCGCGACACGCACGGTGCCCTCAACACCATACGCCCCGACCGCGTCATGGAGCGCGACGGAAAGACTATCGTCGTGGACTATAAGTTCGCGCGCCCTGCCGAAAGCCACAAGACGCAGGTGAAGACATACATGAAAGCGCTACTCTCGATGGGAAAGACGGACGTGCAGGGATTCCTCTGGTACGTCGATCGCAACGAGATAGTACAAGTAGATTTGTAAATACCTAATTATCATAATAAATGACGCCTTTTCTTAAAGTAGTAGCTGAAGACATGGTGGCGAAGTTTGGAACAGACCTCGCACGCACAGCCATCGTCTTTCCGAATCGCCGTGCCTCGCTGTTCTTCAACGACTACCTGGCAGGAGACCGTCCCATCTGGGCACCACGATATCTGACCATCTCGGAGCTTTTCACGAACCTTTCGCCACTTTCCACGGCAGACCCCATCGAGACGGTGTGCCGCATATACAACATCTACAAGACGTTGTCAAACACGTCAGAAACGCTGGACCACTTCTACGGATGGGGAGAGCGCCTGCTCGCCGACTTCGACGACGTGGACAAAAACCTCGCCGACGCAAGCAGCCTCTTCGTAAACATCGCCGACTACCATAACCTGACGAACACGCTGGGCTCGCCGCTCACTCCCGAGCAGAGCGAAGCCCTGAAACGCTTCCTCATCGACTTCCGCGAAGAAGAAGCGACGGGAATTAGGGCAGAATTCTATTCCCTCTGGGACCATATCGGCGAGATATACACAAAACTGAACGAAACACTGGAGGCCGACGGACTCGCGTACGAGGGCGCACTGTACCGGAAGGTGCTGGAAGGATTGAAGGGCGGGAGCCTGCAACTTTCCGACGAATACGACCGCTACGTCTTCGTAGGATTCAACGTGCTGGACCGCGTAGAACATGAGCTTTTTACATTCTTGAAGAAAGAACGACGCGCCTTCTTCTACTGGGACTACGACACGGCCTACGTCGGCAGCGCACCTCAACACGAGGCGGGACGCTTCCTCAGACAGAATCTTCAGGACTTCCCAAACGAACTCCCCGAGGACGTTTACAGCAACATGTACGCAGAGAAATCCATCGAGTACGTGGCAGCGCCGACGGACAATGCACAAGTCTTCGCCGCCGCCGACTGGCTCGGCGAAAGGCTTCGCGAAGGCAGCGACCCGCGACACACAGCTCTCGTGCTATGCAACGAGGAACTTGTAGAACCCGTACTCTATGCACTTCCAGACGAGGCGATACGCGTGAACATCACAAAGGGATTCCCCCTCAGCCATGCTCCCGCAGCAATTCTGCTGGACAAGTGCCTGCGCGAACAAACGAGCAAAAAAGCCGAATGCGACAATGAGAAAATCCTTGCTTTCATCGCAGAAAAGACACAGGAATGCGCAAAGGAAATAGCGCAGGCAGAGCCCGACGAAGCCAGCCGCTCGCTATACGCCCTGCTCGCCATCGAATCCTACTACCAACTCTCGACAATTGTGGAGCGCTTTCTCGGCCTGACGCAGCGCGGAATACTGCAAGTAGAACCTACAACGCTCTCGCGACTGCTGAGGCAGGTGGTGCGCGGCGGCAGCATCCCCTTCCACGGAGACCCCGCGCAGGGTTTGCAAGTGCTGGGTGTGCTCGAAACGCGCAACCTGGACTTCGAGAACCTGCTCGTGCTCTCAGCAAACGAGGAGCTCATCCCGCGGCGCTCAAACGACAATTCCTTCATACCATACCCGCTCAGGAAAGCATACGGCCTGACGGATGCCGAAAAGCGCACCGCCGTCTATGCTTACTACTTCTATCGCCTCCTGCAACGTGCAAAGAACATTCGCCTGTGCTACAACTGCACATCCACGTCCAAGCGTGCGTCTGAAATGTCGCGCTTTATGCGGCAGATGCTGGTGGACGAACGCATCGCGAAGTACATAACACAGACGCAGTTATCGGTGCGGCAAACGCAGACAGAGACCTTGCCGCTAAAAGCATGTAAGCCAGAAGACCTCATCGCCAAGCTAAACGCAGAATTTACCGATGAAAACGGCGAAATACACACACGCCCACTCTCGCCGACGTCGATAAACAACTACCTGGACTGCCCGCTGAAATTCTTCTACCAGCGAATAGCACGCATCAAGACTCCAGAAGACGACAGCGAGGACATAGAAAACACCGACTTCGGCAGCATCTTCCATCGTACAGCTGAGCTACTCTACACAATGTTAGCAGGCGCAAATAGGGAGATACGTCCTGACGACCTCGAGGACCTGCTCAGAAATAAACACCGATGGGAGGACGTGAAAAAGTGCATAGAGCAGGCTTTCATAGACAACAAGAAGGCGTACAACGAGGTGGCAGCCGTCACCATCGACGAGTACATGCGCAATCTAATCCGCTTCGACTCGCGACAACAGGGACTGCGCATAATTGCCCTCGAAAAGGAGTTCGCACTGGAAATCAGCGTTGAAACAGCATCGGGGAAGCATCAGTTGAAAGTGGGCGGCACCATCGACCGACTCGACTCGTATATAGAACCCACAACAGGCAAGAGAATCGTTCGCGTACTTGACTATAAAACAGGACGCAAGCCCGAAGCCTGCAAGAGCATCGAACAGATTTTCGAAAGGTCGAAGGACAGACCAAAATACTTCTTCCAGACATTCCTCTACACGCTGGCGGTGAAAAACAGGCTGCAAGAAATAGAACCCAGTGCCGACGGCGTAACAGCCGCGCTCTTCTACCCTCTCGCGGCGCGCGAGGACGACTACGACCCACGCGTGAACTTCGACAGCCAGCCGCTGGGGGTGTTTACCGACGAAATGGGGAAAACATTCTTGGAGTACCTTACCAAAACTATTTCCGAGATTCTCGACATGAGCACAGACTTCGAGGCGATGCCCTCCGACAGCAACTGCCGCTGGTGCGACTTCAAACCGCTCTGCGGGCGCAAGGAGGAAAAAGACTTTTGACCCGACAATTCGGCAAACCTACCACTAACCATCAAGACCGACAAAATGAAGGATAGGACAAGGCGCGAGACGCTTCTCATCATCAAATACGGGCTCGTGGGTGTCGTCAACACCCTCGTAACCATCGTCGTATTCTTTCTCTTGCGCCACCTCTCCGTACAGGAGGACATCAGCAACCTTCTGTCCTATGTCGCCGGCATACTGAACAGCTTCGTCCTCAACAAGCTCTTCGTTTTCAAGGACCGCAAGTCGGGATGGGTACAACAGGGTGCCGTATTCTTCCTCGGCGCAGGCATCTGCTGGCTTCTGCAACTCGGCGCGTTCCACCTCCTGCTGACACATCTGCCCGAAGCGTGGGCATACCTATTAGCAATGCTTGTTTACAACGTCCTCTACTACCTCTACAACCGTCTGGTGACGTTCGGAAGGAAGAAGAGCTGACGCGCAAACAAGCATCGCTCAAGTCACGGCACTCACCGCAGCGTACTACATGGTGAAGGTCGTGATGTCTTTTTTCTCACCTACATTATTCATGCCTACTTCAAAGGTCTGCGGCTCCTGCCCCTCCTTGAAGATGACGACGCGGCATGTGCCGGATCCACGGATGCCGCCAGGCTTCGACGCGGAGTAGTATTTCAAGAACACCTTGTAGGCGCCAGCATCGGGAGCGTCCCAGAAAATGTTTTCGGCAGCCCCGCTACCACCACGGCGGTTATCGACGTCGAGGTGCGCCCGCGTGCTATTGTCCACCCTGTGGTTGTAGGCTATTTCCACGCCGTTTGGCTGAATGACGTGCAGGTCGATGTCTGCGGGGAAGTCCCAGAGCAGCGTCACCTTCAGCTTGCCGCTCTGTCCGACACGCTCTGCCTCCTCTACGGCTGTGGTATCGACGTTTGTCGTATCGGGAACAGGCCTGTCAATTGCCGTATCAACAACCACGGTATCGGGGACTCGTTGTTCTGGAACAGGCTGCTGGCGTTTGCATCCCTCGCAATTATTCAATAATAGCAGCGCAATGAGAATCGCATAGACTGCGCAAAGGAAAACTCTAAGGTAATTCATAGTACAAAACAACGAAGGATTATTGAAACAGTAAGTTGGAGTATCAGGAACAGCGGCACAAGACACAAGAACGAGGTGTGGTTCGTCTTATGATTGAAGAATATCATTCCGCAAAGCGCGCCGAAGGCACCTCCGAGGAAGCCCATGACATGCAGTAGCAGCTCCGGAACTCGCGACGACTGCACGACGGCAAGGTGCTTGTCCCAGCCGTAGAGCGCGAAGGTTATCATGCTGGCGAAATAGTATATGTACAAATCTATCGTGAACATAATTGTCGGTTTTTACTGTTACACTCTTGTTTTTACATGAAGAAATGAATCATCAGATAGCCGATGACAGTCAGGAAGATTGCTGCCAAAAAGACTATTAGCAGTTGCATAAGCACACTCTCCCAAGGACTTGGCGTCTCAAGTTGCTCCTGAATAACGTATTCGTCCTCCTCAGGTTCCAGCGTGAAGCCAATCGGTGGGAATTTCTGCGCTGGCGAATTGAGTTGCACGTCGATAGGCTCGTAGTCGGCGAAGTTCCTGCGCTCAATCATGGCCGTACCATGCTCATCCAAACGTGCTGGAACCACATGTGCGCCCTGCCGAAGCGCGATGTTCATGCCGACGTAGGGTTTTCCTGCGTGGTCGAGCACGGTTAGGCGGAATTCGCGCAACTCGGGAGGCGTAGGTGGGTTCAGTTCGGGCACCTCTGGTGGCACGGGCTCAGAGTCCGGCGCGGGAGGTGGCGTGGGCACAGGAGACTTTACGTCGAAATCAAATATGTTGTTGGCATTCACTTCAAGCTCGCTCTCCTGCGACTGGTCGCCCCCAAGCACCACTTGGCACACGTCGCCAGGATGGTATGCCATCGCGTCGATGCAAGCAGTTCCGCCGTTGTCGAGGACGAGTTTGTAGTCTCGGCCGTGATAAGTGACAACGACGGACGTGTCCGCCAGCGGCTTGTCGTCCAGCGTGGCGCGCACGGAGATTTGCGTCGTCTGCGTAACATCCCATTCGTACTCCGTTTGTCCCTTGACAACGACAAATTGCTTTTCGGCGCCAGAGTCGGGATGTTGGAGCGTGAAGCGTTGTCCGACACTCAGGTTCGTGGGCATGCGCAGCACTCCGTCCTCGCCCGTATAGAGCGCGTTCAGTCCGTTCTTCGTGGGGATGACCACTTCCGTATTGCCCACAGGTTCGCCATCACGAGTCACGTGTATGCAGACGCTCTGCGTGATTCTGTCGATGGGCTCGGGCTTGGGAGCCACAATGTCTGGACGCCTGAAGTTCTGAAATCCCCATCCTGTGACAAGCAGCTTCAATGTGCCGTCGCTGGACGTTTTATAAAAGATGTACTCCTCGTTGGGAATTGTGAGCAAGCGTTCCGCAATGTCGGGCTCTGCGGAAAATTTTTCGCGAACACCATTCTGGACGTTTACCCATTCTGCACGAACCTGCTCCTGCACGTCGGCGGCAGCCGCAGGCAGGGAGTTCCACCCCGCATCGGGACTGTGCCACTGGAAGGAGCCAGCATTTCCTGCATATACTGGTGCAAAGCATGCCCGCAGCTCATCGCCCAAGCGTCCGAGCACACGGTCGTTGGCCTGGTCGCCGATGTTTAGTTTCGGAAACTGCCAATGCACCTCTCTGTTTGTCGCTTCTTTTATCTTCATATTGCTCTTGTTTTATTCCTAATATCCATTTACATAAGCACCAAGCTCGGCATTGCGATAGCTACTGGAGTATCGGTTATAGGTAGCTCGCAACATGTCGCGCATGTCGTCGTGGTCTTGAGCCTCGAAGCTCCTTCTGATGTCTCGCGCCAAACTGGCAGCAAAGCTCGCACGTGCAGACTGCAACTTTCCTTCTACGCCGTTCAATGCCGCAGTGATGGCGGAAATATTCCTAATATTTGCAAAATACTCACGACGTTTGAAACCGTCGCGTTTCGCTCTTACACTTGAAGCATGCGCCTCGAAATTGTTCCATCTTGCATTGCCGCCATTAAACGCATAGCCTGTGCTGCAACCATGTGCGCCGCGTCCGAAAGCGAGAATCTGCGTGTAGAGGTTGTAGGTGCCGAGCATCTTCCTCACGCGCTGGTCCTGAGCAAGGCTCGGCGTCGTCTTCAACACCTTGTCGAGCCCTTGCTTCAAAGCCTTTACCCGCGCGTTGTTGCAGTCGGACTTGGCAAATTCCTGCATCATCAACTTGTCCAGGCGCACACAGGCATGCTCGTTCAGCATGTCGAATAGGGTCTGATAGCCAAAACCAAGGTCTTCCTGCTGCTGGCGGAGATTTTCGACGGACATCTCGTAGAGTTCGTCGCTCCATTCCTCAGTAGCTTCCCACGAACGTTCGATATCGTCGCGGGCAGCCTGAAATGCAGGGTCGTTGCTGCCATTGACGCCAGACGACGAAGCGTCGCTACCGAGAAAGACAATTACTCCCAATATCACTCCGAGAATGACCAGGAACATCAACAATATCTTCAGTAGTTTCATGAGTTTGCTTGCTTGTTTGGCGTGGTGGATACGGCCGGCGTTGGCGTTGGCGCTGTTGGAGCTACTGATTGCTGGGGCGTCGGAGCTTTTTTCGGAGGCGCTGGTGCTGGTGCCGGATTAGCCGCAGGTTTTGGCACGGGCTTGGTCGCGGGTTTGGTCGCGGGTGGCGTACCCTCATCTTTCTTGGGTGATGCGACAGCCTGTATGACCGCGACCTCGGGCGCGTAGGCGATGTTGTTCATATCCCTAAACGAGCCGAATTCTGCACAGTGTTCTTTGAAATACTTCTTTGCCAACGGAACTTGCTTTGGCGTGTAGTTCTGCTTCTTGCCTTCTGCATCGATGAAGCTGGCGAAGGCGGCATTGAAATACTGCTCGTGCTGTGGAAGTAGCACGTGGTTGTCCTTCTGTATGGAATATGCGGGATTGATATTTCCTTCCCTGATATACTGCACAATCTGCCTGTAGAGTTCCACCTTCAGGAACAAGTCTTGGTTTGTTTCCCGCACGCGGCTCGTGCGCAACTGGTTGTACAGGTAATCCACCTCGTCGAAGGTGAGGTCTTCCTTCGCAAGGAAAGCCTTCACGGATTCCGGGTCGTTGGCGTCAAGAGTCGTCGGCACAGCAATCTCGCCTGGAACTTTTGTGGCAGTGGCAGCGATGCTGTCTGTGGCCTCTGTCAACTTGTCGCCCTCAGAGCTGGTAAACTTGATGATGCCAAATACGCTCAGCAAGATGCCCGCGAGCAGGAGTAGCACAGCCAGCGAAATGCCTCCGATGACAAGATGCTTCTTGTAACGCACATAGAACGGCAGGGGGCGCGTCTTTTCTCCGCTGATGGTAATCTTATTCTCCCCCGGCCTTATAGCGTGTACACCCTTGTAGGTTACAGCATCGGTATTGAAGCTCAATTCGACATCTCCTATGCACTCTTCCGTCAGCATGAGGCTCGCCAAGTATGTGTAGGATGGTTCGTCGGACGGCACGAAATGCCCTTTTATGCTGAGACTCTTGAGCGTCTGAAGGTTCAGCAGCGAGAAAGACACAATCTTGCGCCTATCTACAACATCCTTCGGGTCTTGCAAGTATATGTGCGCCATAGATATGCCGCTGCGCCTTGGCTGAATGGCTTTGGCTCTTTCAACACGCACACTAATGGTGGTGGAAGACAAACTTTGGTTCACGATACGGAAGTTGCCACTGGTACACTTCACCATGGGCTTAGCAACGAGTTCATAACCTCTGAGGGTGAAACGCCCGTTTACATGTTCCACAATCTGCCCATCCGAGAGATATATCCTTGCCCCACGGAGGAATGCACGCGTATCCTCATTGGACAAGCCCACCACCTCAATCATGAACACCTTTGTCCTCGGACGCGCCTTAATCTGCACATCGACGCGCTCACGCTCAGGGTCGAGGTCTGCGCGGAAGCCATAGCCGTCCTGCGAGATGCTCGCTACAGGGCCTGCCATCAACTGATTGACGCTGAAGCTGGCTTGAACGGTTTCAAAGCATCTGTCGTCCTCCTGCGAACGTATTACCGTCATATCGTCGTAATAGTTCTGCACGTTCCACTGGCGCGGCTGCCCGTTCACAAATAAGCGGTAGTTTACGTGGCGAGGTATTTGCAAACCACGGATGCATGACACATAGAGGCTGTCGTTGCCAGATGTTGCAACCACAACCTCGGCAAATGATGCCAGTTCCGGGTAGTGCGTGTCTATCATGAACAGGCGCATGTTCTCTGCATCGGCCAGCAGCAACGCAACGTCCTTGCCCCGCATGGGTTTCAGGGCTGTGCGGCGCGGCACAAGCGGGAACTGCGCGAGAATGCTCTGGAACACGGCGTCGCCCACCATGCGCTCTCGGAATTCATAAGCCTCAACCATGCCAGCAATGGGAGTCATGCACTGTGTAACAAATGTTTCGCGTATCCGCAGCAAGACGTCATACGGACTTGCGCAGCCAGCAAGGGCGTAGCCGTAGGGTATGGCGATGGAAATCTTCAGCATACCTGGGCGCGACGCCATATAACTTTTGACTTTGTTGTGGACAAGCGTAAACTGCGTATATCTGTCGGCATTGCGTACTACGAAATAGTACGGCACGTCGGCAACTCCTGGATAGCCCAAGTTGGGAAGCTCGGGGAAGGGGGGCAAGTTGAGCCAGAACAATGGTTCCCAACCTGCCGACGAGAGGCGATTGCCATAAATGGCAAGGGATATCTGTGGTGTATTCATGCTTTTAGTTGACAGCATTTCTGAATCGGTCCCAGAACGTCTGCTCGCGCTTACCTATGGTCTGCGATAGGAGGTTTGCGAGCTTGTTCGAGTCGTGGTCGTTGTACTGATATATTCCACCAGCATAGAAGTTGCCGAGGCTGAAGGTGTAAAGAAGCGGGGCGCCATTAGTCGAGCGGTTGATGCCATACTTCTTGCATAGTCGCTGAATTGGCTCTAACAAGCGGTCGTATTTCGATTGGAACAATTCCAACGCCTTGTTGTTGCGGCTGTCGTAGTCCGCAGCCAGCTCGTCAGCCTTCGTGACGATGATGTGCAGGTAGTCAACCTTCTTCATTATCTCCTCGTTCTGCGGCATCTCCATTAGGTTTATCATCTTATTCAACGTAATGCGCTGGTTCACGTTTGTCTTCACAAGGCGTCTTCCCTCTGGCGTATTTACAAAGTGATTGAAGCTGACGGACTCTGCAGTGGGGTCTATGATGAGGAAGAACACCTTGCGGTTGTTATTGCTGAGGAGTTCCGCCGTACCGTTACCCATATCGGACAACGACACTTCGCGCTCGGGGTTGTTTGCAACCTTGAAGGCGAAAGTCTCACCCGCCATCTCGACGAGGTTCAAGCCGTGGTAAATACCATTGGTATCGTGTATGGAAGCCTGAATCGTAGCAACAAACTCGCCTGGAGTCTGCCCTATCGTGCATCCCGCCTCGAGGTATTGCGAAAGTGCTGCCGCATACGGGCCGCCTGAGACCACATAGTTCACAGAAAAACGTCTCGAACCGATAAGTCCCATTAGGATACAGCTCTTTCCCGTAGCAGGGATTCCCCAGAAGAATACGTCAGTGCAGTCCATCGCGCATTCGCTGCGACAGTTAGCTATCTCCATCTGAATGTCGGGAAGCCCTTCGCTCAGTTCCTCGTAGTGGTCAAGGATACGCAGGGACTCGTACGAGTGTACTCCAGCAGAGACGAGCTCTTCGTCTGTGAAGATGCCGCCTCGTCGCAGGTTGCTGAGGAATTCTCGGGAATAACTCGAAGCTTCCGTGCGCATTCGCTCGCGCTCATACTCCTTCAAGTTCATGAAGAGTTCCATAGCATCACTATAGTAGCGCCCTCCAATATGCTGGTTCATGTAGTCGCGAACGGCAAAAATGTCGCGGTCGGCCTTTACTGACATCCACTCAGCATATTCGCGCACAAGACTCACAGATTCTACCTGATGCTTGCCTCTGGGGAAAGCATTGCGATACTGTTGTGCCGCATTCACTACATTGGGGTTCCCTGGAGCCTCAACTGTTGCCCAGAGAAAGTCGTCAATCTCGGAGGCGAAAGCCGACTGCGGATGCGAGTTCAAATATGCCATCAGAGCTACTGCGTCCGCCTTGTCCACACGCTCCCATTCCTCGCGCTCGGCAATTCCATTTCGGCGCACTACTTCCGCCTGTATGACCTGCCGATAGCTTTCTGCCTCGTCAATGTGGTTCTCTGGCGGTAGCGTCCTCTGCCAATGTGCGACATACTGCTCGACACCCTGCTGGAGACTGCGCAGTTCTCCGTCCTGAAGCTCGTCTAAATGCTTGCGAAGCATGGGTTCGAGGGCTTTCCATTCGGCTTGCTCGTGTGGATTGGGACGACTGTCGAGTATCTGGTTGATATATGTTTTCCTTTCGTCTGATATATGCCCATCCAAATCGTCAGGCCACTTTATGCGGTCTGTATCGATGAGGCTGATGATTTGCTGCACAGGCATTTTGTTGCACAATGTGCGAAGCTTTTCCATCTGTGATGGGGTCAAAGTCCCCTGAAGATTGTTGTTTTCCGGCATAAGGATTTATGTCTATTGTTTCAGAAATCTAAACTAACATCTTTTTACAACTACCTAAGCACTATTCCCCCACCGTCTGGCGCGGTATAGTTTTCGAGTCCTACCTTGCGGTCGCGGTTTGTCACGAAATAGTTGAATAATATAAGGAGATGAATGATTATTCCTACGAGTATTCCAAGTATTGAAAAGTCGCCAATCTCGCTAAACACCTTCGGCGACTTTGCCTGTAGTGCGGCGTAGCTGTTGGGCTGGCTCTTGCGTGCAAATGTGCGTCCCTCAATTATTGGAAATGGAAAGGACTCCGACATCTGCGTGAGCTTCGCGCCTATTTCCGTTGAGAGATTATTTATGGTTTGCACAGCCTGCGGCACCTTTATGAGGTTCCATCTTTCCACCTGCCGCTTCGATTCGCCTATGGCTTCGTTCCAAGCATCGCCATAAGTCATGCCGTCCATGATATACTTTTCGATTTTGCGCCCCCACACATTGCGATAGCTTTCCACGCCCATGTCGGTCATGGATGCCATGTGCTTGCTGTCTGCGAAGAAGTCTTCAATCTCACGCGAAGTTCCATTTGCACGACGACTGGAAATGTACGTCTTCATGCCTGTGAGTGTGCGCTCAAGACTTTGCTTCTCCTGCTCCTGGAACATCTTCAGCTGCTTTTCTATGGCACTAATGTCCTCCTGCGCCGCGGCTTTTATCTCCGAGGACTGGCTATTGACGCTGAAGAAGCGGGAAATGGGCCAGATGCTGAACGCTGCCAGCACAATGTAGCAGGAGAGTATGGCTATTTCTACGAACTTCCACTTTCCCCAATCTGCATCGGCACTCTTGGCACGAATCATTAGCCACAGCATTATGCCGAAGAACAACGTTGCCAACACAGCGCAGATGATGCTCGTGGACATCTCCTTGCCGAAGAAAAGGAGTCCCAGCCAGAATGTCACGGCAAATGCTGCCAGACCAAGTCCGAAGGAGATGAAGTTGGCAAGCGTCAGGCGCCCGTCGTTATTTGTTTTATTCTGATACATAGCTTTTGTTTTGATAACACAATTTCTGACAGTTCAACGATGCTCAGCGCCTTCTGCTTCTGACGGCGTCGAGGGCGGCGCGTATCTGCAAGCGCGGCCCTATCTGCGGGCATCCCTCCACAGGCTTGCCCGTCTCCTTGAGTATGCGGATTATTTCCTCGTTCTTCAGACTTGGGTCTATGCTCTTCATCAGCGCCACGGCCCCCGTCACGAGCGGGGCTGCGAAGCTTGTTCCAGGACCTGAATAGTACCTGTTGAAGGGCATGGCGCCAAAGATATCGACGCTGGGTGCGGAGATGGTGCTCTCCTGAAGTCCCACTTCGGGGAAATTACCAAAGTTGCTGCCTGCTTTCCGCCCACTTGTGGGATCTACGCTCACCCACATTTTCAGGTTGTGGTCAATGCCTGAGGCTACAATCCATTTGCTTGAACGCTTGCTGGGGTCGAAGCCCGAGAACACGCTCTCGTTGCCGGCTGCCCATACTACTGCTACGCCGCGTTCCTCGCAGAGGTTTGCAACAAATTCCCATACCTCCTCGCCATAGCGACGATTGCGGTTCTCAAATTCCTTCATCTCGCGCGGCGTCATGCGCTGGAATGCTGCGAGGAACTCTGCGGGCGGTGCCCCGCCATAGGATATGTTCACGACGTTTGCACCCTGATAGATGGAATACAGTAGTCCCTGCATGATAGTCATGCTCGTGGCGGGATTGCCGATGCTTACGGGCATGAAACGGCACTCTGGTGCTATGCCGCTCGTTCCGCGTGAGTTGTTCTGGTTGCCAATTGCCATGGATGCAACCATTGAGCCATGTATGAAGCCTCCGAAGTCGATGATAGCCATCAGGGGATTGGGGGCTACGTTGCCCGTTCCGGTAAGCACGCTATAGGGCTTCACTATGCGCGAACTGTAGAGGTCGTCGTGGTTTAGGTCGAAGTAGCTATCGACGACGGCAACAGTTATATTGGGGTCTCCTCGCGTCACCTCCCATGCTTCGTAGGCCTGTATGGGCTCGAAGTACCAACTCTTGTCGGCATACTTGAAGACGGGGTCGTTGGGCTTGCTCGATGCGCTCGTCTCGAACACTTCCTCGATGAACACGTGGAAGCGAATGTCCGTTATCTTTCGTGGAAGCTCGTCGGCAACCTGCATACGCCGTTCCGATGGTACCTGGATTTGTATAAGCTTCACGAGAGGACGATAAAAGACAACCTTGTATGCGGGGTCGGGATAGTTTTCCTTAAACTCCTGCGCCCACTTCTTGAAAGTTTCGTTGCCAGCGTCGGAGTCGAGGATGATGTTCAGCACGTTGCCGACAATTTCGCGCCGCGACGTTGTGTCAGACACCAAGCTGTCGCGACTGAATGGAGGCACTACGTTGTGAGCGCTGTCGGGCAGGAACTCTCCCGGGTCGGGCAGGTTATTGTCGTAGTCCGTGAGTGTTGTGTCGAAAGGTGCGTGCGGCAGAGGGTCTTGCTGGAAAATGGGGTCGGTAACCTCGCCCTCAGTCTGAGTGTTACCGCATCGTCTAAAAAGGCTCAGCAAGAAGAGCAGCAGAAGTAAGAGAACCAGAAAGAGCAACAGGCGCCCAATGCATCCGCCCATGCCCCAGGGGTACCAGAATGGCTGTCCGGGATGAGCCTTCCCCTTCGTCTTAAAGAATATCTTTTTCATACTATGTTAGTGTGAGTTCACCATGCCTTTCGTACAAAGAACAAGGCGAACTAATGGTCAATGGTCAATCTTCCCAATAATTTCCGTTAGTCGGTCGTTGGCTTCTTTGTCGTATTCCGGTATGGATAGGAATGCGATAAACGAAACGTAGATGTACTCTTCCCATTTGAAGTAGTTCTCCTCGAACGCTGGCGTGAGTGCCTTTGGCTCGCTGGTGAGCTCGTTGAAGAGTTCCGTAAGTTCGCTTTCCTCGAAATACGACTTGCGCTCGGGTCGCCCGATGTAGCGGAATACGGGCAGCTTCTGCCGTTGCGCCACATCGCGTGCATGCATCCTTTCGTCGTCGGTCAGCATGGAGTAGCCCAAATCCCTGACAAACTCGTTGATGCCGCTGGCAAGCATGTCGGCAACGAGGCTTTCGTTGATGAGCTGCAGTCCCACTACGTTCACGTACTCGGCAATCATGTCGGAAAGGTGCTGCGCAAGTCCCACATGGCGGCTTGTAAGTAGGATATTGTCCACGAAGGAGCCCATCACGATGGCGTCGAATCCCGTTGCCTCGGCATAGTCGTTCATGAAGTCCAGCGACGTGATGCTTGTGCGCCACATCTCGTACACCCTGTCGGCGATAATGTTGGAGTTCTTCTTTGGCTTGATGGTTTCCTTGTGCCGGAAGAGCACGTCGGGGCGCACGCCACGTCGGCGCAGGTAGTCCTCGGCTTCCTCGCGCGACTGGAAGCCATAGGCGTCCATGATTACGCGCCAGCGTTCCTCGTCGCTTTTTGCTTCGTCGAGGGCGCGTTCGATGCGTCGCAGGATAATCTCGTATTCCTTGAAGTCGTTGACGACGGTATTGGTTTCGGGGTTCTGCACGATGCTGTGTACTACGCGCAGGCACTCGGTCTCCATCGTCTGCAGGGC
>JAEEGL016054615.1_pt1 | contig 15657 bp, 14 predicted proteins | sample 9134231 | NCBI WGS metagenome assembly JAEEGL01 (sample SAMN16246548, study PRJNA631951) | gut metagenome | biome: gut microbiome; feature: rumen; material: fiber-attached | host: Bos | place: Iran: Karaj | collected 2018-10
CTTGAGCATATAGGCCATGTAGTCAACGTCGAGCAGGTCGTTGATACCTACTACCTCGATGTCGTTAACGTTCTCGGGTTCAAAAGCTGAACGGAATACAAAACGGCCAATACGTCCGAATCCATTAATACCGATTTTAATCTTCTCCATAATACTATTTTAAAAAATTTGAATAAATAATGTTGATATCTCAGTCTTGTTTAGATTTTTTGTTATCTTTGCATTGACTTTATGAAAGTAGGTCTTTGCGACTGCAAAATTAACGAATTATTTTTATAATCTTATATAAAGAAAGGCAAAAACTTGGTTTTTTTCTACAATTAAGATTGTTTTAGTTGATTTGGCAGGCAACCTCAAAAATATGAACATGATAGAGAACATTATATATTAATAACTTATTAAAACTTTACAGATTATGGGTTTCGTAAAAGAATTTAAGGAGTTTGCCATGAAGGGCAATGTAATGGACATGGCTGTCGGTGTTATCATCGGTGGTGCTTTTGGCAAGATTGTCACCTCGCTGGTTGACGATGTACTGATGCCTGTTATTGGTCTCTTTACCGGCAACATTGATTTCTCCAGCCTGGAGTACAAGATCAAGCCTGTTAGCGAGATTGTTGAGGATGCTGCCAGCACCGTGGGCGCTGATGGCGCAGTACAGGCCGTGACCGATGCTGCCAGCAATGCTGCTGCAGCTGCAGGCGTTGCAGGTGAGGCCACAGGTGCTGTTATCAAGTACGGTCTGTTCATCCAAAACGTCATTGACTTCCTCATCATCGCTCTGTGCATCTTCTTGATGATTAAGTTCATGAACAAGCTCAGGACCAAGAAGGAAGAGCCCGAGGAGCCCGCTGGCCCCAGTCAGGAAGAGTTGCTGGCCGAAATCCGCGACCTCCTCAAGGAGAAGAAGTAATCTGCTTCCGTTTTCCTTACGGCATGTGTTGTGAGGGCCCCCTTTAGGCCTGCAATCAACGCATAACAGAAATAAGTCACGCCCGCTGATCCAGTAATGGAAGCGGGCGTGACTTTTGGGTTTTGATAAGATTAAAATAAGGCTATACCTCCTAAACAGTATAGGTATTGCCTTTAATCGTTAAAATACAGAAGCGTTAGTCGTTGATTTTCAACAGACCTGTACGATAAGCTTTGCCAATCAATTCAGCCACATTTCGCGATCCGGTCTTGCGCAACAACTGTTTGCGGTGATATTCTACTGTGTTGGAGGAGATATAGATCTTCTCGCCGATTTCTTTGCTGTTATATCCTGATGACAGCAATTCCAGTACTTCCTTCTCTCTGGAAGTCAGTTCGATTTTGGGGGCACTCATAAAAATATATAATTTTGATAATTTGCTAATTATAACGTAATTGCAAAAATATAGAGTAAAACCTATCAAACCAAACAAATCAGCAACAAAATGGACAAAATGATATCAAAACTATTTATTTCAGTAGATTATTTAGGCATTTGTTAAGAAAAAACGGCGAATTTTGACCATTTTATTTCAAAAACCTATTTTATTAGTAATTTTCAAAAGTTATTATAATCCGTTAACCTATTTTGTTAATGAGCCTGTTAGTGCAGTACAGTATTCTTGTGTCGATGGCGGCAGCAGGGGAAAAATGGATGGTATCTGCCTTCGTTTTTTGCTAAAAAACTAACGACTCTAAACCTCAAGTTTCTAAAATGCGCCGCTACTTTAGAAACGTGAGAATGAGTCTAAATGCTGATGATTGCAGTATGATCGTTGATGACCGTCTCATGCTGGGTACCTATGTCGTTGCGGTCCTCGAGAATGCTGCGCAACACGAGTCGGGCGATGCCATAGACACGCAATCGCATCGCCGCCTTGGCAAGCGGACGCAGAATGCCTCGTGTGGTCTCGTTGACCACATGGTTCACGCCATCGATAAGTTGCTCGACAAGCGCGAGATTGTCACTGGCGCCTTCGTTCCCCTCGGCAAAGGCAATGTAGGCCTGCGTGACGGGTTCTTGCAAATGCTTGAGCAGCAGGTTGGCGATGTCATCGGGATTGTCGGGCAAATCAACATAGCGCATCACAAAAGAATGCTTGCTGCGGTAATTGTCGATGGCGTGGCTGATCTCGGGCCAGTAACGAGAAAGCACACCGCGTGTCATGGTGGGTATGCAGCTCTTGAAGACCTCCTGTGCGCGTTCGCCAAAATCGGGATCTGAGGGCAGGCTGCGCAGCGTGATGGTGCGCAACTGCATTTTGCCCGTGGCCGTGTTGCACGTCGCCACTCGCCATTGGCAGGGATACCCCACGGCTGCTGCAGTGGCTACTTCGATCATTTTTCCATCGCGCAGGTTCGTTTGGCTAATGTCGCTGATGTGCAGGTGGCCGGTGAAGACGACATGCACACCGGCTTGAACCAGCCGTTGGCTTAACTGGCCGGCATCATCGACCATATAGGGGGCCGCAAGGGTATCTTCCATGTGGAAATGGGGCACCAGGTGATGGTGCATAATGGCAATCACGCGTCGGCCTGCCGCTGTTGCCGCCGTGGCCTGCTCTACGATCCACTGCTGGCTGGATGCTTCAAGTCTGCCGCTGGTCTTGCAGTGATCACGGGCATCGCCTCGCGATACAAAAGTATTCAGGCGGTCCATGCATGCGTCGATGGCGATTATGGTCAGCTTATCGGTAATATCGCGACAATAGCTCAACGTGTCAAGGTCACGGCGCGACTGCCCGTCAAATCCCATATTCCTGTAGATGTCCTCAAACTCGCTCCGCGTGATGGTGTCGGTAGCTATGGCATTATCACCGTCAAAGATTTTTGCATCGGGATTGTTGATGTCATGATTGCCAGGCACGACAAATACTTGAATCCCGGCATCCACCAGTCGCTGCAGTTGTCCAGCCACGAGTTGGTGGCTCACCCGTTCGCCGTCCTTGGTGAGGTCACCTGTTACCAGTGTCACGTCGGGTTTCAGTTCCAGGATGTCTGTCACCAGGGTATCAAGAATTTCCAGACTCTCGCGCAACATCTTGCGGTCGCGGTTCAAGTACTGTTCAAACGCGTTTCCGTCGTTGACAAGGAGCTGAGGCGCCATCACGTGAAGGTCGCTGATGATGGCCATTCGCACGTTATTGCTGTTTTTTGTTTCCATCTTTTTCAAGTTAATCCAATTTCATTTTGTCGATTCGGGGAAAAAATCAAGCAAAAACTACAGTTTGACAGTGAGCTGCAGATCGTTAGTGCGGTCCTCCTGGGGTGTATCAACATCATTGCGGTCCTCTAGGATGCTGCGCACCAGCGGTTCCAGTCTGGGATAGACGTCGCTCTGGAAGAAGTCCCACAGATCATCGGCTTGATCGGGAGCAACTTCCTCGATCATGGCGCGTATGCCAAGTTTTCCTTGTTCGATGATGTCTTGACTGTCTTTCTCCTGTTCGTTGCCCTCGACCACAGCTAGCATGGCACGCGAGAGCACTTCGTTGAGGTGGCGCAGGGCGAGTTGTGTCGCCTGTTGTGACGTCTCAGGCAGGTTCGTCTTGCTGCCGCCCACTTCCAGCATTCTCTTGAGCTGTCCCATTTGTCCTCCCACCTTGTTCCATGCCTTGTCGGCAATCATGGCAGCCATGCCGGGAGTGGCGGCAATGATGCGCTGGCGCCCTTGTTCGCGCAGGGTGGGACAGCTGGGGGTTGCAGTGAGCCAGCGAGTGTCGATGTCGAGTGTGCGGTGCTTCTTGTCGAGCGTGGCCACGCGCAGTGCAAACGGATAGCAGATGGCCGATCCAGTGGCGATTTCGACAAGTTCACTGCCATTGTCGCCATTATGAAGTGTAGCCGCGTCGGTTACATGCAGGTGGCCTGTGAAAATGGTGTGGACGCCAGCTTCCAGCAGTTGACGAGCAATGCTGTCATGCCTTTGTACAATGTAGTTGGCCAGCAGGCGCTCCTCTTGGTCGAAATGCGGCACCAGGTGGTGGTGCATCATGGCGAGGACACGTTTACCTTGGCTACTGGCTTGTGTGGCTTGCTCGATGACCCACTGCAGCGTCTCGGGTTTGACGCGTCCGCCATTATTATAGGTGTTGGCACTGTCGCCTCGGCTCTTGAGCGTGTTTTTTTCGTCCATATTGCTGTCGATGCCGATGACGACAACACCCTTGACCGGTTCGCAGCAATAGCTCAACGAGGCCGGATCGCGACGGGATTGATTGCCGTAGCCGTAGTCGCGGTAAATCTGTGCAAATTCCTCACGCGTGATACTGGGTGTCGCTGTGGTGCTCTCGCCGTCGTAGCGTCGTGCAAAGGGGTTGTTGCAATCGTGGTTGCCGGGGATGACCAGTGACTGTATGCCGTGACTTGCCAACCTGTCCAGGTATTGCACCATGCGCTCATGGCTGGCTCGCTCGCCATTGTAGGTAAGGTCGCCGGTAAGCAGCACCAGGGTGGGGTGGAGCGCAATGATGCTGTCGGTGAGGGCAATCATGATTTCATCGCTCAGGGCCATCATCTTGGTGTCGCCGGCATCGGCATGATCAATGGCGGCACCAGGTGTGATCAGCTCTGGTGCCAGCAGATGCGTGTCGCTGATGATGACGATGCGGTCAAGTGCGGTACGGGCCGTAGCTTCAACGGCAAGCAATGTGGATAGTATCATTATAATAAACAGTCTTGTTGTCATATTCGTTTTCGCACTATTGCATTTATTGTGCCAATCTTGCAACCTGCTGCCAGTCTAATTCCATAGAGGAATGATGATCAATTGCCTGAGAGCAGGATGTCAATCAATGCCGTTACGTCACCGATATCAATGGTGCCGTTGCCATTCACATCGGCCTCGACTGTGTAATATTGACCGTTCTCGTACAGCAAGAAATCGATAAGCATAGTCACATCCTGAATGTCAGTGTTTCCATCACCATTGACATCGCCCACTTTGTAGGCAATAACGATATTGTCCCAATTTATCTCGTTCTCGACAACATAGTATATGATGGGTTCAGCATCCTGTGTCACTTTTTTGTAGTAGTGGCGAACAAGGAACGAAATATCACCATTACTGCTGTTGAGTGTAGCACCAAAGGCAAGTTCTTTTCCGTCGTCACTACCTATTTGGATCGAAGTGCTGTTGTCATATTCCTCGGCAATAAGCATAAAGCTCTCGCGAGGAGTTTCAACATCGTTAATAAGGTGACCTGAAGCATCTTCCTTGTAATTGCGGATATTGTTGCACTTTCTCCACACGCGGTACATGTAAGGCTCATATTCAATGCTGGCATATTCGGGCATGGTGGATTCAAAGGTGAGAGTCGGGTTGAAAATCGTACACTTTTCACCATCCTCGTCAAACCAGCATTCGCTTATATTTACAGCACCTGTAACCGAAGAGTTTAAGTCAGCAACACCCGTCTTAAGGATGGGGCCGCCATAGCTGTTATTGTTATAGTCCACACGATCCATCCCAAAGGTCCATACAATGGGAACATAGCTCATGTAATCACCATATTGACCAATAACAATATTATTGTCATAACGCCCGATGAGGCCAGATTCATAAATACTGCCGTATTGGGACAAGGCATCGCATAACTCAATGAAATTGCCGTCGGTGCATCGTTGCATGTGAGATATGGTAGTGTTGGGAGTAGTTGTGTTATCACCGCGCTCCAGAGTGTAGTAATAGATGATGGGATTGTCCTGAAGGTACATTTCCACGTTGGCGTTCTTGACATTGGACATGAGGTTGGCTTCAACGTCCCCGATGACTTCTTCTTGGGTATAGAAACCATCGAGAGTGGCACCTACTTTCATGACGGGCACTTCAACAACGTTTGTGCTTTTCTCATTGTCAAATGACTTGACGACATAACCATAGCGATAAGGATGCATGTTTTGGGAAACATCAGCTGCAAACCGGTCCACAAACAGGATATTATCCATGTCAATAACTCCGTTATTCACCCCTAGGACTCCTTGCGTCACTACGTTAGTGTTGTCAGTTGCAAGGTAAGCTTGGGTATCATTTTGATACTCAATTGAATAGTTTGCAACATTATTGTGGATGGCAAGGTTCAATACAGCAACAGCAGTCAATATTTCGGGTTGCTCGACATCGTAGCGGTATATAGTGAATGAATTCTCGCCATTGGCAACGTTCTCAACGGTTAGGGCAAAGTTTTCGTCCTGGTTCGACAGATTCAGGAAGTTGCGGTAATAGTTGAGTTGTTCTTCAATCACGTAGTCGCTCTCATAGTGGTGGAGCATCAGAATCATGAAGTTGTCATTCCAGTCATCCTCTCTGATGCCATCGGCATAAGTCGACAAGCTGCATGACATCAGAAGAACCAGCAGGTTCAGTAATTTTGATAAGTTGGTCTTAGTTTTCATAATTCTTTTCGATAGTTATAGTTTATAATTGCGGTTTGAGTAATTAATCTAAAAAATGACTGTCGGGGTTGACGATATTGAATCCGCTTTGTTCAAGATGTCGCCAGTAACTGGGATAGGATTTGCTGACTACTTCAGCATCTTGGATGATCAGTCCGGGGAAACGCACGGCAGCGGGAGCAAACGCCATTGCAATGCGGTGATCACCGTGAGTGTTGATGACAGGCGGCTCTTGCAAGACGAGTGTTTTCTCGCCATACCACGAGATGGCGTCCTCGCTCTCGATTTTCAGTACATAGCCCAGTTTGGATAGCTCCTCGCGCAGGGCCTCCACGCGGTCGCTCTCCTTGTGGCGCAGCGTGCGCACGCCCGTCATGCGGAACGACCGTTCCAGCAGGCACAGCAACACTGCCCATGACGGCACCAGGTCGGGTGTGGCACTCATGTCGGCATAGGCCGAACAGCAACAGCCGATAAAGTGGCTCGTGTCCAACCTCACGCCGCTAGTGTCAAACAGTGAGTCGATACCCAGTTGTCGCCCCAAATCCACCAGGTGGGCGTCACCCTGGATGCTGTTGGCTGTCAGGCCCTCAAGTGTTATATTTGACTGGGGCAGCAAGGCTGCAAGTGCATACCACGGCGCGGCAGCGCTCCAGTCGCCTTCTACAAAAAAGTCATTTCCGGCATATCCCTTGCCCACGGTGATTCGGTTGCCGGTGATGTCCACCTGGCCACCCATGTCGTGCATGACTGCCGCAGTCATGTGGATATAGGGCATCGACACGATGTCGCCCGTCAGCGTGATGCTGCCGCCTCCCAGGGTGGGCAGTATCATCATCACTGCCGAGGCGAATTGAGAGCTCATGCTACCGTTCATCACCACATCACCACCATGCATCGTTGTGCCAGTGATGTGCAAGGGTGGGTAGCCTTCAGTGCCCAGATACTCGATGTTGGCGCCCAGTTCACGCAGGGCGTCCACCAGCGGGCCGATGGGTCGCTGGCGCATGCGCTCCACACCGTCAAGGGTGGCGGTGATGCCATCGCGTGTGGCAAAGTAAGCTGTGAGGAATCGCATGGCAGTGCCTGCCGCTCCCACGTTGATGTCACCGCTGCCTTGCGACAGGGCTTCGATCATCGCGGCTGTGTCGTCGCACAAGGCAGGCCGCAGCACTTGCGGCTCGCTGTCACACAGGGCAGCGATGAGCAGCGCGCGGTTGCTGATGCTTTTGGATGTGGGTAGCGCTATTGTGGCAACGGCTTTTGGGGGCGCGGTGAGTTGGAGATGCATACTATTACATGAATTGGTGAGCAAGTCGAAGACTTGCGAAACTTAAGTTAATGATTGGCCACGGTGTCGATGGGGACAGGCTCGATAAGGTCTCGATAGAGTTTCAGGGAATCACTGGGCATCTTTTCACTACCCAGCACATGAGGCATCAGGTCGAGGGTGAACTCATAGGGCTTGTTGTCGAGCATGTGTCTGGTCCCAAAGGTCTCCATGTCGGGATTGAAGGCATAGAGCAGGTTCAACACGATACTCAACACAAAGGCATACTTGAACATGAACAGCAGCGAGCCTCCAGCCTTGTCGAGAAATCCCAGTTTAACAGAATCCAGCGCTCCCTTAAACAGCCGCATACCCAACCTGATGATGACCATCACGATCAGGAAAGCAAATGCCAGCGACACCGTCTTGACGGTGATGCTGGATAGGGGCCACTGCGCCGCACTGGGTACGAGTGCCAAGAAGATATCCTTAGCGAGATCGCCACACTTGTAACACAATATGATGGCCACCACCCATGAGATGAGTGATGACAATTGACCGATGAGGCCTTTGCGATAGCCTAGCACCAAGCCTCCCAGAACAATCAGGATGATAATAGCGTCAACGATGGTCATATTCTTTCTTGTGTATGATAGTAATCTATTCTTGCGGTAGCAGTATTTCGTCAATCCATCCGTCCTTGCGATATCGGCACAGGTCCACATAGGCATCGATGCCGGGAATGATGCCGGTCTCACTGTATTGCCAGATGGTGTATTCGCCTTCCCAGTTGATTTTGGGCTCGCTGTTAGAGTAGCGCCCGATGTACAAGAGGTGTTTGTTGAAATAGGGTGCCAGGTTCTTGTTGTAAAAGCCCATCGTGCTGTAGATCATGGGCTGCACACCATAATAATCCTCGACCAGTTCACAAAACTTGTTCACGCTGTCGATGAGCTGGCTGCGCGACCAGTCGCCGCGCACCTCCACGTCGAGCATGGGCATGAGGTCTTGGACGGTCTTTAACGCGTAAGTGGAAAAGTTCTTGAATTGCTCATCAACTGTCGAGGTGGACGTGAGGTAGTGGTAGCTACCCACGAGCAGGCCGTGGCGACGGGCCTGGGTGATGTTGTGGGCATAGTGCGGCGAGCGGTAGGTGGCACCCTCGGTGGCTTTGATATAGACAAAGCGGATGTCCTTGTCGCTGCTCACCTTGGCCCAGTCGATGTAGCCCTGATAGCTGGAAATATCGATGCCGTCATACTGGGCCTGTGCATTGCGGGGCGGCACCTGGCGTTGCTGTTGGTTGTGGTACTTGTCCGGTCCCTTGCATGAATGCAGCAGGACCACTGTCAGCATCAGTATTGCCAGCAGTGGTCTTGTGGGAACGTTATGTACCGTATTAATCATTGTCGGCCGAGCTCTTGTTGGTTTTGCGGCCTTTCAGTTGCGCATTGCGTATGCTGTCGTTGCGCTGCGATTGCGTGAGCTTGGACGACGAGGAGTTGATCAGGTTAGCGCTCTTGTTCGACTTGTTGGACTTGTTCTTGGCGTCCCGTTCGGCTTTTTGCTGCCGGGCTTTTTGTGCTTCGGCTTTGCGCTTGGCCTTTTCCTCAGCCTCCTTTTTGGCGGCGGCTTCGCGAGCCTGCTGTTTGGCTTTTTCGCGCTTTAGCTGTTCGGCCTTTTGTTGTTCCTTCTTTTGTGCCTCGGCCTTCTTCTTGGCTTCTTCCTCGGCTAACTTCTTGTTGCGTTCTTTGGTCCTCTTTTCTTTTTCGGCCTGTTTTTTTGCCTCTTCCTGTTGTTTCTTTGAGGGCTTGGGCGCTTCCTTGGGCTTCTGCTCGGTGGTCATGTTCACCTTTTCGGGCTTCTCCTTGTGATCCACAATCTCCTTGATGCTGGCATTCTTGGGTTTGTGTTTACTGGGCACATAGGCGATGTCATTGATGCCGTATCCGTTGCCAAAGCGGCTCATATCCACCAATCCGCCGTTTCCCTTGACGGCCTTGAACAGTCCGTTCTCGGCAAACTGCCATAATACCCATTTGTAACCCACGCTAGGCTGATTAGGGCTATATTTAGCAATGAACAGGGGGTATTGGGAAAACGCACGTCCCAAATTGGAGGTAAAGAACTTCTCCGAGGCATATATCATGGGTTTGCAACCATAGTAGTCCTCTACCAGATCGGCAAACACCTTGAGGCTGTCGCGCAACTGCTGGGGGGTCCATGGCTTGAGTCGCTCGACATCGATAACGGGCAGCAGATCCTGATCCTCTCGTTTCGCTGTGCGCACGAAATTGTAGAACTGCGTCGTCACAGCCGAACGGGTAGACAGGAAATGGTAGCTACCCACCTTGAAGCCGTGCTTGCGGGCATTACGGATGTTCTCCTGATATTTCGGATCGACATAATCGGTTCCCTCGGTAGCCTTGATATAGACAAATTTGATCTTAGTATTCTTCTTGAGCTCCTCCCAGTTGATGTTACCCTGGTGCTTGGAGATGTCGATACCGTCAAACTGGACTTTATCGGGATAGGTGGGCGGCTTGGGTTTGGAAGGTGCATCGGCCTTGGCGGTCGTGTCGTTGGCCGCTGGCTTGGCCTGCTCCTCCTTTTTGGGGTTCTCGGCGGCAGGTTTGGGCTCCTCTTTCTTGGGCGTGACGGCAGGTTTAGGCTCCTCCTTCTTGGGGGCGGCAGGTTTGGCGTCGGCCTTCTTATCCTCCTTTTTGCTGTCCTTCTTATCCTCCTTTTTGCTGTCCTTTTTGTCTTCCTTCTTACTGTCCTTCTTGTCCTCCTTCTTACTGTCCTTCTTGTCGGTAGTCTTGGAGTCGTTCTTTTTCACCCGCTCGCGGGTGGGCTTGGTGATATCGGTATGTTGAGGCGCTGCCGCTCCTGTTATGGGCAGGAGGGCTAATGCCATCGTGATCAGTATAGAATATAGTGTCGTCCTGTGAGTATATTTAGTAAAACCCATTGCTATATAATTGCTATCTTGAATGTGTTCAGAGTAAAGTTGGCTGCAAAGATAAGGAAAAATCGTGAAAAATGGCAGACAAAACACATGGCTTTGACATTTTTTAGGGCTTCAACCTCTCCTCATGCTACTGCCGGAACGAGTTGCAGGTGAACGATGGGCTGCTGTTATAGGTCTTTTTTGCACTGTTGATGAAAGTGCGGTAAGTGAAAAAGCGTTACCTTTGTTGCCGTGCAAGAGATAATTAATTAACTAAAATAAAGACAAGGCAAGATGAAAAAGAGAGTGTTTTTATTGGCTATGGTGCTGCTGTGTGCAGCAAGTGCCGCACTGGCGCAGCGCAGTTATGTGAACGTGGTGGCCGACCATATCTACTCGTCGATTTATCAGGAGATTTATGTGACGGGTGACTTGCCGGCAGGCATCAAGGCACACTACGACAGTTATGGCAGCGAGGCGATGACAATGGGCAAATTGCTCAACCAGTTGGCGAAAGAGGGGTTTACTGTTGAGCAGATGAGTTGCTCGGCCGAGTGCGAGGTGGTGCTGCTGTCACGCGCATCGTCCACCCCCGAACCGGGCCAGGTGGAGCGCATCACTGAAGACGCCGACGAGGCCGTGGAGGTAGCGCGTTACAACCTGCAAGGCCTGCCAGTGGGCAGGGACGAGAAGGGCGTCCAGATCATCGTTTATTCCAACTACACGACCCGCACGGTCATTGTTGAGTAACAGGCCCTAGCGATGAGGTACTATATTGTTGACGCTTTTACCCAAACTGCCTTTGGCGGCAACCCAGCCGGGGTGGTGTTGCTGGAGGGGGATTTCCCCTGCGAGCAGTTGATGCAGCAGGTGGCTGCCGAGTTGCGTTACAGCGAGACGGCCTTTGTCCAGCAGCAGGACGATAACGAGTTCACGGTGCGTTATTTCACGCCTACTGGCGAGGTGCCCTTGTGTGGCCATGCAACAATAGCTGCCTTTGGAGTGCTGTTGTTGCGGGGCATGGTTCGTGACGACAGGCCTAGCATGAACCACACGCAGGCAGGTGACCTGATGGTGAAAATCGACTCGCAGGTGATGATGCAGATGGCGCCGTCCCAACATCTACAACAGGCAATGGACGTTGACAGGCTGCATTGCATCATGGCGTCCGAGGATATTGTCGCTTGGCCCGAAATGCCTGTTGAGGTCATTTCTACCGGTTTACCCGACATCATGCTACCCGTGGCCAGTGTGGAGGCCTTGAACGCCTTGCGGCCCGACATGGACGCCCTTGCGGCATTGAGCCGCGAGATGAATGTAGTGGGTGTACATGCCTTTGCCATGAGCCAGGACGGCTATACGGCTCATGTACGCAATTTCGCCCCGCTCTATGGCATCCCCGAGGAGTCGGCTACCGGTACTGCCAATGCCGCTTTGACGCATTACCTGCAACGACGAGGAATGGTCATGCCGGGCGATGAGTGCCGTTTCCTGCAAGGCGAGGCCATGGGACGCCCCTCGGTGGTCAGGGCCACAGTGGACCAGGACGGAGCCATCTGGGTGGGCGGCCACAGTTGTATTGTCGCTGAGGGCGAGCTATTATTGTGATTCATAAGAAAAAGCATGAAATATCATTGATATTCCACAAAAAATATCTATTTTTGCGACAGATAACCAAGACTATTAACCAAAAACAATTAGAATATGAAAAAGATTTACAGCACAATGTTGGCAGCCGTGATGCTGCTGTGTTCAGGATGTGATACGGGACTGCTCGGTAACCTTGGTGGACTCGGTGGCTTGGGTGGCGGTGACGATGGCACGGCCAGTGGCGGTACGTTGGGCAGTGTGCTGGGCGGTATCCTGGGCGTGCTGGGCTCACAAAATACCGTTGATGGCCTGTTGGGCTTGGTTATCGGCAGTGTCAAGGTCAACGAGAGTGAGCTCTATGGCGCTTGGTGCTACACCCAGCCCGGTTGCGCGTTCACCAGCGAGAATCTGCTCGCCAAGGCCGGTGGCGCTGTAGCTGCCGAGACCTGCAAGGAGAAACTGTTGCCCGTTTACAACACCCTGGGTATCAGTTCGCAGAACACGCAATTCCAGTTCACCCAGGATCATCAGTTCGCGGCCTATGTCAAGGGTATTCCCTTGAACGGCACCTACACCTATGACCCGAATACCGCTACCATCAAGGTCAAGACGATGCTTTTCAGCTCTAATGTTTACGTCACCCGCACCACCCGCGGACTGGCCTTCACCTTCGAGAGCAAGAACCTGTTGAAAGTCCTCCAGACTATCGCCGCCATGAGCGGTAACAGCACCTTGCAGACCGTGGGCGACCTGAGCAAACAGTTCGACGGTGTTCGCCTGGGCTTCGACATGGCTCCCATGAACTGATAGATAAATGATTTCCGATAACTCCAGCTCCTAAAGTAGCCGCCCTACTTTAGGAGCTGGAAGTTTTATGCTCGCGATGCCCGCAGGTCAAAGTTTAAAGAGCATCCCCACCTTCATTCCTCATTACAATAAACTGTTGCCCTTTTACGTTATACTAACAAGTCCCTAGTTTTTAGTTGGCACCTGCCAACAACTAAGAACTAAAACCTGAGAACTAACAACTAAAGATAAGATGCTCCGTACTTATCACATACCGCTCCTGGTAGTGCTCGTGGCTTTGTTTATGGGTTGTGGACGTGCGCGCTATGACGCGCGGCTCGTCCAGGCCGACAGCCTGATGTGGACCACCCCCGACAGTGCCCTGGCCATCGTCAGTGCCCTCGATACCCTGTACAGCACATCAGATAGCGCCTATCGTGACTTGCTGCTCACACAGGCCCGCTACAAGTGTTATCAGGACATCACCACCAGCGACGACATCGCCATCACGCGCGCCATGGACTACTATCGCGCCCACAGCGGCGAGCGCGAGAAACTGACACGCGCCTGCCTCTACAAGGGTGCTGTCATGGAAGAACTGGGACACGTAGATAGCGCGATGTTCTACTACAAGACTGCCGAAGCCGCAGCCAACCCCAAGGACTACCCCAACTTGGGCCAGATCAACACACGAATTGCCGATGTGTACCGAATGCACGATTGTAACGAGCAGACTTGTTTTGAGAAGTATCAGCTAGCATATAAGTACTACTGCCTCACTGGAAATAAGGTTTTTCAATACTATAGCCTGTATTGCATGTATATGATGGCAGGAATCACGCATCAAGGGCAGCTTGAAGATCTTTATGGTAAAGCCGTAAAGCTTGCCCAAGAGTTCAAAGACAATGAAAAGATATTTAGCATTAATGAGCTGAAGTGTAGGCAATTATCAAGAGTCGATTCATCACGTTACAAAGCCAAACGAATTGCTTTACTATGTCTAAACAACTATAAGAAATATATCAACAATGACCTGCTATTGGATCTGGCTTATCTCTATGCAATGGAAAACAAGCTGGATTCGGCAGAGTATTACTTGGAATATGTTAAAGAATCGCAAAGTCCAGGTGATGAGCAAAGAATTATCTTGAGGAAGTATGAAATACTCTCAATAATAGCAAAATGCCAAGGAAAAACCAACGACGGAAATTCGTTTGTTGCCGCAGGAAGCTGTTTATCGGATTCCATTATCAACAATACCGTGAAATATCGTATAGAGAAAATAGAGAATGACTTTAATCATCAACAACACAACGACATAGTTTCCCGAAACGACCGTCTGCATTGGAGCATTATTGTTTTAATTGCCATTGCTGCCGTTGTCATTGCTTTGCTTTTAACTGTCCATCTGCACCGACTGCGCTACACCAAGGCCATCATTAAGGAACTTAGCAGTATCCAACCTGATGCTCACGAGGAACTGATCAGCCAGTTGGATGATAATAGTGACAACATTGAGCGTTTACTATCCAATCTGGTGACGTTATTGAAATCCTGTGCCAACAATGAGAGGCAGAACCCCACCTCTAAGATGTTACAAATCATAAAAGATGACATTGCGGGGTTGACAAATGATTCTTTTTGGAAAGAGCTGAGGCTGTATCTCGACAAAAAACATCATGGCATTATTTCAAATCTGGCCGATAATCCAGATCTTACGGAAAAAGACCTCAAGTTCATCGAGCTCACTTGCTGCGATTTCAGCAATGTCGAGATAGCCATTATCCTTGGGTATGCGCCTAAATATGTCAGCAACAAACGCAAGATTCTTGCTCGCAAATTGGGAATTGAAACAACGCTTCATGACCACTTAATCCGTCTCATGAGCAATCAGCACACATAAAAAATCCTACCGAAAACAGTAATTCTGCTATCCACATTTTGGTTCTTTGCCGTTAAACAAGGCCCATTTTTGCCCGTTTTTTAGGGTGAAAATCCACATTTTTTTCATAGTTCATTCATTTACAACGGCTTAAAAATGTGGATTTTCCACATTTGATTTTCTGCTTTAACGATTGTATATGAATAGTTTTTTCATTATAATTTTGCGAAACGTTTAATTTAATACAATCATACATGAAAAAGCCTTTATTATTTTTAGCATTGTTTATTGGTTCCTCACTGCTCGCATTTGGAACCCCCGAAAGAATCATTTTGAGGGATAAAGGATCTTTGCCTACGCGTGATGACCTCCCTTTGTACTTTGATTTGCCTGAGGCTTATTATGATCATGATGATAAGACCCAGTGGATCCTTATCGACGGCGGTGGTGCCGTGAGTTACTATGACGTGGAGATTTCGATACCGGTCATCAACACTGTCGAGTTCACCACTCAGGTCGATGGGACGTACGACACATTCGACATCTCGTCACTGGCGCCTAGCCTACACGTTATCACCATCGAATCCCCCTCGGGAAACATCTACGAGGGCACATTCTGAAAAACAACGTTTTTCTCCATTTCATCGATATATTTTGAAAACAAGAACAACATATTTGCGGATGAGTATGAATAATCAGATAATTAATGAATCCCCCTCTTTCCTTGTCCAAAAATGTGGGGTTGTTTGACACGGCTTTTCTAAGTTGAGATGAAAAACATCATTTCCATATTATTACTGGGAGTCACGCTTA
>JAEEGL010227061.1_pt1 | contig 15656 bp, 11 predicted proteins | sample 9134231 | NCBI WGS metagenome assembly JAEEGL01 (sample SAMN16246548, study PRJNA631951) | gut metagenome | biome: gut microbiome; feature: rumen; material: fiber-attached | host: Bos | place: Iran: Karaj | collected 2018-10
AAAGTTGCAAAGGGTCTGTCGGTATGGGTGTCCAACCACTATACTCCCACGCTGTTCGGAATCCGTGGGAAATATGAGTCGTCGTATAAGTCGGGCCAATATGTCGAATGCGGCAGCCCTGGAACGGGATTCTTTGTCCGCAACAGTTCAAGCCGCACCTATAAGGCTTTCTGCCAGGGTGAGCGGGCAAAACTGATACCCAATTACTTCGATTTGGTACGGGGTAAAGAGTTCTCGTTTGACAAGGAGATTGCCCGTGTTGAGGCTGTTCAGTCCCAAGGCGGTTTGAACAAATACAAGGAGATTATATTGGAGTCGTATGTGAATGTGCTGCCTTTGGCCAAGGAGGCCGAGGAGGCAGAGCGCATTGTGGCAGCCATCAAGGAGCTGTCGCACCGCCGCCACCATCTGTCCTCATACCAGACCCATGTCATGTCGAGCTTCAAAAGTCGTGTGGCGCGTCTGGGACACGATGTTCGTGACATTCAGTTGAACATCACCAATCTCTGCAATGAAGAGCGGATGAAAGGATTCGAGGATGTGGTGATTTCTTTCTCGCAGCTGGCTGCATGCCACCGCATATGGAGTGTGCGGGAGAGTTTCAGCGGTCTGGAGTCGTCGTTTGCGCAAGTCTATTTTGACCTTGGCATTTTCGATTTCATTCAGGCTCCGCTGATGACCCCGTTGATGCGCGATGCCGAGGGAAGACGCTGTTTCATCTACCCCGACTTCATTGTCCGCTCGTACGACGCAGTCGATTTCGAAGTCTTTGAACTCAAGGATCTCAACTTCCTCTACCGCGAGGTGCCCTACGACATGGTGTCGAATATGGTTATTGACAGCTATTACGACCGAGAGAACACCCAGGAAGTGACAACCCACGTCCACCGCCGCAACTATGAGCAATTCGGTGACGGACTGCTGGTGAACAAGGACACAAAAGCATTGAACGAAATGGAGGAAGAGAACAAACTGCGTGAGCGTGTGGTGGGAGAGTTGTATGTGCCGGAGATGAACATGCGCTATTATGTCCGTGACTTCAAGGCTTTGAAAACCTTTGTGAAGATTATTAACAATTACAAGAGCGATTTGTAAATTGAGAGTTGAAAGTTGAAATATTGCTTGAATGCTTGATTGTGTTAATTCCTGAGTGGCTTATGCGGTCAAATAACTCAAGCAATCAAACAATCAGACAATCAAACAATCATTTTCATTTTTCAATTTTCATTTTTCAACTCTCCTTGATAGTGGCATGAAGAAGAGGTACATATACAGGTTCAACCCCCATACTTTGTCGTATGAACGGGTGGAGGCGACGTTGAAGGACCGTCTGAAACGGATTTCTACAACGGCGTTGCTGGGTGTAGTGCTGGGTGTGATTTTCACCTTTTTGGCTGTGAAGTTGATTGACTCGCCAGAGGAACGGATGCTAAAGGGCGACATCTACCAGTACCGCCAGGCCTTGGAGGGGCTGAACCAGCGGATGGACAGGATGGGACGAGTGCTGGCCGACATCGAAGAACGCGACAGTGCTGTGTATCGTACCATCTTTGGCGCCAATCCTGTGGCCGAAGGCCGCCGCACTCCAGTCATGCAGGACTACAGTGGATGGGAAGGACGTGCATCGAGTGCTCTGATAGTGAAGACCCACTTGCGTGTGGACTCGTTGGAACAGCGGCTCTATTCCCAATCGGTCTCGTTGGACGAAATCTACCGTATGGCCGGCACCAAGCAGCAACGCATGGCTACGATGCCGGCCATTATGCCGATAAAGAAGAACGACTGCCATATAGTGTCGGGTTTTGGCATGAGGTACCATCCGATTTTGCACTACCGCCGGATGCACACTGGTGTCGACCTGTCGGCACAGCCGGGCACGCCTGTCCATGCCACGGGTGACGGCCGGGTGACGGTTGCCGGACGCGGTGCCGACATGGGCGGCTACGGCATATGCGTGGTTGTTGACCATGGATTCGGTTTCAAGACTCTGTATGCCCACTTGTCGGAGGTGACGGTGAGTCAGGGTGACCGAGTGTCGCGCGGGACGGTGGTCGGCAAGGTGGGCAGGACAGGGCTTGCACAGGGCTATCACCTCCACTATGAGGTGATTCAGAATGGTAACAAGGTTAACCCTGTATACTACTTCTTCAACGACTTGACACCGGCTGAGTATGATGAGGTGCTGGAGGCATCCTATATCGAGAACCAATGCCTTAGTTGAATTTGAAAGTTGAAAGTTGGCCGGTGTCCGGCTGACAATTAAAGTTGAAAGTTGGCCGGTGTCCGGCTGACAATTAAAGTTGAAAATTGAAAGTTGAAAATATGCAGATTATCATCGACGACAACGCAGGCTTCTGTTTCGGAGTGGTGAAAGCTATCGGCACCGCCGAGGAGGAGTTGTCGCACAGCGGCAGCCTTTATTGTCTTGGCGATATTGTGCACAATACCGCCGAGGTGGCTCGCCTCAAGGCCAAAGGACTGCAGGTGATTGACCACGGAGAATTGCGCAACCTTGCGCCGGGAGGGTCGAAGGTGATGATACGTGCCCATGGCGAACCACCGGCTACCTACCGGTTGATTGACAAGCTGGGACTTGAATTGATAGATGCCACATGCCCTATTGTCTTAGCGCTGCAGCAGCGCATCCGCCGGGGATATGAAGAGATGAGCCGTCTTGAACCTAAGGGACAAGTGGTGATTTTCGGCAAGCCCGGCCATGCCGAGGTGGTAGGGCTGTGTGGACAGACAGAGGGGGAGGCAGTGGTAGTGAGCAGCCCGGACGACGTTGATGGGATAGATTTCACAAGGCCAATCAGGCTGTATTCGCAGACGACGAAAAACAAGGAGGAGTACAAACGGCTGATAGAGAATGTGAAAAAAGGCATTGCCTCGTGCGGTCTTGCTGTGGGGGATAACCATTTTGTGGCATACAACACCATTTGCAGCAGGATGGCCAACAGGGCAACGAGATTGGAGGAGTTTGCCCGCGGAGTGGATTTGGTCCTGTTTGTGAGTGGACAAGGCAGTTCTAACGGACACTACCTGTACGATTATTGCAAGAGTGTCCAGCCGAACACGAAGCTTGTATACGGAGTGGAGGATATTGACCGTAGCTGGTTTCTCGGAAAGGATGCCAAGATAGTGGAACGCGTGGGAATAACCGGAGCCACAAGCACACCGCGATGGCTGATGGAGGCGGTAAAGGAGAAAGTGTATGGAGAGTTTAGAGTTTAGAGTTGAGAGTTGAATTATTGCTTGAATGTTTGATTGTGTTAATTCCTGAGTGGCTGGCGCGGTCAAATCACTCAAACAATCAAGCAATCAGACAATCAAACAATACGAGGTATAAATATGTATTTGACGAATCTTAAACTGAGCAATTTTAAAACCTACACCGATGTTGATGTGGACTTCTGCCCCAATGTCAACTGCCTGGTTGGAAACAACGGTGTGGGTAAGACGAATCTGTTGGATGCAGTCTATTACCTCTCGTTTTGCAAAAGTTGCTTTAATAGTGTCGATTCGCAGAATATCCGTCGTGGAGAGGAGTTCTTTGCAATCCACGGCCAGTATGAGGTGAATGGAGAGTCGGTGCCGGTTTCCTGTATCCAACGCATGGGACAACCCAAGCAGATGAGATGGAACAAGAAGGTGTGTAAGACGCTTGGTGAGCATATCGGACGGGTGCCATTGGTGATGGTTTCCCCCAATGACCAGAATATCATACTCGGAGGGAGTGATGCGCGCCGCAAGTTTGTCGATGGTGTTATTTCGCAAACGGATAAGGGCTATCTTGATCATTTGTTGCAATACCAGAAAGCCTTGGAACAGCGCAATCGTTTGCTGAAGCGTTTTTACGAGGACCGGGACTGGGACGAGCAGTCGATTGCCATCTGGGATGAACAGCTGGTGCGTCATGGCGAGTTGCTGTACAGCGGCCGGGAGGATTTCTTCAGTGGTTTCAAGCCTCTGTTTGACGAGTATTTCGCATGGATTACCGACGGGGGTGAGAAGGGGATGGTGAAATATGTCCGTCAGTCGACGGAACCGATAGGCGACCAGCTGGCAAGGGCTCGTCAGCAGGACAGGTATGCCCAGTATACCACGGTGGGTCCCCATAAGGACGACGTGGAGCTGGAGGTGGGTGACATGGCGGTGAGACGGTTCGGATCGCAGGGGCAGCAGAAGACGTTTGTACTGGCTTTGAAGCTGGCGCAGTTTGAGTATATCTATCGGCATGGAGGAGTGAAACCCATTTTGCTGTTGGATGACATTTTTGACAAGTTGGATATGCTGAGGGTGACTCAGTTGGTGAAACTGGTGGGGAGCGACAGGTTCGGACAGGTGTTTCTGACCGACACTCAGCCCGGACGTGTGGAACGGGTCTTTGAAGAAATACCGCAAGTGGAACACAGAATTTTGAGAGTTGAGAATGGAAAGTTGAAATTGAAAGTTGAAAATTGAAAATTGAAAATTTGTTGATATGTTGATACGTTGATATGTTGATATGTTGATATGATGCGAGCCGTATAAACTTATCAACTTATCAACGGACAACGATAAATCATAAAGGAATGTACAGTAACGAACATACACTGCAAGACTTGCTCAAGAAAGCCTATCGCCGTCTGGACATGGACGAGACGGTGATGGAGATTGATGTGAAGCGCGCATATGTGAGCGTGGTGGGGGACTTGATTAACAGGCTGACCCGGTCGGTGCGTTTTGCGGACGGGACGATGACGGTGTCGTTGGCATCTGCCGCGCTGCGGCAGGAGTTGTGGCAGCGGCGGGAGTCGCTTGCAGGAAGGATAAACGATATAGTAGGGAAAACCGTGGTGAAAAAAATTGTCTTTATGTGAACAAACAACAGTGAGATATTGCTTGAATGCTTGATTGTGTTAATGCTTGAGTGCTGGCGCAGTCAAATTACTCAAACAATCAAGCAATCAAGCAATCAGGCAATCAATAATAAAGTGTGTAGTGTAAAAGAAGGATAGTCTTATGAAACAGATATTCAAAGCCCTTGACATGATACGCCAGTGCGACAACCGGGCGTTTTGGCTGCGTATAGTATATGTGGTCATCATGCACGTTTTGCCATTGGTGAATCTCTATGTCTTGAAGTTTCTTATCGACGCTGTCTCGAACGGCGAGCCTTCCGTCTTGCTGGGGGTGGAGATGAATACATGGGTTTCGTTGGGTTTGTTCAGCTTCATTTTCCTGCTGGACAGGATTGTGGCAGTCCTGAACAGTGTGAACAACGACATCATGCAGCAACGCCTGATAGACTATATCAGCGAGCGGATGCAGGCGCAGTCGGCAAGATTGGATATGAGCTATTTTGACAATCCTGAATATCACGACACATATCACCGTGCGCAACAGGAGGCTTCGTATCGACCCATTCAGATTCTTAACGGTTTTATGGGCTTGCTGGGGTCATTGATTTCCATTACGGTGATTATGGTGATGCTTACGTCGGTTTCTGGATGGATTATTGTCGTGATGGTTGCGGCAGTGGTCCCGTCGTTTGTGGTAAGAGTGATTAAGGCACGCAAGATTTATGCTTTCAGACGTAACAATACCCAGAACTACCGCCGCACGAATTATTACACCACCCTGCTTGGGGGCAGGGATTTTGCCAAGGAGATGCGGACTTTCGGTCTGGCTCCTTTTTTCCGGGAACGGTTTGTATCAGTCCGTAAGGCTTTGGTGAAGAGTCTGCTCAAGATATCGAAACGGTTGGGTGTGTATGATTCTGTTTGCGCAGTGGTCGAGACTTTTGCTCTGTTCTTTGTGACGATGTTTCTTATTATGAGTACAAAGGATGGTTCTATTTCGCTGAGTTCGTTTGTTGTGCTTTTTGAGGCATTTCGTCGTGGGCAGTCTCAGTTGTCCACTTTGGTTAGCAGTATTACGGGTTTGTATGACAATCGCCTGTTTATAGGAAACCTGTTTGAGTTTCTTGACATGAATCCCTCTATTGTCAATCCTGCCCATCCGGTACCGTTCCCGGAGAGGGTGCACACGGTGGAGTTCCGCGACATCACTTTCCGCTATCCGAAGATGGACAGGGATGTGCTGAGCCATTTCAACCTTACGGCGAGGGCTGGCGAGGTGACGCAGATTGAGGGGGAAAACGGTTTTGGCAAGACTACGCTGCTGAAGCTGCTGTTGAGGCTGTATGATACCGACGAGGGCGCAGTGCTGGTTGACGGGGTGGATGTGAGGCAGTATGACCTGAAGGGGCTGCGGCATGGTATCGGCGCGATTTTCCAGGACTATGTGCGTTTCTATTGCACTGCCGAGGAGAATATCGCTTTCGGCGATATAAGGGTTGTGGACCGCGACAGGGTGAAACGGGCGGCGGCATTGGCAGGGATGGACGGATATATTGAGAGGCTGCCCCAGGGGTATGACACGATGCTGGGGCGCATGTTCGACGGCGGCGAGGAGCTGAGCATGGGGCAGTGGCAGCGCATAGCCTTGGCACGCCAGTTGTATGGCAATGCTCCTGTGCTGATTTTCGACGAGCCCACGGCCTGGATGGATGTGCCCTCGCGCGACCGCTTCTACCGCACGCTGGAGGAATTGAAGGAGGCCGGGAGGGTGATTATATTGATTAAACATGTGTAGATATTAAATTGAAAATTGAAAATTGAAAATTGAAAAGATTGCTTGATTGTGTAAATGCTTTAAGAGTTTAAAGGTTCAAGGGTTTAAAGGTTCAAGGGTTTGATACTTTAAAACCTTAAAACCATAAAACCTTCCTCCCCTAAAACCCTAAAACAATCAAGCAATAAAAAAACATAAATATTATGCAATTTAAGATAGAACAAATTGATCCGAAAGTTTATAAGGGCAACCTGATTTTTTTGTATGGGAATGAGGTGGCCGACCGCAGTCTGCCTTTGGGAAAGAAGGAGCTGGATTGTCTGAAACGGCGCCGCAGGACCGAGGGCGACTCTGTTGTGGTTTTTGACAGGCTGCCGTATCGCCTGTATGTGGTGAATTTCGACAGCGAGTGCCAGGCAGGGGTATGCCATGAGAGACTTCGCCGCAGTGCCGACAGGGTTGTGTCGATGCTGAAGTCCGACGGTCAGCACGAGGCTGCTGTCGTGGGCGAGGGTGTCATCCCCGAGGAGGTTGTGGCTTTTGTAGAGGGTATGTTTCTGTCGGACTATACTTTCGACAGGTATAAGACCAAAAACATGCCGCACCTGTCACACGTTGTTGTGGAGGAGTCGTTCCTGAATGCGGAGGAGTTGGAGCGGAATGTAAGGCTTTGGAGGTTGATAAGCCAGTGCCGGGACTGGGTCAATACACCAGTGGCAGACTTGAATGCCGAGTGTTTTGCAGACGAGTTGCAGGAGCAGGCCCGCCGGTGGGGTGTCGGCTGCACGGTGTTGGACAAGAAACGTATCGAGGCTTTGCGGATGAACGGCCTGCTGGCTGTGAACAAGGGAAGTGTGGACGAGCCGCGTTTTGTGGCCCTGGAATACAAGCCGGAGAACCCTGAGAACGAACGTCCGCTTGCCTTGGTAGGCAAGGGTGTCATGTATGACACGGGAGGGCTGAACCTGAAGCCCGAAGACTATATGCAGGAGATGAAGTCGGACATGGCGGGCGCGGCCACGATGGCGGCAGTGGTTTTTGCCGCTGCGGCAAACAGTCTGCCTGTGCATGTCGTCGCGCTGCTGCCTTTGACGGACAGCCGTCCGGGCTTTAATGCCTATGCGGCCGACGATGTAATCCGGATGTACGACGGCACGACGGTGGAGGTGGTCAATACCGACGCCGAAGGGCGTATCATTTTGGCCGACGCCATAGCCTATGCCGTGGACAAGTACAGACCGGAGCTGGTCATCGACGCGGCCACCTTGACGGGTGCCGCCGTCCGGGCTATCGGCACATATGGCATTGCCGCCATGCACAAGGATGCAGACAACCCGTTCAATCTGCTCTCTATCCTCGGCAAGCAGGTGTACGAGCGCCTGGTGGAGTTCCCCTTCTGGGAGGAGTATGACGAGCTTCTCAAGTCGGAGGTGGCCGACATGAAGAACTGCGGCACCGCCCAGGCGGGAGCCATCACGGCCGGCAAGTTCCTTGCCCATTTTGCCCAAATGACTCCTTACATTCACCTTGATATTGCAGGCGTGGCTTTCTTCTCCAAGAAGCAGTTTTACTATAACCCCGGTGCGTCGGGCTACGGAATACGCCTGCTCTATGCATTTTTGCAAACATATGACATGATTCACAAGAATGTTTGAAAGGGAAAATTAAATTGAAAATTGAAAATTGAAATATTGCTTGATTGCTTGATTGTGTAAATGCTTGAGTGCTGGCGCAGTCAAATTACTCAAACAATCAAGCAATCAGACAATCAAGCAATCTTCTAAACTCTCAACTTTCAACTCTCAACTTTTAAGCAAGCAATTTAATAATAATAAAAATCAAGCAATTAAATCACCATTTATACAGTTCATTATATGGAAGAGAAAAAAGAAAACAACCGCATACGCGTAGCCATTACCCAGGGCGACATCAACGGCATCAGCTACGAGGTTATACTGAAGACTTTCAGCGACAGCCGCATGTATGACATCTGCACCCCCATCCTTTACGGCTCCACCAAGGTGGCTTCGTACCACAAGAAACTCCTGGCCCTGCATCAGGACATGACCTTTACGGGCATCCGCGATGCCTCCGAGGCCGTGGACCGCAAATTCAATGTGGTGAACCTTACCAGCGAGGAAATCAAGATTGACATGGGCAAGCTGACCGATGTGGCGGGCGAACAGTCGCGCCTGTCGCTCTCGCGTGCATGCGACGACCTGAAGAAGGGGAGTGTCGATGTGCTTGTCACAGCTCCCATCAGCAAGAAAAACATCCAGTCGGCAGATTTCGACTTTCCTGGACACACCGAATACCTCTCGCACCAGTTTGGCTGCAGCAGCCTGATGATTATGGTGTGCGACCGCATTCGCATCGGCATCGTCACCAACCATCTTGCCCTGAAGGATGTCCCCACGGCCATTACGCACAACCTCCTTTTCGACAAGATTATGCTGATGAACGAGTCGCTGAAGCGCGATTTCGGCATCCCCATGCCCAAGATTGCGGTGCTTGCTTTGGACCCCCATGCCGGCGACAACGGTGTTATCGGCGACCAAGACCAGACGGTGGTCAAGCCGGTCATCGACGAGGTGCAGGGCAAGGGTGTGCTGGCCTACGGCCCCTATCCCTCCGACGGTTTCTTCGGCAGCAGCGAGTTCAACAAGTTCGACGGTGTGCTTGCCCTCTATCACGACCAGGGGCTCATCCCGTTCAAACTGATGTCGTTTACCGAGGGCGTGAACTACACCGCAGGACTGCCATATGTGCGCACTTCTCCCGCCCACGGCACTGCCTTCGACATAGCCGGAAAGGACAAGGCCAGCGAGCAGTCGTTCCGCAGCGCGGTGTATCTTGCCTGCAAGATTCTCCGTAACAGGAAAGAATACGATGAATTAACCGCCGACCCGTTGCGTTGATGAAAAGGCTGGTTCTTTTTGACGGCATGGCCATCGTGTATCGTGCCTATTACGCTTTGAGCGGTTCCAACAGGATGAACTCCAAAGGCGTGAACACTTCCGCTGTGCTGGGGTTCACCACCACGCTATACGACCTTGCCAAGAAACTGCAGCCAACCCACATGGCAGTGGCTTTCGATTTGCAGAAGCCCACGTTCCGTCATGAGATGTATGCCGAGTATAAGGCGAACCGCGAGGCAATGCCGGAGGCAATCCAGGTGGGTCTGCCCTATATCCGGAGTATCATTGCGGCTTTTAACATCACTGTCCTTACATGCGAGGGATACGAGGCCGACGATGTGATAGGCACGGCCTCCCACTGGGCCGAGCAGCAGGGATTCGACGATGTTGTCATGGTGACCCCCGACAAGGATTTTGCACAGCTTGTCACGGAGCATGTCCATATCTACCGTTTCGGCCGCATGGGCAGACCCGACCAGATTCTCGGCATCGACGAGGTGAAGGAGAAGTTCGGCGTGGACAGGTGTGAACAGGTCAAGGATCTGCTGGGCCTCTGGGGTGACTCATCCGACAACATCCCCGGCATTCCCGGAGTGGGGGAGAAGACGGCCAAGAAGCTTATCGCCCAGTTTGGGTCGATAGAGGAAATGGTGACCCGCGCCGACGAGATAAAGAATGACAAAATCAGGGGGCTGGTGGAGCAGTACTCCCAGCAGGCTCTATTTAGCAAACAGCTGGCGACGATTGTCCTGGATGCACCGCTCCAACTCGACGAGGATGAGCTGGCCCTGCGGAAGCCGGATTATTCCGAGCTGCAAAAGCTCTTTTCTGAATTGGAATTCCGTAATCTTGCCAAGCGCATGTACACGGACCTTTCCATTTCCGACCCGGCCGAGGCACAGCGCTTTGCCAAAGCCTCTGCAGCACCGGCAAAGCCGCCAGTCGACAAGAGTGGGCAGCCGTCGCTATTTGACCAGCCTACGCTGTTCGACAGTGCGCCTGTCGACGAGACCCGTGCAACCGATATCCATCTGCTTCAGCAATTCCCAGACGACAGCGATGTGGCCATCATGGTGAACGGCGCCACTATTGCTTTGGCGTTCAGTGCTGACGAGGTTTTCGTTTCTCTGGTGGGCGATATTGACACAGAGCGCCTGCGCCGTTTGCTGCAGCGTGGCGACACGCTGAAGCTTTGCTACGACTTGAAAGCCCTCAAGTATATATTGAATGAGCTTGACATTAATATTTCCGGTGAGATATTCGATGTACAGCTTGTTCATTACCTCATCGATGCCGAGGCGCGCCATGCGTTCAACAGCATCTCTTCAGGCATTCTTGGCACCGAACCCGCCACTGATGCCGAGGCGGCCGCCTCGTTGTGGCAGCTCTATCCCCTTATGGCGGCGCGTCTCTCCGATGCCGGGCTGGGCAAGCTGTACACCGACGTGGAGCTGCCGCTTGTGGATGTTCTTATCGGCATGGAGGAGGAGGGAGTGCGCATTGATGTGGATGCCCTGCGCGATTATTCCAACAGGCTCTCTGTCGAGCGGGATTCGCTTGAACAGCAGATTTACCAATTGGCTGGCGGCACATTCAATATCTCTTCGCCCAAACAGTTGGGCGAGGTGTTGTACGAGCGGCTCAACGTGACAGACAAACCGCCGCGCACCGCCACGAAGCAGTATTCCACAGCCGAGGATGTTCTAGTAAAACTCAAAGACAAGCATCCCATTATTGGCCTGATACTTGAATACCGTTCCCTGACGAAACTGATAGGGACTTATCTCGACAGTTTCCCTAAACTCATCAATCCCGTTACAGGACGTCTGCATACTGTATATAATCAAACCGTCACGGCTACAGGCCGGCTCTCCTCAAGCAACCCCAACCTGCAGAATATCCCCATCCGCACGGAACGGGGGCGCGAGATCCGCAGAGCCTTTGTGGCGCGCAACGACGACTATATCCTCCTTGCCGCCGACTATTCCCAGATAGAGCTTCGCATCATTGCCTCGTTGGCGGGCGACCGCCACATGATTGAGGCGTTTGCCAACCACTACGACATCCATGCCGCCACAGCCGCCAGAATCTACGGCATGCCCATGGAGGAGGTGTCGAAGGACTTGCGTCGCAACGCCAAGTCGGTCAACTTCGGCATTATCTATGGAATAAGTGCCTTCGGGTTAAGCGAACAGCTGGGCATTTCGCGCAAAGAGGCGGCAGCGCTTATTGACGAGTATTTCTCGCAGTATCCCGATATCAAGAACTATATTGACAAGAATATCGCTTTTGCCCGAGAGCATGGCTATGCCCAGACTTTGCTGGGTCGTCGCCGCTACCTTGCCGATATCAATTCACGCAATGCCTCGGCACGCAGTTTTGCCGAGCGCAACGCTGTGAATATGCCCATCCAAGGCACTTCGGCCGATATGATAAAGATAGCCATGATACGCATCTACAAAGAGTTTCAACGGCTTGGCCTTAAGTCGAAGATGATACTCCAGGTGCACGACGAATTGGTCTTCGACTGCTACAAGAGCGAAGAACAGCAGGTGCGTGCCATCGTGGAGGATGCCATGCTCAATGCCTTGCCGCTTTCCATTCCTGTAGAAATAAGCATCGACGCCGGTACCAACTGGCTCGAGGCCCACTAATCCAATCGTGAATAATAAACAAAAAAAATACTTAAAAGATGAAAAAGATAATTTACATCCTGCTGCTTGTCCTCTTGGCCAGCCCCGCATTCTCCCAAGCCGATGAAAAGGCCGATTTTTCTGCCGTCTGCCCAACGGGGCAGGTGCTTTATTACAAAATCATCGACTATGGTGAAGTTAACGTGTGCTACAATCTTCAGAACCCCGAACTGCTGGGTGGACATATCAAGATTCCCCGCACGGTGAAGTATAACGACCAGAACTTTGTGGTCACCGGAATTGCCGACGAGGCCTTTTCCAACTGTATCCGCATCCAGGGTGTGGAACTGCCCACCACGATGTTCTATATTGGTGAGCGCGCCTTCTACCGCTGCACGGACCTTCGCATCATCGAGATGCCCAAAACCCTCACCTCTATCGGGGCAAGTGCCTTCGAGGGCTGCACATCGCTCATCGATGTGGTGATGCCCAACTCTGTCACCGAGATGGGCGCCAACGCTTTCAAGGATTGCAGCGAGATGCGCCACATTGTCATTTCGCATGGCCTCACCGAAATACCCGAAGGGGCGTTTATGAACTGCCGTTCTGTCACCGACTACCTGATTCCTGCTTCGGTGCAGTACTTCGGGTGCCATGCTTTTGACGGGTATGAACAACTGAAGTATGTCACATTCTTCGGTCCCGTGCCGCCGGAACCCGACTGCGAGCCCGCCTTCGGCCGCGAAATACCCATCTACGTCATCAAGCAGAACTTCCCCGCCTACAAGGCTTCCTACGTCTGGGGGCAGTTCTCTATTTTTGAAATGTAACAGTACAAACATGAAGAAAACCGTTTCACGTATTCCGGCACTCTTCTTGCTTCTGCTGCCATTGTTTTTTGCCGGTTGCGGGAAGGAGTCGATAAGGCCGGACAACAACGATACCGTCAGCGATATCGGTTTGTTCTCGGTCAGTGCAACCCAAAAAGTGGCTTTCGCGCCGGGAAACCTTGCCGAAGGTGGTCGCAGTTTTGTGGACAGCCAGTACCAACTGGGAGGATACTTCGGCTGGGGGACAGGCAACCATCCCGGCGACACGTCAACGAACTATCATGACTATGTCGCCTTCGATGATTGGGGCAACCATATCGAGGGTGGGTGGCGTACAATGACTTATGATGAGTGGCACTATATCTTGTATAGCAGGGAGTCTGCCGAGGATAAGCACGCATCGGGCATTGTCAATAATATACATGGTTTAATCCTGTTGCCAGATAACTGGACTATGCCTGATAGTTGTCAGTTTATTCCGGGCGAGAATGGATGGACGCGCAACATGTATTCCCAATCACAGTGGCAAAAGATGGAGGAGGCTGGTGCTGTTTTTCTGAGAGCGGGAGGCTATCGTTGGGGCTCGAGGACATACGGCTTAGGTGTTGGTGGCAACTATTGGCTGGCAACACGTTATGATGAAGACGATGCTCACTATATGTATTTTGACGGAAATCTGGTGAATTGGCAAACAATCACCAATCTTGCCGCAGGCATGCAGGTGCGCTTGGTGCGCGACAAGTGAGCCGGAAAAGTCGTTAGATTGTACAAAAAAGAAGAGATACATCCTATGATGGAATGTATCTCTTCTTTGTATAAGGGATTACGCTGTCAGTCGAGTTTCATTTCCTGCAGGAAACGCACGCTGGCGTGGATGTGCTTGAACATGATTTGGTCGATGTCCACGAAGTTGACGCTCTTGCGGTAGTCGGCCACCAGTTTCTCGATGAAGGGGCTGCTCTTCAACCCCTCTTGATGACGAAAGTCGAGTGCCTGGGCGGCGTCGAACAGCTCGATGGCCATCACACGCTCGGTGTTCTCCATCACCTTGTAGCATTTGGTGGCGGCGTTACCACCCATGCTGACGAGGTCTTCCTGGTTCTGGCTGCTGGGGATGCTGTCGACACTGCAGGGAGAGCAGAGTTGTTTGCTCTGGCTGACGATTGAGGCGGCGGCATACTGCGGAATCATAAAGCCGCTGTTCAGTCCGGGTTTGGCAACGAGGAAACTGGGCAGTCCGCGTTTGGCGTCGATAAGCTGATAGGTGCGGCGTTCGCTGATGCTTCCGAGTTCTGCCACAGCAATGGCGAGGAAGTCAAGCACCATAGCCATTGGCTCACCGTGGAAGTGACCACCGCTGATGACCATATCCTCGTCGGGGAGGACGATGGGGTTGTCGGTGGTGGAGTTGATTTCGGTTTCAACCACCGAAGCCACGTAGGCAATGGTGTCTTTGGCGGCACCGTGTACTTGTGGGGCGCAGCGGAAACTGTAGGGGTCTTGCACATGCTCTTTGTGGCGGCGGATTATCTCGCTGCCCTCGGTGTAGCGACGCACGGCGGCTGCTGTCTCGAGCTGGCCTTTGTGCGGGCGCACCATGTGGAGGCTCTCGTAGAATGGCTCTATGCGACCGTCGAAAGCGTCGAGGCTCAAAGAAAGAAGCATATCGGCTTGACGACTGAGGCGCTGCGCTTTCATCACACTCCACACGGCGTAGCTGCTCATGAACTGGGTGCCGTTCAACAGGGCAAGGCCTTCCTTGCTCTGCAGCTCAATGGGCTGCCAGCCAAAAGCATCATACACTTCCTTCACGTCGCAGCGACGGCCTTTCCAATACACTTCGCCCAAACCGAGGATGGAGGGGAGCATCAGGTTGGCCAACGGGCAGAGGTCGCCGCTGGCGCCGAGGCTGCCCTGCTGATAGACGATAGGCAGGACATCGTTGTTGTAGCAATCGATAAGGCGCTGCACGGTCTGCAGCTGGGCTCCGCTGTAGCCGAAGCAGAAGTTCTGGGCCTTGAGCAGCAGCATGAGGCGCACCACTTCCTGAGGCACTTCGTCACCCACGCCACAGGCGTGGCTCATCACCAAATTCTTTTGTAACTGGCTGAGCTGTTCTTTGCTGATGGAGATGTTGCACAGCGAACCGAATCCGGTGGTGACACCGTAGATGGGTTCTTTCTGAGTTTCCATCTTTTTGTTGAGGTAGTCGCGGCATTTCTGAATACGGTGCTTTGCTTCGTCGCTGAGAGCCAGCTCCATGTGGTTGTCGACAATCTCACGTACCTTGGAGATGGTGAGACGTTCATCGGGGTTGATATAGTGAATCATAACATTGTTGTTTAAAGGTGAAATAATGAAGATGTGGGAGCTTATTTGTTCAATTGTTCATGAGCCTTCTGCGCAATGTCGTCGTCGACAAGCATTCGTCCGCAGTGTTCACAGACAATGACTTTTTTGTGCATCTTGATTTCGCTCTGGCGTTGGGGCGGTATCTTGCTGAAGCAGCCGCCACAGGCATCACGGTCGATGGTGACGACGGCAAGGCCGTTGCGGGCCTGCTTGCGGATGCGCTTGTATGCAGTCAGATAGTGCTCGTCGATAAACTTCTCCTGCTCGGCTGATTTCTCGCGGTAGCGTATCTCATCCTTGCGGGT
>JAEEGL011300393.1_pt1 | contig 15656 bp, 19 predicted proteins | sample 9134231 | NCBI WGS metagenome assembly JAEEGL01 (sample SAMN16246548, study PRJNA631951) | gut metagenome | biome: gut microbiome; feature: rumen; material: fiber-attached | host: Bos | place: Iran: Karaj | collected 2018-10
CGTGATATACCTGCTGGCCAATCTGTTCTCCTGGCTGGCGGAGCGCCGGGAAGCCGTCCGGCTCAGCGAGGCCCTGTTCCGGTACCAGCGTGACCGGGAAGACGGTGCAGCCTGACAGAACAGCATAGATCCTTTGCCACGGTATACTCTTCTGTGGAATATAATGGATTATGAACGGAGGGAACTGCCCATGAAGCATTGCGGAACAGTACCGATGGAAACCGGCCGGCTGATCCTGCGGAGGTTTCAGCAGGAAGACGCTCCCGCCTTTTACCGGAATGTCTGTTCCGATCCGCGGGTGAACACCTTCCTGACCTGGAAACTGCATGAAAGCCCTGCGGAAACGGAGGCGCTTTTAGCGGATTTTATCCGGCGGTATGAAAGCCCTTCCCGGTATTGCTGGGCCATTGTCCTGAAAGAAACCGGGGACCTGATCGGAACCATCACCGCGCCGACGGTCCATGAACTGACCGAAGCCGTGGAAGTCTCCTACGCCATCGGCAGCGCCTGGTGGGGAAACGGATACGTTCCGGAGGCGCTGTCCGCCGTCATGGATTTCCTGTTCGACCGGGTGGGCGTGAACCGGATTGAAGCCGGCCATGATGTCAATAATCCGAATTCCGGAAAAGTCATGGAAAAAGTGGGCATGAAAAAGGAAGGCGTCCACCGGCAGGCCGGAAGGAACAACCGGGGATTGTTCGACCTGGTGTTCTGGGCAAAACTGAAAGAAGACCGTTAAAACAGGGACAAGGCATCCGCCTTGTCCCTTCTTTATTATGTTTTCCCCGGAATTACGGACCGTACTGGGACCGAATATCCCCGCGGTCAGGCATTGTCCTGATGGCCGCGTACTCCAGCTCAATCTCATCGCTGCACAGGGGAATCTCGTCTCCCGGCTGGAAGATGTAATTCAGCTTGCCATCCCCTGCAATTTCCGCCCCGAACTGTTCCAGGGACACCGGTTCCGTATCCGGATCACGATCCCAGATCAGGAAAGGAAGTATTTCTCCTTCCTTATAGAACTCCTGAGGGTCGACATTTCGCAGCGCGTCCAGCCATCCCGGCAGTTCCACAGAATCATTTTTGAGGATTTCTGTCAGTTCCTCCAGGGTCGGCTCCCGGTAATCCATACTGACCAGGCTGCCGTCCAGGTAATACACACGGCAATACGCGCTTATCGGCACCGCCCAGTCCCCGTTGGACAGCTTAATCGCCTGCCCTTCGTAATAAACCATTTCAGGTGTATCCGGCACCGCCCTGTCCAGCACCTTCGCCGCGGTGGAATAACTGAATCTCAACTCCATGGAATACAGTTCGGGATTATTCTGATCCACACCCGCTCCGATGGAGCATCCGGCAAGACCCATATAGGTCCTGTACCTGGCATCCGGGGTAAACTGCACCAGGAGATGGCCCTGCTGTGTCCGGACAAGATGCGCGTCATGGAACCAGTCCGCAGGCGCAAAACTGCGGGCGCTGTAATCCGGGAACATCCAGGCCAGCACGCCGGCTGTCAGCAGCAGCGCTGCCAGGCACAGCGAGACAACCTTCAGCCAGCGGGTTTTCCTGCGGGTCTTCTTCATCGCCGTGACAAAGTGTTTTTTCTCATTCTCATCCCCGGCAGGCTTCGGGGTTTCGCTCTTCATGGCGGAGAAAACCTCCGCGCAGTGCTCGCAACCGGCAATATGTTCTTCCACAGCCCGGCGGCTGCCGTCGCTGCATGCGTTGTCCAGCACCAGCGGCATCAGGTCCTGTATAATTTCACAGTTAATCTGGTTATTCATATCCGTTTCCCTCCTTCATGGTTTCCTGCATCTTCTGCTTAGCGCGAAAAAAAGTGACCCTTGCCCAGCTTTCGCCCTTGTCAAACAGGGCGCCGATTTCCGCGAAGGGCAACTCACCGAACACCCGCAGCGTGAACACTTCCTTGTAGGGATCCTCCAGGCGATGAAGCAGCTGATGAAGCCGCCGGGAGGTATCCTTCCGCTCAAAGCCCGCCTCAATGTCCTCTCCGGAGGGAATCACATCCAGTACTGTCTCCGGCACATATTTCTTCTGCTTCCGCATGGAAGAAATAAACAGGTTGTGGGCTATCGCGCAAAGGTAGGTATTCACGGAGGATCTTCCCTCGAACTTCTCCGGGTGCTTCATGGCCCGGAAGAAAGTTTCCTGGGTGACTTCCTCCGCCTGGTGGACGTCCTGGGTCAGTGAGTAGGCAAAGTTGTACACTTTCTGGAAATACTGTGTGTACAAGCTTTCGAAATCCATCCTTCTCACTTCCTTTCACTCTTTAGACGCCGGGAACGGGAAAACGCTACAAGAATATTTGGTTTTTTTGTGAATCCGCAGGCCTGACAGGCGCTTGAACCGCAGCTATTATAGCCTTTCCCGCCGCTTTTTCCAATGTATCTTCCCCGGTTGTCGTAAAAAACGCAAAATAAGCACCGTTTTTTCCGTCTTTTGCGCTTTTCTTTATCCTGACGGGATGATATCCTTTTCACAGCAGTAAACAGCGCCGTTATCACAATGACAGGAGGATCGGAACATTATGAATCTGAAAGTACCTGTACTGATTGTCATCACAGTGGTATACCTGTATAACCTGTTGCTGGGCATTATCCGCATGCGGTCCGCGGACAATCCCGTCCCTGAAAACGTCTCTGACGTATACGACCGGGACACCTATCTGAAATGGCGGGCCTACCACGCGGAAAAAAACCGTTTTTCCGTCATCTCCGCCACAGCGTCCTTTATCCTGGAACTGGCCCTGCTGGTTTTCAATGCCTATGCCGCTTTCGCCCGGCTGTTTCCGGACGGCCTGTTCATGCAGATGTTTGCGGTGCTGCTGCTCTCCGCCCTGTCCTCATTGCTCCTGATTCCCTTCTCCTGGCATGAAACCATGGTGATTGAAGAAAAATACGGGTTCAACAAGACGACTCCCAAAACCTTCCTGGCTGACCAGGCTAAAGAATTCTTTCTCGGCATGATCATTATGGTTGCCGTCGGCATCCTCCTGATGGATGTGCACCGCTCACTGGGTGACTGGCTGATCCTCGCCTTCGCCGTCCTGATGATGCTGCTGGCCCTGGGAGTCGGTTTCCTTTCCCCGGTGCTCTTCAGGCTGTTCAATAAATTTACGTCCCTGGAAGACGGGGAACTGAAGGACCGGCTGACCGCCCTGCTGGAAAAGCACGGTTATAAAGTCCGCGGCATCAAAGTCATGGATGCCTCCCGCAGGACCACCAAATCCAATGCTGCTTTCAGCGGCTTCGGAAAGATGAAAACCATCATACTGTATGATACGCTGCTGGAAGCCATGACACCGGATGAAATCTGCGCCGTATTCGCCCATGAGATGGGACACGGGCTCCATAAGGATACCCTGAAAAACCAGGTCCTGGTCTTTATACAGATGTTTGTCCTGGCTGTGCTTGCCTGGCTGACCCTGCGGACTCTTTCCCTTTTCCTGTCCTTTGGATTCACGGAAATCAATTACGGCTTTGCCCTTCTCCTGATCATGGGCACGGAATTCCCGTTGGTCTCTCCCCTCTTCGGGCTGCTGGTAAACTGGTTCTCCCGCCGGGCGGAATACCGTGCGGATGCCCAGGCTGTAAAGGAAGGTTACGGGCCGCAGCTGATCAGCGCGCTGAAAAAACTGTCAAAGCAGAATCTTTCTGATCTGGCGCCTTCTCCCCTGCTGGTGAAACTGACCTGGAACCATCCGACCCTGAGCCAGCGCATTGAGGCCATTGAACAGTCGGCAAAATAATAAGATATGCATACTGTTTTCACGCGGATTCCCGTAATCCGCGTGATTTTTTTGTAAAAGAGTTGACAGCATTGGAGATATAGTGTACTATTCTACTCGTACACTATGTCACTGCTGAAGGAGGATGCCCATGGATTATGATCCGATGACCCCCATCTGGCTGCAGGTTGTCAACCGGATCAAAGGCTCGGTCGTTACCGGTGCGATCGGTCCCGGGGAAAAACTGCCCGGCGGCAGGGACCTGGCCGTGCAGTACTCCATCAATCCGAATACAGCGGCAAGAGTCTATCAGGAACTGGAACGTGAGGGACTTTGTGAAACCCGGCGCGGCATGGGTACCTATGTCACCGGGAATGAAGCTGTCATCGCGTCCCTCCGTACCCGGATGGCATCAGAGGCGGCGGACCGCTTCCTCAAAGATCTCCGGGCGCTGGGTATGGATCGCAATGACGCGGTCCGGCTCCTGAATGAAAGGAAGGATACAGATCATGCTTGAAAGCAGGGAACTGACAAAGAAATTCGGCGCAAAAACCGCCGTAGACTGTGTGTCCGTGTCTATGGAACCCGGGCATATCTACGCGATGCTGGGCCCCAACGGCAGCGGCAAAACCACCTGGATGAAGATGGCCGCCGGGCTGGTAAAGCCTACCGCCGGCGCGGTTTATTTCAACGGAAAGCCGGTGGATCTTGAAAGCCGCAGGGAAGTGGCCTATATGTCCACTGAGCCTTATTTCTATGACTGGATGACCATTGAGGATGCCGGAAAATACTACAGGGACTTCTTTGAGGATTTCTCCATGAAACACTACCTGGAGATGCTTCATGAAATGGACCTGAATGAAAAAGACAAAATCCGGACCCTGTCCAGCGGTATGGTGGCGAAAATGAAAATCGCCCTGACGCTGGCCCGGGACGCCAAAGTCTATATGCTGGACGAACCTTTTAACGGAATCGACCTGCTGGCCCGGGATGAAATCCGCGCCGCGATCCTGAACGCGGCAGTTCCGGAAAAGCTGCTGCTGCTCTCCAGCCATCTGGTGGAAGAAATGGAAGCCATAGCGGACAGGGCTGTCTTCATCCGTAAAGGCAAACTGATCGAAGTCAGGGACCTGGAGGAAATGCGGGAGACGGACGGCATATCCATGGCGGACCGTTACCGCTCAATCTTCGGCCACGGGGAGGTGCAGGAATAATGCTGAAGCTTTTTAAATATGAAATGAGGAAAACCCTGTTTCCCAAACTGGTCTATTTCGCTTTCATGCTCATTGTGGAATGCATTTTCCTGTACGGATACTGGACTGATAAAAACGATTATATCTCCCTGGGGCTGGCGCTCCTGGTACTGATCATTCTCTGCGGTTTCATGATGTTCGGTATCCTGAGCCTTGTTACCCTGCACAGGGATATGAACACCAGGCAGGGATACATGCTCTTTATGACACCCAACAGCACCTACCGGATTCTTGGCGCCAAAGTGGCGGAATGCGGCCTGACCATGCTCGCTGCCGGCGCCCTGGGACTGGCCCTGGGCGTGCTGGATTATTCCCTGATTGAGCAGGAAGTGGAGTTTATCACCTCCCTCCTGCGGAATTTCGCGGCGGAACTTGTCCCGACTTTCCCGAACGTATCCACGCTGCTGTTCTATATTATCTGCAACATACTGTGCAGCGTGACCACCGCGTACCTGGCAGACGTTGTCTCCTCTTCCCTGCTGAACGGAAAGAAAGGCAACCTGGTAATCACCTTCGTACTGTTCATCGTCATCAACTTCGTTGTGCAGAAAATCATAGGCCTGGTACCGGATACCCTTACCATCTCTGAAGGTTTCCTGGCCCGCGGCGGTGTCGCGCTGGCGCTTTCCGCCGTCATGTATGTTATCACCGCGAAACTGATGGACCGCTACCTGAGTGTTTAACGAATCATCCGGGAGAGAGAAACAAATGAACCACCCATGGGAGGAAATCCGCCTGGAGGATTATGAACAGCATATGCTGCTGGACTCCGTCGGCCAGCTCCGGGCACTGAACACCCTGATGAAGGACCAGCTCGGAGCCCGTCCCGTCCGGTCCGTCATGATCCTGGGCATTGCCGGCGGAAACGGCCTGGAACACATCCCGACGGATCAGTGTGACACGGTCTGGGGCATCGATATCAATAAATCGTACCTGCGGGCAGCGGAAGAACGGTATCCGGAACTGGAGGGAATCCTTCACTGCCTCTGTCTGGACCTGGCAAAGGAACCGGAAAAGCTGCCGAAGGCAGAACTGGTCATTGCGGACCTGCTGGTTGAGTATATCGGTTATGATGCATTTCAGCAGGCCGTCCGGCAGGTTGATCCGGCGTATGTGTCCTGCGTCATCCAGATCGACACAGATGAGGCGCAGTGGGTCTCCGATTCTCCGTATCTGCACGCCTTTGACCGCCTGGACGAAGTCCATTGCCGGATGGAGGAAAGCATGCTGAATGCCGCTCTGGAAAAAGCCGGATATGAGGGAATCCTGCGGGATGCAGTTTCCCTTCCCAACGGCAAACAGTTTGTCAGGCTGGATTATAAGAAAAAACAATAAGAAAATGAGGGTGCGCGTTATGCGCACCCTCCCTTAATGTCATCAGATTTCAGGCATCCTTGCTGATCTTCTTCATCGGTTCCCCCCAGGCTTCCAAATCATCACCTTTCCAGCTGAAATAGCGGCTGCAGGTAGTCTGGACCGGAGCAAGCTCCGCCAGTTTCTCCGTGGAAGTTTTTTCTTTCCCGGCCAGCGTCTCGTCCTGCAGGACGTTGCGGATCGCGCAGAGCATCACTTCCCCGTCCCCCATCGGAATAAACTGTTTCACTTCCAGTTCAAATGCCACGGGGGAAGCCGTCAGCACCGGCACATCCAGCACCCGGCCTTTTTCAGTCTCCAGGTTCAGGCCTTTCATCTTCTCCGGATCATTCCCGTCGGTACACCCCAGGTAATCTGCCAGCGGCAGGAGCTTTTCCGTCACCAGGTTGGCCGAAAACACCTTTGTCCGGTGAATATTGTCCTTGGTCCGCTTGCTTCCGCCGATACAGGCCATAACCCCGAGTTCTTTTTCCCAGGTATAGCTGAACCAGCAGAACAGGCCGAAATCCGCCTGGCCGTCTTCATTGCTGGTACCGTAAAGGAAAAGGGTCTGGGGGCAGTAATCATTGGTGGGCTGTAAACTGATTTTTGTCATGTTCAATCCTCCGTTTTCATTGTATCCCTGCCGTCTGCCGCGCGTACGTTTTCCAGCACCCGGAGCAGATAGCCTTCAAAATCACTGATTTCCCTGTCTGTAAAATCCCGGAAATAAATTTCTGTCATTTTCTCCGACAGCGTTTCGTACTGGGCCTTGCACGCCAGAGCCCTGGGACCCGGATAAACCAGGATGACCCGCCGGTCCTCCGTGGATCGCCTGCGTTCAGCCAGGCCGGCTTTCTCCATCCGGTCCAGCATGCTTGTCAGTGTGCTGCTGGCCAGGCCGGTCCGTTTCCCGATCTCATGGGCGGAAATCCCGTCCTTCTGCCAGAGCACGTCCATGATCTTCCCCTGGGGACCGTTAAACGTATCCGTTCCGGACGCAGCCAGGAGCTTTTCAAACACGCGTCCTCCGATCAGCCGGATCTGCGCGATATAATCGCCGCTGCGGGAGATTCTCATATAATCCCTCCTTCTATATAGAATATTACTATATGGTACTAATTATGTCAACCTTTTATTTTCTTTGAATCATCATCACGGTTGTCAATCACAAATGGAACAAATTCGCCTCCTCAATCGTCTGTATTAGTGGGAGATGATTTCCCGGAAACTGCTTCAGAAAGCAGGCTCTTCCCGGGCAGACAGCTATTTTTTCTCCCCTGCAGATTGATACTGGCTTATTCGTACCATTCTGTGGTATTATAACGAGTCCGGTATTTGCCGGGCAGGATACACAGGGAAGGAATCAGGAATGAAAAAATACGCGAAACTGATCGGACTGGCCGGATTGATGCTGGCGCTGTGCCTGCTGCTGACAGGCTGCCAGCAGCCCCCGGATGAAACAGTCAACACAATGAATATGACCGGTGCTGAAGCAACGGCCTCCCGTTTTGCTACGCTTCCGCCCGCGGAATCCGTAACAGTCACTCCGGATATTGACTGGAGCTCCATTGGTATTATCGATACGAATGACACTCCCCAGGATTCAAACCCGTCCGGCGGAAACGTCTGGGATAACACCGGAACGGATCCCATGCTTCCCTCCGGAACCCAGTCCCCGTTTGAAACACCCAACCCCGAAAGTATCGTGGTGGTTACGGATCTGCCCTCCGATGTGCCCCCGACGGCTTCTCCCACCCCCGGTCCCTCCGCCACGCCCAAGAGCCTGCAGATCGGTTTTAAGGACAACGACGAAGTTCGTGAAATGCAGAAAAAGCTGAAGGAACTGGGGTATTACAAGGGATCCGCTGACGGCGACTTCGGACCCGCCACGGAAAAGGCTGTCAAGGCGTTCCAGAAAGCCAACGGCCTGACCGCTGACGGCAAAGCAGGCCAGAAGACCCTGGCAAAACTCTATGGTTCCGGATCAAAGAGCAGCAGTTCCTCCAAAGATACCGGTTCCTCATCCAATGCCAAAATTTCCAAGAATACCTATCTGGAATCCGGGAAAAAGGGCAAGGATGTCAAGACCCTTCAGAACCGACTGATTGAACTGGGCTGGCTGTCCGGTTCCGCCTCCGGTACCTATGATTCTTCCACTGAGGCGGCGGTCATCGCCTTCCAGAAAAAAGCCAAACTGTGGGCGGACGGCAAAGCCGGCCCGAAGACCATCGACAAACTGTTCTCCAGCAACGCGCCGAAGAGTTCAAAACCGGCTAACAGTGACACCCTGGAAAAGGGCAGCGAGGGCAGCGAGGTGAAAAAGCTGCAGCAGCGGCTGAAGGACCTGGGATACCTGGAAGGCACCGCTGACGGTAAATTCGGTGACGCCACGGAAACCGCGGTCATCAACTTCCAGAAAAACAACGGCCTGACCGCCGACGGCAAAGCCGGCACCGCGACGCTGAACAAGATTTACAGCGACGAGGCGAAAAAATGGTACGGCGATTCCCAGTATGACTGATGATCATTTCCGCAAATAAACATATCCTGCCCGGTTCTGAAAGCCGGGCAGGATTTTTTATACTTCTGCTTTACAGAAAAAACAGGGTGGATTTCGGATTCAAATAATCAACCTGCGGTTGTTTTTACAAAGAATAAGTGGCTGGAATTCAACTCCGGTTTGATGTTATGATGTACGTGCATGGAAAGTGATCACTGTTCCGGAAAAAACGCAAGGAGGAAATCCTATGGAATTATGCCTGAAAGAGATCCGGAAGAAAAAAGGAATCAAACAGGAGGAACTGGCTGCGGCCGTCGGTGTATCTCCCCAGGCCGTCAGCAAATGGGAAAGCGGCGGTATGCCGGATGCAGCGCTCCTGCCCCGGATCGCCGAATGCCTCGGGGTATCCATAGACGCGCTGTATAACAGTAAAAAGGCTGTCACCTTTGAGGAACAGTATATGCATGAAATCGCGGATCTTCCCTATCCGCAGCGTTTCCGCCGTGTATATGAACTCTGCCGGCTCGCCCCGATGGCCATCATGGGGGAAACCTGCTGTAATGGGCTGCCGGACCGTCCGGCTGAAGACGTATATACGCAGGTTACCGATGACAGCGGCATCCTGCTGGGCCGCGTCAGGACAGAAAAGAACCCTTTCTTTATGCTGATCCCCGAACCGGAAAACGGCTTTGAATCCGTCCTGTCCTTCGACAGCCGTCTGGCTGAGCTGTTTTCCGTCCTGGGCAGTCCGACAGTCCTGAAGGCCATGTTTTTCCTGCAGAAGCATGCCGGATCCTTCTTCTCTGTCTCCGCCCTGGCATCAGCCCTGTCCGTCAGCGGGGAAGCCGCAGGAGAAACCCTTTCCAGGCTGCTTGCCCTGGGAATTGTCCGGAAGGAATCCTGCCTGGATGACAGTCAGGTCCGGGACATCTACCGGTTTAACCTGAATACCGAGTTCATTGTCCTGATGTACTTCGCCCAGCTGATCCTCGATCCGCCGAATGCTTTCTGCTACCAGGCCGGCAACCGGACAAAACCGTTCTTCCGGGAATAACAGACGGGAGGGGGCGCGTCATGCGCTCCCCCTTTTTTGCTTTTTGACCGCCGAACCGGTAAACAGGAAGCAGGCCTCCGGACGACAACTCCGGATTGAATAAAATAGCTTTTTTCATTGCGCAAGTTGCAATCCGGTGGTATTGTCTTTTCAATATCATCTTTACCGGTACAGAGGAGGTTCAGGATGGATTCCCGGATCAGTAAAACAAAAGGCTGGCCTTTTTTCGCATACGCGCTGCTTGCGTTCGCCTGCCTTGGCATAGAACTGCTGCTCGCTTTGCTGCTTGAGCCGCTGGTTTACGGCAGCCCCATGAATGAGTGGTCCGCCGCGCAGAATATCAGCCACTGGGTGATCACCAGCCTCTGCTGGGGCCTGGTTTCCTTCTTTCTGGTAAAATCCGCGAAATCGCAGTATGGCTTCGATCTCCTCGCCCGGCAGGACCGGATCAAATCCTGGCAGTGGGCCGTCATCGTGGTCCTGTTTGCGCTGATGATGGTCTGGTCCTGGATTGACTGGAACGGTTCCAAAGTGCTGAAGGAATTCCGCTATAACGGCTGGCTGATGTTCATCTTCCAGTATATCTATTATGTGTTTGAAGCAGGCCTGATGCTCCTGATCATTGCCTTCGGGCAGCAGGCTTTCGAAAACTGGTTCCATAAGGGCCGGTCCGTGCTCATTCCCTGGGGCGGACTTCTCCTGGGGCTGACCTGGGGACTGGCGCATACCTTTACAAAAGCCAGCCTGATGACCGGCCTTTCCATGCTTGCCGGCGGTATTGTCTACGGTCTTGTTTACCTGCTTGCCAACCGTGACGTCCGGAAAGTTTATCCCCTTATCTTCCTGATATTTGTTCTTTAAAATACCCGTCAGCGAATCACCGGAGGAATGCGGTATGAGAATCGGAGCATACCAGTTTGCCGTCAGCGGCAGTATGGAAGAAAACCGTTCCCGTATCCTCGCTGCTGTTGAACAGGCGGCCGGGGCCGGTGTTGAACTGCTCATTTTCCCGGAGTGTGCCGTTACGGGATATCCGCCCCTGGAAATTCCCTCCTGTGCGGATATCAGCGAGGAACAGAAAGAAGAAATCCATACGCTGGTTCGGCAGGCTGCGATCCGGAACCGGATGTATATCATCGTGGGTACCATTGTCCGGCAGAGCGCTTCCTTCTTTAACGCCGCCCTGGCCTTCACGCCGGACGGAACCGTAACCGAATATGATAAACGGGCGCTCTGGGGATGGGATCGGGAAAACTTTGTCCCGGGAAACCGGGACGGCATTATTCAGGCCGGACCGGTCAAAGCCGGCATCCGGATCTGCTATGAAGTCCGCTTTCCCGAATATTTTCGGGAACTGTTTGCGGCGGAAACCGACCTGGACATTATCCTGTTCCATGACGTCTCAGATCATGCGGATCCGGACAGGTACAGCCTGATCCGGGGACATGTGCAGACCCGGGCGGTCGAAAACGCCTGTCCGGTTCTCACCGTCAACGCAGCCCGGCCGTACCAGACAGCGCCCACCGTGCTGTTTGACGCGTCCGGACGGACGCTGTGCGAGGCGGAGCCCGGAAAAGACATCCTGATGGTCTGTGATTTTGAAAAGAAAGCGCCGGATTTCGGCGAGCTGGGCCGGAAAACGCTCTCCGGCCGCCTGCTGAAAAACAGGTAACATAATGATTATGCCAAAGGAGAAAGAAAAAATGGGCAGCTTGGAATCAGTCAGAAAGAACCGGCATGCCGTCCTGTTCGTGTTCCTGGCCTCCGTATGTTTCAGTACCGGCGGTCTGTTTATCAAGCTGGTACCCTGGTCCGCCCTGGCCATCAACGGTGCCCGGAACCTCATCGGTGCTGCCGTGATCGGCATTTACCTGCTTCTGTCCCGCCGGAAGATCGTTTTCAGCCGTCGGGTATTCATCGGCGCCCTGTCCATGATCGGCGTCACCACCCTCTTTGCTGTTGCCAATAAACTGACCACCGCCGCCAATACCATCGTACTGCAGTTCACCGCGCCGGTGTTTGTCATCCTCTTCATGGCGGTTCTCTACCGCCAGCGGCCGGGCCGGGTGGACCTGGTCACCTGCTTCCTGGTCCTGCTTGGCGTGGTGTTGTTTTTTGTGGACGGAATCCAGGCCGGAAACCTGACGGGCAATATCATTGCCGTCCTGTCCGGGGTCTGCTATGCCGGTGTGTTCATGATGAACACCGGGGAAAACGCGGATGCCATCTCTTCCTGCTTCCTTGGCCAGCTGGCCGCCGGGCTCATCATGACGCCCCTGTGCCTGTCTGAAACGGACTTCTCCTGCCCCACCCTGGCCGCCGTTATCGCGCTGGGTGTCATCCAGGTGGGCGGCGCCTATATCCTCTTTTCCATCGGGATCCGCCATACGCCGCCGGTCACCGCCAGCCTCATCACCGGCATGGAGCCGATCATGAACCCCCTGCTGGTTGCCGCGTTCTACGGCGAACGAGTTTCTCCCCTTGCAATTGTAGGGGCAGTCATCGTTGTCTGCTCCATTCTCAGCTATAACCTCTGGCTGGCGCGAAAAAAACCGGCCGCCTCATAAAGCTTGAAAAGCGGCATTCCCTGCGGTATTCTGTTAACAAAGAGATCATCTGTATATCCAAGGAGGCGTGAATAATGCTGTATTGCCTGATCCCCCTCTGCCTGTGCCTTGCCGCCGTATTTCTCTGGCAGGAAAGCAAAAAGAACTTCGTGCCAGCAGTCATCCTGAAAGGCCTTGCTTCCGCCTGCTTTGTCATCCTCGGTTTTCAGCTGTCTGACGGATCGCCGGCAGCCTCGCTGATTACCGTCGGCCTGCTGCTGGGCTGCATTGCGGACATACTGCTGAATCTCCGCCTGGTATTCCCGAAGAAGGGACAGCTGATCTTCCTTGTGGGAATCGTGGTTTTCCTCAGCGGACATATCCTGTACCTGATCGCCATCCTTCGGGGCGCTGCCCGCTGGCCCGTCTGCGTAGCCGCCGGCATCATCCTGACCGCTCTGCTCATGGCCTGGATCTTCCGGCGCATCACCGCGAGGCCGGCCTTCAAAATCTTTGGCGTTGTTTATATCGGTGCGGTCGTTCTGCTTAACTGCGTGGCCATCGGCAACCTGATCGCGGCCCCTTCGGCGTTCACTGCCGTTTTCGCCGCCGGTTCGCTGCTGTTCCTGGCCAGTGACATCGTCCTGATCCTGAACACCTTCGGCAAAGAAACAAAACAGGTCCTGCGGGTCACAAACATCAGTCTGTATTACCTGGGCCAGCTGCTGATTGCCCTGAGCCTTCAGTTCCTGTGGTGGTAACCGGAGGAGCTTCCTTCTCCCCGTCAGTCAGCACCCGGGGAATAAACCTCGGGGCGAATTTCCCTTTTCCTTTCTGTTTCACAAAGCAATAACCGATGGCGGAAAACACGATGGCGCCGACCATGTTTACCAGCAGGTCCTTCATGGTGTCGTGGATGCCCACGTCCAGGTAACCGCCCAGTCCCAGGGGCTGCATGCTTCCGTCTGAATGAATCACCGCCACGTCCCGGATATCCGTAACCCGGACCGGGATATTGTTCTGGGTTTCGTCCAGCGAGACGGAATTAAACTCATGGATCACCGTATCTTTCTGCATGTCCAGCACAAAGAACCGATCCCCGGCATATTCATAAAACTCCCACAGCACCCCGATGGTCATGGAGAAGCAGAAGGCCACAATGGCCAGGAACAGCGGGGACAGCTGCAGGGATACCCGCTCATGCCGGTTCAGCATATCCACCAGGGAAAACCCGATGGCCGCGAAGCAGAATCCGTTGATCGTGTGCAGCACGGTATCCCAGTGGGGCACCCGCACATAAAACTTGTTAATCTCCCCCAGGATCGTTGCCGCGAAAATAAAGCACAGCAGGAAAATCTCCAGGGTGCTCGGCAGCTCAATCCGCAGTTTTCTGGAAATAATGCTGGGAAGCAGCAGCAGGAAAAACGTAATCACCGAAATAAAGACCGATTCCCGGTCTCCCCTCAGGACGGAAAGCACGCCTGTCAGCACCACCAGTGCCCGCAGGATGATAAAGACAATCACCGTTCCCTGGTGGCTGTACCAGGCTTTTTTATCGGATCGTTTCATATTAGATCCTCCTCCGTTTTGGTATCTTCTCACAGCCGCTTCCTCTATAAGAAACGAATCAAAAAGCGGAATGTGACGGCTGCTTCTGTTTTTGTCCTGTTCTTCTTCCGCGGAACCCGCCTGCCGCTGATATTGACGCTGTCCCCACGTGTTTGCTATCATGATTCACAAGCGAATTGAAACCGGAAAAGCGGAGGCGTCCTATGTCACTGATTGTCCGCCGGGCAGGAGCCCGGGATATCCCCGCCATCCTGGACCTGCTGGTCCAGGTGGATATGGTACACCACAATGGCAGGCCGGATCTTTTCAAAGGCCCCGCCACCAAGTACAGCGCCGCGGAGCTGGAAAAGATCCTGGCGGATGAGGAAACCCCTGTCTTCGTCTGTGTGGATCCGTCGGACCGGGTGCTGGGCCATGGTTTCTGCGTCATGCAGCATTCCGGCGGCCAGCTGCTGGTGGAGCATACCACTGTATATATTGATGATATCTGTGTGGACGAGGCTGCCCGCGGGCAGGGCGTCGGCAAGGCGCTGTATGAATATATCCTGGCTTTCGCCCGGGAGAAGGGCGCCTACAACGTCACCCTGAATGTCTGGTCCTGCAATCCCGGGGCCCTGGCCTTCTATGAAAAGCTGGGCCTGGTTCCCTACAAGATCGGCATGGAGAAGATTCTGTAAATGGATTATCTTCATCATTATCCGTCCCCTCTCGGCGACATCACTCTGGCCTCTGACGGGAATGCGCTGACGGGCTTGTGGTTTGTCGGTCAGCGGCACTTCGGAGAAACGCTGGCGAAGCGTCCGCAGGAGAAATCCCTGCCGGTTTTTGAGGAAGCCGAACGCTGGCTGGATCGTTATTTCAGCGGCGGCATTCCGGATTTCACGCCCCCGCTGCTTCTGCGGGGCACGCTCTTCCGCCGGCTGGTATGGGAGCAGCTGCTCCTGATCCCCTATGGCGGAACCGTCACCTACGGGCAGCTGGCGGAACGGTTGTCCGCGCAGACCGGCCGCCATGTATCCGCCCGGGCCGTAGGCGGCGCCGTGGGACACAACCCCGTTTCCCTGATTATCCCCTGCCACCGGGTCATCGGCGCGGATGGCAGCCTCACAGGCTATGCGGGAGGAACAGACCGGAAAGCCGAATTACTGCGGATGGAGAAAAAGAACGCTCCGGCCGCTGAAAGCGAGAACTGACCTGTATGCTGACGCTCAAAGTACTGAATCATGACCGTGTGGACGAGATCATGGCCTTTGACAAACTCTGCTTCCCCACCGACTGCTGGAAGGAGGAAGACTGGCACGACCTCCTGCAGGATGACCGGGCGGTATATTATGCCCTGACCGACGGGGATAAACTGGTGGCTGACGTCTTTATCTACAACTGGAAGGGCGAACATGACTACGTCAAGATCATGAACGTTGCCGTCCATCCGGATTACAGGCAGCAGGGCGCCGCCTGCAGGCTGCTGAATCACGTGACGGAAGACATGAAACAGGACGGGATGTACCGTTTCTGCGGAGAGACCCGTTCCACCAATACAGCCATGCAGAAAACCTTTGAAAAATGCGGCTATCATCTGGACCGGATCGAGGAAAACTATTTCACCAATCCCGCCGAAAGCGCATGGAAG
>JAEEGL011326550.1_pt1 | contig 15656 bp, 9 predicted proteins | sample 9134231 | NCBI WGS metagenome assembly JAEEGL01 (sample SAMN16246548, study PRJNA631951) | gut metagenome | biome: gut microbiome; feature: rumen; material: fiber-attached | host: Bos | place: Iran: Karaj | collected 2018-10
GGTAAAAGAGGCTCTTGATGAGCTCGGAATAGATGTAAACCTGATCGAAGATCAGGAACCCGATCCTGCGCTTGGAAACGGAGGTCTTGGAAGACTTGCGGCTTGCTTCCTTGACTCATTATCCACGCTTGGCTACATGGCTTACGGCTGTGGAATACGTTACAAATACGGTATGTTTAAGCAAAAAATTGTGGATGGTTATCAGGTCGAAGCGCCTGACAACTGGCTTGAGAACGGTAATCCTTTTGAGCTTAGGCGAAACGAATACGAAAAAGAAGTCAAATTTGGCGGCTACGTAAACATGTATACCGATGACAAGGGAAGAACCTTGTTCAAACAGGAAGGTTATCAGGTGGTTAAGGCCATTCCTTACGATCTTCCGATCGTCGGCTACGGAAACGGTATAGTCAATACACTGAGAATCTGGGGAGCCGAGCCGGTACAATGCTTCCACCTCGACTCTTTTGACAAGGGTGATTATCAGAAGGCTGTTGAGCAGGAGAACCTTGCAAGCCAGCTCTGTGAAGTTTTGTATCCCAATGACAATCATATCGCGGGAAAAGAGCTGAGATTAAAGCAGCAGTATTTCTTTATCTCCGCTTCTGTTCAGACTGCGCTGAAGAGATATTTAAGAAACCACAAGGACATCAAGAAGTTTTACGAAAAGGCTGTATTTCAGCTGAATGATACGCATCCGACGGTTGCGGTTGCGGAGCTCATGCGTCTTTTGATGGATGAATATTTCCTTTCATGGGACGAAGCATGGGATGTTACGTTAAAGACTTGCTGTTATACAAACCATACGATAATGTCGGAAGCGCTGGAGAAATGGCCTGTTGACCTGTTCCAGAGACTTCTTCCGAGAATCTATCAGATAGTTGATGAGATAAACAGAAGATTTGTCGATCAGATCATGCGTAAGTACACCAATCAGGCGGGAATCGATGTTCAGGCAAAGATAAGAAGTATGGCCATCCTCTATGACAATCAGGTCAAGATGGCGCATCTTGCGATCGTGGGCGGCCATTCAGTAAACGGTGTTGCCAAGCTCCATACCGAGATCCTTAAGCAGAGAGAGCTCAAGGATTTCTATGAGATGATGCCCGAGAAGTTCAATAACAAGACCAACGGTATTACTCAGAGAAGATTCCTTATGCATGCAAATCCTCTTTTGGCGGAATGGATCACCAAGAAGATCGGAGACGAGTGGATTGTCGATCTGTCTCAGATGTCCAAGCTGAAAGACTTTGCGGACAACAAGAAGGCTCAGGAAGAATTCATGGATATCAAGTACAAGAACAAGGAAAGACTTGCGGCTTATATCCTTGAGCACAACGGCGTTAAGGTTGATCCTAAGTCCATATTTGATGTTCAGGTAAAAAGACTTCATGAATATAAGCGTCAGCTCCTTAATATCCTCCAGGTAATTTATAAGTACCACGATATTAAGAGCCATCCCGGACAGGACTTCTATCCGAAGACTTATATCTTCGGAGCAAAGGCAGCAGCCGGTTATCTTACCGCAAAGCTTACGATCAAGCTTATAAACGCGGTGGCCGACGTTGTTAATAACGACAAGAGTATCGGCGGAAAGATAAAAGTCGTATTCATAGAAGATTACAAGGTATCCAACGCAGAGCTTATCTTTGCGGCAGCCGATGTATCCGAGCAGATATCGACGGCAAGTAAAGAGGCGTCCGGAACAGGTAACATGAAGATGATGCTAAACGGCGCCGTTACACTCGGAACTCTGGACGGAGCGAATGTAGAGATCGTAAATGAAGTCGGAGAAGAAAATGCGTTTATCTTCGGACTTACTTCTCAGGAAGTTATGGATTACGAAAAGAACGGAAACTACAATCCGATGGATATCTACAACAGCGATCCTAATGTAAAGACGGTTCTGGATATGCTTGTTGACGGAACATTCTCCAAAGATAAGGAACTGTTCAGACCTTTATACAACTGCCTTCTCAATACGCAGAATTCAAGCAAAGCAGATCAGTACTTTATCTTAAAAGACTTTGAATCATATCTGGAAGCACAAAAGAGAATTTCGGATGCATATTCCGATAAGAAACGCTGGGCGAAGATGGCACTTCTCAACACTGCAAGCTGCGGTAAATTCTCGTCTGACAGAACTATAAAAGAGTATGTTGATGAGGTATGGCACCTCGATAAGATCAAAGTGGATATCAAGTAAGTAAAAAAAGTATAAAAACGCCTCGACTACTACTGTTGGGGCGTTGTTTTTTGATTTTTTTTACTGTAAAATATTAGATACGTTTTATCGCTGATTTACTTATTGTAATCGGCTGTTGGAGGATCAGGAATAGTTATGGCAAAAAATATACAAGATGAGCTTGTAGATGTAGGCAAGGATATACTAAAAAGCGTTTCTGCCGCAATTGACAGTAACGATTACAGTAAACTTGCTTCAGATATCACAAGAAGCGTTAAATCGGTATCGATACCTAGGCATACAAGATACTCAAGCGGAGGTCAGGGCAGAGTATACAGACAGCAGTTCAATGCTGCCAGGATACAGAGACAGATTCCTTTTTTACAAAAGAAGGTCAATAAATCCGAAGGATTTTTAACTGTTTTTTTCGGAACATTCTTTGGTGCAATAACCGGAGTCGGTGCGCTTTTGGCGGCGATAATGGCGGCAACAGTGTCAACGGTGGCAACGCCGGTAGCAATAGCACTGGGCGCGATCTTTGGAATGCTGTGTTTTGTTATACACAAAGGAGCCAAGAAGCAAAGGCTTACCAAGAAATATTATGACTACGGAAGAGTGCTCGGAACAGTTGAATACTTTGATATCAGTGCACTTGCGCAGAGATGTCTTAAGAGGGACGAGACGGTTCTTAAAGATATAAAAGAACTGATCAAGGAGGGATACCTTCCCAGAGCCAGACTCGACGCCACGGAAAAGACATGCATGATAACGGATAATGCTTATCAGATGTATCTTGGAGCCGAGAAGGACAGAGTCGAGAGAGAAAGAAAAGAGCTTGAAGAGGCCAATAAGAAGGCTAGGCAGGAAGCCGGACTTCCGGGAACTGCCAAAGATATATTAAGCGACGGAACAGAATACATTAAGTTTGTAAGAACGATAAATGATAAGATTCCCGATACGGAAGAGATGTCAGATAAGCTGTATCGTCTTGAAGAGATCATGAACAAGATCTTTGCTCAGGTTCGCAAGAATCCCGAGAGCGCTGACGAACTTCACAAGCTTATGGATTATTATCTTCCGACGACGAAGAAGCTTTTATCCGCATATATTGAGCTTGAAAAGCAACCCGATCTTGATAACGTAACCAAGACCAAGGCTGAGATCAGTGATGCAATGGATACGATCAACGAAGCGTTTGAGAATCTTTTGGACAGCCTGTTTCAGGATATGGCATGGGATATTTCTTCGGATATCTCAGTTATGAAGACAATGATGGCACAGGACGGACTTACTGCAGAAGGGCAAGGAGTTGCCATGCAGATGAAGAGCGAATAAGAAATACATAATCAGGAGGAAATGATGGGCGAGGAATTTAATTTTGATGCAGCACCCGCTGCACCTACACTTACTTTTGGGGAAGAAGCGGCAACCGCTACAGCTACAGCTGCGCAGGAAGCTCCCAAGGAAGAAGCTAAAGATAACGGTAACGTTGCTATTGAGGCACAGCTTTCTCCCGAGGAACTTAAGCAGGTTGAGGAGTTCAGCAAGCAGATCGACATAGCCAATTCGGCAGGAATCATGAACTATGGCGTAGGAACACAGAAAAAGCTTGCCGACTTTTCAGAGAAGGCACTTGATAACGTAAAGACAAAGGATATGGGCGAAGTTGGTGATATGATCACCGATCTTGTTACTCAGCTTAAGAGCTTCGAGATTGCCGAGGATGAGAAGGGCTTATTTGCATTTTTCAAGAAGGGTGCAAACAAGTTTGAGGCTATGAAGGCTAAGTACAACAAGGTTGAGACCAACGTTCAGACCATCAGTAAAGAGCTTGAAAGACATCAGATCACACTTATGAAAGACGTTGATATCCTTGATAAGATGTATGATCTTAATCTTAACTACTATAAAGAGCTTTCCATGTACATTCTTGCAGGAAAGAAGAGACTTGAAGAAGAGAGAACCACTACTCTTGTTGAACTTCAGAAGAAGGCAGAGGAGTCAGGTCTTCCCGAGGACGCAGAGAAAGCTAAGGATTTTGCCAATAAGTGCGACAGATTTGAGAAGAAGATTTATGATCTTGAGCTTACAAGAACAATAGCAATGCAGACAGGACCTCAGATCCGTATGGTACAGAGTTCCGATACCGTTATGGCAGAGAAGATTCAGTCTACTATAGTTAACACCATTCCTCTTTGGAAGAACCAGATGGTCATTGCTATCGGAATCGAGCATTCAACTCAGGCTGCTCAGGCAGAGCGTGAAGTTAACGATATGACCAACAAGCTTCTTAAGAAGAATGCAGATGCTCTCAAGGTTGCTACTATCGAGAGCGCCAAGGAAGCAGAGAGAGGAATCGTTGATATCGAGACACTTAAGCATACCAACGAGACTCTTATCACAACTCTAGATGAAGTTCTTAAGATCCAGACTGACGGTAAGGCAAGACGCCGCGAGGCAGAGCTTGAGCTTGCCCAGATTGAGAATCAGCTTAAAGATAAGCTTATCGAAGCTGCCAAGAACTAAGGGGTAGGGGGTTACAATGATAGATCAGGACATGAAGAAAGCGGTAATAGACGCTTTCAACAAGGTGTTTCCGGATGGCGGGGATGTAAAGACATATTTCGCTCCGGGAAGAGTTAATCTAATCGGGGAACATACAGATTATAACGGCGGACATGTATTTCCGTGCGCGCTCACTATCGGAACATATGCTGCTGTTTCTAAGAGAAGTGACAACAAGCTTAGATTTTATTCCGTAAATATCGAAAGCGCAGGTGTTATAGAAACATCTCTTGATGATCTAAAGCCATCCGATGAAGCGGGATGGACCAACTACCCCAAGGGAGTAGTATGGGCTTTTGAAAAAAGAGGAATGAAGCTTGATACCGGTTTTGATATGGTTATAGACGGTAATATTCCTAACGGATCCGGACTTTCATCATCTGCGTCTTTAGAGGTGCTTACAGGATTTATCTTAAGAGATCTGTATGGTTTTGATGTATCCAATCAAGATATTGCGCTTATCGGTCAGTATTCCGAGAACAATTACAACGGTTGCAACTGTGGAATCATGGATCAGTTTGCTTCCGCGATGGGAAAAGAGAACAACGCTATATTCCTTGATACTGCGGATCTTTCTTATGAATATGCTCCGATTGTTTTAAAGGGAGCAAAGATTGTTATCGCAAATACCAATAAAAAGCACAAACTTACGGACTCACAGTACAATGCAAGACGTAAGATGTGCGAAGATGCACTTGCGATCCTTCAAAAGAGTGTAGACATAAAGGGACTTGGCGATCTTACGCCGGAAGAGTTTGAGGAGCATAAAGCTCTTTTGACAGATCCCGATATGCAGAAAAAGGCTAAACACGCCGTATATGAGAATCAGAGAACTATCGATGCCGTTAAGGCTCTTAAGGCCGGTGATCTCGATGAGTTCGGTAAACTTATGAGAGCATCACATGAATCTCTTCGCGATGATTATGATGTTACGGGAATAGAGCTTGATACGCTTGCAGAGGAAGCGTGGAAGATACCCGGAGTTATCGGCTCAAGAATGACAGGCGGCGGCTTCGGTGGTTGTACGGTTTCAATCGTAAAAGACGAAGCGGTTGATGATTTCATTAAGACAGTCGGAGAAAACTACCTTAAAAAGATCGGATACGAAGCTACGTTCTACATTGTAGAGATTGGTGGAGGCCCTTGCGCGATTTAATTTTCAAGCAATGCCAAGATATTTTTTTTACTGAGGGAATTTAGATTCTTTGCAATGGGAATAAGTCCCTCAATCTTTCTTTTAATTTCTTCTTCGTTTAATTCAAGCTTTGTCTTGTACATATCGACAAGGAGTTTGTAGGTTGCGGTCACGTCAGATCTTGTCTTGACCGCAAACTCAAGCACCTTGGCAGAATCCTCGTATCTTCCGAGATTATACAATTCTTTTCCCCATTCCTGAAGAGCACATACAAGTGAAGTGTAGTTCTGATCAAACCTTGAAAGCTCGGTTATATTGGCTGTTCCGTATTCGAGTTTAAGATCGGTGTTCGTGATTCCCGTAAGATTAACTATTTTTTCGTCTTTAAGGTCAGAGACTTTTTTCTCTGCTTCTTTTAACGCGGCATTGTCACCTGCGGTATCAAAAGGAAGAATATCCACAGGGATGCTGATATAGTCAAGATTATCCAAACTTTTTCTTCTGACATTGTTGGCTTCGCGTTCTTTGCGCCAGAAAGCAGCCTCTTTGTCTTCTTCTTTTCTTGAGACTCTGCGCATACTGATATTAAAAAAAATTGCTACCACAACGAAGCTTGCGAAAAAAGGGAATTTCATCTATAATATCCTTTCAGTAATCAAGGCTTTTTTAAGTCAATAATATAAGAACATAATAGCACAGAGGAAGCATTATGAAAAAACTATTTGGAGGGATTTGCCTCTTTTTCTTACTGGCGTTTTTGATTCCCTCAGCACCTGTAAATGCTGCGGAAAAGACAATCGCAAAAGGGGTCAGCATCGGCAATATAGATGTTTCGGAAATGACTGTTGAGCAGGCTGCCGCGACGATTGACGATTATTTTAGCAATCTTCACGAGGCGGAAATTTCGCTTATCGGCGAAGAGGATCAGAAGCTCACGATCACAGGTTCCGAGCTTGGTATATCCTGGGATAACAGAGACGTTGTGGAAGATGCATATGCGCTTGGTCACGAAGGAAATGTGATAGCGAGATATAAGGCACTCAAGGATCTTGAGGTCAATAACTATAATTTTGATATAGAGTATGGTTTCGACGATGAAGCGATTGCCGCTGTACTTGAAAACTGCGCCAAGAATTTTAACAGAGAGACCGTGAATTTCGGCCTTAAAAAGGGCGCGGAAGGATTTGAGATAACAGAAGGTCAGACGGGCTATGAAGTAGATACAGCTGCATCTGCGGAACTTATCAAGGCTTATGTTAAGGATGCCAAGGTAGGAAGCGGCGAGGAGCTGGCTCTTTCCATAACAGCAAATGAGCCTCTCGGAAGCAGAGAAGAGCTTGCTAAAGTTAAGGATGTTCTCGGATCATATACAACAAGCTATAAGACATCAGGTTCATCCAGAAGTACCAATGTTCAGACCGGTTGTTCACATATAAACGGTGCGACGGTATATCCCGGACAGGAATTCAATGTACTTGAAGCCATAACACCTTTTACCGAGGCTAACGGTTATTTCAAGGCGGGATCATATCTTAACGGAGTCGTTGTAGAAAGCTTTGGTGGCGGTATCTGTCAGGTTTCTACCACTCTTTACAACGCAGTACTTCTTGCAGAGCTTGAAGTTACCGAGAGACACAATCATTCCATGATCGTAAACTATGTTGCTTATTCAGCTGACGCTGCTATCGCGGAGTCAGGCGGTAAGAACTTTAGATTTGTAAACAATACAGAAGCACCCATTTATATCGAGGGTTACACAACAAGCGACAAGCACATCACATTTAATATATACGGTGAAGAGACAAGACCTGCCGGAAGATCGGTATCTTATGTAAGTAAGACCCTTGAGGAGACGGCTCCTTCGGCAGATCAGATTGTAACAGACGGTGGCCAGGGACTTGGTCATGTGGGCGTACAATCTGCACACAAAGGTGTTAAGGCGCAGCTTTGGAAGGTTGTTACGGAGAACGGCGCAGAAACATCTCGTGAGCAGGTAAACAGCAGCACATATAAGATGGTACCTAGGATCATTTCAGTAGGAACCGCAGGAGCTGACGGTAATGCAATGGCACAGCTTAACAATGCTATCGCAACGGGAGATCTCGGAACGATCAAGGCTGTAGCCGGAGCTCTCAGAGACGCTCAGAATGCTGAAAGTTCCGAGGGATCGGATGCGGCTTACCAGGCAGCACAGGATGCGATAAACGCAGCCAATGCTCCTCAGGAAGAAGCTGAGCCCGAAGAGTGATAAAGAAAAGGACCTTTTTAAAAAGGCATGAAAATAGGAAAAATATCTGAGAACGCTTTAAAGCGTTCCATACTAAAACCAATAAAGACAGAATTTAAAGAAAGAGTAAGCGCAGCTGTAGGGACAGACTGCGCTTTTTCTGATTCTGAAAAGGTATTTTCCGTGGTGTATCCGTTCATGTTAGATGTGGAGAATGCCGGATTTTATGCCGTTGTTAAAGCCGTTAACGGGCTTTTGTCACAGGGGCTGACTCCCGACCATGTTGTTGTTTCCATACTATTGGACACAGAAACAGAAGAAAAGAAATTAAAGCTGATCATCAACGACTGTATAGAAGCGTGCAAGAAATGCGATGTGGTTTATGCCGGTGGGCATACGGAAATATCTTCAGCCGTAAAGAGCCCGATCATCACAGTTACCGCAGTGGGAACGGCGGAGGATAAGCATCTTGCGGCAAAGAAAAAAGAACTAAAGCCGGGACTTTCTTTGGTAGTTACGAAGTGGGTAGGCCTTGAGGGCACAGCGATAATAGCGAAGCTGGGCAAGAAAGAACTCACCACCAAATATCCTGCGTCTTTTATTGATGATGCCATTGATTTTAAAGATTATGCACTTGTGGCAAAAGAGGCCGCAGTCGCCATAAAGTCCGGAGCCATAGCCGTTCACGATCTTTCAAACGGAGGAATTTTTGCCGGGCTTTGGGAGATGGCTGAGCGAGCGGGAACCGGACTGAAAGTGGATCTTAAGTGTATTCCCGTCAGACAGGAAACAATAGAGATCTGCGAGTTTTATGAGATCAATCCGTACAGATTATTGTCGGGAGGAGCTCTTTTGATAGCAACTGATGATGGCGAGCAAATGGTAAATGCACTAAATGAAGCGGGAATCGCAGCATCCGTCATAGGAACGCTTGAGAAGGGAAACGATCGCGTAATAGTAAATGCGGATGAGAGCAGATTTTTGGAACTTCCGCAGCCTGATGAGATACACAAGGTTGTTTGTTGATTTGTTACCGCCTACCTAGTATTATAGTTAGCGGAGAGAATAGAAGAAGAGGAGTGGTTAATATGGGTACAAGAGAAGAAATCTTAAGAATCATAGAGAAGAACAGCCGCATTGATGTTCATGAGCTTAGCGTGATGATCGGAGCGGATGAGATAGCAGTCGCCAATGAACTCAAGGCGCTTGAAGAAGAGGGCGTTATCTGCGGATACCACACAATGGTTGATTGGTCCAAGACAGAAATAGAAAAAGTAAACGCTCTTATAGAAGTAAAGGTTACACCTCAGAGAGGACTGGGATTTGACAGTATCGCTGAGAGAATCTATAAGTATCCCGAGGTTACAAGCGTATATCTTATGAGCGGCGGTTTTGACCTCATGGTTATTCTCGAAGGAAAGACTTTGCAGGAAGTAGCGGGCTTTGTTAATAACAAGCTTGCCACTTTGGATACGGTTCTTAGTACCGCTACGCATTTCATCTTAAAGAAATACAAGGATCACGGAACCATCCTTACCAAGAAGTATGAAGATACAAGGGAGATAATAACACCATGAGAAGTCCTATAGGAAAAAAGGTTGTAGATATAAAACCTTCCGGAATAAGAAAGTTCTTTGATATTGTTCAGGAGACAGAAGGCGCTATTTCACTTGGCGTTGGTGAGCCTGATTTTGATACACCCTGGCACATAAGAGATGAGGGTATTTACTCTCTTGAAAAGGGCAGAACTTTCTATACATCAAACTCCGGATTAAAAGAACTCAGACAAGAAGTATCCAATTATATTAAAAGAACTCAGGGAGTAACTTACGACCCTATAAATGAGATTTTTATTACGGTCGGTGGTTCTGAAGCCATTGATCTTGCGCTTCGCGCAATGATAGATCCGGGTGATGAAGTACTTATTCCTCAACCAAGCTACGTTTCATATGAGCCTTGTGCAATACTTGCTGACGCAAAGCCTGTTATTATCGAGCTTAAGGTTGAGAACGAGTTCAGACTTACAGCACAGGAAGTTCTAGATAAGATCACAGACAAGACCAAGATCTTGGTGCTTCCCTTCCCCAACAATCCGACAGGAGCTGTTATGGGAAAAGAAGACCTTGAAGCGATCGCCAAAGTTGTTGTTGATAATGACCTTTATGTAATTTCCGATGAGATCTACGCTGAGCTTACATATAACGGTAAGCACGTATCCATCGTATCTTTGCCCGGAATGAAAGAGAGAACCATTTTGATAAACGGATTCTCCAAAGCTTATGCAATGACCGGTTGGAGACTTGGTTACGCATGCGGTCCCGAAGAGATCATGAAACAGATGGTCAAGATTCATCAGTTTGCTATCATGTGTGCACCCACAACCAGTCAGTATGCTGCCATTGAAGCTCTTAAGAATGGTGATGACGACGTCACGATGATGCGTGAACAGTATAATCACAGAAGAAGATATCTTCTCAATGAATTTGAGAGGATCGGTCTTCCTTGCTTTGAACCATACGGAGCATTTTATGTATTCCCGTCTATCAAGAAATTCGGAATGAGCAGTGAAGAGTTCTGTACAAGACTTCTTAAAGAAGAGAAGCTTGCTGTGGTTCCGGGAACCGCATTCGGTGATTGCGGCGAAGGCTACATCAGAATATCTTATGCATACTCAGTTGAGAATTTAAAAGCGGCAATGGAAAGACTTGAGAATTTTATATCGAAGCTTTAAATAATTAAATAAATTTTACCGGGCGCCGGAATGTTATAAAAACATTCCGGCGCCTTTTGCAATTACGAAAAAATCTGCGTTTGTTGAGTTTTTACTTAACAAAATGGCTTTTGTTAAGTAATTATTGCTATTTAGAAGATTAATTTTTGTGCACATTTGCGCATTGTGCACAAAAATATTTTATTGTTACAATAAAAATAGCTTAAACGTTTAAGGGGAATTACTAAAAATTCATTACACTAATCAAGGGGGTGAAACGTTTAATGAAAAGAAAAGTTTCTGTAGTTTTAAGTGCGGCCATGGCAGCAACTACGATCATGGCACAGGGGGTGCCGGCATATGCTGCGCCGGAGATAAGGCCGTACGGAAATGTCGAAGCGGAACTTGATTTCGATCACAGTTATCAAGGAACTGTCACAGACGAATATGATGTTACTTCAGTAAATCTTGAGAGCGGGGACTATTTTTCTACACATTCTGTGAATTTCTCACAGGGAGTCTCAAAGATCACACTAAAAATCAAAGGAACCGGAGCAGGTATCATTGAACTTCGAAAAGGCGACAAAGATGGCGACAAGATAGGAAATGTCAAGTATACCGCCACCGACGAGTTCAAAGAATATGATCTATCCGTATCGGGTATAGATGATCTGGATGCCATTGCATTTGTAAATGTAGCCGGATCCTGCTTGGTAGACAGTTGGACAGCTGAGCCGGGTTCTACATCTGAAGAGCCCGATGAGCCGGAGACACCGGATCAGCCTGAACAGCCTGATCAGCCGGATGTTCCGGATCAGCCCGACGTTCCCGATGTTCCGGATGAACCCGAACCTTCTCAGGTTGGAATGGTTAATCCTTACGAAAGGGTTGAGGCAGAAGATTCTGCTGAAAGAGTAAGCGCAAAGATCGTACCCAATAAAGAGTCTGTATTTATTGATGATGGCGGATATGTCATTGCCAAGAATGTAGATTTCTCAAAGGGTGTTTCAGAAGTAAAAGTATATGCAAAGTCAACACAGCCCAGAGTTAAGCTCGGTGTCTATGTGGATGGAACCGATACATTGGTTGGTGAGATCAATATCGGCACAGACATGACTTCAGCAGCAACACTTGAAGTTACATCAGCTCTTTCAGGAAAGCACGATGTATATTTCAAGGCAGCAGGCGGTTCTGTTCAGCTCGATGCATGGGAAGCATCTGAGGGAACAGGAACAGTGGAGCAGCCTCCTGTGGTTGAGCCTCCGGTAAGTGGCGGCGTAAATCCTTATACCACAGTAGCGGCTAAGGATTATGTAGACGATAAGAAAGATGCAATGGTAACACCTATGGGTGCATCCGTAAACATCCTTAAAGAAGGCGGATATTTTGCTGTAAAGGATGTAAATCTTTCAAACGGTGTTTCTTCATTTACAGTTAAAGCCGGAGCAAAAGTGGCTTCTGTAGTTGAGATCAGATTAGATAAAGCTGACGGTGAGAAGATCGCTACAGTTAGAGTTGCGACAGAGGCAAAAGAGATCAAGACTTCCGCATTAACTGATGTTAGCGGAAAGCACACTCTTTACTTTGTAGCAGTAAAAGGTTCAGGAATAAACATTGATACTTGGCAGGCAGAAGCAGGTCAGGGAACAGTGGAGCAGCCTCCTGTAGAAGAGCCTCCTGTAAGCAGTGGTGTTAGCCCTTACGTGAAGACCGAGGCAGAGACAGCCGATGCTTCATTGTTTGTTAATGCAATGGCAGCACCTGCAGGTGGAAAGTCAGTTGTGATCAACGCTGATGGATATATCCGTATCAACAATCTTGATTTCTCAGAGGGACTTTCATCCTTCAATGTATATGCAAGATCATCAGCACCTAGAACAAAGTTAAATGTTTATGTCGATGATTCATTAACACCTATAGGATCGGTAGACCTTGGAACAGACATGAGTAAGGCAACCGAACTTAAGGTTTCCTCAAGCATTACCGGAAATCATTACATTTACTTTGAAGCAAAGGGCGGATCAGTAACACTTGATGCTTGGCAGGCAGTAGCAGCTTCAGGAACAGTGGAGCAGCCTCCTGTAGTAGAGCCTCCTGTAAGCGGTGGAGTTAATCCTTATGCTTCAGTTGAGACAGAAACAGCTACAAAAGACGATATGTCAAGCAATGTAATGGTAACACCCAAGAAAGATGGTATAACATTACTTAACGCAGGCAGTTATGTGATCGCGAGAAATGTAAACTTCTCAAATGGCGTATCAGAGATCACGGTTAAATCCGGATCAAAGACGCCCGCAAAGCTTGAGATGAGAGTGGATAAGGCTGACGGAGCACTTCTTGCAAGCATCATGATCAGTGGTGATACAGTAGCTGCTAAAAAGACTTCAGCACTTATGAATCTCACCGGAACACATGACATTTATCTTGTATCTGCGTCCGGAACAGGTATAACAGTAGATTCTTGGACAGCAACAGCAGCTTCAGGAACAGTAGAGCAGCCTCCTGTAGTAGAGCCTCCTGTAAGTGGAACAGTAAATCCTTACCAGAAGGTTGAGGCAGAAGCATCTGCTGAGCTTAGTTCTGCAATGCTTGCACCTAATAAGCAGTCAGTGATCATCAACAAGAACGGATATGCAGTAGCAAAGAATGTAGATCTTTCAAAGGGCATATCAGCACTTACAGTTATGGCAAGAGCAAGTGCAGGAAGCAGACTGGAAGTAAGACTTGATAAGGCTGACGGAGAAAGCATCGCAATGTTCATGGTAGGAACAGAAGCTAAAGAGCTTAAGTTCAATACCAAGGCGAGCGTAACAGGAACACATGACCTCTATTTCGTAGATGTAATGGATGGAAGCATCACATTAGACTATTGGCAGGCAACAGCAGCAGACGGAACAGTAGAGCAGCCTCCTGTAGAAGAGCCTCCTGTAAGTGGAACAGTAAATCCTTACCAGAAGGTTGAGGCAGAGGATTCTGCTGAGCTTAGTTCTGCATTACTTGCACCTAACAAGCAGTCTGTACTTATCAACAAGAACGGATATGCAGTAGCAAAGAATGTAGACCTTTCAAAGGGATTGTCAGCGATCACAGTTATGGCAAAGGGAACTGCAGCAAGCAGACTTGAAGTAAGACTTGATAAGGCTGACGGAGAGCGCATCGCAATGTTCATGGTAGGAACAGAAGCGAAAGAGCTCAACTTCAATACCACAGCGAGCGTAACAGGAACACACGACCTGTACTTCGTAGATACAATGGATGGAAGCATCACATTTGACTACTGGCAGGCAAAAGCTGCAGACGGAACAGTAGTAACACCTCCTGTAGGTAATGGAACTAATCCTTACGTAAAGACTGAGGCAGAGACAGCTGATACTTCAAAATTTGTTAAAGCTATGTTGGCACCTGCAGGTGGAAAGTCAGTTGTGATCGATGCAGGCGGATACATCCGTATCGACAATCTTGATTTCTCAGATGGACTTGCATCCTTCAACGTATATGCTAGATCATCTGCACCTAGAACAAAGTTAAATGTATATATCGATGATTCATTAACACCTATAGGAACAGTAAATGTCGGAACAGATATGACTAAGGCAACCGAACTTAAGGTTTCCTCAAATATCACCGGAAATCATTACATTTACTTTGAAGCACAGGACGGATCAGTAACACTTGATGCTTGGCAGGCAGTAGGAGCTTCAGGAACAGTGGTTACACCTCCTGTTGGACAGACTGTAAACCCTTATAACAAGGTAGAGGCAGAAAATTCCAACGCTTTGACAAACGCAATGCTTTCGCCTAATAAGCAGTCCGTAGTTATCAACGACAACGGATACATCCTTGTACAGAACGTTGACTTCTCAAAGGGACTTTCAGGATTTGGCGTATTTGCACAGACTAATCTGCCTAAGGTTAAACTCAATGTGTATATTGATGATGCTACCGAACCTATCGGAAGTGTTTCTGTTGGAATAGATATGACCAAACCGGTATACATAAAGCTTCCTGCAGGAACAAATGTAACAGGTACACATTATATCTACTTTGAGGCTAAGGGCAGCTCGGTAACGCTTGATTCTTGGAACGCTATGCCGGCAGGATCAACACCGATAGACCAGCCTCCTGTAGTAGAGCCTCCTGTATATGAGGACATCAATCCTTACAACAAGGTTGAAGCAGAATCAATACCTTCAGCAAGCTATACTAATGCAATGCTTACACCTAGCAAGCAGGCTGTAAGTATCATGAACGGCGGAAATGTAGTTGCTAAGAATGTAGTATTCTCTAATGGTGTTTCTGAATTCAAGGTTGTAGCAGGCTCAAGTGCTTCGGCAAAGCTTGAAGTAAGACTTGGCTCAGCAACAGGAACACTTCTAGGTTCAGCAACAGTAAGCGGTAATGCTAAAGAGCTTACAATTAAATCATCACAGAATCTGAGCGGTAAGAAAGATATCTACTTTGTATCAGCAAACGGAGTTATTTCATTTGATTCTTGGAAGGTAACAGAGTACAAGGAGCCTGTTGTAACTCCGCCTGTAGTAGAAACAGGAGTTAAGGCTTCATACAAAGAAAATAGTTGGAATGATGGTTATCAGCTCAACTTCACTGTTACTAACAGCTCAGGAAAGACAATTAACAGCTGGAAAGTCAAGGTTAAGAAGAGCGATATCAACGTTTCTCAGAGCTGGTGTGTAAACGTTTCACAGGAAGGTGATTACTATGTATTCACTCCTATGTCATACAACTCTACACTTGCCAACGGTCAATCAACAGAGTTTGGTATGATCGGAAGAGGCCAGGTAGGAAGCTCAATAAGCTATACGGTTGAATAACCAAA
>JAEEGL014819443.1_pt1 | contig 15656 bp, 13 predicted proteins | sample 9134231 | NCBI WGS metagenome assembly JAEEGL01 (sample SAMN16246548, study PRJNA631951) | gut metagenome | biome: gut microbiome; feature: rumen; material: fiber-attached | host: Bos | place: Iran: Karaj | collected 2018-10
AAAAGACTGTGGTATGTGAACTCCGTTTGCATCGGCGGCTTTTAAGACTTCAAGCATAATGTCATAGATAAGCGCACGAGAATCCTGGTTCTTCATAAGACATTCAGTGGTGGTGTCAAGAATAACAGTCATGCCATTGTAGGGTATGTTCCAAACAAGTTTCTTCCAGCGGGCCTCTTTAAGGTCTGGTGCGTATGTTGTCTTTACGCCTGATGCGTTCATGTCATCACAAAACTGGTGTAGCATCTGCTCTGAGCCTCTGTAAAGCCCTACGTTAAGAAAACCGTAGTCCAAGTGGTTTATGGTGGCCGGCCCTATTTTATTACTGCATATAAACGCCATTCCTCCTGCCACGCTTATGCTTTCTGGCAGCTGCTCTGCAATATGCTTCTCAATATTCAAGCCGTTCTGTATAAGCACCACCAGCGATGTAGGCTTGAGTACTGGCTTTATCAATTCAGGCAACATTTGCTCTTTCACGGTTTTCATTCCCACGATGATAACATCGCAGGCTGGCATATCCTTACTGCTTTTGTATGCGTTGACAGGGTTTATGGTAAAGTCTCCGTAAATGGATTTTACAATGAGCCCACGTTCATGCGCATCGTTGTAGTCTGAATGAAAAAGGAAGTGAACTTCATTGCCAGCGTGCGCTAACATTCCACCGTAGAACCCTCCTATGGCGCCTGTACCTATTATTGCGTAAGTCATAATGAATGATTTTTTTGTGATGCAAAATTACTCATTTTGCGGATTTTGTGCAAGAATGTTTAATTTTAAGTCCAATGGCGTTTCCCACAGCCTTAGAGCCTATAGGACTCCAGTGCGTGTTGTTGCTCCAGTACACATCCTTGACATGGTTTCTCAGCATGGCGGAGATGGTGTCTTTGACGTTTATAAAATTTATGCGCTTATCAAGCCTGCACTCTAAAGAGTCAATGGTGTGGTTTTGAGGATGCTGATTATCAACGATGTACGGACTATAGACGTCATATTTGTCTACGGCCGGAACAAAGAACATTGTGCAGTTGTTGCTCGCCGCCAGACTGTCCATAAGTAGGAGAGTCTTGTTAATAATGTCATATTTTAGTTCCTCTTTTGTGAACCACAAATCCTCTTCATAGAATAGTAGTTGTCTGGCTCGTTCGCCATCAAGAGAAAACATGGGGTCTGTAAGGAGCAGAGTCTCTACCGCCGTCTCCTTTTTGAACACCTTTTTACGCACCATGTCCTGTGAGTTCATTATCTCAGAAAAGTCTGGAGTCAAGATCCATTCAGCCTCAGAGTTTGCCTGCTCATCCTCCATCTTTCTCCATGCTGTAACCTCTGATTCCAAGTCAGACAGTGTAAAGTCAGGCCTAAAGTTTCCGAACTTGTTATTCATATAACGTTCTGCGCACTCCACAACCAAGTATCGCGGCAGCTTCTGAGTGCGTAGCAGGTAGAGTAGTCTGTAAATGTGATTATGGGTCCAGTCTGGTGCCAGTACGTAAGTGTGAAGGCCAGAAGTCTCCTCTATATAGCTGGCAAATGATGTCAGTGTGTTGCTGCTCAGCTTTGCAAAAGAGTCTCCTATTACAAGTATGCTTGAGTCACTTGGCACTGTGCTGTAGTCACATTCTGTGGCGTTGAAAAGCGCGGCTGAGTCTATCTTGGCATAATCCTTTGGGAACAGCGTAACGCTCAGTGCGTCAAGGTCTCCGCTGATATTTGGCTTAACATGACATGAGTATATGATAAGCGGCACAATTACAGGCAGCAGTGCAAGTAGCAGATATAATATGGTCTTCAGTATAAAGCGTTTCACTGTGAACTAAAATTGAAAATAGATAAATGTTTCAGTGTGGCCCGATAGTAACAACGATGTGTAAATGGCGTACCATATCAGCAGATATACTATCAATCGTACTGATGTGTACCCCGATGTTACGTAAAGCCCGTGCCTGTTTTTTCTGTTCAACCATTCAATAATAAACATCGCCGTGAGTGATATAATAAGGAATATCCAGTATGTTTCACTTTCAAAATTAGGTGCGCTGAACAGTGAGGTGTTGAACATTCCGCAAATGTACTCGCACGCCTGTGTGATGCTCTCCGCGCGGAATATTATCCATCCTATCATCACGATGCAAAAGGTGAGTAGCATTTGAAACGCCTCTTTCAGTGTTGGCAGAAGTCTGCCCTCAGCCACTGTGTCTGTGTATCGGCGGTTCTTGCCAAGAAGTATCAGCGGCAGAAAGAGCAATGCGTGATAAGCTCCCCATGCTATGAATGTCCAGTTGGCGCCGTGCCAGAATCCGCTCACAAGGAATATTATAAATGTGTTACGGATTACTTTTGCCTTGGTGGTGCGGCTGCCTCCAAGTGGTATGTATATGTAGTCACGGAACCATGTGGTCAGCGATATGTGCCATCTGCGCCAGAACTCAGCTATGTCCCGGCTGAAGTAGGGGTAGCGGAAGTTCTGCATGAGGTCTATGCCGAACAGTTTGGCGCAGCCTATGGCTATATCGGAGTAGCCGCTGAAATCTCCGTATATTTGGAATGTAAACAAAACTGCTGCCAGCAGAAGCGTGCTGCCGCTCTGGCTCTGATAGTTAGCGAACACCTCATTTACATACACTGCGCAATTGTCTGCAATCACTATCTTCTTGAATAGGCCCCACAGCATCTGTCGGCATCCGTCCACTGCCTTGCTGTAATCAAATGTGCGCGGCTTCTGCATCTGCGGAAGCAGGTTGGTGGCCCTCTCAATAGGGCCTGCCACAAGCTGCGGAAAGAAACTCACGTAGGCAAAGAACGCCACCGGGTCACGGCACACGTCAAGCTTGCGGCGGTAGATATCAATGCTGTAGCTCAGCGCCTGGAATGTGTAAAAGCTTATGCCCACTGGCAGTATTATCTGCAGGGTGGTGGCGTGAAGCGTCACACCGCAGTGCGCAAAGGCCTCTACAAAACTCTCCACAAAGAAGTTGTAGTACTTGAAGAACCCAAGTATCAGCAGGTTGATTACGATGTTTAATGTTAGATAGAACTTTGACCAGTTGAATCCTGTGGTAACATCGCTGTGCCTACTTATTAAAAATCCGCTCGTCCAGCTGCAAAGAGATGTGAATGCAATAAGCGTCAGGAATCTCCAGTCCCACCAGCCGTAGAACACGTAGCTCGCCACTACCACAAACAGGTTCTGCAGCCTGAGGCTTCTGCCAAACACAAACCAGTAGAGTAGGAACACCACCGGCAGGAACAGCGCAAATTCTATGGAGTTGAAGAGCATGAGGGAGTTTATCGATATTGGCTGTTGTACAATTTTAGAGATTCCTCAAGTTGCTCCTGAATGTATGCCACGGCTTTTGCTGGTGAGAGTATTTTTACTCCTGCTCCGTATGACAAAAATACAGAGTACATCTCCATATTAATTACTACGTCAATGCGGAATATGCAGCTGCCGTCATCTGGGTTCTCTCTTATTAATCTCTGAGACCTGTGTAGAGGTTTTGTCTTAATGTACTTACTTTGCTCTTTGTTTGCCCAGAACTTTATGCGTCTTGGTGTGTTGTGCAAATTTTTGCTGACTCCTATCACATCATCAAAGAAGTGCTCTGAATCAAACTCTGGGTTTTGCTGAAACGGCGTGTCTGACGGCTCAATACTAACAATACGGTCAAGCGCCAGGTTAAAGAGCTTTAGGTCTTCCGCTCTGGAACCCCATAGGAACCATCTGTTGCGGAACTCTTTAAGCAGGTAGGGGAAAAATATAAGCTCAGTTGGCTCCGCTGATTTAAATGAATGGTATATAATATGTAATGATTGCTGATGAGATATGTAGTTGTAGAGTGGGTTAAGCAGTTGTAAACCTTCCAGATTTGGAACACTGTCAAAGTGTATGATTGGCTTGCGGTTGTTTCTGCTTATGGCAAGCTTGTCTTGTAGCCGGTTGACGACATCGGAGATTTCAGAGAATTGGTCAAAATCTTCCAGTTGTCTGAGCATATCAACCGCCTCATGCATAATGTCATAGTCATTTTGTGACATTGGCATATTCATTATTGAATAGTCAGCGTCTGAATATCTGTAGTATTTGTGATCATACACTTCAATAGGCGCATTGTATCCAAGCTTGTCTGAGCGCATTGTTTGTATGTCACTCTGTATAGTCCTGATTGACACACCTTTCCTAATGCCCTCCATCTCATAAAGAGCGTCAGAGCATGCTTCTACTATGTCATCCAATGTCCATCTGCGATAGCGATTCCTCAGGCAGTTGTCTATTGTCTTGTAACGGATTAGTGCATTCTTGTTAGCTGGCATAATTAGTGACAAAGATAGGCAATTTTTATGAATTTTGTTTTGACTACGCAAAAAGACTGCGTAGTGGGTTTGTAATTTTGCCTCGTAAAAAATATTAAGGCCATGGAAGTAAAGACTATTAACAACTGCATTGTAAAAATTTGGACAGACAAGGTAGAAGAATCCGCTATGCGTCAGATTGAGAATCTGGCTTCTTTGCCATTTGTTTTTCACCATATTGCTATTATGCCTGATGTGCATACCGGCATGGGTATGCCTATTGGCGGGGTGCTTGCATGTAAAGATGCAATAATTCCTAATGCTGTAGGTGTGGACATAGGCTGCGGAATGTGTGCTGTCAAAACTAATTGGGAAGTGAGTGATATACCCACCGATGTCATCAGAAAGCAAATCATGCGTGGCATCCGTAAGCGTATCCCGTTGGGGATGGACCATCATAAGGAAGCGCAGGATGAGAAGTTCCTACCTGTAGGACATGATATGGACCGCCTTGAAGTGGTTAAGCGTCGTCAGGAGTCAATCAAGCATGAGATTGGAACTTTGGGTGGCGGTAATCATTTTATAGAGCTGCAGAGGGATGAGGATGACAATCTCTGGATTATGATTCATTCAGGCTCCAGAAATTTGGGGAAGCAGGTTGGCGATTTTTATAACAAGATTGCGCTTGACCTTAATAAAAAGTGGCATTCGGTGGTATCGCCGGATATAAAATTGCCGTTCCTTGCAACTGAAACAAGGGAGTTTGGAATGTACTGGATGGATATGAAATACTGTATCGATTTTGCATTCTGTAACAGAAAACTGATGATGGAGCGCATAGAGGAGGTCATTGCTGATTCTTTGCCTGGCATTGAGTTTGAGCCTATGATTAACATTGCCCATAATTATGCGGCGTGGGAACATCACTTTGGACACGATGTCATAGTTCACAGAAAGGGCGCCACTCTTGCACGTGAGGGTATTACTGGTATTATCCCTGGCTCGCAGGGCACCGCTTCATACATTGTTGAAGGATTAGGTAATGCGGAGTCTTTCTGCTCATGCTCTCATGGAGCCGGTCGTGTGCTTTCCCGTACAATGGCTATCAAGACTCTTGATATGAAACAGGAGGTCTCAATGCTTGAGTCAAAGGGTATAGTTCACGCAATACGCTCTCAGGCTGATATGCAGGAGGCGTCTGGCGCATATAAAAACATTGAAGAGGTAATTAGCAATGAGGCGGATTTGGTAAGAGTGAAAACAAAATTACTGCCAGTGGCGGTGATTAAGGGGTAAAATATTAGTCAGTTTACTCAAATGTCACCAGTTTCCTATCAAGCGTGATAGCCTTTAAACTTCCACGGCCCTTACTGTCCACGTAGTAATGTTTAGCCAGATAATCATTAAACTTTGACAGGAAGGCTTCTTTAATTCGTGCACACTTCTCATTAATGGAGTTGTTTAATGGGTCAGTAAGTGCCGCTATGTTTTTATCAATGCTGGAAATATCAACCCTGTCTGTTGTTTCAACATACCATTTCCTGAGTTCTGGATAATAATCCTGCAGATTCTTGAGCAGCACGCCCTCAGGATGCGAGAGGAAGAAAAGATAAACTGCCTTAACAAGTGGAGTCATCTTTACCTCCATATTATTGTAGTCGGGGAGAAGTATTCGTCTGTCTTTTGTAACCAGCAATCTGCTTAGTTTTGGTTCCCCCAGACACAGGCTTTTGATAATAAGTTCATCAACGCCTAATAACCGTAGTTTATCTATGTTTTCTTTGGTTTCATTTAGCAGCTTTTCAACATCGGCGTCATAATCAGGTGATGGTTCTTGCGCTACTGACAATTGAGGCTTTACCAACTGAAACATCGTTGAATCGGATGATTGCATTCGGATGCCCAATCTCTTAAGCTGCTTTATCAGGCTGTCTAAATCATCGGTCTCTTCAAATGTTGCTACATTAAAATAATTCTCAAAATAGTTCTCCTCACTAATAGGGTCTGTCCCTGCTAACCCTTTACCTCTATAGTGAAAGAGACATGGCTTGGTTATAACATCAACAGATGTCACCATATCAAGCAGAAGCGTGTTCAAATCAGCGGCATTAACTTCAGCATCCCAATCTTTAGCTGGATTATTATAGGCTTGTTTTTCCAAAATCTCACTGGCTCTAGATGGCATGTAAACCAAATAACCTCTATCCATATCAAGAGCATGTTCTATCTTATCAAGGTTGTCACGTATCAGAGCCTCAAGCGGTGTGTCAGGCTTTGGGAATTGAAAAATATATTGCTCTGTTGTAAAATTACAGCCAGCAATATCTTTTAGGCCAACTTTATAAATGGTCGGCTTGGTGGTAGGTGTATTGTCTGTATGTTGCTTACGCTTAAAAAGTTTTGAAAAGAAATTCCAATTCATGCCGTATTTATTTAATAAAAACAAAGATAGCTCTTTTATTCCAAAATCACAATATTCACTTGATATTGGATTAGATTTGGAGTTGGTTTTGAAAAAAGGAGTAACTTTGCATCATATATGGAAGACTCCGTCATAACATTTAGAAACCGTGCTGAGTTCAGAGCTTGGCTTGCAGAACATCATGACAATGTGAAGATGTGCTGGGTGCCAGTTGTGAGGCTGTGCCCGGAGGATGACGAGCATCTATACTACATTGATGCCGTGGAGGAGGCGCTTTGTTTTGGCTGGATAGACAGTATTTTTAAGCGGATTGACGGAATGTGCTGCTCTCGGTTCTCCCCAAGGCGTAAAGGCAGCCCTTGGACAGAACTTAACAAGGAGCGTGTGCGCCGCATGGAGAGCCTTGGGCTTATGACTGAAGCAGGCAGGAATGCACTACCAGCCATGGGGCCTCATAGTTTCAAACTTGCGGAGTGGCTTGTTGAACTTATGAAGCGCAACAGAGTTTATGCCAAGTTCAAAACTTTTCCTGCTCTTTATCAGCGTGTGAGAGGCTATAATCTAATGCTCGCTAAAAAACGCAGCGATGCCGAATTCAACATCGCGTTCAAACAGTTTGTCACCCAAACCAAACAAGGCAAGATGTACGGCAACTGGAATGACTACGGCAGACTGTAAATTTGCAAGGCCAATTACTTCATTTAAACATTTTCCTAATACGTTGTTCCATAAAACGACTTGCTTCATCAGCAGTATAAAAATCTTTTTGAGGCTCATCTATGTGGTCGTCATCACACAACTCGCTTATGAGGCTTGAAATGTGAATGTCCTCATCCAATGCCTCCCACCGAACATCATCGCCAAACTTACCGATTTCATAATTGTGCAAATCTGAACTGCTTGCACTTTTTAGGCGTGGAAATGCTGACAATTTCCTGTAGTAAACAGAGCCGTCTGTAGTGGTGGTTATTATAAGCCCGTTTGAGAAACTGATATTTTGAATTCGCAATTTCATTTTTCGGATGATATTGTTGACAGTTTACTTGCATGGATTCTGCTTTTCTTATTCCCCAATTAAATCTTCTCGATGTGCTGCATTGTGGTGTTAGGCGATTGGTGTTTGCTGGCAATTAAAGGATGTAATTTCAATGGACTGTATAAGGGAGCCTTGTGTTGAACACATTCAAAACGCTATTGTTACTTCTTTGTCATTTACAATATCATCAATCGCTTTGTTGAGTTTATCTTTAAGGCGTTTGGCTGTTTTGTCCAATTCGTATATGCCGGCTGTCAAATTATACTCGTTGTCTTTTTCTTCAAAATTGTCAAGCGTGAAATCATCAGTTAAATATTCTTGTGGATTATGATATAAAGCAGCGATTTCTTTTTGTTTAGATTCGGGAAAATTTGGAATAGGTAACATATCAAATTGATATTTTGTAAAACTATCTGCGCCGGAGCCTGTAATAGCAATGCTTTTAATAAATCCGATATCTTTCAAATAGCTTAATATTTGGGCAATAAAAATATTTTTAAACAACTCTTGATGAGGAAATGCAATATGAACGTTATCTATATTTGTAATTGTGTTTTCAACAGGTTCACAGTAAATCAATAATCGACCCATTTCTCCTCGACAGGAAAAAATAATTTCTCCTTCATGTATTGTTTTTAATGATAGTTTATTTCCTAAATATAATAATTGTGTTATGGTCTGAAATTTTGTGAAGTGTTTGGATAGACACAAAGTATAATATCCGTGAATATATTTATTTGTGTAAATGCTTTTTCCTATGTTAGATTCTTGCAAATTTTGTCCTCTTGAAATAAGTACATTATTATCATTAAGAGCCAAAAAACTACAATAATCATTTTTATAATTAGTTAATAAATGCTTTTGCCTCAAAAAAGTTTTTTCATAAACACCTGTATCCAATCGTCCAACTTCTTTAACATCATTCAACCTCGGCAAGTGATAACAGAATTTATTGGGCTTTTGATTTTCTGTTAATTCTTTTTCTATCAATTGCAGAATGTTCGCATGACGTTGACGAATAAGCTTTTCTTTATTGATAATTGCCTTTGTTAATGTAGAAATGTATTTTATTATATTGGCAGCGTTATTATTTGGCAAAGGGATTTTGCAGTCCAAAAACATGGTTTTTGCATGGCGAATTGTTGCTCCCTTTGGAACCATAAAATCTAACTGCTCCCGAAAGATATCTGCTTTGACTAATGCAAGCAAATAATAACGCCACTCTTCTTTTACCGGCAATTTGTAAATAGCTCCCGAAAGCATGTAGTCTGGGTAATCCTTGTCAAGGATTACAATTTCTCCAATGTTACTATCTTTTGAAATCAACAGATCACCTTCTTTTAAGTTCATTTGTATGAATTCAGACGGCAAAATCGGCAAAGCTGTTTCTTGGTTTAATTCTGGCAAGAACGAATAAGATTGCAACGCCTTTGTCCGAATAAATCTAAATGGTGAACTGTCTATGTAACTGACTGAGCCAACTTCAACACCTAAATCTTCTCGTGATATCGGGCGAGATAAAAAATCTCTCACATATTTGTAATTTTTATTTGACATCACTAGATTTGCATATTGCGATGAAGATAGAGTAAAGTCTTTATTTACAACATCTTGTAAATTCACAACATTTGGAGTATGAATAAATTTGCTCATTTCACTTTACTTTTATAAACAAATCTTGTAATGTTTTTTCCTGGCCTACGCACCAATTACGAAAATCAGCAACGGTTTGTGTAAAATCCTCGTCAAGCACAGGGTTGCCGTCTTGGTCAATTTCAGTTTCAAATGTTTCGAAATTGATTTTGTAAATAGGCGAAAAGAATTTTACTCGTTTACTTGTTTTTACTTCGTAACCAACTTTTTGAATATCACGGACAAAAATTTCATAATTCTGTTCTTTTAGTCGTTTCAATTCATCTTCTGATGGCTTGTATGCCACTATTATTGTTGTGTTTACACCTGTTTCAGCAAAAACATTTGCGGGCATATCAAACATGGCAACGATCCTCATTTTGTCCATAAGCCACTGGCGTGCAACACGGTGTGAATCGATGCTTGCTATCGAATTGGAAAGAACAATGCCTAACCTTCCATTTTCTTTTAATATGCGGTAAGCGTTTTCGAGAAATACTACTCCGAGGTCTATCTTTGTAGCTTGTTTAGGAGTGCCGTTTTTTTTCTTTTGTACTTTGTGCTTAGGATCTTCATCGTTGCTACTGAGTTCGTTTCTCAGTCCGTATAAATTCCATAGTTCGTAACATTGTATAACTTCCAAATCCTTAGGGTCCTTGGGTGTGTATGCACGGTCTTCTCCAAAAGGTGGATTTGTGAGAACAACGTCGAATTTTTTCAATCTTTCAGTGTCTGGGCGTTCATCCCAATTCCCGTTTTTGTTTATTTGGGGAATCAGTTGCAATGGCTCGCCTTTGCTACTGAATTTGGTAAGCAACGAACCGTATCCATCGGCTTGCGAAACAATCTTGGCATTCCCATCACCATTCAAAAGCATATTCAGTGTGGCTAGCATAACCATTTGGTCGTCGATGTCCATTCCAAAAATATTTTTGTCGTCCAATTTGCTTTTTGAATTGACATATGACACTGAAAGAAAGTCAGCAATCCCTACTGTTGGGTCGATGACAGTTTCTCCATTACGTGGATTAACAATGTTTACAAGAAAATCAATCATTGGCAATGGAGTAACAAATTGTGCGTTCTGGTCTTTAGAAAACTGCCCTGCAAATTTATAGAAGACAAGTTGATAAAGGTCTGTCTTTTGTGAATTTACAAATGAGTAATCTTGAAATTGATTAACAACTTCTATCAATATGCGGACATGCTTAACATTCCTTACATCAAATACTTTGTTCTGCAAAATGCGGTAATATGTCTCGCTTGCTTCATCTTTAAGGTTGCTGATTCGTTTTAGAAATGTCTGTATTCCATTTTCTGCCAAACTGTTAAATAGTCTCTCCTCGGCAGTTACATAAAAATCTAGGAATCGGTTAGGTTGCTTTTCGTTGCGTTTTTCATCATATATTTTTAGAGAAAGTATCTGAATAAGGATCTCAAACCCATTTTGATTGACCATTCCCAGTTTGTCCATTGTACGTAAAATTGCAGACATAGCATCATTAATTTGGGTTGATTGCAATCCTGAAATAACTTCCAAATTTCTAATTGTTCGTTTAGAACGATCGGTTTCTCTTGCTCCCGCCCAGTTAATGATCTTATCTATAGTTGGAATATTGCGATAAGGGTCTGGCAAATGCAATGATAGTTCTTTAATGCCACTATTGTCTCCTTTTGTGTTGTATTCGTCGCTGTAACGAAGATATTTTCCAGAGTGTTTACGAAATAGATATAGTCTCTCAGTGTCGTAAAGAATTCCCAAACAAAAATCAGCCTCACTTTCTTTCATGTATGCTTTAAGTTGTTTGTCCCACACTTCAGTAATATTTTTACTATTTTCTTTTTTGAATTCTAGAGCTACAATAAGATGCTTGCGCAGCCAATCAAGACTTTCTGAGTTGTTATTCTGATGGTAGTCTTTATATTTGTCGAACCATGTTGCATCTGTAAATATGGCACCGTCAAGTTTTATTGACGCAGAACTTTTGTTGCCCTTCGGAAAATTAATTTCAGTACCAATATTGTCTTTGGAAAATAATCCGGAATGGATAATACTATAAAGGAATTGCCATTTATAATATTGCTCATTTTTACTTCCGTCTTTTTTGTGGAATGTTGTGTGTTTGCCAATAGTTAAGTGTTCAGGCAAAAAACATATGTAATCATTGGTTGATGAATAAAGTTTGTCAAATTCATCTTTTGCTTCAGAAAAAGATTTTGCCATACGCAGTATAAATTGTGCGCCTGCTTATCTATTTTCGGCTTGACAAGCAAATTCTGACAGGACACAAAAAAGTGGACTTGAACATTATCCACAATCTGAGGCCCTGAGAATTGCCCGTCTATATAGATAAGCCAAGCCCACGCTAAAGCGTAGGCATTCACTTGACTTATTCGTGTATAGACATTTCTAAAATTTCTCAGGTTCCAGATTATCACCGAATAAATAGCAAACGCTATGATTAAAAATATGTTAGTTTAGTCTATTGGTTTATTATGATCTAATTTATAAAAATTCAACATCGGTTGTGAGAGTACGTGTTCCGCCACACTTTAAATTCGGTGTGTTAATGCGGATGTCGCAGTCCACTACAAAAATATTTCCCTCGCTGGAGCGGATTACGTTTTCATCGTGCAAGTCACTCAAATAGATTTGAGGGGTTGCATAAGTCCAGTTTTTAGGGTTGATTATCTTGAATCCCAGTTTCTGTGCAAAAACAGAAATTTCTCCATCTGTAATATGCTTGCCTTGAATGTAAGGTTGCTCAACAAGTATTTGAAATTTGCCATTTCTTTCTCGCCCAAATCCGATAACTGATAGACGAGTTTCGGGGAAAAATGTATTGTGAAGAGAAATTCTATCCAATGCAAAAATTGGTTGTATAAAGTAATCGAGTCCTATCGTTTTGATAATTGTTGTGCCATTGTCATAAACTTTTGCTTCTCCACCTTCAGACATATAGTGGCCAAGTGCATCGGAAAGTTTCTCATCAATATAATCATACCATATTCCAGTTTTGTTTGCCCACTTTTCTATATATGATTCTTGCTGCGTTCCATGTTTGAACTCTGCTTGTCGGTTTGGGATTGGCTGTGAATCTCCATTATCTGTTGCAACTTCTGTTCCCGCGAGTAAGGATGCAACAACATGCGTGAAACCTCCCGCTGAGCAGCCACGCTGTTCCGACGGTGAAAATCGTTTATATACAAGTCTTCCACTAATGAATTGTTCTGCATATCTTTCAAGTTTTTGAAGTCCGTTAGGCAAAAAGCCGTCATCAATCACAGATAATATATCGTCCCAAAAGGCTTTGCTTTCCATTTTGTCCTGATCTTTACAAACACAAAGATAGATATCTTTTATGTCTTTTCAAAATTTTGGCTCGTTACATTTGACTATGTGCATAACTACAAGGTGACGCAGAGATACACAAAACCGACCAACGTCCCGTAAACTCCAAGATTATTGACAAGGCAACAGACAACGTGGTCGGTAACAAACTTTATAGATTTCTTGAAAAAATGGTTCGAGGCTTAATCAATAGTCTACGGACTAATCCCGCTGAGTCTGAAAGAGTGGCCCCGAACCTTGATTCGATTGTAAATACAATTCTATAAAGGCAAGCATCTCGTGAGGACGGGCAATTCCTCATACATTCTCCTACTAATAAAAGTAGGGCAGCGGCAGCCCTTTCCGCTCTTCCGGGTGCTAACCTTAATTCACACGCAAAGGTAAAATGCTTTTATGGGAGATGCAAAAATTTGCAAGGCTTGCAAAGTGTTATGAAAGAAGATGAAATATACGTATCTTTGCAATAAGAATGATAACTTAATATGGATTGTTCAGCGAAATATCACCAATCTTCCAATACTTATGTTGACAAGGAAATAGAGGAGTCTTTTCAACGCATAAGCCATGAGATTAAGGTTAATCTTGAAAAACTAAAAAAGCGGAATGAACAAAATGACCGTAAACTAAACAATCCGCATAATCGAATAATAACACAAAGATTCATAGAGGCTGTTTATTTCCTTTTGGAGAATCATATAGTTGATGGCAAGTATAAGATTGCGGAATCTCTTGATATTACGGAGGAAGAACTTGAGGATGTTTTGAATTTCAGAGACCCATTGGGAGTGGATATGGTAGGGGCGTTATGTACGGTATACAACATTTCACCTTTTTGGATATTTAACGGACAAGGAGTAATGCACAATCAAAATATATGAGTGAGGATTATCCTTTATACGGCGGGATACAATCAGGTAGAGCAGAGGATATAAAATCTCGCATCGCCGAGCTTGAGAACGATACAACAGAGTATATTGCGTGGCTTGAAAAGCGAGTGTGTCAAATGGACATGCAAATCCGTAAGCAGCAGGATACCATAGACGCGCTCCAGGAGGAGTTAAAGCAAATTAAAAAAGAATCGAATTGTTAGACGTTCGGGATTACTCGCAAACGGAGTTTGCTCGTGATCCCTATATTTGTGCCAAAGGCACCGTTCTGAAGCTCAAAGCCCGTGATTAAAAAAGGAGATGCTTGCAGCACCTCCTTTTCTTGCTTGCACAAGCACGGGGTATATTTGTGAGCAAGCTCCCAAAATCCCCCGCACTTGCACAACCAAAAAGGAAGCCCTTCGGCTTCCTTTTTAATCCCGAGCTTTTCGCTTCAGCGGAAAGTGAGGGATTCGAACCCCCGGTACGCGGATGCGTACACCGCATTTCGAGTGCGGCTCTTTAGACCACTCAGACAACTTTCCAAAAAATTGTGTCGCTGCAAAACAACGACACAATCATATCAATTACGAGATTCTTCGTTACGCAAAGCTTCACTCAGAATGACGTGATGTGGATTTTATTTGTTTACGCGGAACTTCTCGATGCCGTCTTTGAGGAAACCAACAATCTGGTTTGCTGCTGCAATACCAGCGTTGATGTTTGCCTCGGCGGTCTGAGCACCCATCTTCTTAGGGGTGGAGAAGTAGCGGCCTGCAAATTTAGAGGCAAACTCCTCATTAGCGGCTGGCATGATGTCAGTGATGTAACGGAAGTCTGCGCGCTCCTCCATAAGTTTTATAAGCTCAGCCTCATTGATAACCTCCTTGCGGGCTGTGTTGAGCAGCATGGCGTTCTTAGGCATCTTAGAGAGCAGGGCGTAGTTTATAGAGTTCTTGGTCTCTGCGGTGGCAGGGATGTGAAGTGATACAACCTGGCAGGTAGAGTAGAGTTCCTCTACAGTGTCAAGAGCCTTAACTCCGTCTTTCTCAATAACCTCTTTTGGACAGTATGCGTCAAAAGCGTAAATGTCCATGCCAAAGCCCTTGGCGATGCGGGCTACGTTGCGGCCTACATTACCGTATGCGTGGATACCAAGTTTTTTGCCCATAAGCTCTGTGCCTGATGTGCCGTTGTAAAGGTTGCGTACACCGTAAACCATAAGACCAAGAGCAAGCTCTGCCACTGCGTTTGCATTCTGACCTGGAGTGTTCATTACACAAACGCCAGCCTTGGTGGCAGCCTCAAGGTCAACATTGTCATAACCGGCACCGGCTCTAACTACAATTTTAAGATTCTTACCAGCGGCAATAACCTCTGCATCCACAATATCGCTGCGGATAATAACAGCGTCAGCATCAGCCACTGCGTCAAGAAGCTGTTTCTTCTCTGTGTATTTCTCAAGCAAAACAAGCTCATAGCCTGCTTTGTCAGTAACTGCCTTAATGCCGTCAATAGCTACTTTGGCAAAAGGCTTTTCTGTTGCTACTAATACTTTCATGATAATATTCGTTAATTGTGAGATCCTTCAGCTACGCCTCAGGATGACGACAAACATTAATGTGTTCTCTCAAACTCTTTCATGCAGTCTACAAGTGCCTGAACGCTCTCTATTGGAAGTGCGTTGTAGCAAGATGCACGGAAACCGCCAACAGAGCGGTGGCCCTTAACGCCAACCATACCCTTAGATACGGCAAACTTAAGGAATTCATCCTCAAGTGGCTTGTACTCCTCTTTCATTACAAAGCATATATTCATGCGTGAACGGTCCTCAGCCTTAGCAGTACCAACAAACATCTTGCTGCTGTCAATAGCGTTGTAAAGAAGCTCGGCCTTGGCAATGTTACGCTTCTCAGCTGCTGCTGTACCACCGTTAGCCTTCAGATAACGAAGGTTGAGAAGGGCGGTGTAGATAGGCAGCACTGGAGGAGTGTTGAACATAGAGCCACCGTCAATGTGTGTCTGGTAGTTAAGCATTGTAGGAATGTAACGGCTAAC
>JAEEGL015074909.1_pt1 | contig 15656 bp, 13 predicted proteins | sample 9134231 | NCBI WGS metagenome assembly JAEEGL01 (sample SAMN16246548, study PRJNA631951) | gut metagenome | biome: gut microbiome; feature: rumen; material: fiber-attached | host: Bos | place: Iran: Karaj | collected 2018-10
GGTAAGCACGTAAATCTCACCAAGCATGCCGGCGAGGACCGCAGCCCAGTGCTCAGCGCCGACGGCAACACTGTCTATATCTTGAGTGAGCGTGACGGTGGATCGTTCAACGTATATTCGTTCCCCATCAATGCGCCACAGAGCATCAAGGCTCTCACCTCGTTTAAGAAGAACCCTGTGCGCTTCCTCTCTATCGCTAGCAACGGCACGCTATGTTACACCTACGACGGAGAGATTTACACCCAGGCACAAGGCGGAAAGCCAGCTAAGGTGAAGATTGACCTCATCCACGACGATGCCGACCAAGTGAAGCGCCTTACCTTCTCGAGCGGTGCCAAGAGCGCATCGGTGTCGCCCGACGGCAAACAGGTGGCTTTCATCGTGCGCGGCGAGGTGTTTGTCACCTCAGTGGAATATGCCACTACCAAGCGCATCAGTGCCACCGCCGAGCAAGAGGCTGGCGTGTGCTGGGCTCCCGACAACCGCACTATCGCCTATGCCACCGAGCGTAATGGCATCTGGCAACTCGTGCAAGCAACCATAGAACGCAAGGAAGACCAGAACTTCCCCAACGCAACAATCATCAACGAGGAGATTCTGCTGCCCTCTACCACTATTGAGCGCGCCTATCCTCAATACTCGCCCGACGGCAAAGAGCTAGCCTTCATTGAGGGCCGCAACAAGCTCATGGTCATGGACCTCAAGAGCAAGAAGGTGCGCCAAGTCACCGATGGCAGCACCTGGTATGAGACAAATGGCGGCTTCAACTACGAGTGGTCGCCCGACGGCAAGTGGTTCGCACTCGAGTTCATAGGCAACCAGCGCGACCCATATAGCGATGTGGGCTTGGTGAGCGCACAAGGCGGCGAGATTCACAACCTCACCCAAAGCGCATATTTCAGCGAGAGCCCACGCTTCGTGCTCGACGGCAACGCCATCCTCTACAAGACCAACCGCTACGGTATGCGCAGCCATGCCTCATGGGGCTCGCAGGATGACCTCGCCCTCATCTTCCTCAATCAAGAGGCACTCGACAAGTATCTGCTCAACAAAGAAGACAACGAGTTGCTGAAGGAGGCCGAGAAAGAACAGAAGAAGGCCGAAGAAGAGAAAAAGAAAGAGGAAGAGAAGAACAACAAAAAGAAAAAAGAGATTGTTGGCGACAGCAACAAAGAGAAGTCCGATTTCATCGATGTGGAGTTTGAAGGTATCGAGGACCGCATCGTGCGCGTGACCACCAACTCTAGCGACATCGCCTCGGCGCTTATCACTAAAGACGGTGAGAATCTTTACTACCTCTCGGCTTTTGAGAAAGGCTACGACCTGTGGAAGATGGACTTGAGAAAGAAGAGCACCACCCTCATCAATAAGATGGGCTCAAAATGGGCAAACATTGAGAGCTCAAAGGACGGCAAGGAGTTCTTCATTCTGGGCAGCGGCACTATGCAGAAGCTCACTGTGGCCAGCGATAAGCTCAAATCAATCTCCTACAGCGCAAAGATGAAGATGGATCTCACCGCCGAACGTGAGTACATGTTCAACCATGTGGAGAAGCAGATTCAAGAGCGTTTCTACAACACCAACTTCCACGGCGTGAACTGGAAAGACAACTGCAACACCTACCGCAAGTTCTTGCCACACATCAACAACAACTACGACTTCGCCAACCTCCTAAGCGAACTGCTCGGCGAGCTCAATGTGTCGCACACTGGCGGTCGTTACTACCCCAGCAGCGGCGAAGCAACTGCCAACTTAGGACTGCTCTACGACATGAGCTACACCGGCAAAGGTTTGAAGATTGCCGAAGTAGTGACTGGCGGGCCCTTCAACAAGGCGAAGTCTAAAGTTAAAGCCGGATGCATCGTTGAGAAAATCAACGGCGAGGAAATAACTCACGAAAACGACCACACACTCTTGCTCAACGGACAAACTGGCGTGAAGACGCTTGTTTCATTCCGCGATCCAGCTACTGGCGAAACTTGGGACGAGGTGGTGAAACCCATCAGCCGCGGCGCGCTCAACACCCTGCTCTACAAGCGCTGGGTTAAGCACAACGAGCATATCGTCGACAGCATCTCGGGCGGACGACTGGGATACGTGCACATCGAGTCGATGAACGACGCCAGCTACCGCGAGGTATATAGCAAAGTTCTTGGCAAGTATAACAAGCGCGACGGTATCGTGATCGACATCCGCTTCAATGGCGGTGGCCGTCTGCACGAGGACATCGAGGTGCTCTTCACCGGCAAGAAATATTTGACTCAGGAGATTCGTGGACGCGACGCTTGCGACATGCCTAGCCGTCGCTGGAACAAACCTAGCATCATGCTCATGTGCGAGGCTTGCTACAGCAACGCTCACGGCACACCATGGGTATATAAGCAGATGAACATTGGCCGCCTTGTTGGCGCTGCTGTGCCTGGCACAATGACTAGCGTGTCGTGGGAGACCTTGCAAGACGACTCGCTCATCTTCGGTATCCCCATCATCGGCTACCGCACCGCACAAGGCAACTACCTCGAGAACAGCCAACTTGAACCCGACATCAAGGTGCTCAACGACCCTGCTCTCGTAGTGAAAGGTGTTGACGACCAACTCATCACAGCCACCAAAGAGCTCATGAAGCAAATAAAGTAAGCACCTATCGATGCAGAGATTGAAGGTCGAGAATCGAAGGTCGAGGATTAGACTCTCAACTCTCCCCTCTCAACTCTCAACTGTGAACTATGAACTATAAACTCTAAACTATTACATATCATGGTACTACTTGACAGTTTTTTTAGTCCAACAGGAACTTTCTTCTGGATATGCGGCATCATTGCTTCGTTAGGACTGGTTTTGGGATATGTGCCTCAGGCTATCCAAACCATCAGGACCCGTAAGACCGACGACATCGCGTTGCCCACATTCCTGATGATTGGCATTGGCGGCATAGCATTCATGCTGCAAGGCATCATGCTCGGCATCTTTGGCGAAGGTTTCGCCATCTTCTGGACCAACCTCATCACCACAGTGTGCAGCGTCATCATCTTCGGCATAAAGATGTATAACGACTACTGGAGCAAAGACGCCAAGAAGAAGAAAGGTAAATAACCTTTCTTTCACAAACATTTAGCCACCTCTTGCTATCGCTTTGCAAGAGGTGGCTTTTTATGATAACACCTTGATTAGATGAATAGACTCTGCTCGAAATCTACCGTCCCAGGAAGTCTTGGAAGGCTTGCTTGTAGCTGTCGCCAATGGGGATATAGACATCACCAAAGACGATGCGGTTGCGGTCTATCTCCTTGATTTTACTCTTCTGCACGATATAGGAGCGATGCACCCTGATGAATCGTGAAGTGGGCAGCATTTGCTCCATAGCCTTCATGTTCATGAGCGAGAGAATGGGATGCGGCGACTGTTCGGTGTAGATTTTCACATAGTCCTTAAGGCCCTCGATGTAACGGATGTCGTCAAGGTCGATTTGCAGCAGCTTATATTCGCTCTTGACAAAGATGCTAGTAGCCTCGGGTTCTTTTGTCTCCTCGGCCTGCTGCACCATGGTGAACCACTGCAGCGCCTTGTTGCAAGCTTCCAGAAACTCAGGATAGGATATGGGTTTGAGCAGGTAGTCGAGAGCGTTGATGCGGTAACCGTCGATGGCATATTGCTCAAAAGCGGTGGTGAACACCACACGCGTTGCCTCGGGCAGCATTTTTGAGAGTTCCAGTCCGTTGAGCTCAGGCATCTGAATGTCGAGGAACACCACATCAATAGGGTCTTCGGCAATGCCTTTCATAGCGTCAACGGCATTGGAATACTTTCCGTGCAGCTCCATGAACGGTATTTTTTTCACATAGCTCACAAGCAACTCCACTGCCAGCGGCTCATCATCTATTATCGCGCATTTTATTATCATTGTTCAGAACTATTTTAGAAAAATACTTATTAGTCGTAGTGTCCAAACCCTTCTCCCAGGTGTAACGCCCTGCATACATGAGTTCCAATCGCCGTGCCACTTGCTCAAGACCTATTCCCGACCCGCTCTTGTCGTTGTCGCGCTTAGGGTGATTAGTGTTCACTATCTCGCACATTATTTGGTCGTCTTTATTGGTGATAGTGATGTCGATTTCTCCCTCTCCAGCTTGCGAGATGCCATGCTTGAAAGCGTTCTCGATGAGTGAGATGAAGATTAACGGTGCGATGGGCGTAGAGTCATCCTCGTCGATGTCGATGTTGGTGTTGATTCTCACGTTGTTGGTCACGCGCATCTTCATCAGGTCGATATAGTTCTCTATAAATTCCACCTCTTTATATAAAGGCACAAAATGTTTCTGGTTGTCGTAGAGAGCGTGACGCAGCAGTTTGCTCAGCTCGCCTACTGCTACCTGGGCCTTATCGGGGTCAAAAGCGATGAGGGCATAAATGTTATTCAGAGTGTTGAGCAGAAAATGAGGGTTAAGCTGGTTGCGCAGGTTCTTGAGTTCGGCGTCGCTACGTATACGCTCTGCCTCATTTTTCGCCTCTTGCAGCTTATGCCAGCGCTGACTCATGCGAATGGCGACGCTAAGGCCAATGACGAGAATCAGCATAAACGACATCTGCACGAAACGTGTCCACTTTGGCGGGGCATTAAAGGAAGGTGGTTTAGGATTAGAATTAGGAAAAATTTCTCCCATCAAGTGCCACCACCAAGTCATGATAGCCACTAGCACAAAGATAGATAGCAAGTTATAGAGCACAAATCGCTTGCGCTTGTTCTCAAAGAGCAGTTTCGGCACGAAGTAGCAATAATTCAAGTAAAATATTATCATATAGCTTATCGTGCCACCCAATGAGCGCAAGTAGTGCCGCAGCATATCGGTCATTGTGTCGTCTTGACGGAACAAGAACAGCGGGAAGGCCAATATCAGGCCCCAGCACAACACATGGATCAGAGTGGTGCGAGTAAATGTGATTTTCTTACCCATAGTGCAAAATTAGTATATTTTCTGCAAAAATATCACTTTTCTGCAATAATTATCACTCAATTAGACAAAACCAAAGCATCACATAGAAGAATATGCGATTTTAATAGACTAAATCGGGGATCGGGGGGCGGGAATCGGAGGTCGGGGATCGGGGGGCGGGGATCGGGGGACGGGAATCGGAGGTCGGGGAGCGGGGATCGGAGCCATCTCCAAACAATAACCAATAACCCATAACCTTGCGCGAAGCGCTCTCAACTATGAACTATTTTGCCGGTTCCACGTGAATGGTGATATGAGTATCTTCGCCGAAGCGCTCTTTCAGTTTCTGCTCTACCTGTGTGGCGATGTCATGTGATTCTTGCAGCGACATTGAGCCGTCCATGCGAATGTGAGTCTCGATGGCGATGCGGGTACCTATGCGGCGCGTGCGCAGGTTGTGAGGCTCGCTCACCTCGGGAAATGATGTGATAATCTTCTCTATTTCACGCTCAGTGTCTTGCGGCAATGAGCTCTCGGTAAGTTCGTTAACGCTAGTGCGCAGCAGCTCAACAGCCACTTTAACCAGAATTATTCCCACAATCACCGATGCCAACGGGTCGAGCACCGTCCAACGGTCGCCGAGCATGATAGCTCCGCCAATGCCTATAGCTGCCGCCACCGACGAGAGGGCGTCGCTGCGATGATGCCAAGCGTTGGCTACCACGGCTTGCGAGTTGAGTTTCTTGCCATGATAGGCGGTGTATTGATACAAGGCTTCCTTCACGCCAATAGAGAACAAGGCAGCCCAAAGAGCCATCTTGCCTGGCGCCTCAAGATTGGCACCCCTTGACCACTCCACCAGATTCATAATTCCAGAGATGATGATGCCAGTGGCTGCAGCTACCAGCGCTAGACCAATGAAAAACGTGGCGATAGTCTCAAATTTGCCATGTCCATAGTCATGTGACTTGTCTTGGGGCTTAGCGCTCACGCTAACAAAAGTGAGGACTATCACATCGGTTACAACGTCGGAGAGCGAGTGCACAGCATCGGCAATCATCGCCGAACTGTGTCCCACGAAGCCTGCAATGAGTTTGCACACCATCAGCAAGACATTTCCTATACACCCTATAAGGGTGACTTCCTGTATTTTACGTTCACGTGTCATTTTTGGAGGGACAAATTTCTATAAAAATTTTGATACCTGCAAATTGTTGTCCCATTTTCTACATCTTGAAGTGCACAAAACACCTTTTACACAAAAGGGACACCTCCAGTGGCGGAGATGCCCCTTAATGGATTAGATTTCAAGATGATGGCTTACTATGCCTTGACAATGCGCATGTGGGCTTTGGGATAGCGCAACACCAAGCAACTGGTCTCGGTGAGCACAGTGGCATCCACATTTCTCACACCGCTGGCCTTGAGGTTGAGTGTCTCGGCGCTGAAGGGCTGATGAACATACTTTTGCAAGTATTCTGGATCAATAATCATGCCGTTGGCTGCCATTCCGCACTCATCAAACACCTCGCTGAGCAGCACATAGAGCGTGCCAAACTTCGCCCTGAGCTCAGTAAAGTCAATGCCCCACTTGGTAATGGTGTCGCTGGCAGTGATCACGCGGTTGTAGTCGAGCTTGTTGATGGTGCCAATAAGCTCTGACCCTCCTATGAGAATCTTGCGTTTGCTGCCGGCATTGCCGGTGAACGCTTTGCGCATCATGTCGATAATCGACTCTTGGTTAATGCCCTGAGCGTTATAGACAAACTCCTTGCCAGCCTGCTTCCAAATGCCGCCAGTGAGCATCACATTCTCTTTCTTGACGTTGTCCCAAATCTTAGCTTTCACGCCAAAGAGGAACGACTTCTCCATGCCCAGACGCATGTCATAGATGGCGGCCTCCTCCTGGTCGTTCATGGTCCAGGGCACTTCTTTGTTTGAGAGCTTCTGCAAAGTGCTTTGCTCCACCTGCATCTTGAATATCTGGCAATATTGCTGTGCCTTGTGTGGCAAGGCCTCAAACTGTGGCGACATCACATCGAGCTCGGTGGCAGCGCGGCCCATGCGAATGAGAATCGTGCCTTCCTCGATTGACGGCACACAGCCTTCCACGGTGCCAATCTTCTTGCCGTTAACGGCCTGCACCTTCAGTCCGTTGTTGTCGTCGCGGGCAACAACATAGAGCACCAGTTCCTCCTTGCTCGGCATGGTCCCCGACTCGTTGTAGCCATAAACACCTTGCACGAGAATGGTATCAGAAACGTCAAACATATCGTCATTGTTGGTGCTCAGCGTGATGCGAGTGTCTTCGGTAGTGGCGCTACCTGCATCGGGCTCTTCATAGTCGCTGGCAACCTCGGCAGTAGTGGGCTTGGTATCGACATTATAATAATCGACAATCATGCTACCCACATGCTTCGAGCCAGCGCAGCGCGAGAGTTGGTCAATAGGGGTTGCCATAGGGCGAATTTTCACTATCTGCTGGTCAATCTCGTTGAGAAGCAGCTCGGGCGACGCGGCACGCGTGAGGTCGGTAGTGAGTGGTTCATCATCAATGTGCTTGCCACCTGCCACACCGGCTACCACGATTGCCAGAGCAGCATGATGTGGCGACGCGAGGCATCCACCCAAAATAAGCATTATCACAATAGCAAGCAGCAATATGAGCAGCTTGCGGTTCCTCTTGAGCCAATTGCGAACAGCAACGACTCGGTTAATGAATCTTTTGATAAACATGGCTTTTTTAAGTGTTAAGTGTTAAGTTAAGTAATTGGCGATTAAGCATTATGCATTATGCATTGTGCATTGAGCATTCTGCATTATGCATTAAACTACTTGTCCCAAAAGCTTCGCTTTGTGTAGATGGGGAAGTTGAGGGGACGGGGCGATTTGTCATCAGGAGGTGTGCTGGCGGCGGCAATCACCTCGTTGCGACCACGCAGGTAGCCCTGCGTCTCGGCATTCTTCAAGTCTTCGTCATGGCATAGGGCCTGAACCACAAGTTTGACGATGCTCTCACTCGAGGCGTTGCCCTCACGCAATGACTGCACGATAACTCGTGCTGAGGTGGCAATGCTCTCGCTCACACCCATCTTCTCAAGCAACTGCTGCACATCGTCGCGCTGTGGCGACTCCTCGCAAGATGGTGCAGAACCCACCAGCTGCTCGGCGGCAGTCGCCTCTTGCTCGGGGGCGAGTGCCTGGTGTGCCACGGCTTCGGCATTTTCTTCAATAATGTTGTCGGTGTTCATCACAATAAAATAGATTAAAGGTTAATAGATTGAATTGAAAATCACGCTGCAAAATTATGACAGCATCGCCTCGGCATCCACATTAAAAAAACACAAACATTTTTTCAATTTTTCAACCTAAATTATTGCTTTCCCACCTCAAAAACCTATGCAAAACGGCAAGTTGCATACAATTTTGCAACAAAAACACCACACTTTTTTGTCATTAAATAAAAAATGTCTATCTTTGCGTGCTATTTTCGAAAAATTAGTGCAAGGTGAACGAAATCTAAACATGTTTGAGATTTCTGAGACGCAGCCTAATTTATCAAAACAACTATTTTTTTGAAAAACAAAAACATAAAAAATTAATATAATGGCAGTACTAGAAAAACTTAGAAAAAGACCCAAATTGTTGATGGGTATCATTGGTGGAGCATTATTGCTCTTTATTTTAACAATTATCGACAACCCAGCAGCAATTCTTAGACCAAACGAGACAATGGCCTTGCAGGTTGGAGATGAGAAAATTGATATCCAGCAGTTTAGCGGCGAGCAAGAAAGGATACAAAAGCAGAATCCAAATCAAAAAACTGATGGCGACGTAATGCAGCAGCAAATTGTGCAAAAACTCATTGGAGAGAGACTCATTGCACAAGAATGTAAAGATGCAGGCATTGACGTATCTAACGATGAGATTCTTGCCGTCCTCTTAAAAGAGACTGGATGGGATAAGCAGATTTTCGAACAAGTGAAAAACGCTAACCCAAACCCCAACTCACAAGATCCTCAACAACAACAATTATATGAGGCTAAGGTTTATTGCGAAAGCCGTATTCCAGAAATCGCAAACAGCCTCAAAAGCTCAAAACTCGAGCACGCTCTCATGGGATGTATCAAGCCCAACAAGCTTGACGAAGAGCTTATTAAGGAAGAGCAAACTCCCTACGAGATTGAATACACTAAGGTTGACTACGCTCAATTTGCCAACAACTACAAAGTTAGTGACGAGGAAATCAAAGAGGCTTACGAGCAGTTTAAAGAGTGCTTCAAGATTGACCAAGAGCAGCGTCGCATCAGCTATATCAAGGTTGACCTAGACCCATCGGCCGAAGACACAAAAGCTGCTAATGCCAATATCGCAAAAATCTACAATGCATTTAGCGCACAAAGTGGTGTTCTTGGCATCAGAAACAACAAAGACACTCACCTCTTTATCGACTCACTGGTTGCTAACAGCAAGACCGAAAAACTTACTGTAGCAACTTCGGGCGCTACTGAGCCAAAAGATCCTATCTACACTGAGTTGCTCGCAGGTGGTCTCAATAGCATGAAGATGAGAACTCCCACTAATCCTCGCGACCGCAACACTTATATCTATAAAGTGACCAAGATTGTGGAGTGCCCCGACTCTATTGGACTAAACTATGTGCAGGTTAAAGGCAACAAGCAGATGTTAGACTCTGTATTTGCACTGCTCACTAGTGGCACCATTTCGCTTGACTCACTAGAGCGTTCTAACAAGAACCAGAACATCGCTATCCAAAAGTTCAACCCTGCTAACATGCCTCCTGCTGAAGCTTATATCTACCAAGACTCTATTCGTGAGAAAATCATGGCTCACCTTGATGGTGGTTTCTTCCTGTTTGACTCACAACCACAAGACAAGGAGACAGTAGCAGTTTACGCACAGGTGGCTCAGCACAAAGCTCCCGTCACTCTCTATTCGATAGCACGTGCTAGATATGAGAATGATCCAAGCGACAACACCGTTGACAACCTCACTAAGAAGCTGCAAGCTTATATCAACAAGAACAAAACAGCTGCCGACTTCAAGAAGAATGCCAAGGCTGCAAAATATGATGTTCAAGAATGTGTTGTTGATGCCAACAATCCTTATATTGGCGGTCAAATGACAGGCCCCGTTGTTGGTACTCGCGACCTCATTAAATGGGCCTTCGACAACAAGCCAGGCGCTGTTTCCGACATCACTCGCAACGACGACAACGGCTACATTGTAGCTGCTGCTGTAGAAGATGTCTATAACGACTATAAGCCCTACACCGATCCCGACGTGAAACAACATCTCACCACCTATCTGCTCAACAAGAAGATTGGTGAAGACATGTTCAAGAAATATAACGGCAAAGCTAACGACATGGCTGGATATGCACAACTGCTCAACTCAACAGTTGACTCAACTTCCTACGTGCCAGGTGCACCACAAATCATTAACGACGCTAAAGTGGCTGGTCGCATCATTGGACTTGGCAAGAACGCAGTAGGCAAGATTCAGGTTATTGCTGGCGACAACGCTCTCTATGTAGTGAAAGTTAATCAGCAAGGCACTCCACGTCCTCTTCCAAAACAAGAAATCGCTGCTACTTTCCCAAGAAAGATGAATGTTAACCCTTATAACATCCTGGTTGGCAGCCGCAAGATCTTCAACAACACTCTCAAGTTTGTGAGATAACAATTCGTCAAAGACTACTTTACACTTATCTATAATTTTAAGGTGCTGGGCTCTCCAAGGCTCAGCACCTTATGTTTATAATCACTGCAATATCAGTGCGCAATAATGCGTCCGATATGAACCTATTTCCACTTTTTTCAATATTTTTTTGTGAGAAACGAAAAATATGAGTAACTTTGACCGATTTATACACATCACTTTGTAAAATGACCGAAATCAACCAAATTCAAGACGAAATAATAGACGAGTTCGCCGACATGGACGACTGGATGGACCGTTATGCCTACATCATTGAGATGGGTAACGCTCTTGAAACTCTCGACGAGGAACTAAAGACTCCCGACAACCTCATTGAAGGTTGCCAAAGCCGACTATGGCTCGATGCACAATACAGCGACGGAGTGGTAACCTACCGAGCCGACAGCGACGCCATCATCGTCAAGGGAATCGTGGCTATGCTCATTCGCGTCCTCTCAGGACAGAAGCCACAAGACATCGTTGATGCCGACCTCTACTTTATCGAACGCATAGGCCTGCGCGACCACCTCTCCCCCACACGCAGCAACGGCCTCGTCTCAATGCTCAAGCAAATGCGAGCCTACGCAATGGCATTCGCCGCAATGCATAATGAATGAAGTGAGGGTAGGTATATAACTATGAACTCTTAACTAAGAACTATAAACTATATAAATATTAACTTCAAAACTATTAACTAATTATGTTTAAAGGACATCCCAAGGGGTTAATCCCCGCTGCATTGAGCAACATGGGCGAGCGCTTTGGCTACTACATCATGAATGCGGTGCTTTTGCTCTTCCTGTGCTCAAAATTTGGCCTTAGCGATAAGACAAGTGGAGTCATCTATTCGGTTTTCTACACTTTAATTTATGTGCTAAGCCTGGTGGGAGGTATTATCGCCGACCGCACTCAAAACTACAAAGGCACCATACGCTGGGGCCTTATCATCATGGCATTAGGCTATGCGTTGTTATCAATTCCCATTCTGGCAACATCTAGCAATATCAACTGGTTGCTGCCTTTCACCTGCATGGCGTTGCTGCTTATAGCATTCGGTAACGGTCTGTTCAAAGGCAACTTGCAGGCTATTGTTGGTCAAATGTATGACAACGTTGAGGAAGAAGCAGCGAAAAAGGGGCCTGAAGCCCTCAAGGCTGTTCAGGGCAAGCGCGACAGCGGTTTCCAAATCTTCTATGTGTTTATCAACGTTGGTGGACTTATCGCACCTTTCATCGCTCCCTATCTGCGCGAGTGGTGGCTCGGTGTTAACAACCTGCACTACAATGCTGAATTGCCAGCACTGTGCCATCAGTTTCTTAATGGCGCCGAGGCAATGACAGCTACTGCCACCAGCAACCTCAACACACTGGTACAACAGGTTAGCGGTGCTATTCCAGCCGACATGAGTGCATTCTGCACCAAGTATCTTGATGTGTTCAACACTGGTGTTCACTATTCATTCATTGCTTCGGTAGCTGCAATGCTGATATCACTGCTCATCTTCATTGCTTATCAGAAGAAATTCCCAACTCCTGCCAAGAAAGACGTGCAGGCAGCTATTGACTATACTCCCGAGGAGAAGAAAGCTATGGCCAACGAAATCAAGCAGCGCATGTATGCCCTGTTTGCTGTGCTTGGCGTGGCAGTGTTCTTCTGGTTCTCGTTCCACCAGAACGGTCAGTCGCTATCGGTATTTGCCCGCGACTTTGTGAAGACCGATGCTGTGGCTCCCGAGATTTGGCAAGCTATCAATCCATTCTTTGTGATTGTGCTCACTCCTATCATTATGTTCATCTTCGGCTACCTTAGCAAGAAAGGCAAGGAGATTTCTACTCCACGCAAGATTGCCTATGGTATGTTTATCGCATCTTTAGCTTATATTTTCCTTGCTATTTACTCCTATTCAGCAGGTTATCCATCAACCGAAGAGTTCAAGGGCATGGATGTGGCTGTTAAAGAAGGTATGAAAGTGGGCTGGTGGAGCCTGTTTGTGGTTTACTTCTTCTTAACAGTGGCCGAGCTGTTTATCTCACCTATGGGACTGTCGTTCGTTTCGAAGGTAGCTCCCAAGCACCTGCAAGGTCTCTGCCAGGGCTTGTGGCTTGGCGCCACAGCGCTTGGCAACCTGATGATTTGGCTTGGCCCAGCTATGATGGAGAAATGGCCATTGTGGCTGTGCTGGACAGTATTCATCGTGGTGTGCATCATCTCGATGGGCGTGATGCTCGGAATGGTGAAATGGCTCGAAAGAGTTACTAAATAACACATCTTTATGATACCATAAAGGCCGAGGGGCTGAACAACATCAACCCCTCGCCTTTTTAGTTTAACAACAACTTTATGTTCTCTGTATGTTGCGATGCCATCGCAACAAATAACTAAAAACAAAAAACTAACCCATGTTTAAAAATCAACCTAAAGGCTTATATGCCCTAGCGCTTGCCAACACTGGCGAACGCTTTGGCTACTACACTATGATAGCCGTCTTCGCGCTTTTCTTGCGCGAGAACTTTGGCTTAGACCCTGGCAAGGCAGGACTCATCTACAGCAGTTTCCTTATGCTGGTTTACTTCCTGCCAGTGATTGGTGGTATTCTTGCCGACATCTTTGGCTACGGCAAAATGGTGACAAGTGGCATCTTGATTATGTTCTTTGGATATGTGGCACTATCGGTGCCTCTAGGTGGCGACACCGTAGCACTTGTGGCTATGATGGGCGCGCTGCTGCTGGTGAGCTTAGGAACGGGACTCTTTAAAGGCAACCTCCAGGTGATGGTGGGTAACCTATATGACGATCCTAAATACAGCGACAGGCGCGATGCCGCGTTTAGCATCTTCTACATGGCAATCAACATTGGCGCGATGTTTGCCCCAACTGCTGCCGTGAAGATCATGGAATATGCCCAGAAGAACCTGGGCGTGAGCGTTGCCGACAGCTACCACTTCGCCTTTGGCGTGGCTTGCGTGTCGCTCATTGTTTCAATTTTCATCTACTATGCTTTCCGCAACACCTTCCGCCACGTTGAGAAGAGCGCAATATCAAGCAAGAAAGAGAACAAGGAAACTGCCGCTGCCGAGTTGGCTCCTGGAGAGACAGCAAAGCGCGTAGTAGCACTGATTTTGGTGTTCATCGTGGTGATTTTCTTCTGGATGGCATTCCATCAAAATGGACTGACTCTCACATTCTTTGCCAACGAGTTCACCGCTAAGAGCTCTACTGGCCTGCAAAGCATGGCATTTGACGTGTGGAACCTGGTGCTCTGCATCTTCATCGTTTATGCAGCATTTGCCATCTTCGACACCAAGAGCAACCGCACTCGCGGCATTGCTGGTGGTGTGATAGCAGCATGCTTGGGTATTCTCATTTATCGCTATTTCAACTTAGACGGCTCCATTGACATCGCAGCTCCCATCTTCCAGCAGTTTAACCCCTGCTTTGTGGTAGCTTTGACTCCAGTGTCGTTGGCACTCTTTGGGTGGCTGGCAAAGAAGGGTAAAGAACCCAGCGCACCGCGCAAGATTGCTCTAGGTATGCTTGTCGCTGCCTCGGCGTTCCTTATTATGATTGTAGGCTCTATGGGGCTTCCTAGTCCCGACGAGCAAAAGGCCCTTGGCGACGCAGCTACTTTTGTTTCGCCCAACTGGCTTATCTCAACCTACTTGGTACTTACCTTTGGCGAGCTCTTGCTCAGTCCTATGGGAATCTCATTTGTCACCAAGGTGGCTCCTCCCAAGCTCAAAGGTTTGATGATGGGTGGCTGGTTTGCCAGCACTGCTATCGGCAACTTCCTCGTGAGTGTGGGTGGATATCTGTGGGGTGGTCTTCCCTTGTGGATTGTGTGGAGCGTCTTCATTGGAGTGTGCGTTGTTTCGGCCCTCTTCATGTTTATAATGATGAAGCGCCTCGAGAAAGTGGCAAAATAAATTTTCAACTTAACTTAACGTGAGTTCAATATATTGAACTCACGTTAATATACTTATTAACCAAACTAATATAAAAAATTGCAACTCATGAAAAACAATCATTACTCTACTGATGGGGGTGGCATTGGTTGCTACTGCATCGGCTCAAGTCCAGTTCAATGGACGCAGCGTCAAGAGCAAGAGAATGCTCTCTCGTGAAAATGTTAACATCAAAGCTAAATCGGGACTCAAAAATCGCAAGCTGCTGTTATTGCAACTTGCGATTTTGCTTTTACTCCATTCTGTAATTTTGCCGTTTTATTTTCATCCCATTACGTTCCACGTTCCTCATTCTCCGTTTCACTTACTTGCTCCAGCATCTGCTGGGCGGTGAGGTGGAGGATGGGGTGCACCCACTCGGGGGCGAGCTCGGCCATAGGCTTCAGGAAGAAATCGCGGCGATGCATGTGACGGTGTGGCACTTGCAGGCTGGGCAGGTCAATGACGAGGTCGTCGATAGCCATAATGTCGATATCCACTAAGCGGTCCACGTAATTGCCATCGGCATCGCGGTGGCCGTGACCGTGGTTGAGCTCATACTCAATGTCGTGGATGATGTTGAGCGCCTCGATGGGCGTGAAGCGGCTCTCTACGGCAATACCTCTGTTGAGGAAACCATTGTCGCTCTCAAAGCCCCATGGCTCGCTCTCAACGATGGCGGAGCGTGTCGTCACTAACCCAAGGTCGAGCGACAGCCGCAAGTCGGCAGCCCAGAGATTTCCTTCCCGGTCACCGAGATTAGAGCCTATGTTGAGATAATAAATCATCCTAAGTGGTAAGTGTTAAGTGGTAAGTGTAAAGTAAAAGTGTTAAGCACTTAATGGTTGACAGAAAATACTTAACACTTAAACCTTAACACTTATAACTTATTTTACAGTGTCTTCTGTACCTCGATTTCCTCGAAGGCCTCTACAATGTCGCCCACCTGGAGGTCGTTGTAGCTCTGAATGCTGAAGCCGCACTCATAGCCGCTGGTAACCTCCTTAGCGTCGTCCTTGAAGCGCTTGAGCGATGCCAGTGTACCAGTGTGGCGCACAATACC
>JAEEGL016625870.1_pt1 | contig 15656 bp, 9 predicted proteins | sample 9134231 | NCBI WGS metagenome assembly JAEEGL01 (sample SAMN16246548, study PRJNA631951) | gut metagenome | biome: gut microbiome; feature: rumen; material: fiber-attached | host: Bos | place: Iran: Karaj | collected 2018-10
ACTATGGTGTCGCGGCCCGAGTGGAGGGCCGGATAAATGACGCCGCCGTTGCCTTCACCGCCGATAAGGGCGCCCACCTCATGCATCTTGGTGGTCACGTTCACCTCACCTACGGCTGCGGCGTAATACGTTCCGCCGTGGGCTTCCGTCACATCGCGGAGGGCCCGGGTGCTGGAAAGATTGCTCACTGTGGCAATGGGTTTGCGGCCTTTTTCGGCCAGTTCGCACAGGTAATCGGCTACGCTCACCAGCGTATATTCCTCCACGAAAGGTTCGCCGTTTTCGCAGATGAAGGCCAGCCGGTCCACATCGGGATCTACGGAGATGCCCAGCTGGGCGCCTTCCCGCACCACCGTACGGCTCAGTTCCACCAGGTTGGCGGGCAGCGGCTCCGGATTGTGGGCGAATTCACCCGTGGGATTGCAGTTGAGGCCGATACATTTTACCCCCAGCCGCTCCAGCAGACGGGGCATAATGATGCCGCCCACGGAGTTGACGGCGTCCACCACAACAGTGAAACGGGCGGCTTTGATGGCCTCCACATCCACGGCCGGCAGTGCCAGGACGGCGTCCAGGTGCCGGTCTGTGAAGTCTTCTTCCTCGATGTTGCCCAGCCGGTCCACTTCGGCAAAGTCGAAGTCCTCCTTTTCGGCCACGTCCAGTACGGCCTGGCCTTCGGCGGCCGTGAGGAACTCGCCCTGGTCGTTCAGGAGTTTAAGGGCGTTCCACTGGCGGGGATTGTGGCTGGCGGTGAGGATGATGCCGCCATCGGCCTGGGCAAAGAGCACGGCCATTTCCGTGGTGGGCGTGGAGGCGAAACCGCACTTGACCACATCGATGCCGCAGCCCACCAGCGTACCCACTACCAGCTGCTCCACCATGTCGCCGGACAGGCGGGCGTCCTTACCCACTACAATCTTGTACCGGCCGTTGTTGGGCACAGGCTTGCGCTGGGGGAGGGTGGCGGCATAGGCTGCCGTGAATTTAACAATATCGATGGGGGTGAGCGCACCGCCGGGTTGTCCGCCGATGGTGCCGCGGATGCCGGATATGGATTTAATCAGGGTCATAGCTTGTTTGATTTATTCTGCAAAGTTATTAATTTTGCGCCCCAATTACAAATAGACAGTACAAGCTATGCAAGGCTTTTGGACCATTCTCATGCTGGTTTTTTCGAATGTTTTTATGACATTCGCCTGGTACGGCCATCTCAAGCTGCAGGAAATGAAGATTTCCACGGGCTGGCCGCTGATTCTGATCATCCTCTTTTCCTGGGGTATCGCCTTCTTTGAGTACTGTCTCACCGTCCCGGCCAACCGGATTGGCTTCGTGGGCAACGGCGGTCCCTTCAACCTGATGCAGCTGAAAGTAATCCAGGAGGTGCTGTCCCTCACCGTCTTCACGGTCATTGTCACTTTCCTGTTCAAAGGACAGCCCATCCAGTGGAATCACCTGGCCGCTTTCTTTTGCATGGTACTGGCCGTATTCTTTGTGTTTCTGAAATAAAAATTTGTAGAATCAAATAATTATCGTACCTTTGCATTCCCAACCGCTCGGTTCGTATAACGGTTAGTACTCGAGATTCTCAATCTCGCAATAGGAGTTCGATTCTCCTACCGAGTACAAAAAACACCTCTGCAGATGCCTGTAGAGGTGTTTTCGTCTTAAACTGGCGTGTTATCGGCTGGTTACATACTTGTGCAGGGTGGCCCGGACCGCTCCTTCGCCTGCAAACAGTTCCTTCACCATGCCTTCAATTCTTTCGCCCAGACCGGCCGCATACAGGTCTACGCCAAAGATATCGGCCCGGCTGTAGAGTTTCTTCAGGCAGGAATAGTCTTGCCCGCTTGCGCCCACGGTCAGGGGCGCCACTACGGCCTGGAGTTCATCCAGCAGGGGGTCCGGAGAGGGCTGGAAGGGCACGTTGTCGTCGCGGATTCCTTTCAGGTAACGGGCATATCCGGCCAGGACCAGCGGAATGAGCACCAGGTTGTTGGTGTCCATCTTGCGTTCCAGGTATTTCTTGATGGTTTCGCCAAAGCGGATGGGAAGCTTCTGGCTGGTGTCCATCGCAATCCTTTGGGGCGCATCCGGCATAAACGGATTGGGGAAACGCTTGCCGATCACTTCGCCGATGAATTCGTAGGGATTCAGGATGCCGGGGTCTGTGACCACGGGCATAGCCTCGATATATCCCAGCTTCTGGATGAAGAGACGGATGTCCGGATCGGCCATTTCGGCACTGATGAGGGTATAGCCCAGCATGCAGCCGTACAGGCTCATGGCGGTGTGGAGGGGATTCAGGCAGGTGGTGACCTTCATAATCTCCGCCTTGCTCACGGTTTCGCGCGAAGTGAAGATGGCGCCTCCCGGGATGTCCAGCGGAGGTCTTCCGTTGGTGTAATGGTCTTCAATTACCAGGTACTGCACTTCCTCAGCGTTTACAAAAGGCGCCGTGAACGTGTGCTTGGCGGTTTCGATAAAGGTATTGTCCTCGAATCCGTCCTGGGCCAGCATCTCCTTCACTTTTTGGTGCGGGCGCGGCGTAATCTTGTCAATCATGGACCAGGGGAAACTCACTTTCTCTCCGGATTGGAGATACAGCAGAAAGTCTTGAGGAACAAGTCCTTCCTCCGTCCACTTCCGGGCATAGGAAAGCACAGCGGCTTTCACTTTGTCGCCGTTTTTGGAGCAGTTGTCCAAACTTTGGATGGTGAGCGGCAGGGCTCCGGCGCGATACCGCTCCAACAGCAGCACCGTCACGATACCCGTGGCCGATAAGGGGGCAAGGCCCCGCTCCAGGTCTGCGGCGGGTACGCTGTATCCTTTCTCGGTGATGGTGAAGGTGACCAGTTGCAGCGAAGGTGCGCGGAACACGGCCTTGAGCCGCTCCCAGTCCGGGGTGCCATATTGGGCCTTGAGGGCTTCCGTCACCGATGCGATGACTTTTTTCTCGATGCTTCCGTCGGCCCGCAGGCTCACGGCCAGGGAGAGGTTGTTGTGGGGCTTGTATACGCTGTCCACCACTTCGTAATCGAAGGTTTCGGCCACAATGACGCCCCGGTCATAACAGCCCTGGTTCAGGGCGTCGTTCAAGAGGGCGGCCGGGAAGGCCCGGAAGATGTTTCCACCGCCAAAATGAACCCAGGTGGGCTCCCGGTACGTTTTTTCCCGGACGGCCGGGATGTTGAACTTCGGAAGGAGATATCCTTTTTCCTCCCAAACCTTTGCGTCGAAATGGTCTGATAAGATGTCTGTGAGCTTCATACCCAATCAATCAAAAAATCCGGGTTGTTTATAGGGAATGCCCAGTTCGCTGTCCACCGTGGCCAGGATGCCTTCCACCTGGCCCAGGGCGAACATACGTCCCAGGAAGGAATAGCCTGAGTTGTATCCTTTGGTTTCGTCTCCCAGCATGGCCATGCCGTGGTCCACGCGCATGGGGAGGGCCGGGTTTTCCTTTTCGAAGATGCGCACCAGTTCCACCAGGTGGGCCCTGCCGCCCAGATGGGAGGCCTCCGTGAAGTCTCCGTTGGGGAAGATGTGGCAGGAGCGCAGGTGCACGAAATGCGTGCGGGGTGCGAATTTCTGAGCCAGCTTCACAACATCGTTATAGGCGCCGGCCGATAAGGATCCGGCACAGAAGGTGAGGCCGTTGTGCTTGTTCGGGACCGCCGTGAGCAGCCAGTCGATGTCTTCTTCCGTCCGGACGATGCGGGGGAGTCCCAGGACCTCGATGGGAGGGTCGTCGGGGTGGACGCACATATTCATTCCGCACTCTTCACACACAGGCATAATGGCTTCCAGGAAGTACTTCATATTCTCCCGGAGTTTGGATTTGTCGATTCCTTTATACAGGGCCAGGAATTCCCGGAATTTCTGGACGGGGGCTTCATCTCCTTCGTGGAAGTTGCCGCTCACAAATCCCTGCGTCTTGATGACGATGTTCTCCACCAGGGCGTGATCCTTTTCCGGGGTCATCTGCTTGGCCAGTTCGTCGGCTTCGGCCAGGACATTCCGGCCTTCCCCGTACCCTTCCGGGAAGCGGAAGTTCTCCCAATCCTTCCGGGCGCCTTCACGTTTCAGGATATAAATGTCAAAGTACGCGAACTCCGCATAATTGAAGTACAGGTTATAAGCGCCGTTGGGGTTCTGGTGCATCAGGTCTGTCCGGGCCCAGTCCAGCACCGGCATAAAGTTGTAGCAGATGCAATGGATGCCTTCGGCCGATAAATTCCTGAGAGACTGTTTGTATACCTCTATCTGGTAATCCCGGTCCGGGCCGCCGTATTTGATGGTTTCTACAACGGGCAGGGATTCCACCACGCTCCAGCGCATGCCGTAACTTTCGATGTACTCTTTCAGGTCGTGGATCTTTTCCCTTGTCCAGACTTCTCCCAGCGGGACATCGTGCAGCGCGGTGACGATTCCTTCTACACCAATCTGCTGCAACATGGCAAGTGTTATCCGGTCTTTCTTGCCAAACCATCTCCAGGTTTTTTCCATAGTTATAATTTTTTTCAAAATTCGTGATTTTTTCGAAGAAATCAAACAGAATCGGCGCTTGTTTTTTGGGGGATAAATGCTTAATTTTGTCCAAATGCGCGTGTCCATGAAACGATTCTTCCTCCTGATAGTCCTGTTCCCGCTGCTGGTGGATTCCTGGTTTTGCTACGCCCAGCCTTCCCAGTTGAAGCAGGAACCGGACAGTACCCTGCGCCTGGACTATGTCCTGTGCGGGGATGCTTCCCACCAGGCCATCTACTGGCGGCAGTCCTATAAGGGCGGTCACTGGGCCGGCCGCCGGCATCATCTGGACCAGCCCCTGCTGCGCGGAAACGGCCAAATCCGCGTCCTGGACCCGGAGAGCGGGGCGTGCCTGTATGCCAACAGTTTTTCCACCCTGTTCCAGGAATGGACGGTGACGGAGGAAGCCACGCAGGTGCAACGGGCTTTCGAGGCCAGTTTCCAGGTTCCGTTTCCCCGGCAGCCCGTAGACATTGAAATCTCGCTCCTGGATACGCACGGCCAGGTTTCCGGCTATCTCAAGCACAGGGTAGATCCGGCCGATATCCTCATCCGTCCCATAGCGAGCCCCGGCCTGGAAACCCGCACCGTATGGGAAGGGGGACCGCTCTCAGAGGCGGTGGATATCGTGATTGTTTCGGAAGGATACGACGCCACCGAATCGGCCAAATTTTTCGAGGATGCCGGCAGGGCGGCCGACGCCCTGTTCTCCCACGAACCCTTCGCGACCTATAAAGACCGCTTCAGCATCCGGGCGGTGTTCGCCCCATCGGCCCAAAGTGGCGTGAGCATTCCGCATGAGGGCCTTTGGCTTTCCACGGCTGTTTCCGGCCATTTCGACACCTTTTACAGCAACCGCTACCTCACTACATCGGCCATCTGGCGGCTGTGGGACCTGATTGGCACCGTGCCGTTCGAACAAATCATCGTGCTGGCCAATACCGCCAATTATGGCGGTGGCGGCATCTACAACAGCATCACCCTTATGAACAGCGACCATCCCACCTTTGTGCCGGTGCTGGTGCACGAATTCGGCCACGCTTTCGGCGGCCTGGGAGATGAGTATTATTACGACGACCAGTTCGAGAGCCAGTATCCCGCAGACACCGAACCCTGGGAGCCCAATCTCACCACGCTCAAGGATTTCAGCTCCAAGTGGGCCGATTTGATGGACCGGGGCGCCGGCCTGTACGAAGGCGGCGGCTACCAGTCCAAAGGGGTGTATCGGCCGGCTCCGGACTGCCGCATGAAAACCAATGAGTGCGAGACTTTCTGTGTGGTATGCAATCGTGCAATCATCAGAATGATAGACTTTTATACCCGGTGAAACGTACCTTCATTTTAGCTGCCGTCGTGGTCCTGGCCTCCTGCTCGCAGGCGGCGCGGCCCGTCCTGCTGCCGCTACCCAAGGAAGTGAGCTGGGAAAAAGGTTTTGTCAAGGCCCATACCCCGGTGGCCGAAAAGCTGGTGGCGGCCCTTCCGGAGGCATCCAATCAGGAGGAGGCTTATCGGCTGGTGGTGGAAAAGGATAGCATCCATCTGGAGGCGGTGACGGAACACGGCCTGTGGAACGCTCGGCAGACATTGGCTCAGCTGGAGCAGGACGGCCGTATTCCCCGTTGCCGTATCGTCGACTGGCCCTCTTTCCGTGTGCGCGGCTGGATGATGGACGTGGGGCGCACCTATGTGTCCCTGGAAGAACTTTACCGGGAGGTGGATGTCTTCTCGCACTGCAAGCTCAACGTGCTGCACCTGCACCTGACGGAACGGGAAGCCTGGCGTCTGGAAAGCCGGAAGTATCCGCAGCTCAATGCGGCCCAAAGCATGACGCGGCTGCCGGGGCTGTACTATACGCAGGAGCAGATGCGGGAACTGGATGCTTATTGCCGCCAGCGGGGCGTGACCCTGGTGCCGGAACTGGATATGCCCGGGCACAGCGACGCCTTTGAACGGGCTATGGGATTCGGCATGCAAACGCTTCAGGGAAAACAGGTTGTAAAGGATCTGCTGGACGAGGCCCTGGAGGTTTTTACCTCTGAATACATCCACCTGGGTACCGATGAAGTGGATTTCACGGACCCTACGTTTGTTCCGGAAATGGTGGCCCACGTGCGTTCGCGCGGCCGCAAAGCATTGTCGTGGCACCCCGGCTACCCTTATGGCCCGGGCCGGATTGACGGTATGCAGCTCTGGACTTCGCGGGCCTTCCCGCAGGAGGGCACCGTGGCCGTGGACAGCCGCCTGCACTATATCAATCACTATGACCTTTTCGGCGATATCATCGGCCTGCAAACCAGCCGGATTGGCGATGTGGAGCAGGAAACGGCCGAAATGAAGGGTGCCGTGCTGTGCCTCTGGAACGACGAGTGCTATGAGGAAGACACTATGTTGCGTGGCAACAATCTCTACGCCAACGCATTGGCCCTGGCCGACAGAGCCTGGCGGGGCGGGGGACACCAGTATTATAAGGAATTCGGGACCATTTTGCCGGAAACCGGTCCGGCCCGGGAAGATTTCCTGGATTTCGAGAACAGGCTCCTCTTTTTCAAAGAAACCCTCCTGAAGGATGTTCCCGTCCCGTACGTGCGGCAGGGGAATGCCTGCTGGGAGTTGTCGCCGGTTTACCCCAATGAGGGCAATCTGGAGGCGGTTTTTCCGCCGGAGCAAGGCCAGTGGGAAACGGCCCGTACGGTAACGGGTTCCGGCATTTACCTCAGGCACGTCTGGGGCCCTTCCGTGGTGGCGGGTGCCATATCGGATCCGCAGACAAACAGTACGGTCTATGCCCGTACGCGGGTGTACAGTGAAAAGGAGCAGGAGGTGAGGCTGTTTTTCGAGACACAGAACTGCAGCCGCTCGGAGCGGGATGCGCCTCCGCCTCCCGGCGCCTGGGACTGGCGGCACAGCCGGCTCTGGATCAATGGCTCGGAAGTGCTGGCGCCTGCTTCTACCATTACCTTAAATAAAGGCTGGAATACGGTGCTGCTGAAACTGCCGGTGGGGTATTTCACCAACGGACGCTATCGCCTGGTAAAATGGATGTTTACCTGTGCCTTCACCACGTTGGACGGCAGGGAAGCGGCCGATATTCGCTATGCAGACAATTAATAACATATATGCTATGAAAAAGATTTTATGGCTCCTTGTTGCGGCAGGCCTGCTGGTTGCCTGCCAGAGCAAAACTTCTTCCGTGATTCAGCTGCCGGTGCCGGAAAGGCCCGTCGGGCAGCAGGACATGTTGCAGTTTGCAGCCGATCCCATCGCCGATGTCGGCATAGGCGTCGTGGGCCTGGGCATGCGCGGGTCCAGTGCCGTGCAGCGGCTCTCCTATGTGCCGGGCTGCCATATTGCGGCCGTTTGTGACGTGGAGGAAGACCGCACGCAGCGCAGCGTGGATTATCTGGCCGATAAGGGTATATCGGCCCAGGGATACAGCGGAACCGAAGAGGCATATAAGGCGCTGTGTGAGGATCCGTCGGTGAACCTGGTGTATATCTGCACCGACTGGGTACACCATGTGCCGGTGGCGCTCTATGCCATGGAGAAGGGAAAGCACGTGGCCATCGAGGTGCCGTCGGCCGAAAGCCTGCAGGCCTGCTGGGACCTGGTGAACACCTCTGAACGCACCCGGCGGCACTGCATGATCCTGGAGAACTGCTGCTACGACTTTTTCGAGCTAACCGCCCTTACCATGGCCCAGGCGGGCGTTTTCGGCGAGATTATCCATGCCGAGGGCGCCTATAACCACAACCTGGATCCGTTCTGGAAAGAGTACTGGAACAACTGGCGGCTGGACTTCAACCGGACGCATCGTGGAGACCTCTATCCCACGCACGGATTCGGTCCCATCTGCCAGGCGCTGAACATCCACCGCGGCGACCGGCTCACCACACTGGTGGCTATGGATACCCAGCCGTTCAACGGTCCCAAACACGTGGAGGCCGCTACTGGTGAACCCTGCACCGATTTCCAACACGGCGACGTCACCACCACTATGTTGCGCACCGCTAAAGGCAAGACCATCCTGCTGGAACACGATGTAATGACGCCGCGCCCGTACAGCCGTATGTATCAGCTGGTGGGTACGGACGGTTACGCAGAGAAATACCCTGTCCAGGGCATCTGCCTGCGGAAGGAAGGGGCCGAAAAAGTGGATTACCAGAATCTGGCCGGCGAGAAAACCTATAGGGGAGAAGAACTGCAGGCGTTGATGGCACAATACAACAATCCCATCCTTACTCCTGAACTGGTGGCCCTGGCCAAGGAAGTGGGCGGTCACGGCGGCATGGATTTCCTCATGGATTATCGGCTCATTTACTGCCTGAACAAGGGCCTGCCGCTGGATATGGACGTGTACGATCTGGCCGAATGGTGCTGCGTCACGGAACTCTCCCGCATCTCTCTGGAGAACGGCAGTATGCCGGTGGAAGTGCCGGATTTCACCCGCGGTGCCTGGGACCGCATCCAAGGTTTCAGTTATGCTTTCTAGCTAAGTGGCAAGCCCTGAAATGGGGCATTCGTCGAAGAAAACGGGGCACTGGTCGAAAAGCGGCAGTGCTCCGTTTGACTTTCGCATAATTTTGTTGTCGAAACAAAGCGGAAAACAAAAAAGACAACGAAATATGAAGAAGATTTTCACCCTTGTACTGCTTGCCCTCGTGGGTACAGGCGCCTTTGCGCAGAAAGCTACCACCGTAAAAGGCGTGGTGCTGGATTCCCTCACGCGGCAGGGCGAACCCGCCGCCATCCTGCAGTTCTACCGCCTGCCCGACACGGAAAAGGCCGTGGCCTTCACCACCACCGATGAAAACGGCGCTTTCTCCCATACGTTTACGGTAAAGGGAGACTACGTGATGCTGTTCAGCAATATGGGCCGCATGGAAGTGCGCAAGAACTTCACCGTAAAGGCCCAGAACGATGAAATCGACCTGGGCGAAATCCTGGCCCAGGACAACGCCGAAATGCTCAAGGCAGGCCAGGTGACGGCCATGCGCACGCTGGTGAAGATGGAAGTGGACAAGATGACCTACAACGTGGAAGACGATGTGGATTCCAAGACTTCCACCGTGCTGGACATGCTCCGCAAGGTGCCTATGGTAAGTGTGGACGGCCAGGACAACATCTCCGTGAACGGCAGCAGCAGCTTTGTGGTGTATGTGGACGGCAAGCCCAACCAGATGATGAGCCAGAACGCCTCTACCATCTTTAAGATAATGCCCGCAAGCAGCATCAAGAATATCGAAGTAGTGACCAATCCCGGCGTGAAATACGATGCCGAAGGCGTGGGCGGCGTGCTGAACATCACCACCAACAAGGAAGCTACGGGCGGCAAGAGTGTGGCCGATGGTTTCTACGGCACCGTGATGGCCACGGCCTCCAACCGCGGTGGCGGCGGTGGCGTGTCGGCCAGCATGCAGAAGGGTAAATTCGCCATGAGCCTCAATGCCAACGGCATGTACAACTCCATGAACGGCACCGAGAGCGAGACGGAACGCGTGCAGGACAGCGGTTTCACCACCCGCACGGAGACCACCTCCAACATGAAGATACCCATGGCCATGGTGAACGCCAGCGCCAGTTATGAGATTGACACCCTGAACCTGGTAAGCGCCAGCCTGGGTGTAATGCACTTCGGCATGCACAACGAAAGCGGCATCACCAACACGTTTTTCACCGTTCCCGGGGCCACGGGCTTCGGCTACACGGGCACCACTTCCGGGGTGAACAACCGCACCAATATCTCTGCCGGTGCCGACTATCAGCACCTTTGGGCCAATGCCCCTGGCCGCAGCTTCGTGCTCAGCTACCAGTTCAACGGCGCGCCGGGCGTAAACAATACCGTGAACACCTTCAACGGCACTTCCGTGGCCGGTTTCGACCTCACCGACCGCAAGAGCAACGGCCGCACAGGCTCCTTCGACCACACAGTACAGGCCGATTTCACCACCCCGCTGAGCACCGCACTTACCCTGTCTACCGGTGCCAAGTTCATCGGCCGGCACAATTCCTCCGACCAGACCGACTATCTGTGGAATGGATCGGCCTTTGTACAGAGCGGAAGCCTGCAGTACGACTTCTACAACCGCATCGGGGCGGCTTATGCCGAATTGGACGGCAAATTCGGGGCCTTTGGCGTGAAGGGCGGCCTGCGCTATGAACACACCTGGCAGAGTTATGCTTCATCTGCCCTGGCGCAGTCTTACAGCGTGCAGTACGGCAACCTGGTGCCCACGGCCAGTGTGCAGTGGAGTCCCAGCGCCATCCAGAATATCGGCCTCAGCTACAATATGCGCATCAGCCGGCCGGGTATCTCCTACCTGAACCCTTATGTGGACACCTCCGACCCTACGGCCCTCAGTTACGGTAACACCGACCTGGACACCGAACGCGGCCACAACGTCTCCCTGGTGTACAACTACTTCAATCCCAAGGTGATGGTGAGCGCCACCCTGCGACACAGCTACACCGGCAACGGCATTTCGGCCTACAGTTTCTACGACGACAATAACCTGCTGAACACCACCTACGGCAATATTGTGCAGAACAGCAACACGGGGCTGAACGCCTATGTGATGTGGAATCCCACCAACAAGACGCGCATCATGCTGAACGGCGGGGTAGGGTATTCCGACATCCGCAGCGAGGTGCTGAACCAGCAGAACAGCGGTTGGGACTACCGGATTATGGCCGGCGTTCAGCAGACGCTGCCTTGGGACCTGCGGCTCAGCGCAAATGTGATGACCATGGGCCGGCGCATCTCCCTGCAGGGTTACTCTACGGGCATGTCCATGGGCATGCTGGGTCTCACCAAGAGCTTCCTGGACGACCGCCTGAGCCTGTCCCTGAACGGAATGCTGCCCATGGGCAAAGACCTCAAGATGCACATGAATTCCTACACCAAGGGTACCGGCTTCACTTCCACCAGTACCACCACCATTCCCGCTGCCTCCGTTACCTTCCAGATCAGCTGGAGCTTCGGCAAGCAGGGCAACTACAGCACCAAGAAGGCACGTCGCAGCATCGAGAACGAAGGCCAGCTGAACAGCAGCACCACCGCCGAAAGCATGAGCAGCGTTCTAATGCAATAATTTTCCTATCTTTGCAGAGTATGCAAACGAAGAACCGCAGGAATCTGATTATCAACACCACTCAGATTGTTGTCTGGGCTGGTGTTTTTCTGGTGCCGGCCATTGTGACGGGAACTATGACCGGGTCCATGGAACAGGCCATCAAGGTCTTTACGGCCGGCGCTATGCTGCTGTTGCCGGCTTTTGTCCTGTACAGTCTCAATTACTATCTGCTGGTCCCCAAGCTGTTGCATGGCGGACGCGCTCCGTGGTTCTATATCATCAACGGCGCCATCATCGTGGGATGGTTGCTGTGGGATTATCTGGACAAGCGCCCCATAGAGTTTCCCCAGGAGGTGGTGGAACAGTTCGGACAGCGGAATATGTGGGCGATGTACGTGGGCTCCATTCTGATCCGGGTCTTCGTCCAGCTGCTGATGATCGTCATTGCAGTGGGCTTGCGCAGGATTATGCGCGCCAACGAAACGGTGGTGGCCGAACTGACCTGGCTCAAGCACCAGCTGAACCCGCATTTCCTCTTCAATACGCTCAATAACATTTCCTCACTCACGCAGATTGACCCCGACAAGGCGCAGGAAAGCATCGGCCAGCTCAGCGACCTGCTGCGCTATGCCCTCTACGACAGCGAGGCCGACAAAGTGTCCCTCGCGGCGGAGATGGAGTTCATGGACAATTACATAGACCTGATGGCATTGCGCTGCAACGAACTCACGAAAGTGGAAAAATCGTTGGAGCGGCCGCAACAGTCTGTGGAGGTGGCGCCGCTGCTGTTCATCTCCCTGGTGGAGAATGCCTTCAAGCACGGAGTGAACGCCCGCTACCCTTCGTTCGTGCGCATCGGGATGCGTTATGCCGACGGCAAGCTGCTGTTCCAGTGCCAGAATTCGCTCTTTGAGAAGCAGGGGAGTGACCACATTGGCTCCGGTATCGGCCTGGAGAATATGAAACGCCGCCTGGAACTGCTCTATCCCGGCCGATACACTTATAAACAGCAGGCCGATGACGGCACTTACACCGTAGAAGTCAGTTTGAAGGTATGAGGCCCTTGCGATGCATAGTGGTGGACGACGAGCCCCTGGCCGTGAAAATGCTGGAGGCTTTTGTGGCGCGTACCCCGCAGCTGCAACTGCTGGCTTCTTTCAACGATCCGGTGGAGGCCCTTTCGGCCATTCGGTCCCAGGCACCGGAATTGGTGTTCCTGGATATCCAGATGCCGGATTTGGATGGGATGGAACTGTCCAGGATGCTCCCGGCCGATACCCGCGTAGTCTTCACCACGGCCTTCAAGCAGTACGCCTTCGAGAGCTATGAAGTGAGTGCGCTGGACTTTCTACTCAAGCCCATCCGCTACCAGAAGTTCCTGGAGGCCGTGCAGAAGGCGCAGGACTGGTTCGCCCTGAAAGACGCGGCAGAATCGGCCCAGGCCCCTTCGGACAAGACGGCCGTGTTCCTGAAAGTGGACGGCGTGCTCCGCAAGGTGGAATTGGCCGATATCCTGTATGTAGAAGGCATGAAGGACTATGTGATGTTCCACCTGGCCAGCTCCCGCGAACCCCTGGTGACGCACATGACCATGAAAGCCGTGGAGGAAATGCTTCCTACAAAGGAATTCATGCGCATCCACCGTTCTTACATCGTAGCATTGTCTCATATCAGCTCCGTAAGTGCCGGAGGAGACCTCAAAGTGGGCCCGGCTCTGCTCCATGTGTCGGATGCTTATCATGAGGCGTTCGATGCCTACTTGGCTGCGTGGAGATAAGCATTTGATTATTAGATAGTAATAAAAAATCGATTGGCCGTTTTAGACCAATCGATTTTTTGTAATCGGCTGTGAATCAGCCTTTTGTCTCCACGCGCTTATTTCACGGTGATTTCCTTGACGGGTTCGGCGGGGAGGCACACCGGGTTCACGGGCCAGGACTGGGCCTTGGCCTGCTTGAAGGCGGCGGTGGCGCGGATATCGGCCACGGAAGCGCCGAAGTGGGCGGTGTAGTTGCCGGCGGCCATTTCCCAGGCGCTGGTACCTTCGTTGAAGGAGGCCAGGGTGTAAGGGCAGACCGTCATGGTGAGCGTCTGGCTTTCACCGGGGGCCAGTTCTTTGGTCTTGGCGAAGGCCTTGAGTTCGCAGGCGGGTTTCACCAGGCCGCCTTCCGGGGCGGTGATGTACAGCTGAACGGCTTCCTTGCCGGCCACCTTACCGGTGTTGGTCACGGTAATGCTGGCGGTTACGCTGCCGTCCTTGGCCACTTTCACCACAGGCTTGCTATAAGCGAAGGTGGTGTAGCTGAGGCCATAGCCGAAAGGATAGCTCACGTTCTTGCCGGCGGTGGTGAAGTAGCGGTAACCTACCCAAATGCCTTCGGCGTAGTCGGTGTAGTCGATATTCTTTCGGAGCACGCGGGGGGTGAAGCCACCGCCCATGAGGGCTGCGAGGTCGATGGAGTTGCCACCCTTATAGTCGTACGGGAAGTTGGCGGAGGAGGGGATATCCAGATAAGCTACGGGGAAGGTCATAGGGAGCTTGCCGGAAGGGTTGGCCTTGCCGGTGAGGACATCGGCCACGGCGTAACCACCTTCCTGACCGGGAGTCCAGGCCAGCAGGATGGCATCCGGGATGTTCTTCCAGGAGGCGGTCTCGATGACACCGCCGATGTTCAGCACCACAACCAGCTTCTTGCCGGCAGCGTGATACACGTCGGCCAGGATCTGGAGCATTTCGCGCTCCTGACCGGTGAGGGTCCAGTCACCGTCGGCGGCTTTGCGGTCGTCGCCTTCGCCGGCGTTGCGGGAAATGGTGAATACGGCAATGTCAGTGGCTTTTTCCTTCTTCTGGATGAAGCTGCGGGAAACTTCCATCTCCGGGACCACGGGATCTCCCAGGAGGATGCCCAGGCCATTGCCTTCGGTATTGTTGCGGAGCCGGGTCTTGGTGAAGGCGATGTACTGCTGATACCAGGTTTCAATGTCGCTGTCCACTTCCAGACCGTTTTCGCGCAGGCCCTCGGCCACGTTGCGGGTGTAGGCCTTGTTCACGTTGCCGGAACCGGTGCCGCCGGCGATGAAGTCATAAGAGCCGGTGCCATAGAGGGCCACCTTCTTGGTGCATTTGCAGAAAGGCAGGGCGCCGTTGTTCTCCAGGAGCACCAGGCCTTCCGGAGTGGCTTCACGCACCAGCTGGGCATGGCCGGCGAGGTCGGGCTTGTTGCTGTATTTGTAGCCCTGGAAGCGAGGGGTGCGGACGATGTATTCCAGCATACGGCGCACGTTGCGGTCCAGGTCGGCCACGGGCAGGGAACCGTCCTTAACGGCGGCCACGATGCGGTCGATTTCGTTCTGCATACCGGGTTCCATAAGGTCGTTGCCGGCGATGACAGCCTTCACGGTGCCTTCCTTGTTGCCCCAGTCGGTCATCACGATGCCGTTGAAGCCCCACTCATCGCGCAGGATGGTGGTGAGAAGACCGTGGCTCTGCTGGGTGAATTCTCTGTTGAGCTTGTTGTAGGAGCTCATCACGGTCCAGGGATCGGACTCCTTCACGGAGATCTCGAAGCTCTTGAGGTACATTTCACGCAGGGCACGTGCGTTCACGCGGCTGTCGTTCTGCATGCGGTTCACTTCCTGGTCGTTGGCGGCGAAGTGCTTGATGGAAACGCCCACGCCGTTGCTCTGGATACCCTTCACATAGGCGGCGCTCATCTTGCCGGCCAGGAGGGGATCCTCGGAGAAATACTCGAAGTTACGGCCGCAGAGGGGATTGCGGTGCAGGTTCTGACCGGGAGCCAGGAGAACGTCGGCGCCGTATTCCTTCACCTCTTCACCCATGGCGGTGGTGAGTTTCTGCACCAGGTCGGTGTTGAAGGTGGAAGCCAGCACGGTACCCACCGGGAAACCGGTGCAGTAGAAAGTCTGCTCCGTACCGGGACGGGTAGGGTTGATACGCAGACCGGCAGGGCCGTCGGCCAGCACGGTGTTGGGAATGCCCAGCCGATCGATGGCGCGGGTGGTGCCGGCAGCGCCGGAAACCAGGGAGGCGTCGGAAGC